>WNGK01017513.1_pt1 | contig 13025 bp, 10 predicted proteins | sample 5400601 | NCBI WGS metagenome assembly WNGK01 (sample SAMN13153376, study PRJNA577476) | soil metagenome | isolation source: 60 cm soil or saprolite under Garry oak tree replicate 1 | place: USA:California | collected 2016-06-15 | reverse complement strand
AACCGGGGCCAAAGGCAACACGGTTCTGAACGGCAGCGGTGCGCCGCTCGATGCCAATGGCGCTGATGGCGACTTCTATGTCGACACCGTGGCGAATGCGATCTACGGTCCTAAGGTAGCAGGGGCCTGGCCGGTGACGGGCACGTCGCTGACGGGGCCTGCGGGCGCGGCCGGCGCGACGGGTCCAGCGGGCGCAACGGGTGCGGCCGGAGCGACGGGGCCTGCGGGTGCAACGGGTGCTGCCGGGGCGACAGGCGCCGCGGGTGCGACCGGTCCTGCGGGCGCGACAGGTGCAGCAGGTCCGACCGGCGCGACTGGAGCGACAGGCCCTGCAGGTCCGACTGGCCCGACGGGTGCATCGGGCTACGCCGCCGCCGCGCCGACCAACACCGTGAACGGCAATTACGCGATCGCGTCGACGGACTACACGGTGTTTTGCAACAACCCCGGCGCGGCGGCGAAGATCATGACGCTTCCGGCCGCAGCCAGCAATTCCGGACGCATCTTCGTGATCAAGCGCATAAGCACGGGAACCGGTACGTGCGAGGTCGACGGCATCGCCGCGATCGACGGCGGTCCCAACGTGATCTTGACTGCGCCGACGAACAGCAACAGTGCGATCACAGTCCAATCGGACGGCGCGAGCTGGTACATCATCAGCAGATACTAGGCGCGGGCCAGCTCCGACTGCCCGCGATCGAGTCAAGGCGCCTTCGCTGGGAGGTGACGATGAACGCTGGCCGTCCGAGTGACGATGATCCAGCGAACGCAATTCGCAGCAAATCAATGCGAGGGGCGGCTGGCGACGCCAAGATCCTCCGCTGCTGCCACAAGCCGGTCCTTCCTGATCGCCGTGCCGGCAACGGCGGGTTGCCGCCGGCGATAACCGAGCCACGCGCCGACTAGCAACATGTTCAACAGCCCGGGCTCGTTGTGCAATGTCGTATTGACCAAACCGATACCGGTAGTCGTCAATAAAGCCGAGGCCGCCCCACACCATAGTAGCCAGTGCAAGGCAGGGTCGCGAGGCCGAGGTAATCCGCGCGCGAGGCTCGTTGCAAATGCCCCCAGCAAGACCAGCAGCAACGTGAAGCCGACCAGGCCGCGTTCGGCCAGCGTGTTGAGGTAGAGGCTGTGCGCGTGCGAGCTCCTCGCATACATCGCGTCGCTGTAGTTTTCTCCGCGCGACACGAGCCAACGCTGTACATCTTCCTGCTTCAGTTGCGAGAAATTGCTGTTGCCGATCCCGAAAACCGGATGCATGCGCCATTCCAGGAGGGCCTGGTTCCAAATCGGGTAGCGCGCGCCCAGCACCGGGTGTGAGGTCTCTGACACGATTTCCTGCTTACGCCATATTTCGGTGTCGAAACCGACGATCATCGCGGTGAAGACCGCGACGCTCAACACGGCGCAGCGAAGGAAGAACGGCGAGCGCCGCAGCCATAATGCGCCGAGAGCGAGCGCCTGCACCATCACGGCTACTGCGGCGGCTCGACTGCCGGCGAGCGCCACGGCGATCAGGAGAACCACGATGCCGGCGACACCCCCGATGCGGGCGACCACCGGAAGGGACGTCCAATAGGTAGCCAATGCTCCGAGCAACGCTCCGAAGCAAATGACGATGTAGATGACGCTGTGATTGACGTGCCCGACCGAGTTGAGCTGAATGCCCAGGTATTCGTGCGGCCACGCCAAGGCCGCGAGCGCCCACGCTGTGGCGATGACCACGGAAACCATCAGCGCGCCGTAGATTGCCTTCCACGCGGCCTCTCCGTAGTTGCTGCGCGTGAGCAACCAGAGGACGGACGTGTAACGGATAACGTCGCGGCAGGCATTCCATTCGCCATGGGTTGCGCCGGCGAACACGGCCGAGAGCAGGACCGACGCGATCCACGCAGAAATCAGGGTGTCCCAGCGGTTCCAGCGGCCACCCCAATCGCCGTCCCTCAGACGCGACAGCAGCCAGGTCGCCACCCACGCGCCCCAGAGAAGATTCTTCGGCGCCTCGAACATCGGCAGCGCGATGGCCAAGCCGATCAGGAAAAAGACGTCGGGTGGGTAGCGAAATCGGACCGGAACGCGGACGGGCATGGACTTGAACATCGCGGATGTGGATCGTCTTGCGACCGAATTCGACGAGCCAAGTTGCCATTATAGGGCCGGGTACACTCCCTGACGCCAGCCCGTAGCGCTACCGCGACGACCACAGAAAAAAAGCCGGGCTTACGCCCGGCTTTTCGTGCTACGAAATCTCAGCGTCAAACGGCTTGGATGTTAGAAGCCTGCTTGCCCTTGGGGCCCGTCGTCACTTCGAACGAGACCTTCTGGCCTTCCTTGAGCGATTTGAAACCCGGCATGTTGATTGCGGAGAAATGCGCGAATAGGTCCTCGCCACCGCCGTCCGGGGTTATGAATCCAAAGCCCTTCGCGTCGTTGAACCACTTCACTGTACCAGTTGCCATTTTTTCCAATCCTTCAAAACAAGAAATAATCGGGTCGAGACCCGGCCGATGTTTCGATCAAGGACAGGAAAGTACGGCGTTTCGGCGACAGCGAACAAGCCGGACAGGTCGTGCTTTAGTACTTGAAACAAAACACGAAGCGGACTATACCCACTATCGCCTGCGGGGTCAAACGGCTCGCGTTCGGGACCCCTCTCGGTGTTGCATTCCTGCATCAAACCCCCAGTTCGGACCGGACCTGGGCCGCCCCGGCCACCAGCGCTCGCAGCTTGGCCCTCGCGACCTCCCGGGAAAGCGGGACCATGCCGCAATTGGTGCAGGGAAAAAGCCGGTCCACGGGAACGTGGGCGAGCGCCGCCCGGATCGTGGCCGCAACCTCCTCGGCCGATTCGACCCGGTCGCTGGCCACGTCGATCGCGCCGACCAGGACGTCCTTGCCCCGCAGTAGGGCTATCAGCTCGATCGGAACGTGTGAACGGGCGCATTCGAGCGAAACCTGATCCACGCTCGACGCGGCAAGAAGGGGAAAGGTCTGCTCGTACTGACGCCACTGCAGCCCGAGGGTCTTTTTCCATTGGATGTTCGCCTCGATCCCGTAGCCATAGCAGATATGGACCGCGGTCGTGCAGCTTAAGCCCCGGGCGGCTCGTTCGAGCGCCGCGATACCCCAATCGCGCACTTCGTCGAAATAAACGTTGAATGCCGGCTCGTCGAACTGCACGACGTCGATGCCCTGCGCGGCGATCGCCTGCGCCTCCTCGTTGAGAATCTCGGCAAAAGCCCAGGCCAGCTTTTCGCGGCTCCCGTAGTACGCGTCGTAGAGCGTATCGACCATCGTCATCGGCCCGGGAAGGGTGTACTTGACGCGACGCCGGGTCTGGCTGCGAAGAAACCGGGCGTCCTCGACATAGATCGGCCCAGGCCTCGCCACCGGACCGACCACCATTGGAACGTCGGCGTCGTAGCGGTTGCGAATCAGCACGGTTTTCTTGTGCTGAAAATCGACTCCCTGGAGCCCCTCGATGAAGGTGGTGACGAAATGACGGCGCGTCTGTTCGCCGTCGGAGACGATATCGATGCCCGCATGCTCCTGATCGAACAATGCAAGGCGCACCGCATCGCGTTTCCCTTCCGCAAGGCGCTCCCCCTCGAGCAGCCAGGGCGCCCACAGCTTATTCGGCTCCGCAAGCCAGTCCGGCTTGGGCAAGCTGCCGGCGATCGTCGTCTGCAAAAATGGCTGCACGAGAGACCCTCGAGAACAATTCGCGATTATAGGGGCATGCGTCCGCCGAGGCCCTTGACCCACCCAGTCGCGCCGCGTACCTTGGCGGCGCCCTTCCACAACGAAGCTTGCGCGGCGCTCAATAGCGCAAGGACTTCATGCCGCGTGTGTTGTACACCGACCAGGACTACCCCGACATCGGCCTCGAGCGCGACCTTTTCGATCGCTCAGGCATCGAGCTGTCGGTAGGCGATTGCAGGACCGAGGACGCGCTGATCGCAGCGGCGGGCGACTTCGATGGGCTGCTCATTCAATACGCGCCGGTGACCGAGCGCGTCATCGCCGCGTTCCCCCGCCTGGGAATCGTCAGCCGCATCGGGGCGGGGTTCGACACGGTCGATACGGCCGCATGCGCGCGCCACGGCGTCTGGGTCGCCAACTCGCCGGACTACGGCGTGGGCGAAGTGGCGACTCACGCGCTGGCGCTTTCGCTTGCTCTTGTTCGCAATGTCGTCGCGTATCAACGCGACATCCTGAGCGGCCGGTGGCATTACCTCTCGTCCGGCAAGCTCACGCGTGCAAGCGAGATGACGCTCGGGATCTTGGGCCTCGGGCGGATCGGCAAGCGAATGGCGAACGTGTCGCGCAATGTCTTCGGCCGCGTCCTTGCCTGCGACCCTTACATCATCGACGGCGACTTCCCCGCGTACGTGGAGCGCGCCGGGCTGGACGATCTTTTTGGCCGCAGCGACGTCGTGAGCCTGCATACGCCGCTCACGGACGAAACACGTCGCATGGTGGATGCGCGCGTTCTCGGCCTCATGCCGCGCGGCTCGTTTCTGGTCAATACGTCGAGGGGCGCGGTCGTCGATATCGACGATTTGCTTAGCGCACTCGATAGTGGAATACTTGCCGGCGCCGCGCTGGATGTCCTGCCGGTCGAGCCGATCCCCTCTGATAGCCGATTGCTGCATCATCCGAAGGTGATCCTGTCGCCGCACGCCGCATTCTTCAGCGTCGAGTCGGAAATCGAGTTGCGGCGGAAGGCGGCACAAAACATCGTCAGTTGGGTGAAGACCGGGCGGCCCGACTACGTGGTAGTAACCGGCACGCGGCGCTGCGCTGCGTAAGCTGCGTATTGCTGAGCGCGCGACGCGGCCGAAGAGCAGTTCCAGCTGTGGCAAAGGAGGAATGTGGCGGCGGTAAGCATAAGTGCGGTGCGCAAGAACTTCGGTTCGACGCAGGTGATCCGGGGCGTCGACGTCGAGATCGCCGACGGCGAATTCTGCGTGCTGGTGGGACCGTCGGGCTGCGGCAAATCCACGCTGTTGCGCATGATCGCCGGCCTCGAGGAAATCAGCGGAGGGGAAGTCAGCATAGGCGGCAGAGTCGTCAATCGCGTCCCGCCGAAGGAGCGCGACATCGCGATGGTGTTTCAGAACTACGCGCTCTATCCGCACATGACCGTGCGCGACAACATGTCCTTCGCGCTCATGCTGGCCAAGCAGAGTAAGACCGAAATCGACACGCGCGTGCGCAAGGCGGCCGACATTCTCGGGCTTTCCCAGCTGCTCGATCGTTATCCGCGCCAGCTTTCCGGCGGACAGCGACAGCGTGTCGCCATGGGGCGCGCGATCGTTCGCGACCCTCAGGTATTCCTCTTCGACGAGCCGCTGTCCAACCTCGACGCCAAGCTGCGGGTGCAGATGCGCACCGAGATCAAGGAGCTGCACCAGCGGCTCAAGACGACCTCGATATACGTCACGCACGATCAAATCGAGGCGATGACGATGGCCGACAAGATTGTCGTGATGAAGGACGGGATCGTCGAACAAATCGGCGATCCGCTCGCGCTCTACGACAAGCCTAACAACATCTTCGTTGCCGGGTTTATCGGCTCGCCGGCGATGAACATGGTGCCGGGAACGGTACGTGTCAACGGCGCGGCCAGGGTCGAATTCGAAGGCGGCGTTTCGCTGCCGCTCCCGCTTAGCGCGAGCGGGGTCGACGGCCAAAGCGTGCTGTATGGCATTCGCCCCGAGCACTGTCTGCTGAGCGAGGGCTCAGGGCTGCCGGCCGATGTCGTGGTCGTCGAGCCGACGGGCGCAGACACGCAGCTTTACTGCCGATTCAACGGACAGGAATTGACGTCGCTGGTGCGCGACCGTGTCGAATGCCGCGCAGGCGATCGCATTACGCTCAAGCCGGACCTTGCACGCGCGCATTTGTTCGATGCCGCGAACGGGGCACGCCTTGTTGCATAGCACCCGTCGTCGCGCGCCTGCGCGACGTCGAGAAGAGAGACGGAAATTCAATTCTAGGAGGAAAGCATGAACGACTTCAAACGTCGCGATTTCCTGAAAGTCACGGCCGGTGTCGCGGCGGGCGCTGCGTTGGGTGCCGGCACCGGATTGCTTGCGACCGAGGCTGCCGCGCAGCAGTACAAGGCGGCGCCGGAAAAAGGAGCCAAGCTGCGTGTGCTGCGGTGGAAGCGATTTGTCCAGGGCGACGAGGACAAGTGGGCGGAGAACACCAAGAAATTCACGCAAGCCACCGGCATCGACGTGCGTATCGATGCCGAAGGCTGGGAGGACGTCCGCCCGAAGGCGGCGGTTGCCGCCAACGTCGGAAGCGGCCCCGACATCATCATCGGCACCTTCGAGGATGCGCACCAATATCCCGACAAGCTGGTCGATGTCACCGACCTCGCCACTTATCTCGGCAACAAGTACGGCGGCTGGTATCCCGTCGGCAAGGCGTACTGCACGAACAAAAACCGGTGGATCGCGATTCCGATGGGTGCCGCCGGCGCGTGCTTCGTCTATCGCGAAAGCGGGATGAAGGCCGCCGGTTTCGAGACCTTCCCCAAGGACACCGCGGGCTTCCTAAAACTCTGCCAAGGACTCAAAGCCAAGGGCCTGCCGCCCGGGTTCGCGCTCGGTAACGCCACAGGTGACGGCAACACGTGGTGCCACTGGGTCGTCTGGGCTCACGGCGGCAAGATGGTCGACGAAAAGAACAACGTCGTCATCAACAGCCCGGAAACCGTCGCCGCGCTGGAATACAGCAAGCAGCTCTACGAGACGTTCGTCCCGGGAACGCTGTCGTGGCTCGATCCGAACAACAACAAGGCCTTCCTCGACGGGCAGATCGGGGTCACCAACAACGGCATTTCGATCTACTACGCGGCAAAGACATCGCAAGATCCCAAGCTGCAGGAGATGGCCAAGGATATCGGGCATGCCAACTTCCCGATCGGGCCGATCGGACGCCCGACCGAGCTGCACCTTGTGTTCCCGATGATGATCTTCAAGTACTCGAAGTACCCGAATGCGGCGAAAGAGTATTTGCGCTTCATGATGGAAAAAGAGCAGTACGAGCCGTGGCAGCAAGCGGCGATCGGATACGTGACGCAGCCGCTGGCCGCATACAAGAACATGCTGCCCAACGGTTATGCTGGCGAGATGGGCTACGCATCTGCAGCCGCCATGGCGGACTTCATCATTGTCAACATGGTCGCCGAAGCGGCGTCGGGATCAAAGCCCGCTAAGGAAGCGGCCGAGCGCGCGCAGAAGAGGGCTGAGCGCTACTACAAGGTGTGAGCGAGACCTGGGATTTCGGCCCGGGCGAGATCCCTTGGTCGAGTCACTGCCTTTCGCGAAGCGAAGGATCTTGAGCGGATTGAAGCGGTCGCCCTCATTGTTCAATAAGGGCGACCCTTGGTCCACGCACTCTTTCGACCTGACATGAGTTGAGCCGGTAATCTTCGTTCCACGTTCCCGATGACAACGATTACCGCTCGCAGCACCGCGCTCTCGCGTGCGCTCGACAATCGCACGGTCCTGGGGCTGTTGTTCATGCTGCCCGCGGCGGCGCTGCTGATTCTTTTCCTGACGTATCCGCTGGGGCTCGGCACCTATCTCGGCTTCACCGACACGAAGATCGGGCGCGGCGGCGTATGGATCGGCCTGGACAACTACGAGTTTCTCTGGGGCGATGCCGTCACGCGGCTGGCACTTTTCAACACGCTTTTCTACACGTTCGTCGCCAGCGTGATCAAGTTCGCTCTCGGGCTCTGGCTTGCGCTGCTGCTCAACAAGCACCTTCCGTTCAAGGCCTTCATCCGCGCCATCGTTCTCCTGCCCTTCATCGTGCCGACCGCGCTGTCGGCAATCGCGTTCTGGTGGATCTACGATTCGCAGTTCTCGATCATCAGCTGGACGCTGACGAGAATGGGCCTCATCGATCGTTACATCGACTTTCTCGGCGACCCGTGGATGGCCCGCTTTGCAACGATCGCCGCGAATATCTGGCGGGGAGTGCCTTTTGTGGCGATTACGCTGCTCGCCGGCTTGCAGACCATCTCGCCGTCGTACTACGAAGCGGCTAGCCTGGACGGCGCGTCGCCATGGCAGCAGTTCCGCCACGTCACGCTGCCGCTGCTGACTCCCATCATCGCCGTGGTGATGACTTTCTCGGTTCTGTTCACGTTCACGGACTTCCAGCTGATCTACGTGCTCACGCGCGGCGGGCCGCTCAACGCGACTCACCTCATGGCGACGCTTTCGTTTCAGCGAGCGATACCGGGAGGCAATCTCGGCGAGGGAGCGGCGATCGCGACGGCGATGGTGCCGTTTCTGCTCGCTGCGATTCTCATCTCGTATTTCGGACTTCAGCGCCGGGCCTGGCAACAGGGGGCTGCAGACGCATGAGCACCGCCAGCGCGACGCCCGATGTCGTCGATTCGCAGGGGATGAACTACCTGGTATCGTTGCCGCGCCGCGTCGTCAAGATCTACATCCCGCTTTTCGGATTCCTTTTCGTTCTTCTGTTCCCGTTTTACTGGATGGCAGTTACCGCTTTCAAGCCGGACGAGGAGCTGCTGTCTCGCGAAGGCAATCCGTTCTGGGTGATCCATCCGACGCTCGCGCATATCAAGAAGCTGCTGTTCGAAACGGCGTATCCCGAGTGGCTGTGGAACACGATCCTGGTATCGGTCGTGTCGACCTTCCTTTCGATTTTTTGCAGCGTGCTCGCGGCGTACGCGATCGAGCGGCTTCGCTTCAGGGGCTCGCGCTACGTCGGGGTGAGCATTTTTCTGGCATATCTCGTTCCGCCGTCGATACTGTTCATCCCGCTCGCTGCTATGGTCTACAAGCTCGACTTGTTCGATACGCGGCTGGCGTTGATTCTGACGTATCCGACCTTCCTGATTCCCTTCTGCACATGGCTGCTCATGGGCTATTTCAAGTCGATCCCGCTCGAGCTCGAGGAATGCGCGTTGATCGACGGAGCGACCCGGCTTCAGATTCTGCGGCGCATCATCCTGCCGCTCGCAGTTCCGGGCCTTATCTCCGCTGGCATTTTCGCGTTCACGCTGTCGTGGAACGAGTTCATCTACGCGCTGACCTTCGTCTCATCTTCGGAAGTGAAGACCGTGCCGGTCGGCGTCGTCACCGAGCTCGTCGAGGGCGACGTCTACCACTGGGGCTCGCTCATGGCCGGCGCGCTGTTCGGCTCGCTGCCGGTCGCGATTCTTTACTCTTTCTTCGTCGAGTATTACGTCTCGGGATTGACCGGCGCGGTCAAGGAGTAAGAGCGACCAAGGAGGCCGGCGCGCTCGTCGGATTGCGCGGAGGCTCGGCTAGTACGTCACCGTCACCGTGATGGTGTTCTCCTGATAATTGCCGACGGCGAGGTTGGTTTGGCCGTTCGCTACGCGGCCGTAGACCGTCAGCGTTTGCGCGATTGCCAGACCCGCACCGGTGCCGGATACCCACGACCCGGACGAATTACCCCAGATACTCGATCGTGCAGAATTCGTGTACAGGTTGTACTGCATGGTGTTGGCGCCATTGGCCATCAGGCGCTGTGCAATCGTGGCGCCCGTCGTCACGCCGGCGTCGAGGCCGACGATGTAGGGAGAGTTCTTGGTGCAATTCACGGTCAGGGTCGTCGTCGCGTCGACCTGGCTGCTTAGCGGGTTTATGGCGCCAAAGCCAAGGTTGGCGGCAGATACGTTGCACTGCGCCGCGACCGAGGCGGTTGTGTTGAACGTGGTAGTGGGAGCGTTCGAGGGGGCGCCGGACAGGGTTACCGTAATCGGCGACGCAGTCGAGTAAGCGCCGGGTGTGACGTTCTGCGGCCCGCCGATCAAGCCGTAGACAGTCTGAATTTGGAAGCCGGACGAATTCCCACCAACGCTGAACGACCCGCTCACCGTCGAAGTGCCCGACGTCCCATCGCCCCAGACCGTCGTATGCGCGGCAGTCGTGTAAAGATTGTAGGTGAGCGTGTCGCCCGTGCCGGTCATTTGGCGCGACGCGTAGGAACCGGACCCGGTCGATAACTTAAGCGTGTAGTTAAACGTATGGTTACCACCCCCGGTGTGGGAGCAGTTGACGGTGATGGACGAAGTGCCCGCGAGCGGATTTATGGTGTCGTACGCGCCAAACGCGTGTGTCACAGCCGAAACCGTACAGTTGTCCGCTGCAAACGTCAGCGCCGGGGCGAGCGACACGCAGACTCCGACGAGACCTGAAAGCAACCATCTCGCCGCGCAAGCGCGCGGCAATCCTTTGATTCGCGGAGCGAACATCAGTGCAGTCTCCGACATACAAACGGCCCGAGGCGCGGCTGCGGGTCTCCGGTTTCGGGATAGTCGAATTCGAATGCGCATTTGTGATCGAGCCACGTCGCGACCGCGTGGTTTCGCGCCGCCAGGCCAGTGAGATACGCATCGCCGTTGAGGGCGACCGGGAAGGCGCCGTCCTGTCCTTCGACGCGCACCAGCGCGCCCGCCGGGACCGCTGATCCGTCGTCCTGCGTGATCTTGATCAACGCACCTCGAGCCGGCCGGACGAGAAATTCGACGACGACGCCGCTCCGCGCATAAGGGACGGCGTCGCGGGCGAGCGCGTCGAACTCGGCGTCGAACGGCAGATCGCCTTGTTCGATGCGCAGCGTGTTCTTTTGGTACGCCAGCAGACGCGGGACGATCACCTCACCCGCGGCATCGGTGCGGCCGATTTCCTGATTCTCCGAATAGACGCGAACGCCGGGGTAGCCGGGCAGCCGTACCAGACCGAAGCTGTCATTGATCGCGCGGCTCAAGAATACATTGCCGGCGATAAAACCGATGCCGCCCGTCGCGGAAATGCGTTCCGCAGTCTGCCCTTGCGCCTGGGCCACCTGCGCCGAGTACGTCCCATAGCGATTCTGGTAGTCGATCTCGGCCTGGCGCGGGCCGTGGTCGCTGGCGCGCAGACGGTAGCCAAACCCTTCCCCGAGTGGCAGGTCGCGCTGGATGCTGAAGGTTCGCTCATCGCGGTCGCTGTCAGGCGCAGTGCTGCGTACCCGATCGATGCTCGCCGTGGCGCTGGTGGACATGCCGAGCGGCACCGTCCACGTGCCGTTGAATTGGGTGGACCGATCTTCGGCGCGCACGCGTGACACGGACACTCCGAAGTAACCCCATCGCTCGACGCTGAAGGTGTAACCGGCCGAGACGATGGTGGTCGTCGGCTGCTCGCGGAAGCTCCGCGCCACATAGGCAACGGAGATCGTCCCGTAACGCCCAAAGACATATCCCGCCGACGCCAGGAGCTCGCGCGAGACGACGGACCGGAGGTCTGTATCGCCGACCTGGCGGAAGCGCGGCGATGCCCACGCGCCTTGAACGTTGAAGGACAGCCCCCGCGACTGCCGATCGAATGCGAGCGCGGCGCGGCCGCCGTTTCCGCCGGGATTATGGCCACCGGCCAACGAGCCGCTGAGGATTCCGAAATCGTCGACCAGCACGTCGGCCGCGACACCCGCATTGGCAAGCCCCGCTTGTGCCTCGCCCCGAACCTCGCCCGTCCAACGATCGGTGATTCCTCGCCGGTAGGTAGCGGACGCCACCCACGGGCCGTAATCGTTGCTCGCGATGCCGAAGTTTTCGCGTGCGGTGCCGAGATCGTAGGCAAAGTCGGTGAGGCCGGCGCGCAACAGCGTGGGGCTCGAGTAGAAGCGACGCGTGATCAGCTGTTCGCGGCCTAGCACGTCGCGGATCACCAAGGTTACGTCGCCGGTGCCGGTGATCGGCGGGATATTGGTAACCGAAAATGGCCCCGGCTTCACGGCTTGTTGAGTCACCAGCGCGTTGTTGACGAACACATCGACGGTCGATGGAACCGTCGCCTGTCCGGCGACGAATTGGCCGGGGATCAGAACGAGGTTGGGCTGCGTCGCGAAATCGGTTGCGTACTGCACGCCGCCGTAGCGCACCGCGCGTCCCCACGCGCCGGCGCGGCTCACCGCGTCGCCCGCCCGGATTGTAGTGAGTTGCTCGGGCATGGCATAGGTCCAGGTCGATTCGAGGCGCGTGACGTTGGTGTGGCCGCCACCCGACGCCACCACCGAGCTGCTGGTTGCGGTGCCCCAACGGCCGAATGCGCCCAGTTCGAATGACCCCGCGCTTGTCGTGGCGCTCTCATCTCGCGTGGCAAGCAAGGTGTAGTTGAGAAAACCGCCGACCACGGAGCGGTCCGGCACCGGTCCCGGCGGAACCTCGGCATTGATTTCAGTCGCGCCGAACAGCGCGGGCGATGCTTCGATGGTCAATGTCTGGGCTTGCTCGTCCAAGGTCGCGACCAGTCCGCCAATTGCCGCCAATGGATAGTAGCGTTCGCCGTGGAGGATCGTCGGCGCTACATCCGGCGATCGCAGCCGCCAGCGACCGAGGTCCGCTGCGGCAACGAAGACGCGCCCCGCAGGGTCTCGCAATGCGATGATCGGCTCGCCCTGCGGTTCTCTGTTGACGGTGACCGCCAGCACCGCTTCGACCCAGCCCGAGGGTAACGAGGCACGGGCGGGCTCTGTGAGCGGCTCGGCGGCTCTGGCGACGGCGGCGAAAATGAGCGCGTACCCCCAAATTGCCAGTCGACTAGGGCTGGACGAGTACGACATCGGCGTCGAGAGGCCCTGCGTCCGTTTCCGCCTTTACCCGGACTCGATCGGCGGCGATTGCGCGGCCGGCGTCTGGCTTGATGGTCATGGTTCGACGCTGGCCCGGCAGGATGTACCACAAGCCCGCGAATCGTCCGTCAGGTTCCAGGCCGCTCCCGCCGACGTCGATCGTTTGTACCTGCACATGCTTGGTGCCGCTGTTGACGACGGTCAGCGCGAGCTCTCCGTTCGCCGTGCGCGCACCGCTCCACTCGAGCTGCGGCGAAGTCTTCGCTGCAGCGGCCGCGACAAAGATCGGCAGGCTGATCTTCAGCGCGAACTGCGCCCCGGTAAACCCCGGCCGTGGCGCCGCCGGCACCTCAGTGACCAAAAGTCGATAGGTCCTCTCGCGG
>WNGK01006108.1_pt1 | contig 13027 bp, 10 predicted proteins | sample 5400601 | NCBI WGS metagenome assembly WNGK01 (sample SAMN13153376, study PRJNA577476) | soil metagenome | isolation source: 60 cm soil or saprolite under Garry oak tree replicate 1 | place: USA:California | collected 2016-06-15 | reverse complement strand
CACTCTCAACGAGGGCCAAGTGGTCGAATATGAGGTCGTCAGCAATCGAGGCAAGACCTCGGCCGAGAACCTGAAGGTCTCGTGACGGCTCGACGTTTCGGGCGCAAAGCCCGGCGGACGATGGTTCCGTAGCCCCCGGTTTCGGCCGGGGGCTTTTTCTTGTCTAACGAGGAATCCGTAGTGAATCCGTAGCCCGGATGGACCCCGGGCGAGCAAAGCGAGACCCGGGGGAAATCCGGGGGACGCTTCCCGGATTGCGCGGCGTTCCGCGCCGCTTCATCCGGGCTACGAAATCATGCCACGGCGACGCAGCCCGCCATCTCGCTGCGCTCGGGATAATAGCGCGCCCGACGTAGGCGCGCAGATTGTCGTGGCGTTCCGCCGCCGTGCGCGTCGCGGCGGTGAAGATCGGGCACAGGGCTGCGGCGATGAAGGCGAACGCGGTGGCGTCGATGCCGGTCGGCTCGCGCCCGAAAAAGAACGGCTTCGCGCCCAGGAATTCGGCGAAGGCGTCGATCGAGCTCGCCGCTAGCGCGCCGATCTCCGCCTGGGAGTGCCGGCCGATGCCGTGCGCGCGGAGCGCATTGCGCACCCGGCGCCGAATCATGGCGATCACGACGGGACGCAGCGGCGACGGAATCCTGCGGAAGAAGATCTGCGGGCCTTTGGCAAAATTGGCGTCGTCGCTCCAGCGCGCCTCCACGATCGCCCAGTACAGGTGATCCTCCGCGAGCTTCTCGAACGCCCAGGCCGTCGCCCGCTCCTCGCGGGAGAGGCCGCGATCGAAATCGATGCCGTATTTCTTCTCGATGTGCCAGCGGATGAAGGTCGAATCGGCGATCCGCTCGCCGTCATCCTCGATGTACGGCAGCTTGCCCTTGGGCGCGCGGCGCAGGCCTTTGGTGTCGGTGCGATAGACGAGGCCGGCCATCTTGAGCAGCACCTCGGCTTTCATCACGAACGGGCTCGGGTCCGGCAGGCCGAAGGCGGGACCGAAGGTGTAGAGCGTGATCATCAGCATTCCCTAGATGTTCGGTACAAACAGCAGGCCGTCGGCATCCGCCCGCCCATCGATCCGGCAGCGCCCGTCAACGACGCGCACGCGGCCTTCGGCCAAAAACTTCAGCGCCGCCGGGTAGATCCGGTGCTCGGCCTCGAGCACGCGCGCGGCAAGCGTATCGGCGGTGTCGCCCTCGCGCACGGCGACCGCCGCCTGCGCCAGGATCGGCCCGCAATCCACTTCCGGCACCACCATGTGGACGGTGGCGCCGTGAATCTTCACGCCCGCCGCGAGCGCCCGCGCGTGGGTGTCGAGGCCCTTGAAAGCCGGCAGCAGGGCGGGGTGGATGTTGAGCATGCGGTCTTGCCATTGGCCGACGAAGCTTGGCGAGAGCAGGCGCATGAAGCCGGCGAGGCAGACGAGACCGATCTGGTACGCCTCGAGCTTCGTCTGCAGCGCGCGCTCGAATCTCTCGCGATCGTTTCCGTAGAGCGTGGGGTCGACGATTTCCGTGGCGATCCCAGCCGCGGCCGCGCGCCGCAAGCCGGGTGCACCGGGGCGGTTCGAAAGCACGAGCGCGATTTGCGCAGGATAGGATTCCTGCGCCGCGGCCGCGATCAGAGCCTCCATGTTGGAGCCGCGGCCGGAGATGAGGATCGCCACGCGCTTCTTGCTCACCGCGATCCCCTTCGCCACGGGCGCGGCCCAAGCCGAACGATCATCGGCAGCCTCGGCATCGTAGGAACCATCGGGCGGGTCGTACGGCGGATTCGTGGGCCGCGCAACGGCGGGACAAAGGCATGGAAAGCCAAACCCGGGAACATCCGGGCTCGGCCCGGGGAGAGGCAGAGGCCCCGAGCGCCGGCTTGGCAAGGCCGGCCGGCCGGTCTATCAGGCCCCGTTCGCAAGGGCGCTCGGCTTGAATATCCCCAATCTCATCACGCTCGCCCGGATTCTCTCCGTGCCGATCATGGTCTGGGCCATCAGCTCGGGCGAGATGTTGTTTGCGTTCGCGCTGTTCGTGCTGGCGGGCCTGAGCGACGCGGTCGACGGCTATCTCGCCAAGCGCCTCGACATGGCGAGCGAGCTTGGCGCCTACCTCGACCCGATCGCCGACAAGGCGCTGATCGTGTCGATCTACGTGACGCTCGGCATCAGCGGGGCGGTTCCGCGCCCGCTCGTCATCCTGGTGGTATCGCGCGACATCATGATCGTGGGCGCGGTGATGCTGGCGTGGCTGCTGGGAAAGCCGATCGCCGCCAAGCCGCTGATGGTCTCGAAGATCAACACCGCCGCGCAGATCGCCTTCGCGGGTCTGGTGCTGGCCTCGCTCGGGTTCGGCTTCGACGGCGGCATCGTGCTCGACGTGGCCATGGCCGTGGTTGCCGCCTTGACGCTGCTTTCGATCGCCGCCTATGTCCGCGAATGGGTGCGGCACATGGGCTCCAACGGCAGCATCGGGAAGACGAGATGACGCTTCCGGGCAATGCCTTGCGGGGACGGCGGCGATGATGCCGATGCGGCAGATGGTGTTCTGGGCGCTGGCCGTCGCCGCCTTCGCGCTGCTGCTGTGGCTGCTGCGCGACATCCTGCTGCCGTTCGTCGCCGGCATGGCGATTGCCTATCTGCTCGATCCGCTCGCCAACCGCCTCGAGAAGCTCGGCGTCCGCCGGCTCGTCGCCGCACTGCTCATCGTCGGAATATTCGCGCTGGCGCTGCTGCTGCTCGGGATCCTGATCGTGCCCGTTCTCGCCGGCCAGCTCAGCGCGCTCATCGCCAAGCTGCCGGAATATGTCGCCAAGGTGCAGGCGCTGGTCACGGACCCGAACCGCCCATGGCTGAGCAAGATCGTGGGCGAGGGCTTCCTCGACGCCCAACAGTCGACGGGCGAGCTGGTCAAGCAAGGGATAGGGTGGCTTGCCGCGTTCCTCACCTCGGTGTGGGCCGGCGGCCGGGCGCTGATCTCGATCGTGTCGCTGCTGGTGGTGACGCCGGTCGTGGCGTTCTATTTCATCTACGACTGGCCGCGCATGGTCGCGGCGGTGGACAGCTGGGTGCCGCGCCCGCATCAGGAGACGATTCGCGCGCTCGGCCGCGAGATCAATGCCGCGATCGCCGGTTTCGTCCGCGGCCAGAGCGGAGTCTGCCTGATCCTCGGCGCCTATTATGCGGTGGCGCTCACCGTGGCCGGGCTCAATTTCGGCCTGCTCATCGGCCTCCTCGCGGGCGTGATCACCTTTATCCCCTACGTCGGCTCGCTCACCGGACTCGTCGTTGGGCTCAGTGTCGCCATCGCCCAGTTCTGGCCCGACTACGCCTCCATCCTGATGGTGCTGGGCATTTTTCTGTTCGGTCAGTTCGTCGAGGGCAACGTGCTTTCCCCGAAGCTGGTGGGCGAGAGCGTCGGCCTGCATCCGTTGTGGCTGATTTTCGCGTTGTTCGCCTTTGCCTATCTGTTCGGCTTCGTCGGGCTGCTGCTCGCGGTGCCGCTCGCCGCGGCCTTCGGCGTGCTCGCGCGTTTCGCGCTCAGGCAATATCTGGCCAGTCCGCTCTACACCGGGCAGCCGGCGCTGCCGGCGGCCGGTATCGCGCCGGCGCCCCGCAAGGAGCTGCGCTGAGTTTTTTCATGCCGAGTGCCTCCGGTCCCCACCAGCTCGCGCTTGCCCTTGCCCACCACGAAAGCTTTGCGCGCGAGGATTTTCTCGCCGGGCCTTCCAATGCGGCCGCGCTGGCATTCGTCGAGGGCTGGCCGGACTGGCCCGACCGGGTGCTGGCCCTGGTCGGCCCGCCCGGTTCCGGCAAGAGCCATTTGGCGGCGATCTGGGCCGAGCGCGCCGGAGCGCGGCTGATGTCCTCGCGGGCGCTCGAGGAGCCGAGCCTGGGCGGCGCGCTGGCGACCGGCGCGCTCGTGCTCGAGGATGTGCGCGCCGGCGCTTTCGAAGAGGCCGCACTGTTCCATCTGCTCAATCTCGCGCGCGAGGAACGGGCGTTCTTGCTGCTGACCTCGCGCACATCGCCGGTCGGCTGGCCGGTGCGCGTCCCCGATCTTGCCTCCCGGTTGCGCGCCTTGCCCGTGGCGGCGCTCGGCCCGCCCGACGACAATTTGCTGCGCGCGGTGCTGATCAAGCTGTTCGCGGACCGGCAGCTCGCGGTCGACGAAAACCTGGTCTCCTATCTGGCGGAGCGGATCGAGCGATCGGTCGCCGCAGCCCGCGCCGCGGTGGCGGCGCTCGATCAGGCCTCGCTGCGGCTGCAACGGCCGGTTAACCGCGCGCTCGCCGCCGCGACCTTGCGCGGTTTCGAGCCTTGAAACACGCCTCGGCCGGGGCGATCATGGCTGCGCCCGTCCGGGCTCCCGATTCCCCGTTCAAGGGCTACGGCAAATTCATGGTCGATCGCGCGGAAAACATTGAGCTTTTACCTCCGCAGCCGTTGCCGGCGGGTCGCGAGGGGCTCGCCGTCGCCCCGCCGGCCGTCCCGGAATTCGAGCTCGCGAGAAATCCCGCCCGGTTCGTCAATCGCGAATTGTCCTGGCTTCTGTTCAACCGCCGGGTCTTGGAGGAGGCGGCGAACGAGGGCCATCCGCTGCTCGAGCGGGTGCGCTTCCTTTCGATCAGCGCCAACAACCTCGACGAATTCTTCATGGTTCGCGTCGCCGGCCTGAAGGGCCAGGTGCGGGCCGGCATCGCTACCAAGAGCCCGGACGGGCTCACGCCGAGCGAGCAACTCGCCCGCATTCGCGAAGCCGTCGGCGTGCTCGCCAGCGATCAGCAGGGGCGCTGGCGGGAGCTGCGCCAGGAGCTGGCGGAAACCGGCGTCGTGCTGGTCGACGGGCCCGATCTGACCCGGCATGAGCGGGCCTGGCTCGAGGATCATTTCCTGCACCATGTCTTTCCGGTCCTGACCCCGCTCGCCATCGACCCGGCGCATCCGTTCCCGTTCATCCCCAACTTCGGATTCTCGATTGCGCTGCACCTCGCACGCGCCAGCGACGGCAAGGCGATGAACGCACTCATTCGCGTACCCAACAAGATCGAGCGCTTCATCCGCCTGCCGCCGCCCGCCGAAGCCGGGGTCGCGCGGGTGATCACGCTCGAGCAGGCCGCCGGCCAGTTCATCTCGCTGCTGTTCCCGGGCTATCAGGTGAAGGGGCAGGGCGCATTCCGGGTGCTGCGCGATTCCGAGATCGAGGTCGAGGAAGAAGCGGAGGACCTGGTGCGGTCGTTCGAATCCGTGCTCAAGCGGCGTCGGCGCGGTTCGGTGATCCGGCTCGAGCTCGAAGCGGCGATGCCGCCCGAGCTGCGCAAATTCGTGCAGCGCGCGCTTGCGGTTACCGAGGACGAAATATTCCTGGTCGACGGCGTACTGGCGCTCAATGAGCTCTCGCAGCTCACCGGCAGCCTGGACCGGCCGGATCTCGAATTCGTGCCGTACAACCCGCGCTTCCCCGAGCGCATCCGCGATCAGGGTGGCGATTGCTTCGCGGCGATCCGGCAGAAGGACCTGATCGTCCACCACCCGTACGAATCCTTCGACGTCGTCGTGCAGTTCCTCAACCAGGCGGCGCGCGATCCCGACGTCGTCGCCATCCGGCAGACGCTCTACCGGACCTCGTCCGACAGCCCGATCGTGAAGGCGCTGGCGGAGGCGGCGGAAGCGGGAAAATCCGTCACCGCGCTGGTCGAGCTCAAGGCGCGGTTCGACGAGGAGGCCAACATCCGCTGGGCCCGGGATCTCGAGCGCGCCGGGGTCCAGGTCGTGTTCGGCTTCATCGAACTCAAGACCCACGCCAAGCTGTCGCTCGTGGTGCGCCGCGAGGGCGGCTCGCTCGCCTCCTACGTCCACGTCGGCACCGGCAATTATCATCCGGTCACGGCGCGGATCTACGCGGACCTCTCGCTGTTCACCGCGGACCCGGTGATCGCCCGCGACGTGGCGCGAATCTTCAATTTCATCACCGGCTACGCCGAGCCGGCCGAAATCGAGAAGATGGCGGTCTCTCCGCTCAACCTCAGATCGCGCATGCTCGATCACATTCGCCAGGAGGCTGCCCATGCCAAGGCCGGGCGGCCGGCGGCGATCTGGATGAAGATGAACGCGCTGGTCGATCCGGAAATCATCGACGCGCTCTACGCCGCCTCGCGCGCCGGCGTCGAGGTCGATCTCGTCGTGCGCGGTATCTGCTGCCTGCGGCCCGGCGTGCCGGGGCTCTCCGATCGCATCCGGGTCAAATCGATCGTCGGCCGCTTTCTCGAGCATGGCCGGATCTATTGTTTCGGGGCCGGCCATCCGCTGCCGCACCCGAAGGCTGCGGTCTACATTTCCTCCGCCGACCTCATGCCGCGCAACCTCGATCGCCGGGTCGAGGTGCTGTGCCCGGTGCTCAATCCGACCGTGCACGAGCAGGTGCTCGACCAGATCATGATCGCCAATTTCAAGGACAACCAGCAGAGCTGGAAGCTCTTGCCGGACGGCACCTCGACGCGCATAAAGGCTGCATCCGGCGAGGAGCCGTTCAATGCCCATAAATATTTCATGACCAATCCAAGCCTGTCCGGCCGTGGAAAATCGCTTAAAGACTCGTCCCCCCGCAGCCTCATTCGCCGGCGCGAGCGCGCCTAGGCGCGCGGGGCACGCCGCCCGCGGGCGGCTCGATCTCGGCCCGCCGGTCGCCGTCATCGACATCGGGTCGAATTCGGTCCGCCTGATCATCTACGAAGCGTTGACCCGCAGTCCGACGCCGATCTTCAACGAAAAGGTCCTGGCGGGGCTCGGCCGGGAAGTGCAATCGACCGGGCTGCTCCCCGCCGATGCGGTGGAAAAGGCGCTGGCCGCGCTCGGCCGGTTCCGCGCCTTGTGCGACACCGTCGGGGTCGCGAGCTTGTGGGGGCTGGCCACGGCCGCCTGCCGCGACGCCAGCAACGGCCGCGTGTTCATCGCCGACGCCGAGCGCATCTGCCGCACCAAGATCGACGTGCTGTCGGGCAAACGCGAGGCCAAATATTCGGCGCTGGGCGTGACCTCCGGCATTCATCGTCCCGACGGCATCGTCGGCGACCTCGGCGGCGGCTCGCTCGAGCTCGTCGACGTGCACGGCAACCGGATTCGCGAGGGCGTGACCCTTCCGCTCGGCGGCCTCGCCTTGCAGGACATCTCCTCGAAGTCGCTCAAGAAGGCGGAGAAATTCGTCAAGAAGGCGCTGGCCGGGATACCCGGGCTCGCGGCCGGGGCCGGGCGCAGCTTCTACGCCGTCGGCGGCACCTGGCGCGCGCTCGCGCGCCTGCACATGTGGCAGACCGGATACCCGCTTCACGTCATGCACGGCTACGTGATCCCGGCCAAGGAAGCGCTGGAGTTCTCCCGGCTCGTGCACCGCATCGATCCGCAGATGCTCTCGCGCATCGAGGTGGTTTCCGACGCGCGCCGGCCGCTGCTGGCCTATGCGGCGCTGGTGCTGGAGCACCTGGTCCGCGTGGCGCGCCCGAAGCACGTGGTGATCTCGGCGCTCGGCGTGCGCGAAGGCCTGCTCTATTCGCTGCTCGATCCGCAGCAGCGAAAGCGCGATCCCCTGATCGCCGCGGCGCAGGACCTCAACGTGCTGCGCTCGCGCTCGCCCCCGCACGGTGAGGAGCTGACGTCCTGGACCGACGATTTTCTCGCCTCCTCCGGCATCGATGAAACCCCGGAGGAGAAACGGCTGCGCCACGCGGCCTGTCTGCTGGCCGACATCGGCTGGCGGGCGCATCCCGACTACCGCGGCGAGCAATCGCTCAATATCGTCGCCAATGCCGCCTTCGTCGGCATCGACCACCCGGGGCGCGCGTTCCTGGCGCTGACCGTGTTCTTCCGCCACGTCGGCCTGGTGGACGAGGAGCTCTCCCCGCGCTTGCGCGAGCTGGCCTCGACCCGCATGCTCGACCGGGCGCGCATTCTCGGTGCCGCGCTGCGGGTCGCGTTTTTGATCTCCGCGGCGATGCCCGGCATCCTGCCGCGGGCTCCCATGCGGGTCGCGCACCGGCGCCTGGTGCTCGACCTCGACGCCAAGCTGGCGCCGCTCGCGGGCGAGCGCCTGTTCAATCGGCTGCGGCAGCTTGGTCGCCTGATCGGCCGGGACCCGGTGATGGTGACTGGCTAGCGGACACGGAACACGGAAGAGACCTGCGATGAAGGATTACGAGCGCTACGACGGCCTCGGCCTCGCCGACCTGGTGAAGACCCGCGCGGTCACCGCGAAGGAGCTGCTCACGGCCGCGGTGGCGCGGATCGAGGCCCGCAATCCCGCGGTCAACGCCGTCGTCAATCGCATGTACGATCGCGCCGAGGCCACCATTGCCGCGGGATTGCCCCCGGGCCCGTTCGCCGGCGTGCCGTATCTCCTGAAAGATCTCGGCGTTTACTACACCGGCACCGTGACCTCGTCCGGCTCCGCCTTTTTCCGTGACGCGATTGCCGACCACGACAGCGAGATCGTGGCACGCCTGAAGCGCGCTGGGCTGGTCATTCTCGGCAAAACCAACACCTCGGAATTCGGCCTTTCCACCTCGGTCGAGCCGAAGCTGTTCGGCCCGACCCGCAACCCGTGGAACCTCGAGTTCAGCGCCGGCGGCTCGAGCGGTGGTGCCGCCGCCGCGGTGGCGTCCGGCATGTTGCCGGTGGCGCATGCGACCGACGGCGGCGGCTCGATCCGCATTCCGGCGTCCTGCTGCGGCTTGTTCGGCCTCAAGCCCACGCGCGCGCGCACGCCGCTGGGGCCGGACTTCGGCGAAGGCTGGAGCGGCATGGGCGTCGGCCATGCGGTCACGCGCTCGGTGCGCGACAGCGCTGCGCTGCTCGATGCCACCGCCGGCCCGGACGTCGGCGATCCCTATTGGGCGCCGCCGCCCGGAGGTCCCTATCTTGCGGAGGTCGGCGTCGATCCGGGGCGGCTCAGAATCGCCTTCACCACGAAGGCGTGGAGCGGTCATCCGGTCGACGCGGATTGCGTGGCCGCGGTGTTGGCGAGCGCGAAGCTGTGCGAGAGCCTCGGCCATTCCGTGGCGGAAGCTTCGCCTTTCATCGACGAGGAGCTGCACAACAAGGCACGCCGGGTCGTCATCGGCGCCAACACCCGCACGACGCTGGAAGCCCGTGGCAAGGCGCTCGGCCGCGAGCCGAGACCCGACGATGTCGAGACCTTCACCTGGGCGGCCGCCGAATCCGGGCGCGAGCTCACCGCGAGCGATTACGCCGGCGCCATCCGCGTGCTGCATCAGGTCGGCCGGGTCGTCGGGCGCTTCTTCACCCGCTACGACGTGCTGCTCACGCCGACGATGTGCGAGCCGCCCTACAAGCTCGGCGTGCTGAGCATGAGCGGCAACGATCCGCAAACCTACCTGCAGGCGCTGCTCGGCACGATCGCGTTCACGTCGCTGTTCAACACCGCCGGCAATCCTGCGATGTCGGTTCCGCTGCACTGGTCGGCCAGCGGCCTGCCGGTCGGGGTGCAGTTTGCGGCGCCCTTCGGGGACGAGGCGACGCTGTTGCGTCTGGGCTCGCAGCTCGAAGCCGCCCGGCCGTGGGTGGACCGCCGCCCGCCGCGGCATTGAGGCGTTGACCTCGATTCACAAACCAACCGTACCCCGGCTCCCTTCCCGGGAGAGGTGACGGTATCCTCACCCGCGCTCCACCGGCACCACGCGACCGTTCTCGATCGCCAGCGCCAGCCGCCCGTGCTTGAGCGCCAGCGCTTTTTCTCCGAACAGCTCCCGCCGCCAGCCCTTGAGCGCGGCGACGTCGGCCTCGTCGTCGGCGGCGATCCGTTCGAGGTCCTCGACGGTGGCGATCACCTTGGCGGCGACCGCGTGGCGCTCCGCGGTCATGCGCAGCAGCACCTTGAGCAATTCGACAATTGCCGCGCCGTTGACCGCGGCGCGGCTGCGTTCGATCCGCGGCAGCGATTTTAAATCGCGCGCAAGCCCGCGCTCGACCGCTTGGAGAATGGCCTCGCCCCATTTCGACCGCTCGAACCCCCGCGGCAGGGAACGTAGCGCCGCGAGCTTTTCCATGCTGGTCGGCGCCTGCACGGCGATGTCGCCGAGCGCGTCGTCTTTCAGCACGCGCCCACGCGGCACGTCCCGGCTTTGCGCCTCGCGCTCGCGCCAGGCTGCGACCTCCATCAGGACCGCAAGCTCCTTCGGCTTGCGCGCCCGTGTCCGGACCCGCTGCCAGGCACGCTCCGGCTCGGCCCGATAGGTATCGGGCGAGGTCAGGATCTCCATCTCCTCGTTCACCCACTCGATGCGCCCGCGCTTTGCGAGATCCGCCGACAGCGCGAGATAGATGTCGCGCAAATGGGTGACGTCGGAGATCGCGTAGGCGATCTGCGCCTTGCTGAGCGGCCGGCGCGACCAGTCGGTGAACCGGTGGGATTTGTCGAGATAGTCGCCGGTGATGCGCTGGACCAGCTGCTCGTACGAGATGGAATCGCCATGGCCGAGCACCATGGCGGCGATTTGGGTATCGAACACCGGATGCGGGATGAGGCCGGCCCGGTGCCAGACGATCTCGATATCCTGGCGTCCGGCATGGAAGACCTTCAGCACGCGCTCGTCCGCCATCAATGCGAAGAACGGCGCGAGATCGATGTCGGGCGCCAGCGCGTCGACGACCAAAGCCTCGTCCGGGCTCGCCATCTGCATCACGCACAGGATCGGGTAATAGGTGCTTTCGCGCAGAAACTCGGTGTCGATGGTCACGCACGGATGCTTCGCCAGCCGGGCGCAGGCTTGCGCAAGCGAATCGGTGGTGGTGATCGGCTCCATGCGTCTCGGTTTTTTAGCGGACGCCGGCCCCGGTGTCGCTGGTCAAAACATACCGGCAAGCGCCTCGGCGGCGCCTTGCAAACTGGGTCAACAGATTCGCCCGAGACTCTGGTATCATTTTACAATCCGCCCGGTAATGGTAGCCCGGATGAAGCTGCGCGAAGCCCGGCGCAATCCGGGAAGGGCGCCCCGGATTACGCGCCTGCCGAGCAGGCGCTCCATCCGGGCTACGGCTGTCCGCGCACGCGCGGCATGTGAATGAACTCCCACGGGCTCGGCATCTCCCCGACCGGCACCTCGATCACACTGGGTCGATCGCGCTGGGCAAGGCCGCGCCGCAGCGCCCCCCGCAGCGCCTCGGGCGAACGCACCCGCTCGGCTCTCGCCCCAAAACTCTCGGCGTAGCGCACGAAATCCGGGTTGGTGAGGTCGCTCGCGATGAGCCGGTTGCCGTAGCGCTCGGCCTGGATGCGGCGGACGTTGCCGAAGGCATCGTCGTTGAACACGATCGTCACCAGGGGAATGCGGTGATGCATGGCGCTCGCCAGCTCGTTCGCGCTGTAGAGGAAGCCGCCGTCGCCCGAGATCGCCACCACCGGCACGTCGCGCCGGGCGTCCTGGGCGCCGAGCGCGGTGGCAAATCCCCAGCCGAGGTTGTCCTGATATCCCGGAGAGAGGAACGTCCGCGGTTGGTAGACCGGGAGCAGGAGCCGCGCGGCGAAGCCGATCTGGGTCACCTCGTCGACGAAGATTCCGTCCTCGGGCAGCTCGGCGCGGATCGCCTGCAAATACGCGATCTGCGGTCCGAGCTTCTCGAGCCGCCTGCGCATCCGCGCCTGTCGCTCCTGCAGCTCGGCCTTGCGCGATCTGCGCCGGTGGTTGTGCGCGGGCAGCGCGTCGATCAGGCGGCGCAGGATCGATTTTGCGCTGCCGATCAGCGCGACAGTCGGCGCGCGGAACCGGGCCGGCTCATCCGGATCGGCATCGATCCGGATGACCGTGAGCGCGTCGTCGAGGCCCCACGCGGTCTGCGGATTGTGCAGCCTGGTGCCGACCGCGAGCACCACATCGGCTTCGCCCCACAGCTCATGTCCGAGCGGGAGCGTCACGCTCAGCGGATTGCGGCTGTCGAGCACGCCGCGGCCGCGGCGATAGCCGAGCACCGGCGCCTGCAGCATGGCGGAGATCTCGGCGACCTCCTCGGCCGAATCCTGCGCGCCGCCCCCGCACAAGATCAGCACGCGCTTCGCCGCGCCGAGCCGCTTTGCCGCGTCGGCGATGGCGTCTTGGTCGAGCGGCGGTTCGGGCGCCGGCTGCGGCGGAACGAGCTTCACCTCGCCCGCGCGCCCCCACACGTCGATGGCGCATTCGAGCGCCGCCGGACCCGGACGTCCGGTCCGCATCGCGGTCATCGCCTGCGCGACCAGCGCGGAGGCCTCCTCGGGGGCGCGGATGCGGGCGTAATGGCCGACAAGCCGGGCGATGATGCCGGCCTGGTCGCGGATCTCGTGGAGGTGGCCGAAGCCGCGGCCGATGTCCGCGTCGGGGATCTGCCCGATCAGCGACAGCACCGGCGCGTTCATGGCATAGGCCATGAGCAGCGCCGCGCCGGAGTTGAGCAGCCCGGGGCCGGGCACCACCGCGTAGGCTTGCGGCTTGCCGGTGGCGAGCGCGGCGCCGAGCGCCATATAGGCGGCGCCCTGTTCATGGCGGGTGTGGACGGTCCGGATGGTTTCGGCGGCCTGGAACAGCGCATCGAACAGGGGATCGTTGTGCACGCCGGGAAGCGCATAGACCGTGTCGAGCCCGTGGGCGATGAGCGAAGCGACGGTCGCTTCGGCGGCGGTCATCCGTTGCATTCGCAAGCTCCGGCTCGCACGGGCGCAAGCCGGCGAGTCTGCAAATCCCCGCCGCGGTGTCGAGGGCCTGGGCTTTGCGCTTCCCGGCGCATCGTCTTGACAACGGTCATAGGGCCTAGCTTAGGTCGTCATGGCCGGCCTTGTGCCGGCCATCCACGGATGCCAGTACGGCGATGCCGTTTCGTGGATACCCGGGACAAGCCCGGGCATGACGATGTCAATGTAGCCCCGCCGCATTGGGCGGAAGCATCTCCTCAAGGGAACGACATGCATCGCTACCGCACGCACACCTGCGGCGCGCTTCGCGAACGCGACATCGGCACGGCGGTGCGGCTCTCGGGCTGGGTTCACCGCATCCGCGACCACGG
>WNGK01009129.1_pt1 | contig 13028 bp, 11 predicted proteins | sample 5400601 | NCBI WGS metagenome assembly WNGK01 (sample SAMN13153376, study PRJNA577476) | soil metagenome | isolation source: 60 cm soil or saprolite under Garry oak tree replicate 1 | place: USA:California | collected 2016-06-15 | reverse complement strand
TTCGGACGGGCTACTATCTTCCCTTTGGGCCAAAACCGCTTACGCCAGGCGTGGTTGAAGATAAACCGGGCACTCCGTTACAACGCTGGTTTCAACAATCCTCCATTGCCTTCGGTGCTCGTGCCGGAATTATCCATTCTCTCACGGTGAGCGGTCCCGAAGAAGCCACCGCAATCCCCATCGACGAACGGTTTTTCAATGGAGGAAGCGACACTGTTCGAAGCTTTGGTGAGCGCGATCTCGGGCCGCACGATAATCACGGTCATCCAATCGGTGGTGAATTTTTTACGGTGTTTAATATCGAATATACGTTTCCGATCTACGGCGAATTGCAGGGGGCGGTCTTTACCGATGCCGGGAATCTGCTACCCACATCAGAAGAACCCGGGCTAAATGATATGCGCTACGCGCTAGGGGCAGGATTGCGCTATAAATTACCGATCGGGCCGATCCGTCTCGACTACGGAGTCAATCCCGATCCGCATCCCGACGAAGATTTCGGCGCGTTCCATTTCAGTTTTGGCTTTGCCTTTTGATGGCAACGTTGCTGTCGATGCGTTGCTTCCAAAGCATAATCCGTTTGGCGCTCTTATCCGAGGAATGAAGGATCCACAATCGCTTGGTGATGTTCCCGCTGAGGAATTCCGGAAGCAGTTGCATGAGCTAGCCGATTGGATTGCTGATTATCGCGAGCACATCTCCGAGCAGCGGATTGCTCCAAATGACAGGCCCGGAGCAATCCTGGCGCAGCTGGATCGAACGGCGCCGGAAGCGGGCGCGTCGCTTCATGACATCTTCGCTGATATTGAACGCGTGATTGTTCCGGGCGTTGCGCACTGGGCGCATCCGCAGTTCATGAGTTACTTCGGCTGCACTACGACGAGTCCTGGCATCCTCGCCGAAATGATCACAGGCGCGCTAAACGTGAATGCCATGACCTGGCGAACGTCGCCTGCGGCTACCGAACTTGAAACCCTCGTGCTCGATTGGCTACGGCAATGGCTAGGTTTGCCTAACGAATTCGCGGGCGTTGTCTACGACACTGCGTCGATTTCAACGATGCACGCTCTCGCTGCTGCTCGAGAACAAGCTGCCCCGAACACGAGGCAGCTAGGTTTGAGCGGACGGGGTCTGCCCGCTTTTCGCATTTACGCCTCCGATCAGGCGCACAGTTCCGTTGAAAAAGGCGCTATCGCGATCGGGATTGGCGAAGATAACGTCCAACGTGTTCCGACAGACGCCGAATTCCGGATGAACGTCTCCGCGTTGCGCGAGATGGTCGCATCGGATATTCGCAGTAATTTCAAACCGCTCGCCGTCGTAGCAACAGTGGGAACAACGTCAACAGCGAGCGTGGATCCAATTGTCGAGATCGCGCAAGTTTGCCGGGAACACAAGATGTGGCTGCACATCGACGGTGCCTACGGGGCCGGTCTCGCCCTCCTGCCGGAATGCGATTGGGTAACCGCTGGCTGGCGCGAAGCTGATTCCATCGTCGTCAATCCGCATAAAATGCTTTTTGTTCCGTTCGACTTCAGCGCCTTATATGTGCGTGATCTCGGGCGTTTGCGGCGTCTCTTTACCCTCGCCCCCGAGCACCTCCACCTTCGCGATCCTGTCGGCGCGGAGATCAACTATATGGATTACGGCGTCCAGCTGGGCCGCCGGTTTCGTGCTCTGAAAGCATGGGTCGTCTGGCGTGCCTTTGGCCGCGAAGGATTGGCAGCGCGTATTCGCGAGCACTTGCGCCTGGCCAAACTCTTTGCGGATTGGGTTCGAGAGGATAAGCGTTTTGAATTGTCCGCGCCGGTGGTGATGGGCGTTGTTTGTTTCCGGTTCACGGGCGCCGGCAAGATCGATACTGTAGCCGGCGACGTTGACGCCGGCCCGCGGGAAGCGACCGCGGCCACAACGGATACGATCGACATGCTCAACAGCAAGATTGTAGAGCACATTAATGCGTCCGGGCGCGCTTATCTTACGCAGACGAAATTGCGTGGTCGCACAGTCATGCGCATCGGTCTTGGAAACATTCTCACTACCGAGCGGCATCTTCGGAATGTTTGGAAAATGATCCGCGAAGCAGCGGAGTCCCGCGCTCGATCGCCTCGCTAACATTTGGACGATACTCCCGGAACATCCCCTCCAAGACATTTGCGGCTGAGGATAGCCACCTCTACAATTGTCATTCGTTATGATGAAGTTACTGCGCAAGCATCGGCACTGGCTGATGATTGTCATTGCGATTCTCGCGATTCCCTTCGTTTTCTACTTCGTTCAACGACCGGATTACGGGGCGATGCGCTCCGATCAATTTGCTCGCGTCTACGATCGCAGCGTCTCGATGCTGGAGGCCCAGCAAACGGTGCGGTTGTTCAATCTGGCGCAGGCTCTTGGCATGTCTGACTTTGTGCAGTCTCTCACAGTTGGTTCTGGCCAGAACCAGAACCAGGCTTATGTACAATTCATTGTGAACTTGCTGGTTTTGCGTCACGAAGCGGCGCGGCTCGGGATTCGTCCAGATTCCTCTGAGATCGCCGATGTCGTGCGCGGGTTGCCGGCATTCCAAAGTGAGTCGGGCTTCGATATGAAGAAGTTCAGCGATTTTGTGCAGAATGCGCTGGCACCGAATGGTCTTGCCGAGGAACACATTGAACAACTGGTTCGCGATGAGCTTTGCTTAAACCAAATTAAACAGCTTCTGGCGACCGGGGTCTCGATCCCGCAAGCGGAGATCAACGCAAATTACGGGCGAGCTTACGACAAGTTATATGTGAGCGTTATTCGGCTGCGGCCCGCTGATTTTGCGAAGGATGTCACAGTTAGCGATCAGGATGTGCAAAAATATTATGAAGCCCACAAGGCTGAACTCAACTCGGATGAAAAACGCAAGGTCGAGTTTGTCAATCTGTCCTTAAGTGACGAGCAAAAGAAATTAGCTGGAAAAGAGCGCGTCGAGGCTTTGCAGGAGCTTTCCGACCGCGCCAACGATTTCACACAAGCGCTGTTGGAAAAAGGCACCGATTTCAAACAGGCGGCCGCCAAGTTTCAATTGCCGGTCCGAACAACTGGTGAATTCACAGCAACAGCGCCCGACCCGCAATTGAATGTCGACCCACAACTTGGCTCCGCTGCGTTCAAGTTATCGATGCAGGAGCCGAACAGCGATCCAATCCAGGTCGCGGATGGATTTTATATTTTACATCTCGCGGGGATTGTCGAGGTGCGTCCTCTTACAATCGACGAGGCAAAACCGAAAATCGTGGAAGCGATCAAGAACTCTCGGGCTCGCGAGGTGATGTCAACCAAAGGCGCGGAGATCGTTCAGCAACTGCGCGAAGCAACCAACTCCCCCTCTGGCGCGGGACTCGAAGCTGCAATTCAAAAAGCAGGGGTAAACGTGGAGAAGGTTGCACCTTTTTCGTTGCTCGACGAGACAACGGAAGCCCAAGCCAAAGAAGCGACGAAGGGGCCGCCGGATCTTCCTGCAATCAAAGATGCCGTGGCATACATGAATCCGGGCCAGATTAGCGACTTTTTCCCGTCCGGCGACAATGGACTCATCATCGCGTTGCAAAAACGGGAGCCGTCGGCGAAGGCAAATGATCCGGAGAAAAAAGCGGCGTTCGAGAGACGGCTTTTAAATAACAAAATACGAATCGTCTTCTACGAATGGCTGCGCGATCGACAGCGAGCGGCCAACGTGCAATTCGCAAAAAGCTAGGCTTTGCGTGGAAACGGTCGACGAAATCTTTGATGATGCGAACGGCGACCTGGCCGTCGGTGAATTGGAAAGCGCAGTGGAGAAATATCGGCGCTGTGTTGGCATGGCGCCGGATTTTTTCGACGGCTGGCACGCGCTCGGCATGGCGTTGATGAAGCTCGGGCGTTTTCCAGAAGCTATCGAAGCGGGAAAAAAAGCAGTCGAGCTTCGGCCTAACGACCAGATCGGTTGGACAAGCCTCTCGCTGTTTTACAATCGCGCAGGCAACATCAAAGAAGCCGAAGCAGCCGGCGCGAAAGCGAAGATCCTTTCCTGGGGCGGCAAAATCGCACGCGAATAAATTCGGGTGGTCATCCTGAGCGAAGCGTAGGACTTCCCGCAGCCCTCCGGATCACACAACTTGGGCATGCGTGCCGCTGGCTTGGATTGTGAGATTCCTCGCTCTGTTCGGAATGAGAAGAACGCGGAGCGGGAAGATAAGGTAGAGGCGGTTCACTCGACCCATACGTCATTGAGGGTAATCGCCCTTACCAAATATTGACGCGCTTGTCGGTCGGGCGAACCATCGGAGACCCATCCGGAAGATTGAACGCCTTTTGAAACTCCAGCAGGTTCGAGGCCGGCCCGTTGACCCGATAATGCGCAGGCGAGTGGGGATCGGTGTTCAGGCGCAATTTCAGATCTTCATCGCGCTGTTTCGATTTCCAAATTGTCGCAAAAGATAAAAAGAAACGTTGCTCGGGGGTAAAACCGTCGATTTTTTCCGCGCGTGCCTGTGGATTTTTCTCGAGCGCTTTTTGCAGCGCGGCGTAGGCGAGTTTCACTCCGCCGAGATCGGCGATGTTTTCACCCTGAGTTAATTCACCGTTGACATGCAAACCGGGTAGCGGTTCATATTCGTTGTATTGGTTCACGATCGCCTGTGAGCGCTCTTTGAATTTCGCGGCGGATTGAGGTGTCCACCAGTCGCGCAAATTTCCAGCGGCATCGAATTGCCGGCCTTGATCGTCGAAACCATGGGTCATTTCATGCCCAATGACCGCTCCGATACCGCCGTAATTGATCGCGTCGTCAGCGTTGGCGTAAAAGAATGGCGGCTGCAAGATCCCGGCAGGGAAAACGATCTCGTTCATGTTGGGATTGTAATAGGCGTTCACCGTTGGCGGCGTCATACCCCAGTCGGTGCGATCCACTGGTTTATCGATTTTGTTGATGTCCCGCGTCGTTTGGAATTTTTCGGCTCTGATTGCGTTTAGGACGAAGGGTCCCCGATCAATGGGCAGCATTGAATAATCGAGCCATTTATCGGGGTAGCCGATTTTCACCTGCATGGCGGCGAGTTTCTTGAGCGCTTCCTTCTTGGTCGGCTCGTCCATCCATTCCAGCGTCTTGATCCGATCGCTGAGGGCCTCTTTCAAATTGTTAACAAGCTCAAGCGCCCGGGCCTTCGCTTGTGGCGGAAAATCGTACGCCACGTACAGTTTGCCGAGCGCTTCTCCGATCGCGTCGTCGGTGGAAGCGATTACGCGTTTCCACCGCGGTTTGATTTGCTGTGTGCCGCGAAGGACCCGCTCCTTAAAGTTAAAGTCTTCGTCCACGAAATCTTTTGAGAGCTCGGCCGCGGTCGCGTCGATAAGCTGCCAGCGTAGATACGCTTTCCAATCCTCGATCGGGGTGTTTTTAAACACTTCGTCAGCAGCTTTGAAGAATTCCGGCTGGTGCACGTTGACGTTGGGCGGCTCAAGCAGGTTGATCTGTTTGAAATAATCGCTCCAATGCCAGTCCGGCGTCAGGTTCTGAAGCTGGCTCACGGGCAGCTTGTTGTAATTTTTTTGCGGATCGCGCAACTGAACGCGTGTCCGCGAGGCTTGTGCGAGCCTTGTTTCAAGGGCGAGAATTTTCTTTGCGTAATTGGAAGCAGTTGCAGCTGGCTCGCCGAGCAGCGTCAACATTTTCGCGACATGATCGACATATTGGTCGCGCAGTTTCTTTGAGGCTTCATCCGTCTTTGTATAGTAATCCCGATCGGGCATACCAAGTCCGCCTTGAACTGCCTGAGCGATGTCGTGCGTACTGTCCTTGGAATCCTGGCCAGCCGTAAAATCGAAAAGTGCGTCAACGCCGATTGTGTGCAGGTGCGCAATCTCTTTGAGTAGATCATTGCGATTTTTGATCGCATCGATGTTTTTGAACTCCTCCTCCAGCGGCTTAATGCGCACTGCTTCGATGGTTTTCTCGTCCATCCCGCTTGTATAATAATCGCCGACTTTCTGTACCTCTGGCGCGAGTCTCTGATCGACATGTGTATCTGCGGCTTTTTCAGCAATAACGTGCAGGGCGTCATTGTTTCTCTCGATCAACTCGTTGAAACCACCCCACCGCGAATATTCCGGCGGAATCTCGGTTCGTTTGATCCAACCGCCGTCGGCGTACATAAAAAAATCATCCTGCGGTTTTACAGACGTATCCATGTTCTTTGGATCGAGAGGCGGCGGATTTTTCTCGACCTGGGGTGGCGATTGAGCGTCCAGGCTTAGCAGGCAAAAGAAAAAGGCGACGACGATCAGGACGAATGATTTCATGATTTTGGAAGAAAACGAATGCTCCGCGTTGGTCTAATCCGGGTTAGACCCTCTAAACGCGATTCCGTTGAACCAGCCCTCGCAGCGCCAGCGAAAATCTGCGCTACCCAGAGTGATGTTCGTTCCGCTAAAGCTGCTCGATCTTGTAGCCGCGCTTCTCTAGCAGTGCGATAACGCTATTCGGACCGGAGAAGTGCAGCGCACCAGCTACAATCGCGGTCGGTTTGCCGCTTTTCAATTCGGCTTCAATCCGCGGCATCCATTTGACGTTTCGTTCGTCAACAAAACGCGCTGCGATCGAAGGAGCCGCTTTTCGGAACTGCGCGTCCCCGGCCCAAAGTGCAGCCGTGTCGCCTTTCAGCCATGCCTTGTGCATCCTGTTGAATTCAGCCGCGCCATTCTTCGGGTGAGCGAGGGCATCAATCAGAAGGCTTTCACCGTCGCGCTCCGACAATCCGCCAAGAACTGCCACGTGCTCGTCCACCGATTCGAGACCGCCTATCTCTTTTCCCGTCCTTTTGGCGCAGTCGACGAGGTAATTATCCAAGCCACGAGACATCGAGACATTGCTGTAAGTGCTCTTGTCGACGAGATGCTGGGCGATCCACCATGGTTTGTAGCGAAGCCCGCTGTCGAAGCCTTCAGGCCGGGACTTGTTCTCGCGGCGAGGACCGCCATTGACTGCGAAAACATTTTGGCGAAGCCAAGCCAAAAGTTCCGGGTGAATCTTCGACCGGATATCTTGTCCCGGCGGATACTTGGCGGCTGCCTCGAATTTCTTTTCGAACTCAGCGTGCCGGGTCGGATCAAATTCGAGGAGGATGCGTTTGGTATCTCTTAGCGCGATCTCGTAGGGAGCGGGCAATGGATAATCCTTTTGACTGAGCGCGTGGATGGAGCCCACCAAATAAAACGGGGCCCTTGCATTGGTTACCCGCCAAACGCAACATTTCGGGAGCGCTTCAGCAGCGCGAACTGGTATTGCGAAAACAGTCGCAAAAATGAGCAGAACGGGAGCAACCCAACCGGCGATCCTTCGTAGAAAAGGCAAAAACATTTCCGGTTTTTAGCAGAAAAAACTGCCAAGTCAATTAATTCCACATCGAGTTCGCCCGTGACTGCACCGATCATCCTCATTTGAGATACGCGTGTTTATTTGATACCATAGGGCACGGATGATCATAACGGTGAAACGTTGGTTCGCTGTTGCGTTGCTTACCACGTGCATCACTCTGGCGCGAACAGTGGCATCGGCTGCGGACGATTGGCAGGTCATCAAAATCAACGGTCACGATTATCTGAGCGTCGATAATATTGCCAGGTTTTACCGGTTACCCGCCGAAGTTGCGCCTTCCGGGGCGAAGATCCGATTCGAGACAGTGAAGAATCCGCTCGAATTTGTCAGCGGCAGCCGTGAGGTCATGATCAATGGCGCGCGTTGTTGGCTGTGCTTCCCCTTAGTCGAGCAGAATGGAAAATTTTTGGTCGCGCGCACGGATGTCGCCAAAACGATCGAGCCGCAGCTCCGTCCACACCGCGTTCCAAATGCCGGCAAGGTTGAGACGGTGGTTCTGGACCCGGGCCACGGAGGCCACGATAAAGGCGCGGTCTCTCGCTACGGTAACGAAAAAGATTTTGCGCTGGATGTAGCGCGGAAGCTGCGTCCGCTTTTGCAGGCAAAAGGACTGCGCGTGATCATGACTCGTGAAGGCGATTACTTTGTGCCATTGGAAGTTCGCGCCCAGATCGCTAATGCCGCGCGCAATTCAATTTTCGTCAGTATTCATTTTAACGCGACGGATCGCGATCCAAACGCGACGGGTTTCGAGATTTTTTCCTTTACGCCACGAGGCGCGCCATCCACTTCCGACGATTGGGTGACTCCCACTGCTCTTAGCATGCAGGCAGGGAGCGAGGTGGACGCGCAAAGTATGGCGCTCTCAGCCTGCATCTATCATTCGTTGCTCGGCCACATTCCTGAGTTCGACCGCGGCATCAAGCGGGCACGATTCGCTGTCCTACGCCTGACAAGAGTCCCGGCTGTGCTGGTTGAAGGAGGCTTCCTAACAGAGCGTGGTGAAAGCAAATTAATCGCGACGAAAGATTGGCGTGCAAAACTCGCGCAGGCGATCAGCATCGGGATCGAGAACTATCATGCCCTGGGAGTTAAAAAGCAGCCGCCGATGCTCGTCGCTGATTACCGCCGGCAAACCAAATTAGTGCCGGCTGAACCCGTTACTCCGGAAGCGGACCTAAGTTTGGCCAACCTGATCGGTGAGCCTGCACTTGCGCCGACGCCGGCAAAAATCTCGCCTACGCCGTCACAACAGCGCGATCTGCCAACCGCGCTCGAATCTGCCGTCATCATTCCCTGAGACGTTACGTTGGGCCTGTAGCGGCAGAGCCTGCCCTGAGCAAAGCCGAATAGGTGTGTCACCTGCAAATTCCCGAGATTCGCAGTCGACACGGCTGCCACTACAGTCGATTGACTTCGCTTGTCTCAGTCTTATTCTGACCAAGAAAAAAGTGCGGGGGAGCCGCCTGGCTGAGATGATCGGCGCGACTGTCGATCGAACCCCTTGAACCTGATGCGGGTAATGCCGCCGAAGGAAGCGAGGCTTGGCCATGCGATTATCCGCGCATGGTCTTTTTGTTGTCAGACAGAATTAACAAAATGAACAAGATGAGATCTGAAAAAACCGGCAGTTCGGATTCTGTGGATTCTGTTCATTCTGTCGAAAATAATGGCAGTGCGCCTCGCACTTTGCCGAACTCGCGCAAAGTTTACGTCTCCGGCAAACTGCACCCCGATCTCAAAGTGCCGTTCCGAGATATCTCGCTCGCGTCAACGAAAACAATGAGCGACGAAATTGAAGTGAACGAACCGCTGCGCGTTTACGATACGAGTGGTCCTTGGGGCGATCCCAATGTGGATGTCGATGTTACGTGCGGCTTGCCGCCATTGCGTGCGGACTGGATTCGCGCTCGCGGCGATGTCGAAGAGATCGAAGGGCGAAAGGTCCTGCCGCTCGATGACGGTTATTTGTCCGAGCGGCACGCCGCGTCACGCAACGACGATAACCGGAAACTTTCCGCAATCCGCAATCCGCAATCCGCAATCCCTTGCAGACCTTTGCGCGCGAAGCCCGGCAAAGTGGTCACGCAGCTCTGGTATGCACGCCAGGGAATCGTAACGCCTGAGATGGAATTCATCGCGATCCGGGAGAATCTCGGAAAGGAAGAGTTAAGAAGTAAGGATTCACAAGTAGAAATTTCGCCGAACGACTTGCACCATCGCCACAGTGGCTCCGAGCCAATCGAAAATCGAAAATCAAAAATTGGAAATCCGATCACCCCTGAATTCGTCCGTGACGAAGTGGCACGCGGTCGCGCGATCATTCCGGCCAACATCAATCACCCTGAAAGTGAACCGATGATCATCGGCCGTAATTTCCTGGTAAAAATCAATGCCAACATCGGCAACAGCGCTGTGGCATCCTCGATCGAAGAAGAAGTCGAGAAGATGCGTTGGGCGACAAAATGGGGCGCGGACACTGTGATGGATCTTTCCACCGGAAGAAATATTCATGCCACGCGCGAATGGATCATTCGTAACTCACCGGTGCCGATTGGCACGGTGCCGATTTATCAAGCACTCGAGAAAGTCGGCGGGCGCGCGGAAGAACTGACCTGGGAAATTTATCGCGACACACTCATCGAACAGGCGGAGCAGGGGGTCGATTACTTCACCGTCCACGCCGGCGTTTTGCTGCGCTACATTCCGTTAACAAAGTTTTCTCTACACGCGTTGGGACGAGATCTGCGAGATCATGGCCGCTTACGATGTCAGTTTTTCCATCGGCGACGGTCTCAGGCCGGGTTCAATCGCTGACGCGAACGACGAAGCGCAATTCGCCGAACTTTACACGCAGGGCGAGCTGACCCAACGCGCCTGGAAACGACACGTGCAAGTGATGAACGAAGGCCCCGGCCACATTCCCATGCACATGATCAAAGAGAACATGGAGAAACAACTCGAGTGGTGCGACGAAGCACCGTTCTACACTCTCGGCCCGCTCACCACAGACATCGCGCCCGGCTACGATCACATCACCAGTGCGATCGGCGCGGCCATGATCGGCTGGTACGGGTGCGCCATGCTTTGTTACGTCACGCCGAAGGAACATCTCGGTTTGCCGAACAAGAAGGATGTCAAAGACGGCGTCATCGCCTACAAGATCGCCGCGCACGCCGCTGATCTCGCCAAGGGCCATCCCGGCGCGCAATACCGCGACAACGCGATTAGCAAAGCGCGCTTCGAATTTCGCTGGGAAGATCAGTTCAATCTCTCGCTCGATCCCGAGACTGCTCGCGAATTCCACGACGAAACTTTGCCGCAGGAAGGAGCCAAGACGGCGCACTTCTGTTCCATGTGCGGCCCGCATTTCTGCAGCATGAAGATAACAGAGGACGTGCGCAAATTCGCCGCGGAACAAAAACTGTCTGAAGAGGAAGCGTTGCAAATTGGTCTGGAACAAAAAGCGCGCGAGTTTGTCGAGAAGGGTGCCGAAGTTTACGCGAAGACGTAATGTCTGGGGAGCGCACGCGCCTCGCGTGCTGGCGAGGGCACCCTCGCCATCGCGAACTTTCGCTCAAGATCGACAATTAAATGAGTAACGAACCTCCCGGGATCCCGCTCGCTGATGTTCTTCGCGCCGCGAACGAACTCCTTTCCGCTGGGCTGATCGAACATTACGCGCTCGGAGGAGCGCTGGCCGCCATTTACTACGTTGAACCTTTCACGACCTACGACGCAGATATTGTTTTTGTCGCCAGCGACAAAACGATGAGTGCTGGGATTCCTGCGATCTATTCGCATTTGCGATCGAAAGGTTGGCGCGTGGAACGTGAGCATCTGCTGATCAAGGGTTTTCCGGTGCAGTTTCTGGCCGCGTCCGGATTAACCGAAGAGGCTGTGCGCAATGCGAAGCCAATCGAATACGAAGGCGTGCCTGCAAAAGTTTTCCGGCCGGAGTACATCATCGCCATCGCCGCAAGCATTGGCCGGCACAAGGATTTGGCGCGGATCGAGCAGTTACTCGATCAAGCCAAGATCGAGAAGCCGATGTTGGACGACATTCTGCGTCGGTATAACTTAGAGCTGCCGAAACGATGAAACCTGAGATGCGCCGCGAGCTGGCTGGACAGTCGTTCGAAGAAAAGATCCGCAAGGTTTCCGAGCTGATTCAGCTCTCACGCAAGTTGCAGTCGCAGCGCACCAGCGAAGCGGCGGAAGATGCAGCAGACGTCGCTTATCTCACTCGTATTCGTGAAAAAGAGATGCAGTATCGGCCGCTGAAAGATTATTTGCCCGACCGGAAAGAACTCACGTAAAACTCCGCTTCCCGATATCCGCTCTCCGCAATCGCGTCAGCGTTCTCCGTGTTCTCCGCGGTTAATGTTCAGTGCTCTGCAGTTTCCAGTATCCGCTTTCCGAAATTCGTATTCTCGAAATGCGCATTCGCGATCGGTTCGTAAAATCGTAGCCCCTCGATGTCGCTGCCAAGCTCCCGCAATGGGTAGAAGCCTTTCGCAGAGCCGCCGCCGGGATCGCGCACGAGGTAGTCGAACCCGTCCTTGCCGGCAATGACGACAAAATGCGTGATGCCATTGGGCAGCCGCACCCGCACGATAACGGGGTTTCCATGGGCGAGGTTCGAATCGATCAGCTGATACGAGGCCAGGTCTTCGTATACGTGCCGGACGCGGTCGGGCGCGAACCACGCTGCGCGATCCCAATAAACCCAACCATTCTCGGTGTATCCGTCAACCGACGTTAAAAACCAGTTTAACTGCTGCGGATCGGTCTCGATACCATAGAACTTGAACACCATCGCCGCGGCGGCCACGGCGCAGCCTTCCCCGCCAAGAGTACCGTTGGCTTCGACTCCGCCCAGCGGATCGTCGCGCCATTTATCATCGGACTGACGGAACGACGGCACCGCCAGCTCGACGCGATGGAAAAAATATCGCCCGCCGCGCGGCGAGAGTTTTCGTTTCCAGGTCCAGTCGATGTGCACAGCGAGCGCGCCGACGAGCAGAAGGATGAAAAGGATGAAAGGCAGCCGGCGCTTCAAAGCACCAAACTGTAGAGGCGATTGCCTGCTCGCGAAAGCTTTCGGAGTGTCAGCCGCAAATTCGGTATTCGGCTTCCGCAATCGCGTTAGCAGTCTCTTTGTTCTTCATGATTAATGTCTGTGCTCTCCGCAATCCGCGCTTCTGCAATGCTCTTGAGTTTGTTGAAGAAGGCGCAAAAGTTTACGCAGAAGCGTGACTGGGAAACTAAAACCGTTCACCAGTCCGTTTTAAGAGGGGCTAGTTCTGCTGCGACGTGAAAGAGGAAACGATTGATACCCATTCGAAGGCGCTGAAGATCAATCTCGATCCGCGCTGGTACGGGACGTTCGCGGAAATCGGCGCCGGGCAGGAGGTGGTGCGCTGGTTTTTCCGCGTCGGCGGCGCGGCGGGGACGATCGCGAAGAGCATGTCGGCTTACGACATGAAAGTGAGCGACGCCATCTATGGGCACGCGGAGCGGTACGTTTCGCGCGGGCGGCTGCAAGCGATGCTCGACCGGGAGTTCGATCTCGACGTCGAGCGGCTCGGGAAGGAACGCGGCGATAACACTTCGTTCTTCGCCTTTGCCGATACGGTGGTGGCGC
>WNGK01005802.1_pt1 | contig 13028 bp, 11 predicted proteins | sample 5400601 | NCBI WGS metagenome assembly WNGK01 (sample SAMN13153376, study PRJNA577476) | soil metagenome | isolation source: 60 cm soil or saprolite under Garry oak tree replicate 1 | place: USA:California | collected 2016-06-15 | reverse complement strand
CAGGGTCATCCCCGCAGCCTTGTGCCCGGATACTGTGCACCAGGCGCCCTGCCTGCTGGTCACCAGGCCAAGGTCGAGCCGCTGCGACTGGCCGGGGCTGAGCATCCTGGTGTGCGGGCCGCCGCGGACCGCGAGGTCGTGGACCTCGCCTGCGTTGTTGACGACCTCCAGCACCAGGCGGGTTCCACGGTCGACCGTGACCACGTCGGGGGTGACGTCGAAGCCCACACGCGCGTCCACCAGCGCAACCGCGACGACCTTGGTGCCGCCGCCGGCGACCCGCTCGGAGCTGGTCGTGTCGTACAGTGCGAAGAAGCCCCCGACACCGACCAGCACGACCGCAAGGGCGATGGTGGCCACCAGCATGGAGCGACGAGACAGCCTCATGGGTTGCCGCCTCGCGAACGGCTGCCCGGTCCTTCGGGGACCTGCAGGTGGAGGCCGGACGATGGGCCGGCGACCAGCCAGAGGGCGGGCGCGGCGCATGCTGTGCCGCCGATCGCGGGCGCGCGGGCGCGGCGACACGCGGTGGTTGCTGCGTGCTTGTTCACTGAGGTTGCGGTTGCCATTTCCTTGTTTCCCTTCAGGTCGCGTTGGCGCTCCAGGACGGGGCGACAGGGTGCTCCCAGCGCCGCCAGGTGAGGTCCTTGGCACCCGGGAGCATCCCGGCTGTGGGCCTTCCCGTGGGTCGGCGTTGCTGTTGTCATGACGCTACGGATGGGCGCTGGCCGCGGCATCGCCCGAAGGTGGGATGGGGGGTGGGATCTTCCCGCGGCTGGTGCCGCTCGGGTGTGGACCGGGGTGTGCTGGGTGGCGGCGTGTCGCCGCCTACCGCAGCAGTCCCAGCTCGCGCGCCCGGGTGACGGCCTGGGTGCGGTTACCCACGCCGAGCTTGTCGAGGATGTGGGTGACGTGCCGCTTGACGGTGTCCAGCGTGATCACCAGCTCTTCGGCGATCGTCCGGTTCGGCTTGCCAGCGGCCAGCAGCGCCAGCACCTCCAGCTCGCGAGCGCTCAGCGGTTCCAGCAGGCCCGGCATGACCGCGGCGGCCCGCCTGCCCTGCTTGCCAATGGGCGCGCCGTCTCGCTGGAACGCCTGCAGCAGCCGGCCCAGGTAGGCTGGTGGCACGCGGGCGGCTCCAGCGGCCTGCCCTGTGGCGGCGGCCGTGTCGAGCTTACCGAGCAGCGCGGCCATGGGGTCGCCCTCGTCGACGAACACGCGCAGGTAGCCCTCGGGCGCGCCCAGCACGAGCGTCTCGGCGAGGGCGGCCACCGCGCCGGTCTCGTCGCCACTGGCTTGCAGGGCGAGCGCCTGCAGGGTTTGCAACTCGATGACGCTGCCCACTCGCCCTTGGGCTGCCGCCTGGGCGTGCAGTCGCTCCAGCAGCCCAAGCGCCCGATCGGATGCGTCGTTGGCGAGCAGCACGCGGGCCAGCACCAGGTGCTCACGCTCGCGCGGATAGCTGGGCGGGTCCTGGGCGTCGAGGCCGCGCGCCTCGATCCAGCGGGCGGCGTCGGCGATCTCGCCGTGGGCGAGGGCCAGCCGGGCCCGCACCGCCGGTAGGGGGTTGAGCAGGCCGACGATGGCAGGGCTCACCTCGACCCGCTCGGCCTCCCGGATCGCCTCCAGGGCACGGGCCCGGTCGCCCTGCGCCTGCCGAATCCACGCTAGGATGGCCAGGCCCGCCACCAGCGGCAGGGTCCAGCCGAGCTGCCTGGACAACGCGACGCCTTGGGTGGCGTCCTCCAGGGCGACGTCTAGCTCGCCTCGCTGGTAGGCAACCTCGGCCATGCCCACATACCCAACGCCCGCAGCCGGCAGGGCCGGCCCGTCCGGCTCCGAGCCGACCGCCAGCGCCTCCTGGTAGGTCCCCAGCGCCGCGCCCAGGCGGCCTTGGGCGCGTTGGACCTGGCCGAGGTAGTGGTAGCCCCACGCGGCCAGGGTCCGCAGGCCGGCCGCGCGCCACCTGGCGATGCTGGCGATCATGGACGCGAAGGCACGCTCGGCCTCCGCCGGGTTGCCGCGCAGCCACTTGGCCACGGCCAGATACCACCGGGTCACCGACTCCAGCATCCACTCGCCCTCGTCCAGCTCGGCCGGGGCCCGGCGGGCGAGCGCGATCGTCTGCTCGGCGTCGCCGCGGAAATGGGCCACGGCGGCCCGATCCAGCGCGATCGCCGCCGGGACGTTGGCCACCAGGCTCGCGGCTCTGCCGACCGACGGCTCGTACGGCTCATCGGCGACGGCCGCAAACGCCCGCTCGGCGTCGGCCAGCAGCGACTCCACCGCCTCCAGGCGGCCGCCGGTGACCGCCCGGAAGGCCTGGGCAAGCGACAGCCGCGGCCGGGAGCGCACCACTTCCGCGAGCAGCGCCTCCAACCACCGCCGCAGCGTCGCGTCCTCGCTGCGCCGCAGCAACGCCTCGAAGTGCTGCTCGATCAGCCGGGCCGCCCACACGGTGTCGTCGGCGGCCACGGCATGCCGCATCGCCTCGTCGATGAGCCCGTGCCGCTCGCACCAGGCGGCCGCGGCCCGATGCAGCCCGGCCACCCGGTCCGGGTCGGCCTGCTGGAGGCGGGCGCGGAGCAGGTCGGCGAACAGCTGGTGGTAACGCCACCAGCCACGCACCTCATCCAGCGGCACCAGGAACAGGTTGGCCCGCTCCACTTGCTCCAGCAGCTGCTGGCCGTCGCTGCGGCCGGTGACCGCATCAGCCAGCGGCCCGCACACCCGATCCAACACCGAGGTCTCCAGCAGGAACTCCCGCAGCGGCTCGGGCTGGCGGTCCAGGACCTCCTCGGTCAGGTAGTCCAGCACAAACCGGTGGCTGCCGGAGAAGCTCGCCACGAACGCGGTGACGTCGGCGTGGCCGTGCAGCGACAGGGCCGCCAGCTGCAGCCCAGCGACCCAGCCTTCGGTGCGGGCCCCCAGCGCCGCCAGGCTGGCCGCCGACAGCTCCAACCCCATGACCTCCCGCAGCAGCACGGTCGTCTCTTCGGGGGTGAAGCGCAGGTCGGCGGCGCGCAGCTCGACCAGCTGGCCGCGGGCGCGCAGCCGCGCCAGCGGCAGCGGCGGGTCGGCGCGGCTGGCCACCACCAGCCGCAGCTGCGCCGGCAGCCGATCCAGCAGCAACCCCAGGCTGTGGTGGACCGGCGCCGCCTCGACCAGATGGTAGTCATCCAAGACCAGGGCGGTCTGGTCGGACTGGGCGGCCAGCGCGTTGACCACCACGGTCACCACCGCCTCCAGTGGCGGCTGAGGGCCGCGCAGCAACGCCGCGACCCGCCCGCCAACCCCCTCACAGACCGGGTCCAGGGCCGCTGCCACATAGCGCCAGAACCGCGCCGGGTCGTTGTCGCCTTCGTCCAGCGACAGCCAGGCGGTTGGCTGCTTTGCTCGCCGGGCCCAGTCGCCCAGCAGGCTCGTCTTGCCGAACCCGGCCGGCGTGCAGACCAGGACCAGCGCCCGCGACATCCCCTCGGCCAGGCGCTCCAGCAACCGCGGCCGCAGCAGGAACCCCGCACGCGGCTGCGGCACGTGCAGCTTGGTGGCCAGCAGCACGTCCCGCTCGGTGACGCTGGCCGCAGCCGGACCCATCCTGGGCGGCTCAGCCATGGTGACTCGCATGCTTGTGCCCGTCCCACGACGAGCAGGTTCCTGGGCGGCCATTGTAGAGAGTGGCCGGGCGGTCGCCGCGGTGATCGGGCCGCGCCACAGCGCCAGCACCTGGGTCACGTCCCTCCCCGCGGCGCGTGGCGAACCGGACCAACCGGCACCGGCCGCAGCGGCTTGTTCCAGCCGCCCGAGGTCCCCCGCCCACGGTGGCGGCCGCCGGAAGATCCCACCCCCCATCCCACCTGCGGGCGATGGCCCCAGCCGGGCGCGTCCGTAGCGTGCTGGCCAGACGAAACGCAAACCACGGAAGAGGAACGACCATGCTGCTCAAGCACGCCCACAAGCCCGGGGCGTTCGACCCCGGCCACTGCCAGGACTGCGCCCGCGAAACGGAGCTGCTGGACCACTACTGGCACGTGCAACAGCAGGAGCAGGCCCTCACGGAGGCGCACCGGTGGGCTCGGCAGGCCCGCCACGACGCCATCTGCGCCCTGGGATCCTCCGGCATCGGGATCCTGCTGGCCACCATCGCCCTGCTGGCGGGCCTGATCCATGTCTAGATCTAGAGGTGATCCACTACGGGAGCCGCCGGTGCACTACGAGATCCGCGTCAACGGCGTCCTGGGCGGCGGCTGGTCGGCATGGTTTGCGGGGTTGCGCGTGACCAGCGACGAGCACGGCCAGACCACCATCAGTGGAGCCGTCGCCGACCAGGCGGCCCTTCACGGCCTGCTGGCCAAGGTGCGCGACCTCGGCCTGCCGCTGCTGTCGGTGCGCCAGGTCCACTCGGACCAGCCGGGGACCTGAAGGCAGGCGGGCGCATCGCCTTGGCTGCACACCGGCCGGCATGCGGAGGCGGCGCACCAGCGGCGCTACCGCATCCGAGGCGGACTCATCAGGCCGATTCCCCCAGCAAGCCACCTGATAGGAAGAGTGAGCCATGAACCACACCCAGTCGGACGTCCCGAAGACCTCCCAACCGTTACCGCCCCGCCAACGATCCTGGCCGATCACCCTGCTTTCCCAGCGAAGCGTGCAGGTCACCCTGCTCGCGTGGCTGGTGGCCAACGCACTGTTCCTGGTGCTCGCCCAAGACAAGCTGCCGTTCGACCGCCCTGCCCTGGGGGGCATCTCCGTCGCCGAACAGGTGGTGTCCGCCAACCTCGCGTTGGTCGAGGTCTTCTTGCTGATGGGCGTGGTGTATGCGCTCACCCGCAAGCGGACCGTGCCCGACATGGCGGCCCGAGCGCCCGAGCGCGTCACCGCGCGCCGGGAGACGCTCCTCCTGGTGGCCTACGGGATTCTCGGTCAGCTCGGGGGCTTGGCGCTGGGACGAGCGCTCGGCGGGCATGCCTTCAGCTTCCACGTCGTTGGCAGCCTGTTCGGCACCCACCAGCTGGTCGAGCCAACCGAGGTGTTGGCCTGGGCGACCTACAACGTCATCGTCTACGCCCTGGTCCCGTACCGGTTCTTTCGGCGTCGCTACTCCGTCGAGGCGCTGAACCTCAAGTCAAGCAACCGGCGCAACGACCTCAGCGTCATCGTGGCGGTGCTGCTGATCGAGGCCCTCTTCCAGCTCCTCGCCGTCACGTCGGCGATCCTTGACCTGAGTCCCCAGCAGCTCCTGCTGGGCGCCCCTGTGACGTTCCTGCTGTACTTCGCGGGCACGGTGCTGCCGACCATGGTCTTCGTCTACTGCATCCTGGTTCCCCGCTACCTCAAGCTCACCGGATCCACGGCCACGACGGTGATCCTGGGTGGTCTCACCTACATGCTGCTGCACTTCTTCGACGGCTGGACCAGCTTCAACTCGCCGGGGAACGCGGCGCTCTCGGTCATCCTGCTGTTGCTGCTCTACCTCGGCCCTGGCATGGTCAAGACGGTGCTGACCCTGCGAACCGGCAACGCCCGGGTCCACGTGTGGGCCTACCACGCGCTCGCCCCACACGTGCTCGAAGACACTCCCCTGATGGTGAAGATCTTCCGCATCACGTGAGCCCGGAGGTGCTGCAGACAACGCCACTCACGGCGTCCCACCCGGACAAGAGTCACGACACCGCACTGGTGGTCCGGTTGCGCAGCGTCCGGCTCGAGATCGTCATGCGTGTGCTGACCAACGCTTCGGCATCCTCGCCTCGCTGCTCGGCGTGCTCACCTGACTCCGAGGAATTCGGGGAGCCGAGCCGGGCGCACGAGCCGCGGGCCGTGGGCCAGGCAGCGGGTCAACCCCAGTCCTCGCGGGAGCTGCTCGGCGGTCTTGGCCAGACCGCGCGATGCCACCCTGAGCAGTGGTCAGCGCGGACGTCGTGCGGGATCGCGCCGCTGCTGCCAGCGCGCCGGCGCCTCCGGCGAGTGTCTGATCCATCGAGCCCGCAATGTGCTTGCCAAGGTGCCCGCCCGCGCCCAAGACGAGGTGAAGAACGCCTACTGGGCGCTGTTCGACACCGACGACCTCATCGCAGGCGGACTCCAACCCGGGCAACGGCTCGTTGACGTCGTCCAGGCGCGTATCGACCGCTTCGCCGAGCAGTACGGCAAGCTCTACCCGGCGGCGGTTCGCTGCCTGCTCACCGACCGCGAGCAGCTCACCAGCTACCTGCGCTTCCCCACAGAGCACCACCGCCGGATCCGGCACTCCAACTTCATCGAACGCACCTTCGGCGAAACCCGCCGCCGGGTAAAGGTGATCGGCCGGCTGCCTGGCGAGACCGGCTGCCTGTCCCTTGTGTGGGCCGTCCTGGACCGGGCCTCCCGCGGCTGGCGCGGGCTCACCATGACCCCGCAAGGCCTGCGCTTGCTGCAGGACCTGCGCCGCCAACTCCTCGACCCACCCACCCCGATCCGACCACCCATCCACGACGCGCCAAACGACCACAAGACTGTCGGAGCCGTCGCCTAACATGCACGCAACAAGGAAGCCGCGTCCGTCAATTTACACCGCTCCTGGGACGCCACCTCTACATGTCGCGTCACACCCGGCTGGTGCCGACGCTGGACAGCTCGGGAGAATCGAAGACAGACTGTGCTCCGCCGGATTGCTAGACTTGCCCCGTGCTGAAGGCCGATGGAGTTTCGGGTCCTAGGGGCGCTCGAGACACGCGACGGCGACCGGAACATCGACCTCGCCGCCCCAAAGCACCGTGTGCTGCTCGCCGTGCTCCTGCTGCACCCCAACCGGGCGGTGCGGTCGAGCGGCTGATCGACTGCCTCTGGGGCGAACAGGCACTGGCGAGCGCGACGAATCTGGTCTACCGCAGCTTCATGACGGCTTCAGGACGACTTCGCCGATCCCGAGCTAGGCGTCACCGACGCCCCGTCCGCGGTGGAGGGCGAAGGCTTCCCGGTCCGCCGCATGTTGGCCGGGGCGACTAAGCTGGCGCGCATGCGATTCGGCGTGCTCGGACCGCTGGCCGTCTGGACCGAGGACGGCCAGCCGGTCGCGGTCCCCGGGGTGAAGGTCCGCGCGCTCTTGGCCGACCTGCTTGTCCACGCCGGACACCCGGTCTCAGTCGACCGGCTGGTGGAGGACCTCTGGGGTGAGGCGGCACCGGCCAACCCGAGTGCGGCGCTGCAGGTGCGGGTCTCGCAGCTCCGGCGGGCGCTGGAGGATGCCGAGCCGGGCGCCCGGGAGCTGGTCGTCTCCGCCGCACCGGGATACGCCTTGCGAACCGAGGCATGCGCGGTCGACGCCGCGGAGTTCGCTGCCCTGAGCGACCAGGCGCGGACGACCGACGACCCTCGCGCGCGGGCGGCGCTCCTCGCCGACGCCCTTGCGCTGTGGCGCGGACCGGCGTACGCCGACTTCGGCGACGAGGAGTTCGCCCGCGGTGAGATCGCCCGGCTGGAGGAGCAGCGGCTGGTCGTGCTGGAGCAACAGGCCGAGACGCGGCTGGAGCTGGGCGAGCACAGCCTGCTGGCCGGCGAGCTGGGCGACCTGGTACGCAGGCACCCCTTCCGGGAGCGGCTACGCGCGGCGCACATGCGCGCCCTGTACCGCGCCGGCCGCCAGGGGGAGGCGCTGGACAGCTACCGCTACCTGCGGGAACGGCTCGTGGAGGAGCTGGGCGTGGACCCGAGCCCGGAGCTGGCCGCGCTGCACAAAGCGATCCTGGAGCAGAACCCGGCCCTGGACGTGACGCCCGCGCCGGCCGCCGCCACGGTCAGGCCCACCGCCAACCTGCCAGCCGAGCTGACCGAGCTGGTCGGCCGTGACGAGGCGGTCACGGAGGTGGGTGCGCTGGTGGCCGCCGGTCGGCTGGTCACCCTCACCGGATTCGGCGGGATCGGCAAGACCCGGCTGGCGATGGCGGTGGCCCGCGGGCTGGTGAGCACCTTCGCCGACGGCGTGTGGCTGGTGGAGCTCGCCGCCCTGGACCCTCCCCCCGCGCCGGGCACCGCGGTGGCCGAGCAGGCCCTGACGGTCCTGGGCGTCCGCGACCCCCCCGCACCCGGCAAGCCGGTGCCACCAGTCGACCGGCTCGCGGGCGTGCTGCGCGACCGGCAGCTCGCGCTGGTGCTGGACAACTGCGAGCACCTGGTCGAGCAGGTCGCCGCGCTCGTGGAGGGCCTCCTCAAGGCCGCTCCTGGCCTGCGGGTTCTGGCCACCAGCCGCGAGCCGCTCGGGCTCGCCGGCGAGGTCGTGTGGGACGTGCCGCCGCTGGAGGTGCCCGTCGCGGACGCCAGCGCCGACCCCGCACGGCTGATGGAGTCCAGCGCGGTACGGCTGTTTGTCTCCAGGGCCACCGCCGCGGCTCGCACCTTCACCCTCGACGCGGACACCGGTCCCGCGGTCGCGGAGCTGTGCCGAAAGCTGGACGGGATCCCGCTCGCGCTGGAGCTGGCGGCCGCCCGGGTGCGGGCGCTGGGCGTGCACGGGCTCGTGGAGCGGTTGGACGACCGGCTGAAGCTGCTCGCCGGCGCCCACCGCGACACCCACGCGCGCCACCACAGCCTGACCGCGGTGATCGACTGGAGCTGGCGGCTGCTGAGCGATCCCGAGCGCCGCGTGCTGCGCCGCCTGGCGGTGCACGCGGGCGGCTGCACGCTGGAGGCCGCCGAAGCGGTCTGCGCCGGGGACGGCCTGCCCCGCGACGCGGCTGGCGGGGAGGTGCTGGAGCTGCTCGCCCGGCTGGTGGACCGCTCGCTGGTGGTGCTGGACGACCAGGCCGGCGGCGCACCTCGCTACCGGCTGCTGGAGCCCGTCGCCGCCTACTGCGCCGACCGGCTGCGCGAGGCAGGTGAGTGGGCGGCGGTCCGCAGGCGGCACGCCGGCTACTACCTCGAGCTGGCGTGCCGGGCCGAGCCCCACCTGCACGGGGCGCGGCAGCGGGAGTGGCTGCGGCGGCTGGACGCGGACGCCGCCAACCTGCGCGCGGCGCTGGACACCCTGACCCGCGATGGCCCGGGGGAGGGGGCGCTGCGGCTGGCGAGCGCGCTCGCCTGGTACCGGTTCCTGCGCGGCCGAATCGGCGAGGCGCGCCGGTCGCTGGCCGCAGCGCTGGACACCGCCGCGGACGCGCCCGCCGCCGCCCGCGCGCAGGCGTTGGCCTGGCATGCCGGGATGGCGGTCCTGCAGGGCGACACCGGCGGGTGGTCGGCCCGCCACCGAGAGGCGCTCCGCGCCTACGAGCACGCCAGCGAGGCGGCCGGGCGTGCCCGTGCGGAGTGGTTCCTGGCGTACACGGCAATCGACATGGGCGACCTGGCGCTCACCGAGGAGCTGGTGCGCCGCGCCCTGGAATCGGCACGCGGGGACCGGTGGGTGGAGGCCGCCGCCCTGAGCACCCGCGCCAAGCTCGCGCACATCCGCTCCGACCTGGCCGCGCTGGGGGGCGACGCTCGCCGCAGCGCCGAGCTGTTCGGCGAGCTCGGCGACCGCTGGGGGATCTCGCAGGCCACAGGCTGGCTCGCCGCCCTGGCCGAGATGACCGGAGACTACGAGGCGGCCACCCGGTACGGCAGGGACGGGCTCGAGGAGGCCGAGAAGCTGGGGTTGCGGCCGGACGTCGCCGGGTGGCTGGCCTGGCTGGGCTGGGTCGCGGTCGAGCGTGGCGACTACGCCCGCACCCGCGAGTACAGCGAGCAGGGGCTGCGGCTGGCCACCGAGCAAGGGGTCACGCCGGTCGCGGTGCTGGCCACCACGGGGCTGGCGTTCGCCGCCCGCCGGGAAGGCGACCTGGACGTCGCCGAGGAGCACCTGCGCCGCCTGGTGTCCTCGGCCCGCCGGCAGGAGGCCGAGGAGGGCATCCCGCTGTTCCTGTCGATGGTCCTGATCGAGCTGGGCTTCCTGGTCGAGCAGCGCGGCGACGCGGCCGGCGCGCTCGCGCTGCACCTGGAGGCGTTCGACATCACGCGGGAGCAGGAGAGCCCGCGTGACCAGGCGTTCGCGCTGGAGGGTCTGGCCTCCGCGCTGGCCGCGGGCGGGCGCTTTGAGCAGGCCGCGCAGCTCCTCGGCACGGCCGCGGCAACCCGTCGCGCGACCGGTCTGGAGCTGGTGCCCACCGGGCGGACCGAGGTCGACCGGGTCACCGCCGCGCTCCGCGCCGTCCTGGGCGAAACGCAGTTCGCCGCCGCGTACGCACGCGGCGGCGAACTGACCCTTGAAGAGGTCCGGGCCCTGGTCACCGAGGGCGGTCAGTGCCCGCCAGAGGCGGTCGGCGGCCGTGGTCAGGAGGGCTTCGGTTCGTAGTGCAACGCGGTGATGCCGCAGTCGAACGGTTGCGCAGCGATCAGGCGAAGCTGCTGGTGGGCGCCGAGGTTGGGGAACACGGGCAGGCCGGTGCCGATCGCGGTCGGGTTGATGAACAGGTGGAGCTCATCCAGCAGACCCTTGGCGATCAGGTTCGATACGAGCGTGCCGCCGCCGTAGGTGATCATGTCCCCGCCCGGCTGGGCCTTGAGCCGGTTCACGGTCTCGGCCAGATCGCCGCCGGCGACGACGGCGTTCTCCCACGGCGACTGGGTGAGGGTGTTGGAGATCACCACCTTGGGCGTGTTGTTCATCCAGTCGATGGACGCCTGGGTCTCGCCCTCGGGGCCGGCCGCCCAGGCCGGGATGAACCCCTCGGCGAGCTTGCGGCCCAACACGATGCAGTCGACCGATTCGGTGAGCGCATTGATGTAGGCCTTGATGTCGTCGGTCCAAGAGAACGTCAGCCAGTCCATCTCGCCGTTCGGGCCGGCCATGTAGCCGTCGATGCTGGTCTGGACCTGGAGCTTGAACTTGCGCATGAGGTGCTCTCCTTTCGGGTGTTGGCCCTGGTGGGCATGTCGGCGATCGGTGTCCGGTCCTGGCCGGCGAACCCCGCCGGTGAGCTCCACTGAGCCGGTCAGGCCTCGAGGAACTCCTCGACCATCGAGGCCAGCCAGTCGGCGCGGTGGACGAGCGTGACGTGCGTGGTGCCGGGCAGGACCGCCAGCCGAGAACTGGGCAGGCCGGAGATGTCGCCCACCACCCCGCCACCGAGCAGCCGGAACATCTCGACGGCATGCTCGGGGCGGACGATGTCGGAGTCGCCGATCACCAGCAGCACGGGCTTGCCGAGGTTCTTGATAGTCTCCGCCGGCCAGTCGGGCAGTTCGCTGTCCATCTGCTTGACCTTCTCGATCAGCACCGGCCAGTCCTCCGGCCTTGGCGCCACCCTGGCGTATGCCTCCTCGAACGGTGTCCCTGCCAGGTGCTCAGGCTGGATCTGCTCGATCCCGCCGAGGACCTCGGGGTGCAAGCCGTCCAGCGCGTAACTGGCCGAGGCGAGGACCAGCTTGCGCACCAGCTCAGGGTGGTCGATGGCCATCTGGAGGGCGACGGCCGAGCCGCTGGAGTACCCGAAGACGTCGGCGTCCCCGACGCCGAGGTGGCGCAGGAGCGCGGCGGTGTCGTCGGCCCAGTTCTGGATGGTCAGCGGGCGGTCGATGTCGGCGGTGTGCCCGTGCGCCTGCTGCTCGACCGCGATGACCTGCCGGGTCTTGGCGAGGGCCGGGATCATCCGGCCGAAGTCGACGTTGATGGTGGACAGGTTGCCGTGCAGGAGAACCAGCGGCCGGCCGGTGCCGTGGATCTCGTAGTACATGTTGAGGCCGTTGACCTGGGCGTAACTCATAGTTGGCGCTCCTTTGCCCGCCGGGGATCGGTGGAACGGTCTTGTCGCGCAGAACGTGGCTACTTGGGCGCGTAGACTCCCACGACGATGCCGGACTTGAAGGTCGTCTGGTCGACCAGCTTCAGGTGAGTGGTGTCCACTCCGGCGAAGAGCCGCTCGCCGCTCCCGGCGAAGACGGGGAAGATCCAGAAGTGGTACTCGTCGACCAGCTTGTGGTCCAGCAGCGTCCGGTCCAGCCCGCCGGTGCCGAACTTCAGGAGGTTCTCGCCGGGCTGCTCCTTGAGCGCCGCGATCCCCTCGGCCACGTCACCCTGGATGACCGTGGCGTTCCAGGTGGTCTCCTTCAGGGTCCTTGAGGCGACATGCTTGGGCAGGCTGTTGATCCGGTCGGTGTACTCGTCGCTGGGCCTGGTCGGCCACACCTGCGCGAACCCCTCATAGGTGACACGCCCCAGCACCAGCGCGTCCGCGCCGAACAGCAGCCTGCGCGCGTACCCAGCGTGCTCGTCGTCCCAGTACGGCGGGCCCCACTTCTGTGGGTCGCTGATGACGCCGTCTAGGGTCATGAACGTCGACTCGACCAGCTTCCTCATGGCATTGCCTCCTGCGTCCTCGGCTCCGCCGCGCTCCGGCGGTGCCGGTACCGCGTGACGGGCGCAGGATGCAGGGGGCCGCTTACGGTCTCCTTCTGACCCGCTTACTGCGGCGGTATACGAAGGTGCGCCTCGCTGCCTGGGTGGCGGGCCTGGGCGGCCCCATACCCACGGCCGGGCACAGGTATTGAGCTGGGCGGTGCGACCTGGTGGCCAAGGTTCGGACGGCGAAACAACCAATGGTCCCACCGCTGGGGCAGCCCTGCGCAACCGCCCGCGTTGATCTTGTCCTCCGCGCCCTCTGGCCTCGAGGGCGAGGGCTTCCCGGTACGCCGCGCCTTCGCCGGCGTCGACTTGGCCGCCCTCTACCCCTTCGTCCACCTGGACCAGATGGGTGAGGTCGACTACGGCCCAAGGGGAGCCAAGAGCACGCCCTGGCACCCCCACCGGGGCTTCGAGACCGTCACCTACATGATCGACGGGATCTTGCGCCAGCAGGACTCCAACGGCGGTGGCGGGCTCATCACCGACGGCGACACGCAGTGGATGACGGCAGGAGCACAGTTGCCAATATGTTCCAGGGATAGCCGTGCTGACCTGCATGAATGATCAGGCAAGTCGTGCGCGCGCCTCCGCCTCGAGCCTCACTGGCTGCAACTGCAACCGCTCCATCTGCCTGCGCACGTAGGTTCGGAGGAACGGCTGGAGGAACCTGGCGAGG
>WNGK01005801.1_pt3 | contig 13029 bp, 8 predicted proteins | sample 5400601 | NCBI WGS metagenome assembly WNGK01 (sample SAMN13153376, study PRJNA577476) | soil metagenome | isolation source: 60 cm soil or saprolite under Garry oak tree replicate 1 | place: USA:California | collected 2016-06-15 | reverse complement strand
GCTGTAGTTCGGCAGGTTCGTGAAGTGGCCGAACAGCCCTGGCGGGACGATGCCGCTGGACGGCACCGCGGCGCCCTGGAGCGCGGCGATGATCCCCGGGTAGTTGATTCCGTAGGAGATCGCCTGCCTCACCGGCAGGCTCAGTGCCTTGGTGTTGAGCTGGGCAAGCAGGTTCTGCCACGAGGGCGCGGTCACCAGCGTGATGCCCGGCGTGCCCTTGAGGGAGTTGAACAGCGAGGGCCTGAGCTCCTCGACGAAGCTCACCTGGCCGCTGCGCAGCAACTGCGCGCCGGTGGTGTCCTGCGGTACGACGCGGAACACCGCCTTCTTGTAGTGCGGCCCAGTCCAGCCGTGCCAGTACCGCGGGAAGGCCTTGAGTATCACCTCAAGTTCCTGGCCCTTGTTCCAGGTCTGCAGTTCATAGGGGCCGGTGCCGGCGTCGTGCGGCGCGTTCAGCCATTGGGTCAGGTTGCCGCCAGGGCCGGCGGCCTTGGTGTCATAGATGAAGGCCGAATAATCGGCCGACGCCTCCAGGGCCAGCGGAGACGGATAGCTGAGGTGGAACGTCAGCGTGTAGGGACTCGGTGTGCTGATAGTCTTCACCGCGCCCCAGATATAGGCCGCGCCGCCACCGATCTTCTTCGTCCGCAGGATCGCCGCCTTAGCCGCGGCTGCCGTCATCAGCCTGCCGGTGTGGAAGTACACCCCGTGCCGGAGCTGGAACGTCCAGGTGAGCTCGTTGGCCGAGGTTGACCAGCTCGTGGCGAGCAGCGGGTCGACCTGGTGGGTGACCGGGTTGTAGCGGGTGAGCGTCTCGTACATGTTGCTCATCGCGAGGATGCCGTTGGAGTACTCGGTGGCCGGATCCCAGCCGTCAGGCATCACCGTGGTCAGGGTGTCGTAGGTGAAGACCTGCGCGGAACCTGTCTGCGGGGACTTCGAGGCCGCCTGGTACGAGCCGCCGCTGCAAGCGGCGAGCGCCACGGCGAGCACCGGGCCGGCCACCGCCAGCCAGTGTCGATGCGCCTTCATCGTGGACCTCCGTTAGTCATGAGCGGCCGCGCGGCGGTTCATCCCGACGCGTGCGCTCCTGGTAGCACTGAGCTGTCTGAACTCCTCGCCCCGTCGGGGGCACGCCGCACCCCGTGCAGAGCGCCCGCCGCCTTGGCGCGGATCCGCACCGCGGGCGCGGTGAGATAGGCCAGCGGGATCTCCTCGAGCTCGACGATCTCCACGCTGGCCGGGTCGGCCCCAGCCGCGATGGCGTGCTCGCGTGCCTCGTCGCACGCCTCGTCCAGGGCCGGCTTGCGGCCGCCGGCCCCGAAATGGAATATGCGGTCTACCTGGCCGCTGACCGAGGCGATCGCGGCGCCGATGGCGTTGGCCGCGTCGAAGTGCTCGGGCCTGATCACGTCACTGACCCCGGGTATGTCGTCGGGGACCAGGATGCTGCCGCCGCCCACCGCGATCAGCGGCTGGTTGCCCTTGGCCGTCTTCACCCGGTCGATCGCGTCCGCGAGCAGCACATCCGACCTGTCCGCCGCGCTTTCCAGTAGCCGTCGGAGCGGCTTCGTCCGCCCCGGATCGCCGAGCACGGCCCGGCCGGTCGCGACCGCGCTGTCGGTGAGCGTGGCCGTCTCGCCGCCGAAGACTAGGGCCTCGGTGGTCAGCCGGAACCCGACGCTTTCCGGGCCGATGCGCACGTCGCCGGCCGTGCCGGACAGGACAGTCCCGCCGCCAAGCGCGATCGTCACCAGGTCAGGCATGCGGAAGTTGGTCCGGATCCCGCCGATCTCCACGCCCTGCGACGACTCCCGCGGGAACCCGTTGACCAGGACGCCGATGTCGGTCGAGGTGCCGCCGACATCGGCCACGAGCGCGTCGGCGGTTCCGGTGAGAAAAGCGGCGCCGCGGATGCTGTTCGCGGGGCCGCTGCCGATCGTCAGCACCGGATAGCGCAGCGCGTGATCCAGCGCCATCAGCGTGCCGTCGTTCTGCGCGAAGAATGTGGCCGGCGCCATCGCGTGCGATTCCAGCGCCTCCTGCAGGGCACGCGCCACGTCGCGGGCCACCCCGACGAGCGCGGCGTTGAGTATCGTCGCGTTCTCCCTCTCAAGCAGCCCGACCGAGCCGATCTCATGGCTGAGCGACAGGTGCACCTCGCCGAGCTCGCGCTTGACGATCTCGGCGGCGAGCAGTTCGTGCCGTGCCGACACCGGGGCGAACACGCTGGTGATCGCGATCCCGGACGCGCGCCCGCCGACGCTGCCGAGGAAGCGCGCCACGGCCTCACCGTCGAACGGCGCGAGGTCGCGGCCGTCGAACTCGATCCCTCCGTCGACGATCGTGGCACCCGCCGACACCGCCCCGGACAGGTCGGGCGGCCATTCGAACATCGGGCGGACGCCGTGGGTGGCCGGCCCGCCGATCCTGATCACCGCGACCTTGTGCAGGTTGCGGCGTTCCAGCACCGCGTTGGTGGCGTGGGTGGTGCCGAGCATGACGTGGGTGATCCGGGCGGCGTCGACGGCGGGCGCGCGGAGCACGGTGTCGATCGCCGCGGTGATCCCGCCGGTGATGTCCGGGGTGCAGGGCACCTTGGCCTTGGCGAGCACCTGGTCGTCGCGGTCGAGTATCACCGCGTCGGTGTTGGTGCCGCCGACGTCGATGCCCATCCGGTGATCAAGCCGGGACACGGGCCAGCTCCTCCACGGGCACGTAGTCGAAGTCGTAGCCGAATGCCCGCGGGCCTGCCGCTTCCAGGCCGCGCGGGCTCCTCCAGATCGGGTCGCACGGCATCGCGATGACCGTGACTCGCTGGCCGTAGCGAACCCGCTCGGTGGCGATCGCGTCCGCGGTCTCGCTGTCCAGAACGGTGATGAGGTCGGGGACCGAGGCCAGCACGCGCCCCTGTTCGAGCGCGGCGAGGTTCTCGTTCTGCAGCTCGAGCCTGATCAGCCGGCCGGCGTCACCTCCGAGGCCCTCGACGACGACCGAGCCGCGGACGAAGCCCTTGGTGGTGCGCCGTTCGACATCGGAAATCTTTCCGGTCACCAGGCGGAACGCGCCGACGTCGGCGATCAGGGCATCGACCGGGTCGTCCTGGGCGCCGGCCACGGCCAGCCCGATCCTGATCGCCAGCGAGACCGAGCCGCGCACGATGGCGTCGCGCGCCTGCCGGGCGGTCATCGTGTACTCGGTGGACGACGCGGCGCCGCCGAACTCGACCGCCGCGGCGCGCGCCAGCCGCTCCATCCAGTGCCCGGTGATCGCGCGGAAGACGATGAGGTTGCCGCGCTCGTCGGTCATCACGCACGGGTTGACGTCGATGCCGGCCAGTTCCATCGTCACCTGCGGCACCAGCGGGAACGCCCGTCCCATCCCGTCAGCATCGACGACCGGGAGCCCGATGCGGGTCGCCCAGGCGATCGGCAGCAGCCCGTTCGACCCACCAATCTCGGTCGCCATCAGCGCGCCGACCTTTCGCCCGGTCAGCGCCTCGAGATGTTCGCGCAGCCGACCGCCTTCGTCGCCGTTCCCGATCTTCTCGATGTGCACGGTCGGAGCACCGATCCCCCCGCACGGCATGATCAGCGCGTCCGGCGGCAGGTCGTCGACGCCGACCAGCGCCGCCGGGCCGAAGTCCTCGGTGGCCTGCAGCGCCTCGAGCAGCCCGATGCGCGAGTCCCCGCCGCCGCCGGCCCCGAGGATCGCGCATCCGCGGGCCAGGGCCCGCAACGCCGGCGGATCCAGGAGCCGTTTCATGAACGATAAGTTAGCCTCGAAGACCAGCCACGGACAGGTGCGTTATGCATAGAAATCTCTTCCCTCCTATGCAGAGTGGACAGTTTCCTCGTGCGCGGAGATCCCGTAGACTTCCGTCGCCTCCCGTGCGGTGATGATCTCGTCCCGCAGATCGGCACGCACCAGATTCGCAGCGCGCCTGCGCGGGTCGCCGTAGCCGCCACCGGTGCCGGTGACCAGCCGGACCAGGTCTCCGCGCCGCAGCCTGAGCCTGGATATTTTGCCGAACGGGCTCCCGATCGGGACTCCGTCGCGGATGACCTCGACATAGTTCACCGAGCCGTCGCGGCCCCCGGCCGCGCCCCACGGCGGTGTCAGGTGACGGCCCCAGGCGGCGGTGAGCAGCGCCTCCTCCGAAAGCACCCGGTACTCGCGTACCAGGCCGCGCCCGCCGCGATGCCGCCCGGCCCCCGCGCCCTCGGCGATGTGGAAGGCGAACCGCTCGACGGCGATGCCGTACCGCTGCTCGGCGACCTCGACCGGGATCACGTAGGTTTCTCCGTCCCCGGCGGTGATGAGCCCGTGCTGGCCGTCGGCTTCGGCGCTGGCACCCCAGCCGCCGACTTGCGGTTCTACCAGCAGTGCGGGCTCACCGGTATCCGGATGGGTCATGCTCAGCGAGGTGGAGCAGGTGGAGATGTAGCTGCCAGCGGTGAGCGCGTCAGGAAACGCCGGGGCCAGCGCCTTCCAGACCAGATCGCTGGCCAGGTCTGTGGTCTCGAAGTAGGCGGCGACCGGCGCCGGGCGCCGCGCCGTGAAGATGGTGCCAGGCGGGCAGATGATCGTCAGCGGTCGGAACCAGCCGTCGGTGGCGGGCTCGCCGGGGTCGGTGATGGCCTTGTAGACGGTGCGGACGCCGGATACCAGACCGCTCCACGTGCAGTTGATCGGACCCGGAACTTGAGGGTGGCTCCCGGTGAAGTCGCAGATCACCCCGGAGTCGCTGATCTCGACGCTGACCTTGATCTCGAACGGCCCGTTGCCCAGGCCGTCGGTGTCGGTGAGTTCCGACGCGGTGAAGGTGCCGTGCGGAATCTCGGCCAGGGCAAGCAGCGCGAGCCGCTCACCGCGGTCGAGCACCGCGGCCATGGCCTCGGTGACCGTGCCGGGGCCGTAGCGAGCGCACAGCTCGTGCAGCCGGCGTTCGGCCACGTCCAGGCAGGCCGCCTGGGCGGACAGATCGCCGAGCGTCATCTCCGGCAGCCGGCTGTTGGCCGCCAGCATCGCGCGCAGATCCCCGACGGGCTCGCCGCCACGGAAGGCGTACACGAAAGGCAGCTGCAAGCCCTCGGCGTAGACGTCGGCCGAATCGGAGGTCCACGAGCCGGGATCCTTGCCCCCGATCTCGGTCCAGTGGCCTTTGGCCGCAGCGAACCCGACGAGCCGCTGCTCCCAGAACACCGGCCGGACCAGCGCCACATCCGACAGGTGGGTGCCGCCGCCCGAGTACGGGTCGTTGGCGATGATCACGTCTCCTGGCTGCAGCGGAATCCGGCGGCTGATCGTCTCCTTGACCGCGTCGCCCAGCGGGCCGAGGAAGCCCGCGACGCCGTTGCCCTGCGAGACCAGTTCGCCGTGGGCGTCGGAGATCCCGACGCCGAAGTCGAGGACCTCGTAGATGATCGGGCTCTGGGAGGTGCGCTGGAGCGACACGAACATCTCGTCGGTGATTGCCGCGAACGCCTCGCGGAGCACGTCCATCGTGAACCGGTCGGCCGTCGCGACGGATCGATTCATGGCTGTTCCTCGATCACCAGATTGCCGAGCTCGTCGCGGGAGACGGCCTGGCCAGGGAGCACCAGGGTGGTCGCCGCGACCTCCTCGATCACGCACGGGCCGCTGATCCGGCGCACGCCGAGTTCCGCCCGGTTGAGCACCAGCGCCTGGGCCGGGTTCCCGTAGGGGTCGAGGTCGACCAGCCGGGCCGCGGGCCGGTTCTCGGCCAGCCGGCCCTCGGTCAGCGGCTGGCCCTCGGTCGGCGGCTGGCCCTCGGTCGGCGGCTGGCCCTCGGCCGGCCCGCCTTCTCCCCAGCGGATCGCGGCGGCGACCGGGGCCGTGGCGGTGACCCGTACCGACACGATCTCCAGCGGGGCGTCGAGCCGGAACGAGTAGGCCTGCTGGCAGCGGCGCTCGAAGGCATCCCTGAGCGCACGCGGCTCACCGTCGGCCCTGCCGGCCTGGTCAGCACCGCCGGCCTCGCCGAGCGCGCCATCCGGCACCGGAACCTCCAGCGCGTGCTCCTGCCCCTGGTAGCGCAGTTCCGCGTACCTGGCGATCACCGCGTCATCCGCGTGCGGCGCGAGTTCCGCCCGCGCGGACCGCTCGGCGGGCTCGAACGCCGCGGCCAGGCTGGTGCCGCTCAGCGGGCCGACGACCGTGCGGACCGCCTCGCCGCGCAGCGGCCCGGCAAGCATGCCGAAGGCGGAGAAGTGACCGGGCCCCGCCGGGATGATCGTCCGGGTGATGCCGAGCTCGCGGGCCAGCAGCGCGGCGTGCAGCGGGCCCGCCCCGCCGTAGGCGATGAACGTGAAGTCCCGCGGGTCGTAGCCGCGGCGCAGGGTCACCAGCCGGAGCGCGTGGCTCATCTGGGCGACCGCGTACCGGACCACGCCACGGGCCGCGGAGGCGAGATCCACCCCCAGCCGGCCGCCGAGCCGGGCAAGTTCCCGCCCGGCGGCGGCGGCGTCGAGCTTCATGGCGCCGCCGAGGAAGTAGTCGGGGTTGAGCCTCCCGGCGACCAGGTTGGCGTCGGTCAGCGTGGGCTCGGTCCCGCCCCGGCCGTAACAGGCCGGACCGGGATCGGCGCCGGCGCTGCGCGGCCCGACGTGCAGCCCGCCGGCCGAGTCGGTCCAGGCGATGGAACCGCCGCCCGCGCCGATCTCGACGATCTCGACGGTGGGGGACTGCACGGGATACCCGGCGTGCGCGGGGTCCTTGCCGATGTGGTGCAGGGTCTCCATCCGGACCTCGCCGTCGCGTATGGCGGCCGTCTTCGCGGTGGTCCCGCCCACGTCGAGCGTGAGCACGTGCCGGACGCCTAGCAGCCTGCCGAGCTCGGCGGCGGCGGTCACCCCGGCCACCGGCCCGGATTCGAGCAGGGTGATCGGCGTGCGCGCCGCGTGCTCGAACGAGCAGACCCCTCCGTTGGAGCGCATCGCGTACAGCGGGGCGGCGAGTCCGGCGCTGCGTAGCGAGTCTCGAAGCGAGTTCAGGTATCCGGCCACCGCCGGCTGGACGTAGGCCGAGAGCACCGTCGTGCTGGTTCGCTCGTACTCGCGCCACTGGCCGCTGATCTGATGCGAGCCGACGACCGTGACGCCGGGAAGCCGCGCGGCGAGGAACTCCGTGGCGCGGCGCTCGTGTTCCGGGTTGGCCCAGGCGTGCAGGAAGCAGACCGCCACGGCATCTGCCGCCGCCGCCGCCAGCCGGCCGGCCACGTCCTCGAGTTCGGCGACGTCCAGCGGGTGGTGGGGCTCGCCCCGGTAGGTCATCCGTTCGGCCACCTCGAAGCGCAGGTAGCGCGGCACGAACGGGGTCGGCTTGCGATAGGCCAGGTTGTAAAGATCGGGCCGGTTCCCCCGCCCGACCTCTAGGACATCCCTGAATCCTTTTGTCGTCACTAGGGCGGTGCGCGCCCCCGTGCGCTCGGTCACAGTGTTGATAACCACCGTCGTTCCGTGTATGAACGCCGAGATATCCGAGGCCGGAACCTTGCACCGGGCCAGCGCTGCCTGGACGCCGCGTTCGAGCGCGCCCGGCGTGGTCTCGGCCTTTGCCCGGATCACCCGTCCGGTGGCCGTGTCTTCCGCGACGAGGTCGGTAAAGGTTCCGCCGATGTCGACCGCGATTCGCACGCCTGGCATACAACCGTATGCTGCCACTGCGCGGCATCGGCGAGTAATGAGCATTCTGCACCATGATCAGCCACTTACTGTGCCGACGGCATAAGGTGGCACCACGATGCCCGCCGTTGATGTCGTCCTGGCCAGCCCGGCGCTGTCCCGCCTTATGCGAGTCAGCGTTCACGGCGGTGGACGGGAGATCACTCAGATCCGGCTTGCCGAGCAATTCGCCGAACTCGGCACGGTCGGCGCAGGAAGCCTGGTAGCGCTCGGGCGGGGGGCCTCAGCCGCGGCCACCGACTACCGCTTCGACATGGGACTGCGCCGGGCGGCGCTGCAAGAGGTGGCGGCCGTCGCTGCTTTCTCCCCGTCTTGCTGGCAGCCGACCGCGACCGCCGCCGACATCGCGGAACGAGCCGGCATCGCGCTGATATCCGTCCCGGCCGACATCGAGACCACCTGGCTGATCCGGGCGCTGCTACGCGAGGTCGGGGGGAGCGCGGAGGCCGCACTGACCAGGGCCGAGAGCGGGCTGGACGCGGTGATCCTGGCCGAGGAGCAGGTCGCCGACCTCGAGTCGCTGCGCAGATCGATCAGCCAGGCGTTGGGCACCAGGATCGAGTCGCATCCTCCCGCGGGTTATGGGGCACGGGACGCGGCCGACGTAGGCCAGACGCCGTTCGGCTACTTCACCGCGCCCGACGCGCGCGGCGACCTGGCCGCAGCCGCGCGGCTGGTGCTGCACGCCGCGGCGGCCGCGGCCGGGCGGCTGCACGACGCGGCGCGCCGGGCCCGCGAACTTCCCGTGCGGTCCCGCAGCGAGCTGCTGGCCGAGCTGCTGATGTCGGAGGCGGCGCTGGGCGCGGACTTGCTCGACCGGGCCAGGCAGCTGAGCGTTCCGCTTGGCGCATGGCATGTCGTGGTCCGGGTCGAGGCCGACAACCTGCAGGATGCCGGGCGCGACGAGGTGCACCGGTTCGAGCTACTTGAAGCGGTGGGGCACGTCGCGCTCCAGGCGGTGGCGGCGACGGGAACATGGTATCTGTCCCGGATTTCCAGGGCCGTGGTGCTGATCTTGATGACAAGCTCCGATCCCGGCCCGCAGGCCGGCGTGCGGGCGGCTCGAGCCGCCGAGCGCGCGCTGCGCGCCGTGCGGGACAGGCTGCCAGAGCTGCGGCTGCGCGCGGGGGTCGGCACGCCGCACGAGGGTCCGATGGGGCTGCGCGCCTCGGCGGCCGAGGCCAGGGTTGCCTTGCTGGCCGCCCGCGCGGCCGGCAAGCCGGAGGGCGTCTCCGCGCACGACGCGACTGGCATCCAGCGGATGCTGATGGAGTGGTACGCCTCAGACAGCGCCCGGGCCTCGGTGCGGGAGCAGCTGGCGCCGCTTGAGCGCCTCGGGCCCGCTCGATCGGAGACCGCGATCAGGACTCTTGCGGTCTACCTTGACGAGCAGTGCTCGGTGGTGCGGGCCGCCAGGCGGCTGCACCTGCACCGCAATGCGGTCACCTACCGACTGCGCCGGATCACCGAACTGCTCGGAGTCGATCTCGCCGATGCCGACCAGCGGCTCGCGCTGCAACTGGCTTGCCGCGCGCGCTTGCTTGAGTAACCGGCTGCCGCCACGTCACGAACGGATTGTGGGGTCGAACGCTCGCCTACGTCCACGTCTTGAACGTGTCCAGGATGCGGCGAGCGAATCTCCCTTGTCAGGCCGCCGAGCGTCGCGCCTTGTCTGAGCGGCCTCTCCACGTGCCTTGTTCAGTTTGTTATCCGGGGCCGCCGATGTTACCCGGGGCCGCCTACGGCTCCCTGGCCTGCGGCCAAGGCGTCCCGCCGTGCAACTCATCGTCGGCCTCCGCGCTCGATGGCGCGGTGGCAGACGCTCAGCAGCCGGTTTGAAGTTGTTCAGGGCTGCGAGGGGTTTCTCGTCGCATCAGGGCATTCCTGCGCTGTCAGCAAGCTTGAGCAGGCCTGAGGCGACTGCCCGGGCCTGGTCGGGGGTGAGTTCGACGCACATGTCGGTGTCGTGATCGGTCGTCGCCAGCTGGAGCTCGATGCAGCCCGGCCCGGGTTCCGCGACCGAGGGGACGTCCAGGCCCTGAGGATCACCTTCACGACGGACTCGGGATGGTCGGTGAGCATCCGATAGGACGTCGGCACCGCGATCTCCGGCCCGACGTGATGGAGGCGTCGTCTGCGTAGGTCAAGTCTTCGGTACTGAAGTGGTGGGTGAGCGTGCACCAGGGCGGGCAGGGATGCAGCCTGACGGCGACCCTGTCACACCGGTAGATGACTTCCGTCACGTCCGTGCCTTCGTTGTTAGTTAGTCGAAATGCGGGCAGGGGTACTGCTCGGCAGTCCAGGGGCTGCCGCTGCCCTGGCGATGTCGTTCGTAAAAGCCCCCGGCATGACGACCGCGGCGCGTCATGCCCGACCGCTACCCATAACGTGCGTGACCCGGGGCTGTGACCGGGACGGGCGCGGTGTCGGGCGGGGCTCGTGCCGATGGCGGCGACTTCATCTGGCTCGACGAGCGCACGGTCGTCCCCAGTACGAGTACGGGTTCGCCTGCTGCGATGGCACTCGCCGAGGCCGGGCTCGTCCCCCTCTGGTAGGTCGTGGCGGACGCCTCGCTGACGGTCAGCTTCTGACCCGCTGATGTCGTCATGGTGAAGGTCGGCGCGGACACGCTGCCGACCGTGCCGGATGCTCCCCCTGCGGCCGGCCCGGACCGGGCGCTGGATTCCCCGCCGCGCGGTCCGAGTCCGCCAGCTGAGCCCCTGCTGGCAGCTGGGGAGCCGTTGCTGGCTGCGGCCGGGCTGCTGCTGGAGGTGGCGCCGACGATCCCGTAGGAACCGCCCGCGACCGCGATGGCCGCGGCGTCGGCCACGACGGACCTGGAGAGTTTGCGGGAAACACTTGCTGGGCTCCTTTCGCCCATGCCACAGATCATTTGCGCCCCGGGTGCTGGCCTCAGCCGGCGGGGCCTGCGGCGAGGACCACGGCGGCCGTGTGCGACTGGCCGGACTGGTCTGTCCAGCTGACGCTGACCTTGTCGCCGGGGTGGTAGTTCGCCAGCGCTGAGGACAGATCCGACGAGGACGTGATGGCGTGCCCGGCCAGGGAGGTGATCTGGTCACCCGAGGTCAGGGCCGCCTGCGCCGCCGGGGAGCCGGGGACAATCCCGGCCACGGCCGCGCCGCTGCCCGCGGGGTTGCCACCGCCGACCACGGTGCCGGGGGACGAGACCTCCACGCCGAGGAAGGCGGTGCTGCCGATGTGCACGGCGGAGGATGATGTGCCCGCTTCGATCTGGCTGGCAATCGAGGACGCCTCACCGATCGGGATGGCGAATGCCTGGGCCTGCACCTGCCCGGGCTGCGGCTGGTATCCGGTCTCCGCGATGGACGTTGAGGCGGCGGTGTTCATGCCGATGACCTGCCCCTGGCTGCTAACCAGCGGCCCGCCGGAATCACCCGGCTGGATGGGAGCACTGGTGCGGGTCAGCCCGGTCAGCTGCTCAGCGGAGCCCGCCGACTGGTCGGAGACGGAGATCGCCTGGTTGACCGCGGTGACCTTCCCGGTCGCCACCGAGGGGGTGCCGCCCGTGCCGCCCGCGTTGCCCAGGGCGACCACCGTCTGACCGGCCTGCGCGCTGGCGGAGCTGACGCTGACCGTTTGCAGTCCCGAGGCGCCGACCAGTTGCAGGACAGCGACGTCCTGCGTCTTGTCGTAACCGACGACCTTAGCGGTGTAGGTGCGCCCGTTTCCCACATCGGTGACCTTGATGGCGGTCGCGCCCGCGATCACGTGGTTGTTCGTCAGCACCTCGCCGCTGGAGGTCAGCACCATCCCGGTGCCGGCCGCCGTGCCGCGCTGGTATCCGAGCGTGGACACCACATCGACCAGGGCCGGGTCCACCTTCGCCTCAATCTGGGATGTGGTCAGCGTGGTCGCGCCGAACGCGTTCGCGGCGCCCAGCCCCGCGATCGCCAGCGCGGCGGCTACCCCCAGTGACGCGCCGCCGAGCAGGACACGGCGCCCCCGCCGTTTAGGGCCGCGCCGGTCTTCGCCCTGACCGCCGGGACCTCCGGGCCCGCCGGATCCGCCAGCGCCATACCCGCCCGGCCCGTACCCGCGGGGAGCTCCTGGCCCGTACCCGCCGGGCGCGCCCGGCTCGTTGCCGCCCGGGGCCTCCGGGTCACTGGCGGCCGGAAGCCCCGGCTCGTGGCTGCTCGGTCCCGCCGGCCTGCCCGGACCAACCGAGCCCTGCGGGCCCGGCCCGGGCCCGTCGCGCTCATCCTGGTTGGGATAGCTGTCGAAAGGCTGCCCGAAGACCGTTCTCATCTGGGATCTCCTCCACAACGCGTCATCAGCCTGTTTGGCTTACTCCTTGATCATCGGTCGCCTACCTGGGGGCAATCTGCAGGGACGCTATGCACCCGCTCTGCGTTTCCTGAAGATCCGCTGATCATCGCGGCAGCAGCCGGACCGGCCCGCCGCACAGAGGAGCACCATCGCTGGTGGCCCGGGCCGCACGCCTGCCGCTCAGGCCGTAACCTGGCAGCCTGGAGCGCGGGCATCGCGACCCGACCCTGCTCGGGCCGGAGGGCGGCATGTACGGGTACACGCACGACAAGGACAGCTACATCAGGCGGCTCCGCCGCATCGAAGGGCAGATCCGCGGCCTGCAGCGCATGGTCGAGCACGACCAGTACTGCATCGACATCCTCACCCAGGTCGCCGTCGCGACCAAGGCACTCCAGTCAGTCGCGCTCGGCCTGCTCGAGGAGCACCTCGGCCACTGCGTCGTCCAGGCCGTCGCCGGCTCACGGATGCCTGGTACCGGGCCCGTGTCGCCGGGCTCGATCCCTCGATGTAGCGGACCAGCTCACGGCCGTCCGCGGCGAAAGCGCCGCCGGCTACCTGAAGCGCGCCGGTGAAGCCGGCTCGCGCCAGATGCCCCAGCAGCGCCAGGACCGCCGGGCTCCATGGACCAGGACCACGGTAGACGACGCCGGCCCGAACGCTCGCCGGTGACTGCTCGCCGTCGCTGCCGGGCACCGCAAGGCGCCTCTCTCCACCGCTCACCGCCCGATGCTGTCACCGCGGCCCGCGCCCGGGCATCCCGGTTGTCACCCAGCAGCCGGAAATGGCATGGCGGCGGTGCTGCCGCTGAACGAGGTTATCCGCTTCGTGTGCCAGGTCCTGCCCCCGGGGGAGTTCTACGGTAGTGTGGATGTCGTGACCGCTGCATATGAGGACGTTCCGTTCAGCGAGTTGCTGCATCATCCGGCTGCGACAACAGGCAGGCTGAGCCGGGTGCGGGCGCTGCGGCTGCGCCGTCGTGATGCCGGTGACCTGGCCCTGATGCGGATCGAGC
>WNGK01005800.1_pt1 | contig 13029 bp, 9 predicted proteins | sample 5400601 | NCBI WGS metagenome assembly WNGK01 (sample SAMN13153376, study PRJNA577476) | soil metagenome | isolation source: 60 cm soil or saprolite under Garry oak tree replicate 1 | place: USA:California | collected 2016-06-15 | reverse complement strand
TGCAATTCAGCAATGTGGTTAATATCCACAATGTAGGTAGGAGATGCAAGACGCATATTTAAAAGAGGCACGAAACTCTGGCCACCCGCTAATACTTTAGTGTCTTCACTATTCTGATCAAGCAGGGCCAACGCCTCATCAAGCATATATGGAGCACAGTACTGAAAACGTGGTGGTTTCATGGTTACCCGCTTCCCTCATAAATAATAGCTGAGGCTTCTTCGTAAGAAACCGCGCTTAGTGAACGGTCTCAAATAAATCCAAAGAGCCTCTCACGATTTTGTTTAGCCGTGGATGCTCCTCTGTCCAAGAATAAACATTAGACTACTGCTCTCTAGCGCTTCTGTCAAGCCCCTTTTCAATGTAAAACCATGGGGTATCCTATTTCGATTATCTTTGAGTGAAGGAAATCACCATTAAGAGCATCATCTCATTCGAATTGGACATGATATACTTAGAATATGCATTCTCATTCGACAGTCTTTCAGGAGTAAAATGCACCAATTTCCTCTCGCAAATCCCGAAAGCACACATTCTGTTTGCGAAGATGACTACGTATTTGGTTGGGATCCAACCCCCGGTATAGTCTCCGTCTGGGCCAATCGTGAGGGACTGGCGATTATCTGGCAGCGTGAGGGTGAACATGTCGTCTCCTCACGGGTACGTTTTCGCCCCTGGCTTTTTGCAACCTCGCTAATTGATCTGGCCCAACTGGGATCAAGACTGGCACCAGACTTCGGGTCAACTGGAGACGCCGCAGCATTCACCTATCGTGAACTTCATGGCCCAACAGAATCCTACCGCTATCTCCTTTCTGCCAGTAATGGCCGCTCTCTCGAACGAGCCCTGGTTGATGGCGCCTCACGTCGTCTAGGAAGGCGGATCAATAGTATTAATGAACTGCCAGATGAGTACTACCGCGTTGGACCCGTCGAGCAATTCCTCATGCAAAGTGGCAAGGTTTATTTTCGCGGACTAGTCTATAGTGACCTGCTGTGCAGCGACAATAATGTTCTGAACCAGACAATAAAGTACTGAACTGCATAATAATGTCCTGAACCTCCTGAAGAGAAAGTGCAGTTAGATCATTTTCGAAAACAATAATGTTCTGAACTACACGAGAACAAGTACAAGGAATACCATGCATGATGTAGGCATCCACATTTTCATCTTTGCTGTTCATCAAGAGCGCGGCTTTCTCCCTTGTGGTTCACACGGATGAGTCATGATCTTTAATCTAACGTTACGGAAATCCTTCGAAAAAAACACTGGGCGCCTAGAAACGAACCATTGCCTCGACTATAGTGGCTGTACAGATCCACCTTATTCATACTGGCTAGGAAGCTATTTCTTGCAACCGACAGTTGATGGAACCACGAGCCATTTTTCTCTCCGGACCCTTCAGCTATTCGCTAGTATGGTGAGTGCCTCTTCAATGGCTGTACGCACAGACACTATGTCGAGCACATTCTTTGCACGTGCTCGTAAGATAAATTCTTTCCTTGTAGGCCTGATAGATTCGTCCTTATAGCTTTGTAATGCCCATCGAATACGGCGAAGAGCAAATGCTTCTCGAGTTTCTCTTACTTCCCGGAAGGCTTGCGCTGTAAGTGGGAAGTCCTCTGGTCTGCTCAGCAACCAACCTACTCCCGGTGCAGCATTTTCTAACTGAGCTCGCGTCACTCTTCTCGGTTCTTCAGCATAATCGGTAATATGATTGGCTGTTAATCTTATGCTCTGAGACATGCTTGCATCTCGCTCTTCTCTTCTGCTCTTGTTTGGGCTCTCTTTTCTTGAATGAAATGACGCACGCAGATGCGCTTTTGTGCTTTGCGGCTTCTTCTTGGGTGGCTGATGTGCGAGCAACCATTTCTGGTCGTGTTTGTTGAGCCAATTGTATAGGATACGCGCTCTCTTTCTGCGTCGTATCAAGACTGTGATACCCTCCTGGGCATGCAATTCTATCAGCCGCAACCACTCTGCCCGGTTCTCTGTCAGTTTTTTGCGATTGATATGGCTCTCTGCATCCTTTTTCCTGGAAATGCCGCGTGGTGGGAGTGCTAATCGTTGCGCCTGAAGTTTCACTGTACTGAAATCCGTCCCCAGGAGGCGGGCAATACGTTCCGTACTTATCTCTGGGTCGAGCCACCATTCATACAGCTTGATCTCCCACAAACGTCCATACGAGGGAATCCTATCCCTTCTGAAAATATCTTCAGGAGATCGATCTGGTCCTGCGCGACTGTATGTAAACCCGCAGGAAGGGCAGGCAAAAAGCCCGACAGGGCGGTTCTTCGGACTATTTGCTCGAACTGCATACTGCGCAATGCAAAACTTCCGATGCTGTTCGCACACGGGATTGAGACACGGCCATGGGCCATCACCGAAGGGACGAGGAGGGTGAAAAGGTGAACTTAAAAAGTCATCGATTGTGGTACCGAGAAAACGTATCACCAGGATATGATGGAGCGGGTGCTGGGGCTTTCTCCCGTAGGGAAGCCTTGCAGGCCATTCAGCTTCGATATGGTTCGTACAGTTGAGCTCACAGTGCAGTCGTGACAAAAATGGTAGTGGATAGTAATCGGTGAAGGATTTCAAGAACTCGACGACGCGCAGCGACCCCTTTATCGTGATGAGATCATGTTGCGCAAGGAGAGTAAGGTACTGTTTCCTTAAAAACGACTCTTCAGGAGAGGCATAATCGCTGTGTAAGAGATGATCGATACACTCAGCGAGGTCCAGCATGAATTTGCAATGAGGATCATATGCGGCCGAACGCGGTTGAAAGGCCTGTACAACGCTCTCCGCGGAGAAAAACGACTTTTTTCCGGATTGCCTCACTACCGTACTGTTCTCAAGAAAGATAGTATGTACGGGACAGACCTCGACGCCTGGAGCCTGATGAAGACGATGCCAGTATGTCTCTCCGAAGCGCTCACGGTCGCACTTTACACACTCCGGACAAAAGCGCAGCCGTGAATATGGAGGTATATGGCTGGTCAGAATTCCCAGTCGGGCTGAGAGCGCTTTCCCATTACCAGTAATCATCTGATCACGGATGCGAAGTCGCCTCGCCAGTGGTAAAAAGGGGGCGAATAATGGAAAGAGTGTATGTCTATTGATCAGCATGTCGATCATGTAGCAATGACCTGCTGGCAGTTGGCCGACCAGATATCCAAGCGAGCACGACCAGTCGACGAGAGCGCAATTCGATGTGCTACCAAACAGTTCCCAGGTGATATCACTCCGGTTCGAATAGTGTACCTGGTCGCCAAAGCGCGCCCAAACACTATAGAGTAATTCATCAGGATACGGATCTTGGAAGTACTCTAACACACTACCTATCCCCTTTCCATGTTTCTCTACACGGTCGCTCCTTGTCCACACATGACCAATTCGCAAAAAAGTCCGATTTTTTCACTGCTGGACGGCATAGAAACAGACCGCTAGGCGCTCAAGCAGATAAAGCCTCAGTATCCGTTATTGGGTTTATCTTGAAATATTCCCAGGCCAATCGTACAAAGCCACCTTGCTTCAGTGATTCGTACTCATTTATACCATCGAGCTCGCCTTTGAGTACAGTCTTTATCAAGCACAGTTTTGTGAAGTCAGGTCTCTTCTTTGATGGGCGCTGATCCTTTGATTCTTGCCTTTCACCTGAATTTGCCTCAGTATTTTCCTCCCGCTCTTTCGACTGTTGTCCTTCAGCAGAATCTGACGTTTCGGTAGAAGATGGCGCTCCAGATTGTCTGTGCCGCAACGTAAGAATCGCCTCGCTCACTGCAAATTCCAGATCGAGCGGAGCAATATCCTGGAATTTTTTTAACTCTTCGGGATCATTTTCTCTCAACGCATTGAGAAAGCGCTGCATATAGCGCAGGCGATCCTGAGCAACCTCCTCAATGAGGGCTTTTGTTACTTCCTCCTCAACTTTTACTTCCTCATCGTCTCTCGCTCTGGCAATCGCCTCGATCTGCGCCAGCATGAACAGTTTTACGGCAAGATCAGTGATTCCCTGTGACTCGAAGTAGAGTGCGTGTCGGAGCTCATCACTCAAGGGGATCGGCTTACGCACGTACTGATATCGCCACAGTGCTTTTGTGAAGACATCCCACTCCCCATCTTCCTGCATCCGATCCCATGGAAATGCTCCCAGACCCGATGCGCGTCGTGCTCTGCGGAACTCGCCCGTGAGTATCGATTGCGCCTTGGGTGTACCCACTAAGACTACCGGTATGCCTAATTCATTGCCGAGTTGGACAAGGAAATTGTGGACCCGAGCGGCTCCATCTCCATTGGCTTCTCGTAAATTCTGGATCTCGTCGATGACCAGGAAACCCAGAAAGTGCCTTGCTGCAACTTCTGCCATATCAATCAACATTTCATCAACTGTGCGTCTACCGCTTTTGACGTACAATCGAAAGGTATTTGTTTCCAGCAATCTATCGACCTCTTTAAAGAAGGCTTTGCAGAGGCCGCCGAGCGAACCATCCTGTGGGCATTCCAGTTTCACGTAGACTAACTGGCGCAACGTAAATGGTTTGCCTCGATAGCGGCCGTGATTAATGATTTGATCGTAGAGAGCGAGAATTGACTTGAGCGCCGTGGTTTTCCCCACTCCGCTCAGTCCGATAACCGAAATTTCTCGCCCGGTTGATTGAAGGAGAGGAAGAGCACTGAGACCAGCCTTCATCCGCTCGAGGCGGGCACGGTGATTCAGAAGATGTGCCTTTCTTGGAAAAGGATTGCGTCCAACGTATCCAGAGCGAAGCAGGCAATCCAGGAGCTGCGCCAGGGCAAGGTGGTTTGACAGAGGCTCGACAAAGCGCAAAGCGTCGACAATCAGGTGCAGCCGCAGTTCAGGCTCCCATTGCCGATACTGCTCGTCATAGCCTGGATCATAGCGCAAAAGGGGTCCGATCTCTTCTTCCTTGAGCATCGGAATGAGTGCCTCGAGGAGAGGATTCCCTTTATAGTTAGGTATCTCCTGTTTGTGATAACACGCCTTAATACCCCGATACCGGTATCCTGGCTGATCTTGCCAGTCTGTTTCTCCGCGTTCGTTTTGATTCCTATTGTTCATGTTCTCTCCTTTGTGTCTGTTGTTTCTGCAGTAACGCAATCCGTTTTGCCTTCGATGTCATAGGGCCTGCATCCCTTGTTGCTTTATCCCTGCGAGGTGATGTGGATGAACCTTCATTTTGGAAGTCCCAGCGGTTTTCTTCCCGACCCTTCTGCTTTTCAGCCAGTTTTCCTTCTTGCATGTTGCGCGTTCGGCTTGCCTTCGTTTCTCCCTCTTCTCGTGCTGCATCCGTTTGGAGCGTTGCCTCGTTGATGAAATGGTCACGTCTTGTTCGGTGCCTGACGCGGGATTGAAGTTCGCGCGATGCCGCATCTCTTTTACGCTGCGCCTGCAATTCTACAAGGTCGTCAATATCATACCAATCGCAATTACGGTACTTCACTTCATCCTTCTCGATGCGCCTACACACTTCAAGGTGTTGCCCATTCTCGCGACGCAAATAGATATTGTCTAACGCTCTGGGGTCGTAGACAATCGGCTCATGCCAACTTTCCCGTTCTCCGGAACGCACCTTTCCGTACCAGTTTTCTCGTTCGGCTAAATCGCACGTGTAACGAGTATTTTGGAAACGAATGCCATCACGCGTCACTGAGGCCTCATCTTTGGGTAAGAGTGCGAGACGTAGTTCATCCCGAGTGACATTATGACGTGAGTCCAGGCGATTGTTGATGCCCCATTCCCAGAGATTGCAAGGATACGGGTCGATACCCGCTTCGATCATGGCCCGATCGAAGTGGTCTTCAGGAACCTGGTACGTTGTATTATGCTCAATTACGCAATCGATAATAAACTTTCGAAACTCGAGCAGGGTCATTTTCGCATCGTACGGGTAGTCTGACCGATCGCGCCTGGGATAGTCGTCTACTTTCCCAGGGACCCAGCTACAATACATCTCGTTAAGTAGCCTGAAATGGCGCTCGACGCATCCTTTCCAATCAGGTCGATAGGGGGCGGTCGTAGACATGCGGATATCCAGGCTGTTGGTTAAATCATCTGAATTCTTCGACAGGAGTTCGCCCCTATCCGCCAGAATTTCTCTTGGAAGGCCGCAACTTGGCCACTCGTGTTCCTCAATATCGAACCCGTTCTCCTTACAGAAGGAGACCTTGTCGAGGGCCATGTTTTCCAGGGCGAGCATCGCTCCGATCCAGCTGGGCCCTTCAAAACTCACGCTTATGCCAACAATCAAGTTGGAAAAAACGTCAATAACTACATAGATCACGGGGCGGCCAATGATGCGCCGACGATGGAATCTACTCACCAGGTAGACATCCGCAACAGTGGCATCAATCTCGTACAGGTATCCAGGTCCAGGAACTCGTAATCGCAGGCTCCCAATCGCCGATCTACTACGCAGGTTGTATGCACTTATGCCTTCTCGAGCTATGAGCGAACGATTGGTATCCCATTCCTTATCGTACCAGTATTGGTATTGTCTAAATGTGGGCATATCGTCCACGGATGGCATGATGGGAATAGGAATGCCATCGGGATCCGGGTCTTTCCTTTTGTAAAAGAACCGGGCTTGGATGCGCTCGAAGGCTTCTTCTTTCCCTCGCTTTTTAGGCGTGTCATAAAAGAGTTTCGTTCCTTGTCGAAACTTCTCTTTGATCTCATCGGTGATGTTCACCCCTGTAGGCACACCAGTTTGTAGAGCCGTCTTGCTTGGTCTTCCTCTTTTGGGGCCATGGAGTGTGCGCGGCATGCTCTTTGCCCCGCAGCGGTCGTAGGCGGGTAACAGAGCATTGGGCATCTGACCCCGCTGCCAGTAGAGCCTGAGGTACTGGTAGACCGTCGTTTTGGAACGCCCCTTCACTTTGGAGCGTTCCTCCTCCTCACAAAAGAGCCACTTCTCCTTTACAGCTTTTACAACTTTATCTACGAGCGGCCCAAGTACATGGGAGAAGAAGAGCTCTCCCTCGTGTTTCTCAACGATATCCCGTATAATTTCATAGGCCTCGTCTCTCTGCTTGATGCGCTCTGGTTTGAACGCATTATCTGGCTGGCGGAGATACTGGTACACGTCCACACTCAGGAGACAGATCTCCCCAGAAGCAATACACGCCTCTAACAGCTCCCTGTCATGGACCTCTGGCCACGCTTTTTTATCATGGATATCGATGGTAATGACGCGGGAACCTGCCTGCTCTATCCATAAGACTCGCTCGATTCGAGGTGGAACGCATCTATCTTGCCGTTGAAAGAGCATATTTTTCATCAGACGCACAAACAGTTACTCCTCTCCATCATGTACGAATCTGAGATCGGTCTCTTGAACAGCGAGGGGCTGATCCGGATCGATAGGTATGTTCATATCTATGTGCCACTGCCTGGTCGCAAGCAGGTAGTAGGCCACCTTCAGACTACTTCCACCTTTGAGACTAAGCTGAGTATCGCTTATGGCCGTCAATTTATTCAAGGGTTCATGCCGCTCCACGAGGAGGTGCGTGAGGAGTTCGGCGATGGAGGTGATGTCCTTTTCTGGCATATACTTGGGAAGATGCCATGAGTCATGCAAGAAGTCGACGTTTTTGGCCAGCTCTGTGGGAATCTCATGTTCAGTCACGATACCCCAATCGATCCCTCTCACTTCCCAGTAGCGCCTCTCGATCTCAAACTTCTCGAGTGTCGATCGCTTTGACAGGTCCACAGCATATTTGATGGTGCGTGCCTGCTCGAAATTGCCGCTTTCGTTCCTCAAAGAGATGTAAAAGTCCGTTGTCATCACGACGGGCTCCTTGGTTTTGGGGTGTACAGGGTGCTTGATACCGAGGTTTTCCGCGATGGCAAGTGTGTCGTCTATAGGAAGAAGTGGGTACTGCTCGCGGATGTCGGTGACCATAAGGGACCACTCTAGTATAAGGTAGTAGAGTAATTCGAGTATACTAAGAAAGTGGTGGGTCCTTCCGGTTTTCCACCCCTTATCTCGCGTTGATTTCCCAACAGAGGGTACGTCCCGGACAGTCAACCAGGGCTTGTAGTCTTGAAGTGTTCCCTGTCCTCGTCCCTCCTTGAGAAATCTGTCGATAGTGTTTCGATCAATGACCGGTCGCGATTTGGCCATAAGGTAAACCTCCGTTCTTTGTTTAGATATTGGAAGCGCTCATGAATGGAATGAGTAGCTCTTCTACACTCTGCCACCTCTTTCCTTCCATCAACCTGAAGCTCCACTTTTCCAGCAATAGGTTGTCATGCAATGACAAAACTTATTATGGATATCGATCATCGAATGCCAGTAGCTTTTTGTGCGAGAATCTCTGAACCAGGTTCTTTTAAGGACAGCTGTACCAGACCAAGCCAGCTTGATATGCGGTTTGTCGTTCACTCTCACAACAGCATGGTAGAAAGGCGGATCAATCGATTCATATCCCTCGAGCAAGTATCGATAGGTGTACGATCATGAAAGCCGGACCACTAGAAAGCGATTTCATCTCGATGAAAGCCGTTTGCAGCTGGCATCTCAATGGTCCAGCTTCATATTGTTGAAAGCGAAGAAACGCTCTACACTCCCCTTAAACATGCGAGGCGAATGCTCCACAACACAATCTTCATGTTCTTGAATATCCCAAACGTTCTCTTCACGATTCCGCTCTTTCTCAGCCGTCATATTTTCACGCACTTCGCTTATCCTACTCATGGTCTCGGCCTCTTCAATAATCCTGTCCCGCGTCTCACGAAGCTCTGTTCGTATTGTATGGTGCTGCGTTTCAAATACCGTTTCTCCCCTTTGGCGCGCGATGAAGTCTTCACTATCGAACCAATCGCAGCCCATAAATAGTGTCTCGTCCTCTAGAAGGAGCCTGCACATTTCTAATGGTTGATCTTTGTAGGAGCGTACGTAAATACAGCTTGGAGTGCGAGGATCAAAAAGAATCGGGACGGTCAAACGCACGTTCGTGCCTTTCGATATGTGTTCTAACCACAGATTTCGAATAGCATTGTCACATGTGTAGTTCAACCCACGGAAGTTTATACCTTTGGTCGTCACTGATGCTTCTGCTTCAATAAGAAGAGCGCGGTTCAGGACATTTGTGGGACACATGCGAAGTCTACTGACGCGGTGCTCAATACCCCATTTCCATACTTCGCGTGGATATGGTTCGACGCCATCCGCGATCATCTCTGCATCTAGGTACTCGTCACTCAGATGATGTGCCGTATTATGTTCGATAATACAATCGATCACCAGGCGACGAAAATCGTTGAGTGTCAGGCAGCTGTCGAGTGGATGACTTTCCCGACCTGGTTCTGGAAGACTGTGTATCGCCATGTCATCGTGCACATCGTACATTGGGAAGCATCGCTCGAAACGCTCTTTCCAATCCAATCGGTATGGTTGGGCATTGGATAGCTGAATGTCTAATGTGTTCACAAGGAAGTCGGCGTTCTTGTGGAGGAATTCGGAACTTTTGGCAAGCAGAGTCTTTGGCAGAAGATGACTCGGCCAATCATCCTCGGAGATATGTATGCCATACCCTCTGCAGTAGACAACCTTATCGCAAGCCATGTTTTCTAGTGCAAGCATGGTTCCCTGTTGGTTTGCCCCTTGAAGGCTAACGCTCATTCCCACAATAACGCCAGAAAAGACATCGATAATGAGACATATAACGGGCCTCCCCAGGATACGCAAGCGATTGAGCACGCTTACGAGGTATATGCCTGCGATACATTCATGGATTTCAAACAGAAAGCCAGGGCCAGGAATATTTGGGAGTTGTTGCCCAAGGTCGACTTTGCCTCGTATGTCAAACGTGTGTGAACCAGAATATGCAGTACCAGAATAGGTCAGATCACGTATATTTTTGTACCAGTATCGGAACTGATTGAATGTTGGAAGTTCTTTGATAGGCGGCAAGAGAGGGACAAATACTCCATTTCGAAGTTCCTTTCCCTGATGGAAGAAGAGCGTCAGAATGCTTACATATAAGTCTATTCTCGATAACTTCCTCCCGTAAAACAGCTTGATGCCGCGTCGAAAATATTCTTTGGTCGTATCATCAATGTTCATGTTCGTTCGTATCTCCTGTAGTTGTTCAACTAAGTAAGCCTGCTCTTTTGGAGAGCGTAGGGGTTCTACTCATGTACTTCGTCTAGAGTGATCAAATGTGGGGAGTAGAGCGTTTTTCCTCTTCATCTTTTGCCAGGTACGAAGGAGGAATGTACCAACTCATTGTGTTGAGTACCTGTTTTTCTCGGATTTTCTTATACAAACAGACCAGGTATGAGATCCCTTTATTCCCAGACTTTCCTCTTCCTGCTTCCTTGTGAGCAACAAGAGAAAATACTGTCTGTACGCTCTAGCGTTTTATGAACATGAGATGAGTTTGAAAGCTCATATCGCTATTCCAAGTATCCTTATTTTTTCGATAAAGTAGATCTCGCTGACAGTCACATGTTACACATGGGCGACTGGATCGTGTTGGATTGCCAGGCATACATATCTGCTTTTATGAGTGGTAATGAGACTACCCAGCTCGTTCAATCCGTATTTTGCTCTACTACTAGCTCCTTCAGTATTCTTTCAAGAGTGTTGAAGCTTCGATCTCTGAAACCTATTCTCATTTTCAGAATCATGTGAGAGCACATTCAGCCTACTCAAGCAAATCTACTTCATATGTCCTGTTAGGGTTGCGTATCTGTTTTTCTTCCTAGCACATTCCTCCTTTCTTGTCTGACCATTTACGTTGTTATCCATCCCTCTTCATCTCGCCATCGCAATACGTCATGATGAAAACTGCAATAAACTGCGGTTCTCTGATGGAGAAGACATTCTGTCGATATCTGGTCTACCTAGTAGCAGAGAGTTCTGTCTGACGGTGCAACATTTCACCCAGGGCTAAAAGGGACTTGAGTGGATGGGCCGATCACTTGCAGGAAGTAACCTCCTTTCATATCGTGGGATGTCGCACCTCATTCAGGTCCAAATTATTGGGAACAGTATGGGTATGAAGTGGCTAAGCGCAGTATTTTAAGTCCATCAGAGTTAGAAACACTTCGATACATGAAACGTAGTGATGAAGATCAGCGAGACTTATGCTATCTCGCTGGATCATTACCTCATGTGTTTGCAAGTCGGTAACATGAGTCAACGTGTGGGAAAAGATATCATCCACATCGGATATGGTTAACAGAGACACATAACACCTATGTGCCAAGGATGAGTGAAAGTATGTAATAGTCAAGCCAAGTTGGTTCCTTTCTCCTCGACAGGCATACTTTTGTAACATATCCTCCGAATTCAATGGGAAAAATTTATCATGGGTCTCAGATGACAACCATTTTTGGCAGCCTTGGAATGGCCATGTATCAAGCGTCTTTCCTTTCATGGACGCTTCTCCCAATGTCTTTTTCTTTGACGCGCTTCTTCTAATTCACGCTTGGCTGTCTCCAAGTTGATTAATTCACGCTTGGTTGTCTCCAAATCGAACCTGGTATAGTATTGGGTTGTCTGCGTACTAGAATGCCCCAGAAGCATACTCACTGATGCCAAGCTGATCCCATCACGCAGCTTGAGAGTCGCAAAGGTGTGTCGTAGTCGGTGAATCGTGATGGGTTCTTTTTCGTCATCAAAAAGTTCTGAATAGGTAGATCGAGCCTGATCGACGTACCGCTCAAAATGTTTCCTGATGGTGGTGTAATTGATCGCCTTCCTGTGGCGACCCCCTTTGCTCACGTCGCCCGGAAAGAGTGGGTCACCTTCATCAAGTGTTTGAAGTACATTCCGGAGCAACGCGACACTTCGGCTGGCATCAATCAGCGGAATCACACGTTCTTTGGTCACTTTGTCGACGATCTGTAGGTAGCCCCCATCCTGATTATCGAGATGCACCTGTTGTGTATGCAATTTCAGTGCTTCTCCAATGCGCAAGCCAGTTTCGTATAGTAGCGTCAACAGCAAACGGTTGCGCAGGTCCTGCTGGGGTATGACATCAAGAATGGCCTCCACTTGCTTCTCGGTTAATGGGCGTGGTACACGCACGTCAATTCGTATAGTTTTCAACTTTTCTGTGGGATCGGCGGGCAGCAAGCCCTGTCTAAAGGCCCAACCAAAACAGGCATGCAATGTGGCCTTGCGACGTGCCATTGTGTTTGATGTCAGATCGTCTGTAGCATCCAGATATATATGCAGATGTGATTCTGTGATGTCGTGGATGAGAATATCTGGACGTAACCGCGCAAACGTAGTGAGATCGTAGCGGTAGGCACGGAGGGTATGCGAGGCAAAAGTATACTGATTGGCAGCTAAAAAAGCTTCTATGAGCTCACTACAGCCCATATATTCCCCCCGTACCCAAGACATTGCAAATGACCAACTCATGATTGTTTTATGCACCCTTACATTTCTCAATGCTGAAGCTCATTTGTACAAGATAATAATTTTTTATCTTGTATTTGCTGTGAAGCAAGAAGAATATAGCATACATCTAAATTGGTGAACAGATTACCGTACTTTTGGGCTAATGAATTATTTCAAGGGGATTTGCAACAGTGGCTATTTCCACTTACTGGTCGTATCGATAGATTAACCTTGACCTACTAAATCGAGGTAAACTCACTGGCACAATACCATCGACATACCCTGGATGGTAAAAGACGATCCGCAGTGATGAGAGATAATCAACTACCAAAGTAACACCTTTGATACGCTTCATATAGGGAGGGTTACGCTCGAATATAGAGTGAGCGGCACCGACGGCCCTAATTCCTGCTGAGCACATCAGCATATGCAGTCTTCTGGTTGATGATGCAGTTTCATTTGTCATCCCACTTTTAGAGTTTGAGGTACGAATCGCGACATCATCCGTAAGGTATTGTCAACTTAATTTTCAGGGTTGAGATTCGTTAGGCAGCCGATTGAAAACCACCTACCTCTGCCCAGACTGTAAAGCGCTGCCTCATTTCCTCGCGGTAGCGCTGGGCTCTCAAGAGATGCCGTCGAGGTCGAA
>WNGK01005799.1_pt1 | contig 13030 bp, 11 predicted proteins | sample 5400601 | NCBI WGS metagenome assembly WNGK01 (sample SAMN13153376, study PRJNA577476) | soil metagenome | isolation source: 60 cm soil or saprolite under Garry oak tree replicate 1 | place: USA:California | collected 2016-06-15 | reverse complement strand
ATCAGTCGCGCCGGCACCGGGCGCATCGCCTGCGGCAGCGCGGCCGCCGCCGCCCTGGCCACGTCCAGTACCACCGCGACGGCCTGCGCCGCGTGGGCGAATGCTGGTACTTCGTCCGGTGCGCAGGTCGATTCGATTCATAGCACCGTTCTGCGACTCGGAATAGAGGATGTACTGATCAGTAGGATCGGCCTGCGCGTAGAAGCCATCGCCGCCACCGATGCGGAACCAATCCGCGTTGGTAATGCCTGCCGGATTTCGTGTCTGACTCGGTCCACCCCACGAACCGTTGTCTTGCAAGCCGCCGTAAACGTAATAAGGTTTCCGCATGTCGGCAGCTACCGCATAGAACTGCGCGGCAGGAATTGTGTTGATGAATTCCCAAGTCGCGCCTTGATCGTAAGTAACGTCCAGCCCGCCGTCGTTTCCAATCAGAATGTGATTACCGTTCCTGGGATCGATCCAGATTGCGTGATGATCGCTATGCGCAATCCCCGGTTGTAGCGACTTGAAAGTCTTGCCACCATCTGTCGATTTGCTGAAATTCAATCCGCCGACGAAAACATTTTCAGGGTTACTAGGATCGATGCGAATCTGGCTGTAATACATCGGACGGTTGTTTTCGGTGCAGTTCGTCGCGCTGAAGCAGGTGCTCAATACGTGCCAGGTTTTGCCTTTGTCGTCTGAACGCCAGACGCCCGACCGCTTCGGATCCGGTGTCGGCGAAGCTGTGGGCGTCGCCGAGGGCGATGGCGTAGGAGTGGGACTTGCGCCCGGTTGACCTCCGCCTACGACCGGCTCTTCGCCACCCGTACCGGTGCTGGCGCCGACTTCCATCTGCGCATAGATCACGTTCGGGTTTGACCGAGAGACATCAAGCCCAATGCGACCAAGCAAACCTTCGGGCAGTCCGTTGCCTTGCAGCCTGGTCCAATTTTTACCGGCATCGCTAGTTTTCCAAAAGCCTGACCCTGGTCCGCCGCCATTAAAGCCCCATGAAGTTCTGCGCCGCTGATACGACGCCGCATAGAGCGTCCTCGCGTCCGACTGATCCATTACGAGATCCGTAAAGCCCGTATCTTCGTCGATGAACTTCACGTTGTTCCAGGTCCTGCCTCCATCAGTTGTCTTATAAATGCCGCGCTCTTTGTGGGGGCCAAACAGGTGGCCAGGTACTGCGACATAGACGATGTTCGAGTCCTTCGGATCGATGACAATCCGCGCGATAGTCTGCGAGTTTTCAAGGCCCATCCTGGTGAAAGTCTTTCCACCATCGGTCGATTTGTAGATCCCATCCCCAAAGCTTGAGCTTTGGCGGTTATTCGCCTCGCCGGTTCCAACCCAAACGATTTCCGGGTTTGAGGGGGCAATCGCGATATCTCCAATCGAAGCGGTGGAAGACGTCTCGAAAATCGGCTGGAAGGTCGTACCATTGTTCGTCGTTTTCCACACACCTCCAGTGGCAAAGCCAACGTAGTAAATATACGGATTGCTTTCCACGGCCGCGATGTCGTCGATGCGTCCACCCATGCTGGCGGGACCAATGCCGCGAAAAACAAAGCGCCGCAACAACGGATCCTTCGACCAATTGATCGGCGTCGGTGTTGGGCTTGGTACCGGCGTGGCCGTGGCGCTGCGCAGTGGTGACGGACTCGGCGAGGCGGCTGGCGTTTGCGAGGCGACAGCTTTTTCAGCGGGCGCGGCCAACGCTCCGAGCGTCATTGTCACCAACAACAGCCCGCAGATTGCGACCAGTAGCCCGCGTAGATCGCGAGCTGAATGACACGTCTGTTTCATTGGGGAAAATCCTTTCAGAAATTGTGATAAAGACAGGCTGTCTGCCTGTGAAGAGAAAGCGCTAAGAACTACTAAGACGCGCGGCCGGGCGAACCGGTTACGTATCCTATCAATTTTTTCTGCGCGAACATTTATCCGATCCGCCCGCATTTAGTCAACTGAAGTTCGACAGTTAGCCTGTCCGGCGCTCAAGTCCCTTCTGGAATGAACGTTGCTAACAAAAATTGATTCACGCCTTTGCTTTCTACCGAACCTGATTCGATCTGTAAAATTGATTTCAATGCCAGTCGGCAAGGTGTCTTGGTCTCTAATCTTCTCCGCACTTGAGTGTTATTTTCGACCTTGACGTGAAGCAGCCCCTCGCAAAATACATTTCAAGCTAAGAAGTTAAGAACATCGAAAACCGCGAAGACAGATTTAAGATAGTTGGCGCTCGCTGAAATGCTTGACGATTTGATGATGCAAGTTTAGAATGCGAGTCGCCTCGACTTGATTGACATGCTGCCACGCACGCAACGCCAGAAAGAAGTCCTCGATTACATCACTCGCTTTCTCGCGAAGCACGGACATGAACCTTCATACGCCCAGATCGCTCGTTATTTTGGCGTCAGTTCCAAGGCTACAATTGCGAAACACATCTCAGCGCTGGAAAAGCGCGGCTTGATCAAACGCGAACACGAACCCGGCCGCTTCACGATCGCAGTAAGAGTTGAAGAAGCCCCTGCTAACGCAGTGTGCGAAGTCCCCCTGGTCGGTCGCATTGCCGCCGGCGTGCCGATCGACGCGATTGAAGATATCGAGATGATTTGCGTGCCCCGTTTTCTGCTGGGGCGCGTCCGGCCGGAACGGATCTATGGGTTGCGCGTCAAAGGCGATTCGATGATCGACGAACATATTTGCGACGGTGACATCGCATTGATCGAAAGTCGTACTGAAGCGCGTGACGGCGAAATCGTAGTAGCTCTGATCGATCGTGCGCGCGCCACGCTCAAGCGGCTCTTTCACTTCGGCGAAGAGGTGGAATTACGTCCTTCCAATGCCCAGTTGCAACCGCTGCGCGTGCATGCCTCGCGCGTTGAGATTCAGGGCATCTTCCGTAGTCTCATGCGGCCTAACAGCTAGGCGGATTGGCCAAAAACCCAGCAAATCCTGCGGTTTTTATTAAATCTGACTATCAACGACTCCGCTTGCGCGGACTGACCAGGACGGCAGTGTCGCGTTGGAATTCGAAGCGGCAGTCCTCTGGCTTTTTGTCCTCTCGCAAACCGATGAAGATGGGATGACGCATATGTTCGTCCGCTGTCCATTCTGAAAATTTCACTTCGGCAACCAGCTTCGGCTTCACCCATTGCACCGGCTCATTTGTTTTCGGTTTGACTACGAAAGGACATTCGTCTGTCTTAAGCGGCTGGAGCAGTTTGTAAACTTTCGTCAGCATCATCTGATTGAAACCGCCGCCTGTGTGGGCAACGTAGTGAATCTTATCGCCTCGGTAGAGTCCCACGACCAGCGCACCGAAGTGTGATCGTAAACCGCGCGGCTTGGTATATCCTCCGATCACGACTTCCGAACGCTGCACGGTCTTTATCTTCAACCAATCAGTGCTGCGCTTCTGAACGTACTCGCTGTTGGCGCGCTTTGCAATCATTCCTTCGAGATGAAACTTCTCAATCTCTTTAAAAAACTCTTTGCCATCGCCTTCGATATGCTCTGAGACTCTGACGAAGCTGGCCGGACGCACGATCCTTTCCAGTGCTGCCTTTCGTTCTACTAGCTCGCACTGCATCAGATCGTAGCCATCGCAGTAAAGCAAATCGAAAACGAAGTAAACGATCTGTCCTTTGCCACGGAGAGCTTCAATGCCGCCCTTGCGACCGACGCGTGGCTGTAACAGTTGAAAGCGCGGCATACCTTGCTCGTCAAGTGCGACGATTTCACCATCGATGACGGCTTCCTTCGCTTCAAGTTGCTTTGCTATACCGCTGAGCTCTGGGTAATTGGGCGTCATTTCGAGTTGGTTGCGCGAAACAAGCCGCCCCGATCCGTTCCGCACGAAACAAACCGAACGAAAGCCATCCCACTTCGTCTCAAAGATCCATTCGGGATCCGAAAAAGGCTCGTCCACCAGAGTGGCCAGCATCGGATAGATCGCGTCGGGCATACGGGCGGCGCGAGCACCCGCGCACATGACACCGGCAGTTTGAGACCTACTCGTTGCCTTTCTGCTCGCCGATCTCTTCGTTAGTGGTTTTTTCCTGGTGGCCATACTCCGAAGCGCGATTTGTTCGTTTGCTTTCGAGCTTTTACTCTAGAGGCAAATCGCTATGGCCAGCAAGCCCTCAAAACAACAGAGGGGCGGTTCTTTCAAACCGACGCGAGATCAGATCGCGGCGGCCGCCGGCAAAACCGTGCCCGATGTAATCGCGCCGAACCTGCTCGTGCTATTTTCGGGCATCAATCCGGGACTCTATACGGCTGCCGTCGGTCATCATTTTGCTCGCCCGGGTAATCGCTTCTGGCCGGCGCTCTACAAATCAGGATTCACCAGGCGATTACTGTCGCCGTTTGAGGAGACTGAGCTTCTGGAATCGCAGCTTGGAATCACGAATGTGGTCGCGCACGCGACCGCATCGGCCGCGGAATTGACCAGGAGTGATTTCGCCAAAGGTGGTCGGGTTTTGAAGGCTAAGGTCCGACGATATAGGCCAAAAATTGTGGCAATTCTCGGTATGGGCGCTTATCGAGAAGCTTTCGACCGCCCGAAAGCAGCGATTGGCGAGCAGGATGACAGAATCGGTGACGCACGAGTCTGGGTGCTGCCAAACCCGAGCGGACTCAACGCGAACTATCAATTGCCTGAGCTTGTGAAGTTATTTCGAAAGTTGCGTAATGCCGCCGACACCTGCCGCGAGTAAGCTTCGGTCGTAGTTGATTCCAAAGCCAAAGGGGACACACATGATCAGAAAGCTGAAGTCCGGCAAGTACCGTCTATATTCCCGGAAGAAGGATCCCAAAACCGGCAAGCGTCGAAATCTCGGCACCTTTGACTCTCGCGCCGCCGCAGAGAAACACGAGCGGGCAGTGCAATACTTCAAGAGGGGCTGATTCGAACAGCCAGTCATGGTCGGCGCCATTCGGCGAGAACAGCAGCAGCAGATGAACAGCACGCTCGTTGCAGTTAACGAATCCACGTAGCCGATGGTCTAAAAAGAAGAGAGCGGCTGTACAAACGGGGCGATTGATTGAAAGAAGGTTGGAAGGTTGGGGTCAGGCCTGCGATTTTTGCGATTCTCAATCAACGCTTCCGATACGCCTGTCTGGTGCTGACGGCGAGTTTATTCATTTCTCCGTTCTCGCGCATCTTGAACCTCGCGGCATCATTCCGCTAACTAAGAATCGCAAAAATCGCAGGCCTGACCCCGATCTTGAGATTTTACGAGTGTCGGGAACACCTGCGTAATTGCTTGAGATTTGCCGGTACTGACCCGGTGAGATCAGCAGCTTGCAAGCGCAATTTGTCGAATGTATGCAGAAGCACGGCGAGACGCTATGGCCATAATTCCGTGGCTTTCAAGTTGGTATTTTGAAGGACAAGAGTGAAGCCCATTGCAAAAACCAGGAGGCAACATTCAATGATATGCTTTCAAGTTGAGATAAATGGCAAGAAGATATGTACGGCTGGAGTAGGCGACTTTGGGGTCCTAACGACGGTGGTTTCATTTGTCCGCAATCGTAAGCAAAACCGTCCCGCTCCCGATGGTGCCGGGCAAGTCAAACTAGATGTTAGTGGTACTGCGAGCCTTAGCGACGGTGTGGAGGAGAATGTGAATTGGGCTGGCAGCACCCTCAACGTAGGCGATGAAATTAGGATTACATTAGTTGATGCGATCCAAGCCGACGAACCAGTTCAGAGAACTACAAGAGATCCTGTCCTCGAGCTTGAACGGACCAAAGCACATTATGAATGGTTGATAAGTGAATTCGAAAAGGAAATTAGAGCTCGCGGCCGCTTGTAGTTGTAACGGCCCTAAGAGGCTTGCTATTCGTTCTTAGAGCAGCCGACAGTATTGCTCCTACCCGACTACCGGCCTGGTCAGCGCCTCAGCGCCTCGGGCATTCACGGCACACCTAGGATGCGGTCGAATCGATTAACAGGGTCAACAAACTTTCAGTTGCCGACGGAATACTACTCTTACGATGCAGTCGGCAACCGCACTGCTTCGCACTTGAGCTCGAGCACAGCTATCAACCTCTCAATAAGCTGGCTTTCATTGCAAGCGCGACGTACCGCTTCGACAATAACGGCAACTTGGCCGCCAAGACACGGATAGAAAGCTCGCCGAGGGTGTTCTCAGGCTCGACTAATCTCGTACCAACTCTCGGAGCTTCAGCGCATTCTTAATCGCGTGTCCTTCGGGGTCATTGTTGAAATAGAAGTAAACGTCCTTTGAATCGCTTCGCCATTCTCTAATCCGGCGGGCCCATTCCTTCAAAATCGGCGTTGAGTACGAACCGCCATATTTTGATTCGGTCCCATGTAGACGCACGTAGACGAAGTCTGCGGTGATCTCAAGAGGCGAGTCGAATCCTGTCAGGTGATAGAGACAGAATGCCGCATTATGTTTTCTAAGCAAACGGTAGACTTCCTGAACATGCCAACTGCGATCGCGAAACTCGAAGCAATGCCGATGCTGCGCCGGCAATGATTCCAGGAAATTTGCCAACCTCTCAGGATTGCAATGCCAACGCGGCGGCAATTGGAAGAGAACCGCCCCAAGCTTATCTGCGAGTTTATCGACTCGGGTAAAGAATTTCTTTGTTGAAGTCCTGGGCGCTTTTAGTTTTTTCATGTGGGTAATGAAACGGCTCGCCTTTACTGCGAATGAAAAGTCGGCGGGAACAGTCTCGTACCAGGACTTGAAAGTCTTGAACGCCGGCAGATGATAGTAAGTGTTATTGACCTCGACCGTATCGAAGTGTTCGGCATAGAAAGAAAGCATTTCCCTGTCCCGCAGGTTCGAAGGATAGAACGGCCCCAGCCAATGCTGATAGTTCCAACCTGAAGTGCCGATGTAAACTCTGCTACTCACGATTACTTCATTTGATTCTTGTCCTTCCGCGTCGCGGAAGCCTTGCGAAATCCTCACGAACAGATCGATCTATAATCAAACTAATGTTCACTGAGGCCCCATCTCGGTTTGCGCGCTCCGTATCGTATGCTTAAATGTAATTTTACTGCTGACTTCATGATCGAGTTTCTTTCACAACTTAACGAACAACAGCGCGAGGCCGTCACTTCAGGCGATGGGCCGCTATTAATTTTAGCGGGCGCCGGTTCTGGCAAGACGCGCGTGATCGCGCATCGCATAGCATATCTCATCGCGGAACGCGGCATTTGGCCGCGGAACATTCTGGCAGTCACGTTCACAAACAAGGCTGCCGAGGAGATGCGCAAGCGCGTAAACAAGCTTCTCGAAGGCCTGGAAATAGGCAGCGTGCCGTTGATCTCAACCTTCCACAGTCTTTGCGTCCGGATTCTCCGCCGCGATATCGAAGCGCTAAAGGCCGGCTACTCGCGTTCGTTCACGATCTATGATCAGGATGACGCGGTTCGATTGACCAGGAACTGTATTCGCGATCTGGGTCTTGACGAGCGGCAATTAACGCCGCGTTCAGTGCAGGCGGCGATTAGCGCCGCCAAGAATCGTGGTGAAGACGCTGAAGGTTTTAGCGCCCGCGCTTATTACGTTGATGAACGGCGAGCATCGATTGCGCGCGTATTTCAGCTTTACGAGGATCGTCTGCAAAAAAACAATGCGCTCGACTTTGACGATTTACTGATCAAGACCGTGCGGCTGCTGCGCGATGTCCCCGACGTGCGCGGGAATTACAACGACCGTTTCCGCTATTTGCTCGTCGATGAATATCAGGATACCAACCAGCTACAGTTCGGTCTGATTCGTCTGCTGACAGAAAAACAGCAGAACATCTGCGTTGTGGGTGACCCGGATCAATCGATCTATCGCTGGCGCGGCGCTGACATCACCAACATTCTGAAGTTCGAGGAGCATTTTCCTTCGGCGAAGGTGATTAGGCTTGAAGAAAACTATCGCTCGACCCAAAACATCCTGGATTTAGCCAGCGGCGTCATTCGGCACAACCTCGAGCGAAAAGAAAAGGCGCTCTGGACGCAAAACCCCGCGGGCGAAAGGATTCGTTATTTTCAGGCCCTCGATGCTGATATTGAAGCGCGTTTTGTCGCCGGCAAAATCCAGGAACATCTCGCCGCTGAGCCGGGCATTCGCGCAGCCGTTCTCTATCGCACTAACTCGCAATCGCGCGTGTTTGAAGAGGCGATGCGACGGACCGGCCTTTCGTATAACATTGTCGGCGGCTTTTCCTTTTACGAGCGCATGGAGGTGCGCGACATCATCGCGTATTTGAAGCTGGCGATGAATCCCGACGACTCAATAGCCTTGCAACGCATAGTGAACACTCCGCCGCGCGGCATCGGGAAAATAACCCTCGACGAAATTGACGCGCGCGCGCGCGAGCTCGGCGTTTCGTACTGGGAGGCGATTTCAGATCTTATCCAAAACGAACAACGAACTTCGCCGCGCGCCATAGCCTCGCTGACAAACTTCCAAAAAATCATTAATGGCCTGTCAACGAAAGTCGCGGGCGCTTCGGAATCCGAGTCGCCCGTTTCTGACTTGGTCAAGGCTGCGATCTTTGACAGCGGATACGACAGCGCTTTGAAGGCGGAGAATAGTGACGAAGCGGAAGCGCGCCTGGAGAATTTGCAGGAACTGGTCAACGCGGCCGTCGATTACGACGAGCAGGGAATAGAAGGTTTGCGGGAATTCATCGATCACTCGGCCCTGGTTTCGGATGCCGACCAGTACAAAACTGATGTTCCGGTTACGTTAATGACCGCGCATTCGGCGAAAGGTCTCGAGTTTCCGCTGATTTTCATTGTCGGGCTGGAAGATGGATTGTTTCCGCATTCGCGCTCGCTCAGCGACGCATCCGACATTGAAGAGGAGCGCCGGTTGTGTTACGTGGCAATGACCCGTGCCGAGAAGTACCTATACGTTACTCATGCAGTAAAACGCCGCGTATATGGCGAAGAGCTGGCCTCTGAGCCTTCACAGTTTCTCAATGAAATGCCACTCGAATTGATCGAGGACCTTTCACGCGGCAAATCGTGGCTTTCATTCGCGCGAGGGTCACAGTCACTGGAACGGGCTGCCGGTTCGTTGCAATACGAATACGGCGAACCCTTGAAAACTAAATCCGAAGAGCCTTTAGAATCGGGCCGATTAAGCGCGAAAAGACCAGGTGCAAGATATTCGGGCAAAACCTACGACAACCTAGAATCCATCGAGGAATTTTTCCGCAAGCGGGCCGCGGGAATGGGCGGGTACGGAACACGGCGCCGTAGCGAGCGGGACAAGCACCAAGTTCCAGGCCGGGGCAGTAGCCCGACCGTAAGGGAGGGCTCGCGCTCCGCGCTCGGTGCGGACAAGGATGTCCGCGCTCCCGCCGCCTCCGATTTCCTCCCGGGCTCATATGTCCGACACGCGAAATACGGTCGCGGGCTTGTGCTTCGCCGCGAAGGTTCCGGCGAGCAGACCAAGCTCACGGTCAGCTTCCCCGGCTACGGGCAGAAGAAACTGGTCGAAAAGTACGCTGGGCTGGAAAAAGGCTGAAAATCCTAGAGATTTACGACTTTTCTAGTAGGAGACTGTGAAACGCCGCCGCCGCAATGAAATTAGTACACTTGTCTCTTCGGCTCGTGTCTAGACAGGCCAAGAAAGCGTGTGCTAGCCTTTTCGGCGTTATAAGGCGAACCCATTATGGTTCGCTTTTTCTTTTGGCCTTTCAGCGGAGCATATTAGGAAAATAAACAGCTTCGGCTGACCACCTTCAATCTCCTAGAGCCGGAAGCGGAGTCAAGGCACCAAGGATTCGCTTGCGATTGCTGAAAGCAGGCTTTGACAGTCGGAACAGGAGAAACCCGATTTGATGAAAAGACCTACTTTTCTGGGAAGCGCTTTCACTGTGCTTCTCCTTTTTTCGGTAATTTCGTACTCAAGGACGCTGGTCCAGCAGCAAGATCCAAAGGCAGTTCAGCCAACCCAGTCAGTTTCGAACCAGCAGGAAGGCGTCCAGGCCATAGCTAACCAGCCCGCTGCATCAGCAAAACTCGACTTGAAATCATTAGCACCGGCCAGCTCTGAGGGCGAAGTCGCTGCCAGCTCTCCCGGACCGAAAGCAAACGGAAAAATAGCGGTTGCTGCTGCCGAGACTATAGCCGTCGTGTCACAAACCTACACAGCCACTGCCTATACCTTGCGCGGGCGAACTGCGAGCGGGAGACCCGTGAGCCGCGGACTAATTGCTGCCGATCCGTCCATTTTGCCTTTGGGCTCGCGCGTTCGAGTCGAAGCCCGTTCACTTAGCGGCGAATATCTGGTTGCGGACACAGGCGGCGCCGTTAGAGGACGGCACATCGACATCTGGACGCCGACAGCGCGCGAAGCGATGCAATTCGGACGTCGCGCGGTCAAGCTTACAGTGCTTTCCTTTGGCGCAAGGCGCCAGCGAAATCGAGCGCGGCCGGGCAAGGACCCTTTTAACGCGGGGCCGCTGAAATAGACAGTCGAGATAGTAACCCCAGGGATAAAATCGGAGTAAAGGCGGGAGTCATTCCCGCTTTTCTTTTTTCCAAGCGAAGCAGTTAAGATGCTGATGAATGCCAAACAGCGGTGAACCGGCGGCAGCGTTCGCGGCTTCTCTCGTGGAAGTGTGGCGTGGACCCATTGTAGAATCGCGGCATCGTGGTCATCTGGTCGCAGTTGATGGAACCGGGGCGATCATTGCTTCGCTCGGCTCGCCAGAGACCGTCACGTACATACGTTCGTCCGGCAAACCCTTTCAGGCGCTCCCGCTGATTATTTCCGGGGCTGCAGACCATTTCGGATTCACTGAACAGGAAATCGCGATCGCTTGCGGCTCTCACAGCGGCGAACCAGAGCATGTCGCTACAGTCGAATCGATGCTACGAAAGATTGGGCTGGACGAAACCGCTCTAAAGTGTGGTGTGCACGAACCGTTCAGCGCCGAAGCGGCTCGGCAATTAGCTCGCAATCAACAATCACCGAACGCCCTGCAAAATAACTGTTCGGGCAAGCATGCCGGCATGCTCGCGTTGGCCAGGCACGTCGGTGCGCCGACCGGAACGTACGACAATTGGACGAATCCGGTTCAGCAAACGATCGGAAAAATGATTTCCCGACTCGCGGATGCGCCGTTCGACTCCATCATCGTTGGCGTCGACGGCTGCGGTGTTCCCGTCTTCGGATTTCCAGTTAGAGCAATGGCTCTGATGTATGCGCGGCTGGTAGCGCCACCTGATACTTTCGAAACCGTCGCTCGCGACGCATGCAAGCGCGTTGTCCGGGCAATGACTACCTTTCCCCAGATGGTCGGCGGTTCGAAAAATCGTCTGGATACAGAACTAATCGGGGCCGGTAAAGGGCGCCTGATCTCCAAGATAGGCGCCGAGGGTGTCTACACCGTAGGCGTCTTACCTTGCGAGAAATGGCCTAGCGGTCTGGGACTGGCATTGAAAATCGAAGACGGCGACGACCATCGGGCGCGGCCGCCGGCAGTAATCGAAACTCTGCGACAGTTGGGCGTCCTTTCAGAAAGCGACTTGACCTCGCTCTCGTCGTACTCGCCGATGGCGATTACGAATCGGCGCGGAGAGCGCATTGGTGAAGCCCGAGCTGCCTTTACTTTGGAAATCTACAGGAATTGAAGCCGGAATCTGGCAAGGCTGTTACGGATGGGAACAAGGTGAACGCCAGGAGTACAGATTCGGATTTGGCCGCTGACGTATCGCCGAGCGTGCCCGTTCTGCTTCGCGACGAATACGGCGGCGTTGACTACGATTCGATTCCAGAGGTCATTCAATGGTTCCTTGACTATGATCAGCGCGTCGCTACGATCAAGCACCCCAAAGTCGAGGAGCTTTTCCAATGGAAGCAGGAACAAAGCCGTCTGGCAGGCGACGAAGTGTTCAATTTCAAACGCGCGGAAGACCGACTCGCGATTGGTATCCTCCAGTCAGTCGCGCACAATGCCACCGAGCCCGAGTTGCATGCCTGGATTGCGCAACTCCTAAACGCTCTGGACGAGGCTGCCAAGGCAACCGAACATGTCGCCGACGCCTACCAGCTCGATATGAACATCGCCGAGTCGATAGTTTCGGAATCCGAAAAGATACCAACCGCGACTGAGCGAACCGACTTCCTGGTCGACTGCTGGCTTGAGGCACTCTGCACGGCCGAGATTCGTGTCCTGGGCTGGTTGTACCGGGAGTTTTACGGCCGGCCCTTCCATCCCGACACTTTTTGAAGCGTCCGCTTCTGCCCACGCGAGCGGTTTTGGTGCATTGCATAGTGCGGGTTGTATTGAACAGCTACAAGGTTTTCCTGCTCCTGAGGCATTCGGGACGTCTCTTTCCTAACATACCACGCATAAGTAATCGGCAATTTCATACCGCCAAATCGGCGAACGGCGCTCGACAGTTCTCAACTAGAAGTTGCTGGCACGAACATTGCTCAAGCTCGACTCGACTAAAAAGGCAGAAGGGTAAGTTAATCGGGTCAGGCTCGGAGACAAAAGTTGAGAGGTGCTTTGGGGGAGGCGCTTCCCATCTGAGCGATGGCGGCTCTTTCGGGGGAACGGGGTCGCCAGCAAAGTCGAAGAGCAATAGGCAGGGCTGCCGATAAACGGCCTGAGAGAGGCTAGGGGGAGCCTCGCAGGATTTATCCGCAGCCCGCAAGCCTTCATAGTCAACGGCAAACATCCCGACAACTTTCGAACGAGGGGTAATAAAGTGCGGCCGATTCATTGAATCGGTCGCGCTTTTGTTTGGTTTGGGAGCGCTGACGTTCCCGTTCGCGGCGAGCGCAAAGTGCGAAATGAGGTCAGTACCACCCGCGTTAGTGGGTGGGGTCATGCGTTCGGTCGCGACGTAAGCATTCGCAGTAAGTAGAAAGTAGCCGAAGAACCCACCCGTTAACGCGGGTGGTACTGATGTTATGAAGCAAGCGCCTCCTCCGTGAGTGCTAGACTCACGGCAGCTCTTGACGTGGAGACTGAAAGGAGGCGCTATGGATACAATATATATCGGCGTTGACTTTCATGCACGCCAACAAAC
>WNGK01005798.1_pt1 | contig 13030 bp, 11 predicted proteins | sample 5400601 | NCBI WGS metagenome assembly WNGK01 (sample SAMN13153376, study PRJNA577476) | soil metagenome | isolation source: 60 cm soil or saprolite under Garry oak tree replicate 1 | place: USA:California | collected 2016-06-15 | reverse complement strand
GAGCCAGGGCCAGAGGCAGTTGATTGCTTTTGCTCGCACGGTGCTGGCCGATGCGCGTATACTGATACTTGACGAAGCCACATCTAACATCGATACTTATACAGAAGGTCTGATTCAGAATGCGCTGAAGCGACTGCTTCAGGGTCGCACATCCTTTATCATCGCGCACCGCCTTTCAACAGTGCGCTACGCCGACCTGGTGCTCGTGGTTGATAAAGGGCAGATTGTCGAACGGGGTACTCATGACGAGTTACTGGCATTGGGTGGGCGTTATGCTGAATTGTATCACCGCCAATTCCCGTAGACTCAGGCAAAAACCGGCGAGCAATCATTCACAGATACTGCGAACACGGCCAGGTTCTACCACAAACCGGGGGTTGAGTTGATGCTCCAACACAGGGCGACGCAAGCGTCCCCCGCCCCTACGCGAACAGAGATGCTAGCCCTCGGTTTGTGGTAGACCACACAGCCAAACCCGCTTGACACACTCTTAACACTCTTCTACAATTTCTCTAGCACAATGAATAGAAGATAGGGGAACTTGAACAATGGCTACACATACGGCCGCAGCAGCCAACTATCGTCGTGAGCTAGGTGGGGGGCTTCTTCAGCGTTGGTCTACTCCAGAGGATACAGAAAATATTGCCCAGTTGTGCGGTATGGTCTTTCGTGACAAAGAGGATGAGCCGCTCAATATCCGTATGATGGAGAGTGTACGCCGGCATATGAGTGGCGATTTTCCACTGATGGGACCTGGTGACTATGCTGTGATAGAGGACATGGGCAAAGAGGGTAATCCTCTTGTTGCATGCACATGCCTGTGGAGACGGGAATGGGAATACGATGGCATTGCCTTTGGCGTTGGGCAGCCGGAATTTGTTGCAACACACCCTGACTATCGCAATCGCGGACTCATACGCAAGCTATTTGAGATGGTGCATGCACGAAGCGAAGCAGAAGGACATCTTGTGCAGGGGATTACAGGAATTACATACTTCTATCGTCAATTTGGCTATGAATATGCCCTGGAATTGGAAGGGCGCAGAGACACCTATCTTTCACTCATCCCCAAAGCGCAAGAGTCTACTCCTGAGCCATATTCTTTACGAACTGCGACCCCCGAGGACATTCCTTTGCTTATGGAGTTGTATAATGATCAGCGTTCAGCAAGTATGGTCTGGTCCATCAATTCAGAACGATTCTGGCGCTATCAAATCCAAGAGGAGAAGGATCCGACCATCGTTGGCAAGCAAATGTGTGTGAGAATGATCGTTGACGATGCGGGCGAGGTACAAGGGTATCTGTTGGTAGCAACGAAACGCTGGGGTAAGAGTCTTGATGTCTATGCACTGAACATCGCGGCTGGTGTCAGTTGGCAAGCGGTGACGCTACCACTTTTGCGAGCGTTGCAAGCCTATGGTATGCAGATACCAGCAGTTCGGCCAGATGTTCCGCTATTCCATGAAATAAGCTTCTGGCTCGGAAGCGCACATCCTGTTTATGAAGTGCTAGGTGAGACCCTGGCCCCATTCTATGAACCACCCTATGCATGGTATGTGCGCGTACCAGATGTGCTGGCTTTTATTCGTCACATTGCTCCAGCCTTAGAGAAACGAATAGCAAACTCTGCGGCAGCATTTTACACGGGCGAATTCACACTTGACTTTTTCCGTGGAGGCATACATATGGTCTTTGACAAGGGGCACATCACGCGCATTGAGCCATGGCGGGCACCAGCCTACCAGAACACAGCAGATGCAAGTTGTCCCTCGCTCGTTTTTTTGCAACTGCTCTTCGGATATCGCAGCCTGGATGAACTACGCTACGCCTACCCTGATGTGCGGGTAGAGAACAGTAACGCAGAAGTGTTACTCAACGCACTTTTCCCGAAGAAATTCTCCTGGGTTCCTGGGTGATGCTGCCTAGTGGGTCACTTGCCATGTGCGACGGCATTGGCGACCCGTTTGTAATAGCGTACGGAACGAATGCGTCGCGGCAGCACATACTGGGTAGTAGCACCTGATCCTCCCTGCCGATGGCGACGCGCATAGGCCCGGTCGCGACGTGCATGCCGCTTGCCTCCCCAGATGAAGGGAGTGGGATGCCGGTTCCACCCCTCGATGGTGTCAGCAAGCCAATCTTTGAGGATCTCCACATCATAGATATGGTGTCCCTCCAAGGCCCGTCGGATAATGATCCGCTGTACGGATTCAGCCATATTGAGCCACGAGCCAGCACAGGGCGTGTACAAAAGCCCAATGCCGCGTTCATGGCACCAACTGACCAAATCGCGACTGTAATGGCCCGCCAGATTATCCAAAATGAGCAGCATGCGCAAGGGCGGGTACATCCGATCCAATTGCTCGGCGGCTGGAAACGGATCCCAATCTTGCCATCTCCGCCCTTCTGGGACTTCTTCTGGAGCCGGTGGACACTGCTTGAGGATGGCGGCAAGCTCGTCCTTGAGCCAGGGATGTAAAATGGCATTCGTACTTTGATCGACTGGTTCGGCTTGCAGTTGCCCAGTGGCCGGTCGAAACAAGGTCAGCAGTTTGCAGGTGTTGCCACGAATGTATTGATGATCCTGGCGTGCAGGTAGGCCCTCTGGTTGAAAAGCGGAGCCAGGATGAGGAATGGTCTGATAGGGACCCGCCTCATCTTCACACCATAAAGGTAAACCCACTCGTTCTGCCTGCACATAGGCACGCTCAATCACCGTTTTTTTCCCCTGCGTATAGGGATCTTCACTTTGATAGACCGTCCCATCTTTCCCTTTTTTGAGCGTTCTGCCAGTATGGCACCACGTTCGGTTCTTCTGCCATGTGTATCCCGCTTCGTGCAGCGTATACAGGATCGTAAACGTGCTGACCTTGGGCAACCCATCAGGAGCGGCACGTAGCGCGCGTTGTAAGAGCGTGAGAGACCACGTTGCTGTGGCATCTTCCTTGCGGTCTGGCGTCCGGCGCGCTTCTTGGAGAATCCGTGCCTGTTCTCCTGGTCCGTACCTTCGATGAGGCCCTGGCCTAGGGAGATCATCCAGAGCGCTCAGTCCCACGCTGTTGAAACGCCTGGTCACCTTCGTCACCGGGTCATGGCCCTTCCAACCCACCAGGTGTGCTGCCTCGCTCAAGCTTTTCCCCTCGGCCACGGCCAGCAGGGCCAGCGCTCGTTGATGGTGGATACGCGTTTCACTTGAGGCTCGGCTTACGCGTTGCAATTCCTTTGTTTCCTCTTCTGTCAATGGTCTCAGGGCCTCAGATGCTGAACGCGACATGGCTTGGCTCCTTCCAGGCGTTTTTCTTCAGCATCTCACATTCCCGTCGCACATGGCAAGTGACCCACTAGTGCAGAAACACGAGACCTCTTCGGATTCCCTCTTATCCTTGCTTCGTTCCGTTCCAGATACTATAATGGCAGGAGACAAATGTTCACATTTTGTTCCCCACCTTACCATGCAGAGAGGATATTTTCATGACCACGACTTCCCCCTTATTGAAGATCGTCTACGAAGGCTGGGATAGCCACCAGCAGGCCCTGATGCGTGCCGTCACTCCACTGATGCCAGAACAACTGGCATGGCGCCCCGCACCCAATCAGTCCTCAGTGAACGAACTGATCGCCCATATCGCTGGCGCCCGGCTGTGGTGGTTCTATAAGATGAGTGCCCCTGGATCTGCTGCCCTGGCCCGTCAGATTGCCCCCTGGGCAAGTGAAAAGTTCAACGCCGGGGATATCAACGAGCTAAACAGATGGATAGAGGCCAATTTGCAATGGGAGGAGACTCTGACAAAGACCCCCGGCGAATCGCTCAAGTGGCTGGAGTCGAGCTGGCAGATGATCGAAACAACCCTCAACACCTGGACGGTGGCCGATCTGGCACAGACCTATCGGCACATCAGAGAGGGCAAGATCTATGCGGTGACACGCCAATGGACCATTTGGCGTATCATGTCCCACGACCTGCATCACGGCGGGCAGCTTGCACTGATGCTCGGCCTGCAAGGCATTGACGTTGCCGAATTGGGCGACAAAGGCGGACACCTCACCCCATGGTCCCTGACCGAGCCGGATGCATAAGGCGCGATCAGGAGCACTGAGTGCATGCTCAAGAGACCTTTTCGGAGTGAGGAAGGCAAAGATATGGCTCATAAGAGCACCCAAAGGAAGCACAGATGCGCTGGGCCAGCTCGCTCGCCGACAACAGGCGAGTCGGTTCCACCACGGCCCGTTTGCCATGCACCCACTTGGGTTCGATAGGATTGATAAAGGCGGCTTTTCGTAGGTAACTGGAAAGGCAGGATGCGCACACCTTCGCTTGTTTGTTTGACGAGGCACGATGGTGTTCTCTGATCCAGGTCCGCACGATTTTGCTGAGATGAAAGGCGGGCATTATCCCAGACCAGCAACCAGGAGTGCTTCCTTTGCGCCACCAACTTCTCGCAGCACCACTCGAGAAATTGAGTGGTGATGTCGCTGACCGGACGCCCGGCGACAAAGCGCAACCACATTTCGTTGCGTGTGGGATCATCCGGCTGACCCTCTTGCCACAACACACCATAGCAAGCCAGAGCGGATGCCGATCAGGGTCGCCCTTTTCCCAAGACTGTTCCTCCAAGCGCACGGGATGCTCCTTGCTCTGCCAGGCGGACATGCGAGGGAGGGCAAAGCGGCTCCACCAGACCTCGTCGAAGAAGCCAATCGCCCAGCCAGGCTGCTGGCTGGCCCAGACGATCAAGTTGTCGCGAGCGTTTTTTTTCGCAGGTATTGTGGATCGGGGCTGGTAATCCAGTGTTTGGCGCGCTTCCAGTTGGTTTTCAGCCGTTTCAAGGCGCGACGCACGCTTTCGTCGGAGATCGGCACCGCGATGATGCCTTGCTCCAAGCAGACCTGGGCGACCAGTTCCAGGGTCCAGGTGCCACGGTCTTTGCCGAATTCGCGCGGGCTGCGGTGCAACAGATCTTGCAAGCGTTCCAGTCCTTCTTCCGTGAACGAGGTGCGCAGTCGATGGGGACGCGAAGATCCCTGACACAGTACGTCGAGACCCGAAGCATTGAAACCATGGATCACATTGCGTACCACCTGATCGTCGCAGCCGAGCTCGCGGGCAAGCTGTGGGGCTCGTTCTTCACGGGCGGAGGCCAACAGGATCTGGCAGCGGCGCAAGACAAAGGCATCTGACGAACGTAGTCCTGCCTGGATCTGGCGCTATTCGTCTTCGGTGATTGATCGGATAAAAATGGGGGTTCTCATGTCCTCTAGTATACTACATTGTCTATTCCCTTTCGTGGGAATGCACTAGGGTGGGGCTGGCAAAGGGTGTTGCAAGCCCTTTGATTCCAACATATTGCATCATCGGCTCATCAAGCGAGGAGAGACGAATCGGCCGCCAAGTGTCATCCTGTCCTCCTGCTTGTCATCCTGAGCGTCAGCGAAGGATCTCACTGGGTGAGCGAAGGATTACACTGGGGTATTTTTCAGATTAAGGTGTTGGATTACCTCCGTCAATCTTGATTGAGCGTGCTCAAGCGCTGGCATTGACAGGGTAACATTGCTTCCAAGACGTAATTCTTCAGCCTTTGAAAGCATTTCCCATAGCGCGGTTTCACGTTCAAAAGGCGAGGTCGCATGCTCTGGGAGACAAAGTAGACTGGTTGATAAGCGAAGGCGGAGAGACTCTGGAGGCTCACCAAATGCAGAACCAGGCAAGGTTGCGATATTCCATTCTTCCAATAAATAGTGCATCAGTTCTGTACCTGTTTTGATGCCCATTGTGGCGAGTGAAGAACGCCACGGTGAGAAATCTGGATAAAGATAGAACCCACCTGCTGGACGTGGACATGGAACATTAAGATCAGCTAGTGACTTGTAGAGGCGATCAGCTAGATAGCCATGGACAAGCGCCGACTGATTTACATATTGCTCTATTGATTCATTGGGTGAGAAGGCAACGAGAGCCGCTTCCTGAACGGGTGTGGCAGTGGATGACCATATTTCGCTTGCCAGGCTACGTAGTGCACCCATTGCCTGTGTGCCAGCTTCCGTTGGAGGAAGAGCCGCGTAACCGAGTCTCCAACCACCTGCTGAGAAGGCTTTTGAGAGTCCTCCGGTCACGATACAGCCTTCAGGATAAAAAGATGCAGGTGAGACATGTTCACGCCAACCGTGGGCAAGCTCGGCATAAATTTCATCGCTAATAAGTGTTATACCCTCTTCACGGGCCCAAAGAGCAATGGCTTCCACGTCAGCGCGGTCAAACATACTACCAGTGGGATTGCTAGGTGAATTTATGATCAAAATACGCGGATTAGCCCCATCTCTGTGGGCTTGAAGCATTGCCTGAGATAAAGCATATTGGGTGAGACGATGACAATCGACTGAATCAGTCTCTACTCCGATTACGTTTCGGCCTGCCAGTCGAGCCTGTGGGGCATAGCTGACCCATGAGGGAATTGGCAAGAGCAAATCCCCTTCGAGCACCTGAAGTAGAGCATAGAGTAACGGTTTACTTCCCGGAGCAACAATAATCTGATCAGAGGAAAACGTCAAACCTAGCTTGCGCGCCAGGTACTCCGCAATGGCCTGGCGCAAATTTGGTATCCCCAGTACAGGCGCATAGGCAGTATGTTTTGCTGCTTCAGCCAAAGCCGTGGCTAACAGGGGATGGAGAGGAAAAGAAGCTTCTCCAAAGCCAAGATGAATGGTTTCCCGCCCTGCTGCACGCCGTTTCGCAACGGCTTCGTTCATAGAAAGGGTCGCAGAAGTGGCAAGGGTTTGTGCTCCTGGTACAAGTTGAATGGGGGAGTGTTTTGGGATGGGTAAAGGGTTGTCATATCCTCGTGTATCGCCGGAATGAATGGTACTCATAGTTGTTCTTCTTGTTTCCTCTCTCTTGATCTCAGGTATGCATTCTCTCAGGCACACCATCATTCTTCAATGTATCAAGCGACTCGCCGCTAATAGCGGTGAGGAGAATATGAAACAAGTATACACGAACACATATGAATACTATTGAGGACCGGGGCTACCTGAGTTCTCAATTCGTTCACGCATGTTCTCGAACGTAGCTGCATCTATTTCGCCTCGCGCATAGCGCTGACGCAGTATCTCCATTGCCGATAGCTGAGATGGTGGCGGCCCAGGGGTAAACCTTGGAGGTACCGAGTTATATATCGGAGGCATATGTAAATGTCTACCTCTAGTGCTGAACCAGCGTATCATTCCCCAGATCAGTAGACCCAATATAACTAACCAGAATATGCGGCCCAGAAACAGAAAAGGCAGTAGTAAACCTGGGCCGTGTCCAAATCCCATCATCATGGGAATCCTCTCTTTCTTTCAAGAAATTACTTTTGTTGTGGCGATATTCTTGTGCCAAGCTATGTATGGTTTTGTTGCATAACGCATCATGTGATATCACCATTTATCACATATATATACGTAAAGCAGTTGATCTGGGTTATGAGACCGTCACGGGTTAGTCTGTTATTGCACGAACTGACGAAGAAGGAGCACAGGGCAAGGAGCATGATCGAGGACAAAACGAGCCACATGTCCGACTGACTTTGGGCCAAGAGTCGGTCCTCCAAATGCTGGAGAGCGAGGACAGATAACAATCAAGTCGGCATGCCACTCAGACGCGCATTGAATGATCTCTTGTTCTGGCCTTCCTTCACGCGAGAGCGTTTCCGCCTGGGGCAGGTAACGTAAGCCTTCTTGCAAGATATCCTGTGCCGCACCTACCTCTGCGCTCTGAATTTTTTCCTGCAATGGTCCGCTCGGATGGCGCGGGCGCAGTAGCCCCTCGCGTTTTCGCTCGATCTCGTGATGAGGGCCCGTGTCTGTGACATAGAGCAGCCCTATGGTGCGCTCATCAGCAGTTATCAACGTGGAGAGCGCTCGACTTATGTGTTCGATATTTGTGCCATCCAGACAACAAAGAATACGCATAGACTTCCTCCTATACCAACAGAAGCCAGATCACTACAGCTCCTGTAACAAGCATCAATGGGGTGACCAGGATGCCCACTTTGAAATAGTCCAGGCCAGACACCTCGATGTTCCGTTGACGAAGAATGAGCAGCCAGAGGATCGTAGCCAGCGAACCTACAGTTGTTAGATTTGGTCCAAGATCACAGCCAAAGATGGTCGCGGCGATAAAACCCTGCTGGATTGCAAGCGGAGCATGCTGGATACCATGCAACGAGGAGGTCATCACCACCGCCATTGGAACATTATTAATGAGATTTGTCCCCAAGGCCGACCCTAACGTCCCGACCATGACTGCCCCAAAGATGGTTCCTCCAGAGAGTCGAAGCAACAGCTGACCAAATTGCGCGGTCAATCCGGTAGATTCTAGCGCCTGGACCACCAGAAACATTCCCGCGATGAACCCAAATATAGGCCAGGAAATCTGCCTGGCTGTACTCAAGAGGGAGGTCTGCTTCCAGAAGAGTGCCCCAAACAAAAGGAAGATCGCTCCGCCAAGTGCAACCAGGGAGAGTGGGAATTGGATCGCCGCCGCAATGATATAGGCTATTGCTACCACTATTAAGAATAACACACGTATAGCGAAAGTATGCCTGGTGCTTCACTGTTTCCTGGAGCACAGGCAAACGCTTGATGTCAAAGTGACCTTGCAACTGCCTGCGATAGAGTAAATAGAAGACTCCGGTATTGATGCCGATTACAAGCAGTGAAGGCAAAAAGAGCAAATGCAGAAAGGTCAGCAAACCGAGGGGAAATTGGGAGGTCACAAGAATATTGATGGGATTGCTTACTGGTAAGAGAAATGAAGCAGTATCAGCGATGAAGGTACACGCGAACAAATAGGGAAGAACAGGGAGCCGGAGCCGTGTCACGAGGCTATACACAATGGGAGTCAAAATGAGGGCAGTGGCATCATTGGAAAGCAGCATCGAGATGAGGCTTCCAAGGAGAAAGGTGTTGAAGAAGAGACGCCGCGAACTGTTTCCGGAGAGACGTGCTGCCTGGACAGCCAACCAATCAAAGAGTCCTGCAGCTTCAGCAAGTGTTGAAAGGCTCATAATACCAAGAAAGAAGAAAAAGGTGTTCCAGTCTCGCAACAAGGTGGCAAGGGCAACTCCAGGACTAAGTAGACCCAGAACGAGAAGAAGCCCCGCTCCCGCTAGCGCTATGATGGCCTCGCTGACCTTATACGGGCGAATCATAATTCCAAGCAGGGTGAGAAGAGCAATCAGCGAGATAAGCACTGTTCGGGTGAGCGCTGGTATTTGAAAAAAGAGGAACATCGAATGGATATCTTTTCCGATTTAAAAAAGCTCTTACATATTCTATATGTAACACGAGTCATCGCCATGTTTAGGAGACAAGAAGGAAAAACAGGTTGAGGTGCCAGTTCGTATTATGCTCCCCGCAGAAAGTCAGCATAGTTTTCCAGAGCACTAATGGTGTATGGGTGCTCAGGGCCAAGTACGCGCTCAAAAATGGCCAGTGTTCGCTGGTAGAGTGTTTCAGCGAGATCATTTTGACCCCGAGCTTGATAGAGCTGTGCCAGGCTGAGTAATGAGATTGCTGTGGTAGGATGCTCAGGTCCCAATACCTTTTCTCTGATAAGGAGGGCTTGCTGATAGAGCGGTTCAGCCTGAGTGTACTTGCTCTGACCTCGGTAGAATTCTGCTAGTGCGTGGAGACTAGTAGCGGTAGTGGGATGTTCTGGCCCCAATACCTTTATTCGAATTGCAAGTGCTCTCTGGTAGAGTGGTTCAACCTGAGTGTAGTGGCCCAAGACCTGGTAAAGCTGCGCCTGATCATTAAGTGTGGCAGCAGTCTCGGGGTGCTCAGGGCCGAGCATTTTCTCACAAATTTCCAGGGTGCGCTGAAGGAGGGGTCCTGCGAGATCAAATCGACTCTGAGCTTGGTAGAGTCGTGCCAGATCGTGTAATGTATTTGCCGTGGTAGGATGCTCAGGTCCCAATATCTTTTCTCTGATAAGGAGAGCTCGCTGATAGAGCGGTTCGGCGAATGCATAGCGGCCCAGAGCCTGATAGAGTTGTGCCAGATGGGAGAGGGTAGCAACAGTATCAGGATGCTCAGGTCCCAATACCCTTTCTCTGATACGGAGGGCTCGCTGATAGAGCGGTTCGGCGAATGCATATCGACTCTGAGCCTGATAGAGCTGTGCCAGATCATTGAGCGAGGCAGCAGTATCAGGGTGCTCAGGACCAAGCGTCTTCTCGTTAAGAGCAAGAGCATGCTGATAGAGTGGCTCCGCCTCACCATAGCGGGCACGTTCAAACAAGTAGTACCCTGTTCGTCGGAGCAGTCTTGCTACTCCTGGAAAGGCCATAGCCCATTGATCTATGAGTGCAGCACACACCTGAGCGTGTGGCAGAAGTCGCTGGCATTGAGGCCATGTAGCAAACTCAACTGTGGGGAATACATGATTGACGGCTTGTACTGTGCGTTCAGCCCAGATGCGCTGAGAGGAATCATCCATGTTCTCTTTAAGGACAGCCTGGACGAGACGATGTATACTGAACATGTTCACATCTGGGTGACGCCGCACAAGTGAATATTTCTGGAGCGTCTCGAAAGCGTCATTTAGTGTGAAAGGATCAGTGGCAACAGGCCCGAGCGAGGGGCCTAGATCATCGGCTCCAACGGTAATAATCTCTTCGGGGATGGCATCGGGAGCGAGAAACGCGCCAAGGCGCAACAAGTCGGCGGCAGCAGGGCTGGTTTGTTCCACTTCTTGAAAAGAGAGGGACCACGTTGTGGCAACAGATTCAGGATGGTCCGATGGGAAAGTGCTGCGTCTCTGCAAGAGTTCCTTGCGGCGATTAATATAAACGAGAGGATAGCCTGCCAGGCCACATCCGGTCTCCTCGATGTAGGCTGCGGCCTGATCAAGCGCGAGAGGTAAACCTCCCATCATTTGAACGATGACTTCAGCCCTGGTACGATCCTCAAGAGTAGACTGATCGAGCGCAGCATCACTCGCAAGGATTTTTGCCCGTCGCAGTAGCAGTAATATACTTTCTTCTGTATCCATGATTTTTAATTCGATGCCCGAAGCCAGGGGCCCGGTGACATGAGCGCGCGTCGTTACAAGGATATGTCCATTGCCTCTAATCGGCAGAAAGTTCGTGATCAGATCGAAGTCTTCTGCGTTGTCAAGGACGAGCAGCCAACTGGTGTGGTTTTCCAGCCAGTGTATGACGGCGGCAACAACTTTCTGCTGATCCTGTTCAAATTTTTCTGGTAAGTAAAAGAGGCTAGCCAACACCGCAAAGTCGGTGAGAAGCAGATCAGGAGTGGCAGCTCTGACCCACAAAATGAACTGGTACTCATCACGGTGACGATAGGCGTACTCCACAGTGATCTGCGTTTTGCCAATGCCCCCTAGACCGCTGATGACCTGGGTCACAACTACCCTCTTGCCAGTTGTGAGCGCATCGCTCAACCGCTGAAGGACATCCTCGCGACCTGTAAAGAATGGGTTATGCCGGTAGGGAACATTCCAGACGGGCAAGGGAGCCTGTGGGATTAACCCGAGTTCTTCAGCACTCTTACCATAGAGGGAACAGAGCATTTGGCGATAATGTGGACTTGGAAATACTTTGCCGCTCTCCCAACGACGCACGGTTTTGTCGTCAGGTGCACCAATTTTCCTGGCCACATCTTCTTGCGACCACCCATGTTGCTCCCGCTCGTGTCTCAATCGTTGATTTGGAGGAGTAAGAGTATTTTTTCCCATGATGTGAGTACCTTTTTGCTCTGTGGGGTATTGCGCATTGTACGCTAGTCATCCAGAGCATGTCTAATTTATGGTGATTAACTATACAATGCGGACGTGAGAACCTGCACCAAGGGCCGATAAATCGGCGGTGTGCGCGATAAATCGGCACCTACGGATGGCCAGATTTTTTTGTTAATCTGCATTAATACGCCTATGTGACTTATTCCAAAACCGATCTTTCCCATCTAATTCCTGCAAATAGTGTACCAAAGACTAGAAGAGATTGGAAACCTCATTTAGGGGGCAACTACAGGGCAAACGCATTTTATCCTATTACGTGACCACGGGTGCTTGCCGGGGATATTTTTCGTACAGATGATCAGTTACGACTTTTTGCATGCACATCACTGCTGTGTGGATATCACGAAAAGTTGTATAAATGGGGGCAATGCCAAGTCGAATAGTATCTGGCGGGCGAAAATCTGGCAGGACGTTCATCTCGTGAATCAGCGCCTGATCGATGCGCAAACCCTCGGTGTGGCCAAGTGAAACGTGGGATCCCCGACGCTCTGCTTCACGTGGAGTATTCAAGGTGAAGCCCAGAGGTTTTAAAAATTCTTCCCAAAGGTTAATCAGATACTCACTCTGACGCTGTGATTTAGCACGAAGGTTGTGCAGTCCAGCCTCGAGGAGTAAATCAACACCCGACTCAATTAACGAGAGTGATACGACAGGAAAAGTTCCTGTCAAAAAGTGGCGTAGTCCCGTAGTCGGTCGATACTCAAGCTCGAAATTAAACAGGTCGCGCTGTCCCATCCATCCTGCAATAGGATTGCGCAAGACATCCTGCAGGTCGCGCCGAATGTAGAGGAACGCTGGCGCGCCAGGTCCACCATTCAGATATTTGTAGGTACAACCAACCGCCAGATCAACCTGAGCTGCATGCAAGTCAACGGGAACCGATCCTACAGAGTGGCTGAGATCCCATAACATAAGGACACCAGCAGCATGAGCTGCTGCAGTTATAGCAGGCATATCATAGATATACCCACTCTTGTAAACGGTATGAGAGAGGGTCAACAGGGCGATCTGGCTATCGAGCCTATCTTGTATTTCAGCTACAGGACCGTGAATGCCGTCAGGTGAGGGAAGTATGTCAAGTCGGTGTTGCTTATCCAGCAGGTCGATAGCTCCTTGCAGAATGTAGAGGTCTGATGGAAAATTGAGGTTGTCAGTCAAAATACGCGAACGTCCATGCTGAAAACGCAGTGCCGCAACAACTAACTTAAACAGATTGACTGATGTAGAATC
>WNGK01016168.1_pt1 | contig 13033 bp, 10 predicted proteins | sample 5400601 | NCBI WGS metagenome assembly WNGK01 (sample SAMN13153376, study PRJNA577476) | soil metagenome | isolation source: 60 cm soil or saprolite under Garry oak tree replicate 1 | place: USA:California | collected 2016-06-15 | reverse complement strand
GCTTGCCAAGAGCGACGAGTCCGTACGCTTCGATGTCAACAATGTGGAGGTCGGCGAGCGCGTCCACCATCGCCTTGCTCGCCCGGCGGCGCGCCTCGGGACCGTCGGCCAGTTCGGGTGGCTCAGCCGAGCGCACCACCAGCCCATGTCGCCGCTCCATGATGTAAAAGATTGAACCAATGACGCTCGCGTCTTCGCAGAGTACAAACGGTTGCGGCGCAAGTGGAAAGACGGGGTGCACGGCTTCGAGAATGCGAAACTCACGAGCCATGTCGTGGGCCCTGGGAGGCACAGGCCCAAACGGCGGACGGCGCATCACGAACTCTTGATTGCCGAAGCGCAGCAAGTAAGTCAGATTCGAATGGCCACCGGGAAACTGCTCGACGGTCATCGGGAGTGAAGGATCGAACTGGCCCTGCAGCACGGCTGCCAGTTTCGCGCGCGCGTAACGTGCGAGCGCACCCCAATCAAGTTGCTCGCTCTCGCGCACCGGCTTTGTGTCCGACGAATCAAGCGTCTCGCCGTGCGAAGGCGAGATTTTTTTGACTCTAGTTAGTGCGTCACCCATCCTTTGACCTAAAAATAATGCAAGTGGTCGTGCCATGTGCGTAGAGCGTCCCGCTTTCACCCACGACTCTGCCCTCGGCCGAGGCCGTACGACCGCCGACATGGATCACCTTCGCCTCGCAGCGCACGCGACCCGTCTCCGCCGTCATTGGCCGGATGTAGTTGACTTTGATCTCAAGCGTTGTGTAACCCCCGCCTGCAGGCAACGTCGAATGGACGGCGCACCCCATCGCAGAATCGAGCAGCGTCGCAGCGAGCCCTCCGTGAACGACACCAATCGGGTTGTAATGGTACTCGGCGGGTTCGACGGTAAAGACTGCCCGCCCTTCGCTCAGTTCAGTGATGTTGAAGTTCATCAACGCACCTATTGGGGGCCGCGGCAGTTCGCCCGCGACGATCTTTTGCAAGTACTCAAGACCCGATAAACCCCGTCCGGCCTCCGCCAGAGCGCGCGGGTCCTCCCAACTGATCGTGCGCGTGCGCGCTTCTTTCCCGGTGTCGCTCATAATTCCTTTTCCATTTATTCCCGCCTTCCCTTCCCGCTCAGGCATCCTTGCCAAACGCTGCTTTGCGCTTTTGCAGAAAAGCAGTAACCCCTTCGATGAAGTCCGGTGAGTGGAAGCAGGCGCTTTGATTGATCGCTTCAAAGTCGAGCGCACTGGCGAGGTCTGACTGCATGCCGTTGTTAAGCCCCGCTTTGATTTTTTCTATGGCTAGGCGCGGCGCTTGGGCGAGGCGTGAAGCGAGTTTATCTACCGTCGCGTCAAGTTCCGCTAAGGGCACGACTCGATTGACGATACCGAGTTGGAGTGCCTCTTGCGCGGCGATGATGTCGCCGGTGACCATCAACTCGAACGCCTTGTGATACCCAACCAGTGGTGGCAGGAAAAAAGTGCCGCCTCCGTCCGGCATCAAGCCGACACGGACGAAGACCTGACCAAAGAGCGCCTGCTCGGACGCGACGATCATGTCACACGCGAGGGCGTAGTTGCTGCCCACTCCGACGGCATGACCGTGGACGCGGGCGATGATGGGGACGGGCAGGTCGCGCATTGCAAGGATGGTCGGATTGACGTTCTCGCGCAGCGACTTGGTGACATCGAAGTTTGCAATATCGCGCTCGCTCGTCGCCGCCAAATCCGCACCGGCGCAAAAGGATTCGCCTGCGCCGGTGAGAATCACAACGCGCGTGCCGTCCTCCGATGATTGCTTCATTGCAGCGAGGAGCAACTGCACCGTCTCGCCGTCGACCGAGTTGCGCCTTTCGGGGCGGTTAATGGTGATGCGCTTGATGCCGTCTTCAAGTGAGACGAGCAGTTTTTCTGTGCGTTCGGTCATCGTGTGGCTCCTGTCAGAACCGCCTGCGGTAGCGGGCGGGTCTCAAGTTGCGCCAGCACCCGCCCGCTACCGCAGGCGGTTCTGACTTTTCGCGTGCTCACTCGTAATAGCGCACCAGCCATTCCGCTATGCAGCAGGGCTTGTCGCCGCCGTCGCGCTCGACTGTCACGCCCCACGTCGCCTGCACGCCGCCTTTAATCTCTTCCAGCGCCACCAATTTGAAGCGCCCTCGAATGCGCGACTGGGCGGGCACTGGGCGAACGAACCGGACGCGGTTCAGCCCGTAGTTGATTCCCATCCGCACTCCGCCAAACGACATCGCGCGCTTGCCCAGTTCGCTCAGCAGCGAGAGGGTCAAAAATCCGTGCGCGATTGTTTCTTTGAACGGCGATTCGCGAGCGGCTCGCTCCACGTCAACGTGAATCCACTGTCTGTCGTTAGTACTTTCGGCAAACTGATTGATGCGCTCTTGCGAAACCTCGAGCCAGTCGCTGACGGCGACTTCTCGCCCGACATGGTCGCGCAACTGGGCTATGCTTTCGACTTGTGTGATAGGCATCTGATTGATCCTCTAGCCAAACCGTGAGCCGTAAACCGTGACCCGTGACAAGGTTAAATGCTGCTTGCTGCTTGCTGCTTGCTGTTTACGGTTTACGGTTTACGGTTTACGCCTGCTTCGCAGGCCCGCTACCCGCGAAACAGCATGCAGGTCGCGGTGCCGTGCGCATAAAGTTTCCCGCTTGCGTCTACGATTCTGCCTTCAGCGGTGGCGACCCGACCGCCGACGTGAATCACGCTGGCCTCGCAACGCACCTCGCCAGTCTCGCGCCGTAACGGACGGACGTAGTTGATCTTCATCTCCAGAGTGGTGAAGATTTTGCCCGTCGGCATCATCGTGTTGATGGCGCAACCGAGAGCCGAATCGAGCAGCGTCGCGGCCAAGCCCCCGTGCGCGATGCCGAGGCCGTTGTAGTGGCGCTCGTTAGGCTCGATGGCAAAGACCGCACGCCCTTCGCTCACTTCGACGAGTTTGAAGTCCATTAACTGCGCCATCCCCGAAGGCGTCAACTCGCCCGCTATCAGCTTCCGCATGTATTCAAGCCCGCTCAGCGCGTAACGAGTTTCCGCGGTAGGGGCCGGTGTTTCGTTGTTTGCCGCTGGCTCCGCGACGTAAGTCTTGCGCGCCGGGTCGTAATGGATCAACCGCCCCTGGTCCAGGCGGTAAAATGTTTCGTGCCCGGTGGCAAGCATCTCTTTGACCCAGGGCGCAACGCCGATCTGGTTTGCTGTCATGGCCTCGACCGTCCTTCCCGCGCCGAGCGCGTCCCACATTTCAAACGGTCCCATCTCGTATGCGTAACCCCAGCGGAGCGCGTTGTCCACGTTGTTGATCTGGTCCGTGATTTCGGGTACTCGACGCGCGGCGTAAGCCAGTGAGTTGTAGACGATGTGACGCGCGAGCGCCCCGGCTTTGTCGTCTTGCGCCAGCACGAACTCGACCCGACGCCCGAGCGACTCGATCTTCAGCGCCTCGTTAATGGAGACGATCTCGGGTTCGCGGCGCTCGCGGTACTCCATCGTTTCGAGGTCGAGCGTGAGGATGGCGTCCTTATTTATCTTGGTGCCCTTTGGCGGTTTTTTATAAAAGCCCTGCTCGGTCTTGTCACCAAGCCGGCCCCGTCGTATCTGCGTAGTAAGCAGCGTGGCGAGTTTTGGGTGGCGCAGGACTTCACGCGTCTCGTCATGCTCGATCAACCCGTAAAGGTTCTCGGCCACCGCCCTGGCCACGTCAAGGCCAACCAGATCGTGCATACGGAACAGAGCAGTCTTGGGGCGACCAATGAGCGGTCCCAGGATGGCGTCCGCCTCTTCGATTGTGTAGTTATGGTCCAGCACGTAACCGAGCGCCATTGCCGCCAGGATTGAAGCGAAGCGGTTGGCGATGAAGTTTGGCGTGTCCTTACAGACGACCACTCCCTTGCCCAGCCGCCGCTCGGCGAAGTCGATCATGAACTCGATGACCTCGGGCTTCGTCTCCGCTGTCGGAATCACTTCGAGCAGCTTCATGTAGCGCGGCGGGGTGAAGAAGTGAGTGCCCAGGAAGTGGGCTTTGAAATCCGCCGAGCACTCGGCGGCGATGGCGGCTATAGGCAGCCCCGAGGTGTTACTGGAGACGATGCTGTTGGCCTTTCTAACTTTCTCGATGCGCGCCATGAGCTCGCGCTTGGGCTGTAGTTGTTCGACGATGACTTCAACGATCCAGTCGGCATCACCGACGCACTCGAAATTGTCTTCGAGGTTACCGATGGTTATCAGATCCGCCGTCTCCAGAGTCAGGAATGCGGGAGGATGTGAATTCTTCAAGCGCTCGAATGATGCGGCCACGATCCGGTTGCGCACGTCGGTGGATTCGAGCTTGAGTCCACGCTTCTCTTCTTCAGGGGTTAACTTGCTCGGCGCGAGGTCGAGCAGGTAAACGGGGATGCCGGCGTTTGCCACGAGCGCGGCAATGCCGCCGCCCATGGTTCCCGATCCGACTACCAGCACCCGGTTGATTGCGTAGCTCATTGTTTATGCGATAGTGGTCAATTGCCTTGGCCGGGGCTACTGCCCGGCTATCGCCACTTTCACAACCCGCCCGTCACTTCCAGCACTTGCCCTGAAACATAGTTGGATAGCGGCGAAGAGAAGAAGAGCACCGCGCCCGCCGCCTCTTCCGGCGTGCCGCCGCGCCCCATCGGAATCATCCTGAAGGCGATTTCGCGATTCGCCTGAGGAATGCCGAGCGCGATATCCGCGGCTTCGCGCGTGATCCGTTCGCCCTCTTCTTTGGCTCGCGTCAACCTGGTCTCGATAAAACCGAAGGCGACGGCGTTAACCTGAATGTTGAACTGGCCCCACTCCTTCGCCAGCGTTTTGGTCACGCCAATGATCCCGGCTTTGCCCGCCGCGTAGTTTGTCTGCCCCGCGTTGCCGCGGGTCCCAGTGGTCGAGCTAACATTAACGATCTTGCGAGTGGATGCTCGACCGTGCGCCTCCTTTTCACGCTTCGCCGTCTCGCGCAGGTATTCCGAGGCGGCGCGGATGACGCGGAACGGCGCGGTCAGGTGCACGTCGAGCATCGCCTGCCATTGCTCATCCGTCATCTTGTGGATGGTTCCGTCCCAGGTGTAGCCCGCATTGTTGACGATGGCGTCAATCCGCCCGTAGCCGTCGAGCGTCGCCTTAATCAGGCTGGGCGCGAAATCCGCGCTGGTCACATCACCCGGCACCGCGAGCGCATCGCCGTCGTTGCCTTTAATTGTTTCGGCGGCTTGATGTGTGGGCTGCGCATCGATGTCCGACAGAACAACGCGCGCGCCGTGCGCGGCGAAAAGTTCAGCGCAAGCGCGACCAATGCCGCGCGCCGCGCCCGTGATGATTGCTACTTTGCCTTCCATCAATCGCATAAGTTCATCTCGCTTCCCGTATTTTTTAATTGGTGCTGTTGTGCCCTGAGAGTTCGCCTCAAAACTAGCCACAGAGGCACAGAGACACAGAGATGCGAAAACAGGTTCGACAAATATTCAAACACATTTGTTTTTTCATCTCTGCGTCTCTGTGCGTTTTGAAACAAGCTCTTAGTCCTGGGTCTGATCCTCTTCGCGCAGCACTCGATGAAGAATCTTTCCGACGGCCGTCTTCGGCAGACTCTCTCGAATCTCGATCTCGCGCGGCACTTTGAACTCCGCCAGCCCACCCTCGCAATGCTCTTTGAGTTCCTCGGAGGTCGCCGTCGCGCCGCTCTTGAGGACCACGCAAGCTTTGACGGCCTCGCCCCGGTAAGCGTCGGGGACGCCGATTACTGCCGCCTCGATCACAGCCGGGTGCATGTAGAGCACGCCCTCGACTTCCGACGGATAGACGTTGAAGCCGCTGACTATAATCATGTCTTTCTTTCGTTGCACGATGTAGGTGTAGCCGTCCTCGTCCATGCGCGCGACATCGCCCGTGTAGAGCCACGTGCGCCCCTCCGCGTCAGGGCGGAGCGCGATGGCGGTTTCGTCGGGCCGATTCCAGTAACCTTTCATGACTTGCGGCCCCGCGATGCAGAGTTCTCCCTCTTCGCCAACCGTCACCTCGCGCGTACCTGTCTCAAGGTCCACGATCTTCATGTCTGTGTCGGGAATGGGCAGGCCGATGCTGCCAGGCTTGCGGCGCGCGAGCGAGGGCGTCGAGTGTGTCACAGGCGAAGCTTCGGAGAGTCCATACCCTTCGTTGAGCGTGCCGCCCGTTATCCGCTCGAACTGGTCGATGACTTCGACGGGCAGCGGAGCCGAACCACTGTTGAAGGCGCGCACCTTGTCAATGCCGTACTCTTTCACTTTCGGATGATTGAGCAGCGAGACGTAGATGGTCGGCACGGCGGGAAAATAGGTCGGGCGGTAATCGCGGATCGCAGTCAGCAAGGCCTCGACGTCGTACTTGGGAATCAGCACTTGTTGCGCGCCGCGCCAGATCCCCTCGATCATGCCGACCGTAAATCCGTAGATATGAAAAAAAGGGATCACCAGCAGGTATGCGTCTTCTCCTCGACGCAAATCGCCGTGCGCCCAACACTCGATCTGCACCACGTTGGTGAAGATATTGTAATGCGTCAGCATTGCGCCCTTCGGCACGCCGGTCGTGCCGCCCGTGTATTGCAGTACGGCCACATCCTCCTCCGTGTCGATCTCAACGCGCGGCAAGTCTGGTTCATCAACTTCTGCGAGCAAGTCCGCGAACCTCAGCGTGCCTGCAATCGCAGCGGGCGGCGTCGCCGCGGGGGAGTACTCCGCCAGCGACGTGATGATGGTGTTTTCTATTTTCGTTTGTTCGCGCAAGGCGAGCACAGCCGGCGCGAGCGCGTCGAGCGTCAACAAGGCGCGCATCCCGGAATCCTGCGCGACCACCAAAATCTCCCGCGGTGTGTACAGCGGGTTGATGTTGACTATGGTCGCGCCCAGTCGCAGGACAGCGAAGGCGGCGACAAGGTACTGCGGGCAGTTGGGCAACATGATGCCGACGCGGTCGCTTTTTGCGATTCCGAGACGCGAGAGTGCCGTTGCCAGCTTGTCTGACTGCTCTTTGATCTGGCTGAAGGTGAGATGAGCGCCGAGAAATGCAGTGGCCGGGCGATCAGGCACTTCGACCGCTGTGATGCGCAGAATTTCATGGAGCGGTCGGCGCGGGTAGTTCATGTGCGGACGCACCCAGTAGTCGTAGTGATTGAGCCAGGGCCTCAAGGCATAAGGTGACTCCAGGGCAGTTGCGCTCATGGTCGGTCGAGATTTGCTCATAAGAGGTCGGCCCCTCGAATGGAGAGATGAATTAAACGATCGTGCGGCCACCGTCCACAACTATGACTTGGCCCGTTATGTAATTCGACGCGTCAGAGGCCAGGAACACGGCAACGCCTTTCAACTCTCCGGCAGCGCCGACGCGGGCAATCGGGTTGCGCGCCTTGATCGAGGGCTCGGCGGACTCTATGGCGGCGTCGGCGAGGCGCGAATGGAAGAAGCCTGGCGCGATGGCGTTGACGCGGATCCCTTGTCGCCCCCATGAAGCTGCAAGCTCGCGCGTCAGGCCGAACAACCCCGCTTTGCTCGCGGCGTACCCGACGTAGTGCGGTCCGTCGGCGGACGACTGCAAGCCTGAAACGGACGAGACGTTGATGATCCGCCCGTACTCGCGCTTCAGCATCTCGCGCCCGGCGGCCTGCGCGAACAGGAACGCGCCCGTCAGGTTGGTGTCAATCACTTTCTGCCATTTATCGAACGGCATCTTCTCTGGACGCTCGCCCCACGACACGCCGGCGTTGTTGACGAGGATGTCCACTTTGCCGTAAGCCTCGATTGTTTTGTCAACGACGCGCTGCACCTGCTCCTGATTCGCCACGTCGCAGATCATGCCTTCGACCTTGAGGCCGCGCCCGCGCATCTCGTCCACAGTCGGCGTCAGCCACTCATCGCGTCGTGCGCATAGCATCAATGATGCGCCCGCTTCGGCCAGCCCTTCGGCCATCTCACGCCCCAAGCCGCGCGAACCTCCGGTAACAATCGCCACTCGCCCGGAAAGATCGAATAGCTCTTTAATATGAGCTGTCATGTGATTGCTTCCTCAGATCAGAACCGCCTGCGGTAGCGGGCGGACGCGCTCATGTCAGAACCGGGAGCGGTAGCGACCGGGTCTCAACTTGCAGTAGCTCATTAGGTGTGCACGACCCGGTCGCTACCGCTCCCGGTTCTGACATGCCGCCCGTTTACGCCGCGCCGCCGTCTACTATAAATCGTGCGATGCGCTCACGATGAAAAGCAGCATCACCGAACATCACTTCAGAGGCCTTGCTCCGCTTGTAGTAAAGCTGTAAGTCGTGCTCCCAGGTGAAGCCGATGCCGCCGTGAACCTGTATGCCGTGGTTGCCGACCTCGCGGTAAGCGTCTGAGCAGTAGGCTTTCGCCATCGAGACGGCGACGCTCGCCGACGAGTCGCCTGCAGTCAAAGCCCACGCCGCGTAGTAGGTGGCCGAGCGCGCGCTTTCCGTCATCAACAACATGTCGGCGCACTGGTGCTGCACCGCCTGAAAAGAGCCGATGGCGCGACCGAACTGCTGGCGCGTCTTCGCATACTCGACCGTCGTATCGAGCACCCACTGCATCCCACCGACCATCTCGGCGCAGAGCGCCACAGTCGCAACTTCGATCGCCTGACCAAGCGCGCTCCGCGCATCACCGTCGGCGCCGAACACGTCAGCCTCTGCCACACTGACGTCAGCGAACGTCACCTCATAGAGTTTACGCGTCGCATCCATTGAAGGCGTCGCCTTTGTTTGGAGCCCATCAGCGCCACACGTGACGGGCATTAGCGCCAGGCTCTCGCCGTTGCGGGCAACGCAGATAAGAAGGTCCGCAGTCTCAGCGTCCGGCACGAAAAGTTTGCGTCCCGACAAACGAAACTTGCTGTCATTGCGCTCCGCTTTGAGCCTGACTGCTCCCAGGTCCCAATCGGCGCTCAGTTCAAGCAGGGCGACCGTGGCCTTTATCTCACCCGCCACTATGGGTTCAAGATATTTTGACCGCTGCTTCGGCGATCCAGCGCGCGCAATCAGTGCGGCAGCGAAGAGCGTCGAAAGAAATGCTCCGGGCAGGCAGGCCCGCCCCATCTCCTCCGCGACCACCGCCATTTCCACGAGACCGAGGCCGAGGCCGCCGTGCTCTTCAGGGATGATCAGCCCCGTCCAGCCCTGATCGGCGATCGATTGCCAGAGCTTGTCGTCATGCGCCGTATCGGTTTCCATTAACTCGCGCACGCGCTCTGGCTCACATTCGCGCGCGAAAAACTCGCGCGCTGAATGTTTCAAGAGTTTCTGTGGTTTGCTGAGATCGAAGTCCATAAGAATGAGTCGAGAGTCTGGTGTCTGGAGTCTAGAGTCAAAGCCGGAATGTCTGACTCCAGACTCTTGACTCCAGACTGCTTTTAGTAGCTCTTCGGTAGACCGAGCACGCGCTCGGCGATAATGTTGCGTTGGATTTCACTAGTGCCCGCCTCAATCGTGTTGCCGCGCGTGCGTAGATAACCGTACTGCCACATACCGTTCTCGAAGTCGGAAAGCTGACCGTAAGGGCCGAGGATCTCCTGCGCGGTCTGCTGCATGCGCTGGTTCCATTCACTCCAGTAGAGCTTCTGAATCGAGCCTTCTGGGCCAGGGACGCCGGTTTTGCTTAATGAAGTCAGCGCGCGGTTCGTATTCAGCCGCAGGATTTCCAACTCGAGATAGGCTTGCGCGAGCTTCTGCCTGATGACCGGGTCCTCGCTCGCGCGCCGACCGTTACGTTCGATGGTGTGCGAACGCGCGATCAGGGCCGCGAGGTTGCGCTTGAAAACTACCTGAACTCCCGTTCCGAGATTGGCACGTTCATTCATCAAGGCGGTGATGGCAGTGGTCCAACCCTGGTTGACCTCGCCGAGTACCTGCGAGACTGGTACGCGGACATTCGAGAAGAACACCTCGTTAAAGCCCGCGTCCCCGGACATCTGCCGCAAGGGGCGCACTGAAAGGCCTTCGCTGCGCATGTTCAGCAGCAGGCAGGTGATACCTTTGTGCTTGGGCGCCTGTGAGTCGGTGCGCACGAGCAGCAGACACAAATCGGCTAACTGCGCAAAGCTGGTCCAAATCTTTTGACCGTTCACGATAAAGTCATCGCCGTCGCGAATGGCTTTCGTCCCGAGCGAGGCGAGGTCGCTGCCTGCGTTCGGCTCGGAGAATCCCTGACACCAAATCTCCTCGCCAGAAAGAATCGGCGCGAGGTAGCGTGATTTCTGCGCTTCCGTGCCCATGGCGATGATCGTCGGACCAACGAGAGAGAGGCCGATCGTGCCGATCAACTGTGGGGCGTTGGCCCGCGCCAACTCTTCCTGGAAGATAGCTTGCTCCATGAGCGATGCACCGCGCCCGCCGAACTCCTTTGGCCACGAGATGCCAGCCCACCCACCCCCGTAGAGCTTGCGCTGCCAGTCGCGCAGGTAGTCGAGGTATTCGTCCCTGTCCTCGGCACCGAGGCCGCCGCCTGTCCACTCCGGTGGGACGTTGGCCGTGAGCCAGGCACGGAATTCATCGCGGAACTGTTGTTCGGTCGGTGTCAGATTCAAGTCCATAAACGGTTCCTTTAGACGTTCAAGTCTGTCTCTGGCGCGGCACGTGGCTTCGCTGCTTCCCAAAGAAGTTCGGAAACATCCATCACCGAGACGTCCCGCGAGCCTTTGCGCGCGTTGATGCCGTCTTCGAGCATGGTCATGCAGAACGGGCAGCCAACAGCCACTGTGTCGGCTCCCGTTTCCAAAATCTCACGCGCCCGTTCTTGATTGACGCGGTGGTCGGGAGGTTCTTCGATAAAGCTCATTCCCCCGCCGCCGCCGCAGCAAAAACTCTTTTCGCGGCTGCGCGCCATCTCGGCTGGCTTCTTGCGTGACGAAATTCGCACGAGCGTGCGCGGAGCGTCGTACACGCTGTTCTGCCGACCCAGGTAGCATGGGTCGTGGAACGTGATCTTTCTTTCGGACTCTGCGAGTGGTTTGAGCTTGCCCTCACTAACCAGGTCTGCCAGATATTCACTGTGATGGTAAACCTCGAACTTGCCCCCGTACCGCGGATACTCGTTCTTGAACGTATTGAAGCAGTGGGGACAGGCAGTGATGATCTTCCTGACTTTGTACTTGTTCATATTTTCGAGGTTTTCTTTAGCCAGCGTCTCGAACAAAAACTCGTTACCGATACGCCGAGCGGGATCGCCCGAACACTTCTCTTCGCGGCCCATGATAGCGAAGTTGACTCCAGCCTTCGCCAACAGTTGTGCGGTCGCGCGAGTCACCTTCTGGTTGCGCTCGACGAGCGCACCGCCGCAGCCGACCCACAAAAGGACCTCGGCGTCTTTCACCTCGCTGACATGTTTGACACCCAGTCCTTGCGTCCAATCAACGCGTGTCGCCTGCGTACCGCTAAACGGATGCCCACGCTTTTCCAGCGAGGTGATCGCCTGTTGCATCGAATCGGGAAAATCGGCCTCCTCCATCACCAGATGACGGCGCATGTCAACGATCTTCGGCATCTGCTCGATGAAGACCGGACAAGCTTCCATGCAGGCCGCGCAGGTCGTGCATTGCCAGAGCGAGACGGGGGAGGTCGCCGGCACAGCAGCAATAATTCCGAATTTCGAATTTCGCATTGCGGATTGTTCAGAGTTATTACTTGACTCGTTTGCGTCATTACCGAACCTGTTTAGGTCATTTCGAAATCCGAAATCCGAAATCCGAAATTCCGCGTGCATCAGGTCGCGCAGTTGGAGGATGATGTCGCGCGGCGAGAGCTCTTTGCCGACGGTGTTCGCGGGGCAGACTGCCGTGCAGCGTCCGCACTCGGTGCAGGCATCAAGATCTAGCAAGTCTTTCCAGGTGTAGTCTGCCAGCGCGTTTACGCCGAAGCTCTCAGTTTTTTCGAAATCAATGTCTTTGAGCGACGCGCCGAGTGGGGCGAGATTGGCGGTGTAGATGGCGAGCGGAGCCGTGATGACGTGCATCATCTTCGTATACGGCGCCCACGCGATGAAGCCGAACACGGTCGCTAGGTGAAACCACCACAAGCCCCAATGAGCCGCCTGCATCTGCGCGTCCGTCATGAGTGCGCGTGAGGCGAGTGCGACCAGGTTGCCGAACGGCGACCACGCCGCCCACGGATCGCGCGTGACCGCAATGCGCCAGCCTTCCACCAAAAACCCCTGCAGGCAGATCGCAAAAATGGCGACGAGAATCAACGTCGCTTCGTCCGTATAGACGAGCGTCTTCGGTCGCATGAGGTAACGCCGCGCGGCGGCCATCATCGTGCCGACCATAACGAGTGCACCGAACACGTCAACGGTGAAGGACTGGAAGTAGAGATAAAACCGCCCGCGCATGACCGTGGTGCCGAAGTCCGCGTCGAGCGCGACGACGGTCGTTGCAATGGTGAGAATGACCAAGCCACTCGTGATCAGCCGATGAAACAAACCCGTGAACTTACTCCGTGCCGTGCGCTGTTGCGCGACCGCGTGTTTGAACACCAACTTGATGCGTTCGGCTGGTCGGTCAAAGCGGGCGGCTGATTGCCCGAGTCGCCAACGGTTCGTTTGCCGATAGATGCCGTAGCCGGTTATCGCCGCCGTCGGCAACAGCAGCGCGTACATCACCCAGATGTGCGAGACGTTCCAGTAAATCTGGCGTGTGGCTTCAGCGGTGTTCATTCCTGTAGCGCGGCGAGCTTCTCCCGCAGCAGCGGCACGACCTTGCGATAGTCTTCGACGATGCCGAACCGGCAGTGCTTGAAGATTGGCGCGTCCGCATCGATGTTGATGGCCGCAATGTTTTTGGCCTCGGAGATGCCGGCCATGTGCTGGCTCGCGCCTGCGATAGCAATAGCAAGATATAGGTCAGGCGCGACCTTCTTACCCGTCTGTCCGACCTGCCACGTAGGCGGCACCCAGCCTGCATCGCACGCCGCTCGCGAGGCTGCTATCTGCGCGCCCATTAAATCGGCGAGCGGCCGCAACTCCGTGGTGAACGGCTCGGGCCCACCGATACC
>WNGK01012568.1_pt1 | contig 13033 bp, 11 predicted proteins | sample 5400601 | NCBI WGS metagenome assembly WNGK01 (sample SAMN13153376, study PRJNA577476) | soil metagenome | isolation source: 60 cm soil or saprolite under Garry oak tree replicate 1 | place: USA:California | collected 2016-06-15 | reverse complement strand
TCTCTCAGTTGCTCAAACGCCAGTTGCAGCGATCCAGCGCCGACCGGCTCCATGGTCTCGGCGATCATCTGCATTTGGCCGCGCTGCTCATACACGCTGACCCGCCCGCGCACCAGCACGTGCAGGCCATCCTCCGGGCGGAATCGCAACAGCAGCGCCTGCCGCCGGAACAGAACGACCGGCAGCTGGGCGTCGGCATCCTTGAGTGTGAAATAAACGTGACCTGAAGCTGCCGGACGGCAGTTCGAAATCTCCCCCTCCACCCAGACGTCCCCGTACTCCTGCTCCACCAACTCCCGAACCTGGGCCACCAGTTCGCGGACCGGCCACACGCGGCGTGCGGGACGCGGCGCCTCAAAGCTGAGGTCGAGCTGAGACGCAGATGGATCGTGCCGGATCACCACTCTTAAGTGTAATTGTTAGCCGGGTCACGTCCGGCTGGCGACTATGGTTCTCAGTTGCTCTGCGATCTCGCCCAGATGCGCGGCCGCATCGGGATCGGTCTCCGGCTCTCCGGAATAGATGATTTCCGCTTCACGCGCGAGAATTGTGCCCCTGGTGAGACCAAAAGTGCCCAGAACCCCGGCCAGTTTATGTGCCGCCGAATTTGCCGCTTCCCGCTGAACGGTTGAGAGTTTTCCCTCGCCGAGAGCCGCGGAAGCAGCCTCCAAAACGGCAACCCGCTCTTCCATCTGGGGCAGGAACTTGACCCATAGCTGGTCAAGCGCCTCGCTCATCGACGGCTGTCCAGCCTGTTCCATGACGCTGAAACCTCAGTTCCAGCCAAGAATACCGGAAATTTGCGTCGAAAGCGTGAGGGGATCAAAGGGCTTAAGCAGAACCGCTTCAACGCCCAGGTCGGCAAATCGCCGCTGGTCGTTGCTCTGTACCTTGGCCGTTAGCAGCAATACGGGGATTCGCGCGGTCGTCGGATTCTTGCGCAGTTCGCGAAAGGTTGATGGACCGTCCATGCCGGGCATCATCACGTCGAGAAGAATGGCGTCGGGATGATACTCAGCTGCGCGGACAAGGCCCTGGGCTCCGGAACTGGCCACAGCAACGTCCCATCCTGCTACGGTTTCAAGGCTGAGTGCGGCTACTTCGCGGATATCGTCTTCGTCGTCAATAATGAGGATGCGGTGAGACATTTATGTATCGCTCCCACTAATTATTCTCGCGCAAATCCACCACACGGTCTCCCTAGAATGCAACAAAACCGGTGCGTTGTCAGTGCCGCAAGACACACTTGTATGCCGGATTGACCGGAAACTACGGAATTCTATTGGCCGAAACGATCGGAGGTGCTTCCTCCATCTGACGCGAATTGCGCAGTAACGTCAAGACTAAAGCTTCAAGCTGCTGCGGCTGCACCCGGGTCTTGGTAAGGAAGTGGGTGGGTCCGAGGATGAGTTGTCGCCGTTCCGTAGGCGCGAGGTCGCGGCCCGAATACACAACCAGAGGCAAGCGGGAGAGGTTCTCATGCTGCCTCAGCCAGTCCACCACATTGAATCCGTCACCGTCCGGAAGCCCGATATCCAGCACCAGCAGGTGGGGCTCGAAGGTGTAACAGGCATCCAGCGCTGCTTGGCGCGTATGCACAAGCAGCACCTCGATTGTGTCCCTCGCGAACACGTCCCCGATCAGACGTGCCAGGTCGAGGTCGTCTTCAACCACCAGGATGCGGGCCTTCTCTCCGGTGCCGCAAAGCACCCGCGCCAATTCTGAAAGCAGCGCGTCTTCTTCGAGAGGCTTCGCCAGTCGCCCATCGGCGTCTGCCGGCAGCTCGGGCGGATTCTCTCCGCTGGCCACGCTCAGCAGCACGATGGGAGTTCGGCTATCCGGGTCTCCGCGCCGCAACATCGGCAGAATCTCCCAGCCGTTCATCCCGTCGAGAGAGGTATCGAGCAAAATGGCTTCAACGCCCTTTTGCGCAGCCGCCACCGTCTGTTCCACCGTGGTTGTTTCCACCACGCGGTAACCATGTTTGGCCAGGTGCTCTACCACCGCCGGCCGCGTGGCGCCATTGGCGTCGGCCAGCAAAACCGTGCTCTCGCTCGTTAATACACCAGCAACCGCGCCCGAAGCTGGAACCTGCTTGTAGGGAAGAAAGACACGGAACGTCGAGCCCCGAACCGGGTTGCGCTCCGCCCAGATGCGGCCGGAGTGCTGCACAACGATGGTCCGGCAAATTGCCAGCCCTAGCCCGCTGCCGCCCTTCTGCCGCGAATCGGAGGCGTCTACCTGCTGGAATCGGCCAAAAATCGCCTCCAGCTTGTCTGCGGGAATGCCCCGGCCCTGGTCGATCACAGATAGCGTTACCCCGGCAACACCGGGTCTCAACATCACCGAGACTGTCGAATTGGGAGTTGAAAACTTCACCGCATTTGAAAGCAGGTTCGTGAGCACCTGCAACAGTCGGTCGGGATCGCCGGCAACCTCCACCTGCGTGGTGTCGTGGATCAGTTGCACACCCGCCGCATCGGCAACCGGTTGCATTCCGTCAATGGCCTGCCGCACCACTTCAGAGAGTTGAATGGATCGGAAGGCAATCGGTTCCCGCCCGCTCTGAATTCGTTCCAGGTCGAGAATGTCGTTGATCAGCCGAACCAGGCGGTCAGAGTTGGTCGCCGCGATCCGCAGCAGGTTGGCGGCCTTGTCGTTGAGCGGCCCCAGTATGCCTGAGGTCAGCAGCCCCAGCGCCCCGCGAATCGACGTCAACGGCGTGCGCAACTCGTGGCTGACAGTCGAGATGAACTCGTCCTTGAGCCGGTCGAGAGCGTATCGCTGGCTGATATCGCGGAAGCTCAGTACCGAGCCTGAAAACCGCCCCTGGTCGAGAATTGGAGTGAAAAAATACTCCGCCGGAACTCCCGTGCCGTCGATGCGGTAGATCGTATCTTCACCCGCCGCGGCAACCTGCTTCAATGTGGCCTTGCGCAGCGCGCAGTCGTTCCCGCATCTCTGGTTTGCCCTTGCAAATCCATGCAACAGCTCGTGAACCTGTTTGCCGGTAAGATTTGCCGCCGGGGCGCCCAGCAGTCGTCCGGCCGCCGGATTCACAAAACTCACCAGCCCATACCGGTCCATCCCGCAGATGCCGTCAGCCACCGAGTCCAGCAGAATCTCCTGCTGCCGGTAGAGTTCCTCGGCTCGTCCACGCTCGCGAGAACGCGCCAGCATCTGCCCGAGCGAGGCTGCCGCCGTCTCCATCGCTGCCATGGCCTCCTGGTCCTCGCGAAGTGGCAATTGGCTATAGAACTCCAGCACCGCCAGGATCTTGTTGCCCACGCGCACCGGCACCGCCCACCCTGAAACCATTTCGTTGCGCAGCGCACACTCCATTCTCTGTGACTGCGGAGCTGAATTCAGGCTGAAGATCCATATCGGCCGGCCATCCTTTAACACCCTCCCCGGAAGTTCTACGCCGCTCGCCAGTGTCAACCCCATGCTCTCCTGGATCATGGCCTCGGTCTGCCGCCCCGGTGCACCCCAGGCCGTGGAGAACTCGAGCCGGTCTTCTTCCGGGTTAACCTCCCACTTCACAGCCATGTCCCAGTCCTGCGACACGCAAAGCGCCTCCAGGATGCGCATCGCCGCCACGTGCGGTGAGCTGTTTTCCCCCACAATCTGGCTCACCAGCAGTTGCAGGGCAAGCCGGTGCTCTCGCTGCTTCTGCTGCGTTACATCGCGCAAAAGGCACCGCACCGCCAGCGGGTTCCCGGCCTTTTGCCTCTGGCTAAGGCTCAACTCAAATTCCATCACCCGGCCGTCGGCTGTGTGCTCGCGCAGCGGAGCCCGATCGATCATCTCGCCGTCGAGCGCGCGGCGAAACAGTCCTGCAGCCTCCGCGCGGCACTCTGGTCCAAGCACTTGTTCAAAGGAGTTCAGCCCCAGCAAATCCGCGCTCGAGAGCCCGAAAACCCGCTTCCAGGCAGGGTTGGCATACAAGAATTGCCCGCTCGTGCTCAGCGTCGCGATCATCTCGCTCGAATTCTCAAAGAGGTCGCGATATCGCTCCTGCGACTCCCGCAATGCCTGCTCCTGGCGAAGAGTCGCGGTCCGGTCCAACGCCACAACCACCAGCCCATGCAGATTTCCATTGCTTTCGCGAAGCGCCGAGATGTGCAGCGCTACCGGAAAAGTGGTGCCGTCCTTGCGCCTGAAGTTGGCCTCGAAGCTGGGAACCTGACTCGGCGGCATCATCCGGATCGTATCCATCAGGATCGTCAGCCGCTGGTTGGGCGTGAGGTCCGTCCCTGGTTCCTTGCCGCTTACTCTCTGCAGCTCGGCGATCAGTCGTGGGCCTTCGCCTTCCGCCAGTATCTCCGCCGTTCTCGGCTGGCCCACCAGCTCAGCCTCGTGATACCCGAGCAGCCTCTCCGCCGCGGGATTCATGTGTGTGATGCATCCGTCGATGCCCACCGCGATCATCATTGGCCCCGCCGAGTCAAAGATGCTTTGCAGAGGCTCTTCTGATTCCTGCAGATTCTTGTCCCGCGGGAAGTGCCTCAGCGCCAGGCTGAGCACCAGTGCCAGCGACGCTACCGAGCTGGCGATAATCAGCAGGCCGTCAAATTGCGGACCGCCATACACCCGCGCCGCGATAGCAGCGCTTGCAGCGCCAATCACAGCGAGGGCCGCCAGTATCGACCACGTTGCAGAAGCCCCGTTTCGGCCCTGCTTGGCCGATCGGTCTGCCCCGCTCGTCTTGTTTTTGCTGGCCCGGTCCCGCATCTGTCTCCTTTGGGGCAGCCATTGCAGCGCGGGCGGAACTGCTTGCTTTCCGGCTCAACGCGCGACAATGCCCAGCTTCCCCTCACGCTCCGGGTGAACCGCTTGCAGCGAAAAGTTTGGCTGGTCGTTCATAACCTTACACCCCTTGGGCGGCCTTGCGTCAGCCCCAAGCCATTGAAATCCGACAGGCGACTATTCAACGTCACCCATCTGCCTGGCAGCCCTGCTCGCATCCTGATTCAGCAAGAAATCTAAGGTAGAACACGCTGGATATGGAGAAATAGAACCAGGTTCAAAAGTACAGAAATAACGAGTAATCCCATTAAGAGTAATGCAAATATATTAACTTTGTTGCCAACTGCCTTCAGGTCTTCGATAAGTTCCTGCTGTTCCAGTGTATTGCGATCCGTAGCTTCCCGCACCGATTCCAGCTGATCTTCCACCCGCTTGATCGATGTGTTCTGCTCCATCAACTGCCCGCGGAGATCGCTTTGCTGCATCTGCAGCTCGGCCAACCCGTTCTCGACCGGGGTCAGGTCCACCTTCGGCGCGGGCGGCGGATTATGCGGATGCGGTGTAAGCAGGTTGCCAATCGCGGCCACAACGTTCCCGTCGATCAATGGCAAAAGGCGCTGCATGAAAGGCATGGCCTGCTTGATTGCTCCCGCCGCCCATTGCATCGCCGAAGAGTGTTGTTCCCCTTCAGAGTGCGTGGGAGCGCTCAGCGCCCGGCCCGGAGGCGGCGCAGTCCTCAAAGCCCCCCCATCGACCTGCGGCGCCCTACCGGAGCCCACAGGCAGCGGCGAGCCAAGCGGGCGTCCCATGGGCTCGCGGGCGTTCTGTGCACCCAACCCCATATCACTCGCAGCCAGATCGTTTCGGCCAGGCTCTGTCCGATAGCTCTCGCCACGATAGCGTTCTTCGCGCTCGAATTCCTGCGCCTCGCTCATGCATGTCCCTTTCCATTCAATATATAAGGGATGAGCCGTATGTGTCCGTAGTTTCCCTCCCTGTACCCGGCTCTCAGGCGATAATTAATCAAGAGTGTGTCACCCCTGCAACCCCATGCGCGGAGAAGCGGTTGCTGCGGGATAAACAGCCTTCTATACCCGGCGGGCATCCGACCTGGAAAGCCACTTATAAGGAGATTTGTTTGAATCCAGTCTTACACCGGACCGTGCATAGCTTACAGCGCAATGTTCTCGCCGGCCTTATCACCGCCGGTCCCCTCTTTATTACCTGGCTCGTATTTACCTTCATCCTGGGCGTTTTGGCCAATGCAGGACTGCCCATGGTCAAATTCCTGGCATTCATGTTCCCGGCCGACTTTCTTAAAGAGCCTTGGATTCAATACGTCCTGGCAGTCCTGCTTACCGTCACCCTCTTCTATGCTGTGGGCCGCTTCACCTCAGAGGTTGTAGGCCGCCAGATGTTCGTCTTCTTCGAGGCCTCGCTCGAGCGCCTGCCCCTGGTCAACAAAATCTATACTTCGGTGCGGCAGGCCGTTGACACCCTCATGGGGAAAAGTCAGACCGGCCAGCGCGTAGTTCTCATTGACTTCCCCATGGCCGGCCAGAAATCCATCGGCTTCCTCACGCACATCATCGCCGACGAAACCACCGGTATGCCCATCGCCGCCGTGCTGGTTCCCCAGGCCATCAATCCCACCTCGTCCTATCTTCAATTCGTTCCCATGGACCATGTGACAGAAACCAACATCACCATGGAACAAGCCATGAGTATGTTAATGACCGGAGGAGCGGTGTGTCCTGAAGTGATCCGCTACCATCGCGCCGTGCCATCGCCCATCAATCCTGATGGATCTTCCATCGGCCTTACCTACGCGCTCGAAGATGAGCCCGAACAAGCCGCAGCTGGAACGCCCGATCCAGTGCCCTCGGTCTGATTGAGGACTCAACCTAGCCCTTAGCCTCACGAAGCGCACCTCTCCCTCCATGTTGTGTTGGGAATCTCAAGCAGACTGACAACTAGCGCCGAACAGTGTGAAACGATAGAGCCTGTCCCGTTGATATCAGCGCCAACCAGCATCCAAGTCTGTCTATCGGACGCGTCGCAGGATGGTGATCGGAATCGAGCCATCCGGGCGCGGAGCGACCTTCCAGGACAGTTCATCGCCGTTCATCTCATAAGGACGGATTTGCGTTGTGTCATCCTGATTGGGGAAGGAAGAGCGATCGATGTGGAAGGTGATTGTATGCTTGACCGGGTCCAAGGTGTAAGTGCCGAAGTGGACGCTCGTGGTGAGAGAGGCTTCCTTGTACTCTTCCGGCGTTCCTTTAAGTTTGTCTCCGGAGGAGAACTTCAAACGGTCGGCGTGGTAGATCTGCACGGAGTAGTAGCCATCAGCCGTGAAGACAACGAGCCCATGTGGGTTCTCTCCGTAGTCTGAGATGCGAGTGCCGTCGGGGAGCAATTTCTCGGCTTTGTTCAAAACCCATGTTCCGACGATGTCGGATGTTTGTGCAGAGGCTGCAAGCGAGCCTATCAATACGACTGCCAGCATCGAAAGATACTTGATCTTCATGCAGCCAATGTAACAACCGGGCAGGCATCACACAATTTGATTGTTCTCAAGGTATCGTTGAGTGTGACTTATGCTTTTCTGACCGGCCCGCAGAGATATCGATAACACTATTTCGCGGATTTCGACGAGCTTTTCCTTTTGGCGGAGATGACAGCGCTAAGAGCTTTTCCTTTTGGCGGAGATGACAGCGCTAACTTCAGAGACTTGGAAAGAAGCGTAGCCATGCGATCAATGGCTACGCCATTGGAGTGCGCGCCGCGATGCAAGGTGACAGGCAATCGTCCAAGGGGAGGCAAGCCGTAAAGCGAGCGATCTGATAGGAGACCATCGGGAAGGTCCAGTGCGGTGCGCGCCGTGATGCCGAGGCCACCAAATATCGCCGCCCACAGGCCGTCCAGGCTGGGGCTCGAAGCGGCGATACGGTATAGTATGCCCGCGGTCTCAAGATGTTGTATCGCGCACTTACGGAAGGCGCACTGCGGACCGAGCACCGCAAGTGGCAATGGCTGGCCTTGTGGCGACACAAAGGAGGGTGAAGCGATCCATACGATCTCAAGCTCGCCTACCCTCTCAGCCGTCGCGCGGTCTTCATGGCCGATAACGACGGCAAGGTCGATCCGCCCCTTCTCAATCCCATCAGCGAGGGCAGCATTGCCTTCGATAAAGAGTTCGACGCGCATCTGCGGGTAGAGCGAGCCAAAATGCGACAGAACCGACGGAAGAATCGAGGCAAAGTCTTGCGGACAACCGATGCGAATATGGCCCGCCAGATTTGCTCCTTCCATAGCATCCATCAACTCGTCATGAACCGCGAGAATGCGAAGTGCATAGGTCAACACGAGCTCTCCGGCTTCAGTGACGGTTAAACCACGACCGCGCTTGCGAAAGAGACGTGTGCCGAGATCATCTTGCAGACGCTTAATTTGCAGGCTGATCGCCGACGGCGTGCGGCCAAGACGATCTGCTGCCTGCGTCAGGCCGCCAACCTCGTGGACAATGGAAAAGGCGCGCAAGGTATCGAGGTCGAGGTTGGTCCGCGTCGGCATATGTTGTTCTCAGTCTAGGTCGTTTTCGGTCCAAACGCCGGCTTTTGTGGAGCACTCTGGCATTGACGGATCCTTAAAAGAACGTCTAATCCATGGTAGCCAGTTGCGGATTGCTGTTTTTGGCCCCAACGAATATCGGGGTTGATGCTGGCTATTGCGAGTTTCCCAGCATTCTATATGTTCTGGCTTCTGATCAAGAACCATCTCAGATAGTTCCAAATGGGGCTCAATCCAATGGGATTTCGCTCGCCGGTTCGCCCGCCAGTTCCTCACTGGCATGTTCGCTCTCCTCCGCAACTCTGCGCAGGCTCACATGCTCAAATTGCGCCCAGATTAGGCCCACCGGAACAACGCTCAGGAAGGTCACCAGCAGCAACGTCGCGCCGCATGCCATGGCCGGCTCTGGCGCAACTCCAAAGAACCCCGAAAGCGCCGCCATGACCAATCCGATCTGCGTGAACCATCCGATCACCGGCAACTGGATAATGCTCGCCCCGCCGCTCACCACCATCAGCAGCACGCATTTGGGCACGGTCATCGAAGCCAGTTCTGGGCTTGCGGTGAAGGCGCGCATCGTTTCCAGGTAGGCAAACGCGATCAGCAGCCACATGCCCACCGAGAGCGATGTGGTGGCGGCAAAGTCTGAGAAAGAGCGCATCGTGTCGAGGCCTGTCCTGAAGCTGCGCACCTTGTCACCGACCGCGGCGCCCAGTTTCTTTGAAAACACCCCAAACACGCGTTCGAAGATCGTCGCCACGGCGCCGCCGCTTATCCGCACAGCCACCAGAAACAGCGCCCCCAGCAGTGTCAAAACCAATCCGCCGTCTCGCGCCACAAAATCAGCCATGAAAGGGAAGCGCTGCGCGAGCGCCGACAATACTCCCAGGTGAGCAGCCGCTTTGGCCACGTCCGGTTGCGGAACCCAAAGCACCGCGACCGAGAAAATCAGCGCCATCGAGCCCGCATCAAACAGTCGCTCGACAATGTAAACCGCGATCTGCGAGCTCAGAGGCAATCCGGTCTTCTTTGACACCAGATAGGGCCGCACCGGGTCAGCCACGCGGCCAATCAACGCCACGGCCGTAAAGCCCATCACCTGGGTTCCAAGCAGCGACAAGAGCGGAACCTTCTTGTTGTGGCGCAGCAGCAATGCCCAGCGAACCGACCGGAACATGTAACCGAGATAAATGCAGCCCGTGGCAACGCCGATCTTGCCCCAGTCTGCCAGCGCCAGTTGGGAGCGGAAGTCGGCAAAGTCGAAGTGAATCCGGTTATGGCCCCACACAACAAGAGCGGCAATGGCCGCCAATACTACCAACCCCAGAATCAACTGACTCTTTTTCAAGAACTCTCCAATACGGTTTGACCTACTGCGCTAGTCTAACGTGAACCGGAAAGTTCCAGACTGGGGTCGTCTGTCGCCGCAGCCAGGTTGAGTGGCAGCCGGTGGCGAACATGGCCAAGGCGGTAAGCAGCGTCAGAGGTACTTCAGCATGAAAGACCACAGTACTTCCGAAATGCCGTAAATGCCATTTGCATAAAATATTCCTCTCCGGGCGCACAATAATAGTTATCCACTCTGGACAAAACACGCGCCGAAAGAGAGATGTGCCCACCTCAATACGCACTTTTCGCCAGTATGGAACCGTTATCGATGGGGTAATGCAAACCATATGCCAAACAAATAAATAGGTTTAAGTGGTCTCATCTTAGGCAAAACGGTACCCACCCCCTCCCCTCCCGTGGAGGTTCAGCCGTTTGTTTAAGTTTGTCGGAGTAAACCTAACAAATCATTGCAGTTGAGTTTCTGGTAAGGTAGGAAAAAGGTTCCGGAAACGCTCCAAATCAGCTGCCGATCAGCTTCGCTCCCCAAAGCAGTAGAAAGATTCCAGCCAGAATCCGGTAAATCGCAAAGATCGTGAAGCCGTGTTTCCGTACCCACATCAGGAACCACTCCACCACGCCGAAAGCGATAACGAACGACACCACAAAGCCGATCGCCAGCACGATCCAGCGGTCGCCGGTCATGGCGACATGTGCCGTTGCCACCCCGCTGGCCAGCGCCGCCTTGCTCGGATGAATCTCCTTCAGCAAGTCGTAACCGGTAGCCGCAAGCATGGTCGGAATGGAGAGCAGAAAGCTGAACTCGAGCGCGGTAGGCCGGTCCATGCCCACCATCTGCCCCGCGGCGATCGTCGACATGGACCGCGACGTGCCCGGAAAGATCGCCGAAAGCGACTGGCAAAGCCCCACCCAGATGGCCTGCGTCAGGCTGATCTCTTCGGCATGGATAGTGTTCGGCTCGAAGCGCGACGACCACGCATCCACCGCCCACATGATGATGCCGCCGATAATCAGCGCCAGCGCCATCACGGTAATGCTGCTCAGGTTCCTGTCGCTCCATTTCTTCAGCAGCAGCGCCGGAATCGAGGTGAAGAGGAACGCGATGATGGTGAGAGACAGCGGATGGGTGATGAACGTGCGGTCTTTGCGCTCTCCCCGAGGAAAGGAACGAATGAACTCGAGAATGCGAGCCAGGTAAAGCAGCAACAGCGCCATGATTGCGCCGGCCTGGATCACAATGGTGTACATCTTCCAGTAAGCGTCATCCAGCGGAATCTTCATCAACGCTTCGGCAATGCGCAAGTGCGCCGTCGAGCTGACCGGCAAAAATTCGGTCAGGCCTTCCACGATGCCCAAAATGATGGACTGTATATAAACGTTCAAAAATCCTCCGGGATGCGACGGGACCGGTTCTGCGCTGCTGGTGCCCTCGCGTGAAGGATGCGAGGGTCTATCTCGATGATAAAGCCCCTGAACCGGAGGACTTTCATTGAAGCGATTGCCGGCGCTTCTTAGTTTCAGTCTGTGGAACGCAGGCCGTATCGGGGGGCCGCTTACTCGCGGTCGATACCGTAAACAGGAATCCCCTCGTCCAGCTTGAACACGATCGAGGCGGCTCGTGCCGTCAAATCCGACTGCGGAAACTTGTCTTTCAGTCGGCCGGCCAGATCGTGTGCATGGGACTTGGCGCTGTCCGCCTTCTTGTCATTGCCCTCGGCGCCGTACATATCCACCAGAACTGCCTGGCGATAAATCGCCTGGTAGAGGGCTTGCGCCGTTCGCGGTCCGTCAGGATGCTCGGTCGCGTACTTCTCAAACACTTCCGATTCCTTCTCGGGACACTTGGGCTGCCCCTGCCAGTCGCCGCAAAGCTTGTTGTCGATCAACGCAAACGCAGCCAGATCCGCCTGTCGCGTGTGCGGATAGAACTTGAGGATCTTCTTCATCTCGTCCTCGTCCATTCCTTCGCGCATCCAGGATTCTTTCTCCTTGGCCGATGGACGCGATGAGACGTCCGCCTTCTGCAACTGCCACTGGATGTCCGCGGCCCGCCATGCGCCTTCAGGCGCCAAAGGAGAGTTGGGGAACATCTCCGCCAGCCGCCGATAGAGCAGGTGCCTGCATCCATCCTGAGACCGGCGGCGTAGTCGTATCTTCCCCGATCAGCGGCGTGTCTCGTTCATTGCTCACCTCCTGGATGTCGGTGTTGGCATAGACGCGCAGCCAGGGGCCGCTCTTCTCGGCCACCACCATCTCGCGGCCAATCTGCACCCGGTCAACCTTCTGCGCACTCGTATTGGGCGAGATGAACAGCCAGGAGACGCGAAGCGGTGTCGCACGGGGCCCCGCCATCGGCTTTTGCAGATTGTCCTTCTTCGGCTTCTGCTCGGCGGCGAGTGGCAACGCAACTGACGACAGCGCAAGACTGCACACGGTGAGACTCAACGCGAAGATTCGACGCGAAAATATGTGTGATTTCATCAACGGCATCATAGATCAAACGACGCTACGACGAGCTTTCGGTGAGCACTTCAGCCAGCAACGCAGGATCCACGTTGCCGCCGCTGACCACCGCAACGGCTTTCCGGTAGGTGGGCAATTCCGCCGCGTGGTAGAGCAGGGCAGCAGCAGCTACGGCCCCGCTTGGCTCGGGAACCAGCCGTGCCACCGCCACAATGGCGCGCATCGCCGCACGGATCTCCGCCTCAGTAACCATGATGATGCCATCGACAAAAGCCCGAATATGAGCAAAGTTCCTCACCCCCACGCTCTGCGTGCGCAGCCCGTCAGCAATCGTCCGGCTGGTCATGTCCGCGGACCAGGTAACGATCTTCCCGGTGCGAAAGCTTTGCGCGGTGTCTCCGGCAAGCTCCGGCTCCACGCCGAATACCTTGGCATCCGGACGGAGCCGCTTGACTGCAGTCGCAGTGCCACTGAGGAGGCCGCCTCCCGAAACGGGAGCGAGCACCAGGTCCACATCGGGCAGGGCTTCGACAATCTCCAGTCCACATGTGGCCTGGCCGGCGATGATCTGCTCGTCATCATACGGCGGCACCACCACATAGCCGTGTTCGCGAACCAGCTTCTCTGCCATGGCCAACCGCTCGCTCGAAGCCACCCCCACATCCACGACCTCGGCCCCGAGCGCGAGGGTGGCCGCGCGCTTGATCACCGGAGCATTCGATGGCATCACGATTACGGCCTTGGCCCCCACTTCACGCGCTGCATAGGCTACCCCCTGCGCATGATTGCCGCTGGAGTATGTAATGACCCCCCGCTTGATCTCCTCCGGCGTCAACTGCAGAATCTTGTTGGCCGCGCCACGCAATTTAAAGCTGCCGATAGGTTGCAGGCTTTCGGCCTT
>WNGK01005794.1_pt1 | contig 13034 bp, 10 predicted proteins | sample 5400601 | NCBI WGS metagenome assembly WNGK01 (sample SAMN13153376, study PRJNA577476) | soil metagenome | isolation source: 60 cm soil or saprolite under Garry oak tree replicate 1 | place: USA:California | collected 2016-06-15 | reverse complement strand
CTTCCTGAGCATGTGGCATCAGGAGAGTGGAGCAAAGAAATTCGTGCAACAATTCGGGCCGACGAAGGCAAGAATGCGGTTTGTCGATCATCATTTGGCGCACGCCATTAGCGCCTATGCATACTCGGGATTTGACGATCCCGCCGTTGTGGTCATGGACGGCCGCGGCGCGTGGGAAGCGACGACAATCTGGCACGGACACAATGGGAGGCTCGACCCCGTGGTGACGGTCCCATTTCCGGATTCCGTGGGATATTTTTACAGTGCATTCACGGAGTTTCTGGGCTTTCAACCCAACAGCGACGAATGGAAAGTGATGGGGCTGGCGCCCTACGGGAAGCTAGGTGTGGATTTGTCCGCCTTCATCGATTTGAAAGCAGCGCCGTATCGCGTTCACACGAGGCAACTGGCCGCCAACGGCGCGACGCCGTTCTCCGGCATGACAACGCTCCTCGGCCCGGCCCGCGTTCCGGAGAGCGACATCGACGACCGGCACAAAGACATTGCTTACGCCGTCCAGGACGCTTGTGAAATCGCGATAATGAGCGTGCTGCGGATGGCCATCGAGAAAACGCGTTGCCGAAACGTTTGCCTCGCCGGAGGCGTGGCGCTGAATTCGAAAGCGAATGGGAAAATTGTGGCGTCTGGCCTCGTGGAGAAAATGTTCGTGCAACCCGCGGCCACCGATGATGGAGTGGCCCTCGGGGCGGCACTTGCTCCGTATCTCGACGACAACGGAAAATTGCCAAACAAGCCGATGCGGCATGCCTATTGGGGACCAAGTTTTGATGACAAGGCGATCGAGAGCGCGCTGCGCACGTATAAATTGCGTTATACGCAGCTGCCGGACCCCGCGTCCACTGCGGCTGAACTCCTTGCGCAGGGGAAAATTCTCGGCTGGTTTCAGGGACGTATGGAATTTGGGCCGCGCGCACTCGGAAGCCGCTCGATTCTTGCCGATCCCCGCGATCCGAAAATGAACGTCAAGGTCAACAATGCGGTGAAATTCCGAGAGTGGTGGCGCCCGTTTGCGCCTTCGCTGAAGAAGGAAGCGGCGGGCGAATACCTGGAGAGCGCGACGGATTCACCATTCATGATTCTGACGGCGCAAGTGCGTCCGGAAAAGCGCGCCCTGATTCCGTCCGTCACGCACGTAGACGGCAGCGCCCGACCGCAGACCGTCGAGAAAGAAATCAACCCGCTCTACTGGCGGCTGATCGATGAATTCGGGAAGCGCACTGGCGTGCCCGTCATAATGAACACATCGTTCAATCTGCGCGGCGAAGCAATCGTGCACTCGCCGACCGACGCGATACGGACATTTTTCAGCTCCGGCATGGACGCGCTCGTGATCGGAAGCTTCCTCGTGGAAAAATGAGCATTTTGAAATGATCGGGCAGCGTATCATCGCGCTCCTCGGAAAGCCCGACGCACCCGCCGACGCGGTCGAAGAGTATTGCCGTTACCTCGGTGAAGCTCTGCTGACGGAAGGCTTCGAATTGACTATCGAGAGGGTGAGGTGGCCCGAGAGCGGGTGGAGTCGCGCCACGAGAGCGCTTCGACGCCGGGCGAAAGGGTGGCGCGGAACATGGATTTTGGTGCAATACACGGCGCTGGCATGGTCCGCACGTGGTTTCCCACTGCGATTTCCCCGGATTCTTAAGACCCTCAAAGCTGCCGGTGTCCACGTGGGCGTGGTGTTTCACGATGTTGAGCCTTACAGTGGAACGCGAGTGATTGATGGATTGCGCCGCCGCGCTCAGCTGCGGGCGATGCTTGAGGCACTGCGAATTTGCGACGCCGCGGTTTTCACGATTCCAATGGAGAAAATTTCCTGGATCAAAAGCCAACTTGCCAAAGGATGCTTCATTCCCGTCGGAGCAAATTTGCCCACGGTCAGTGAAGCCAACTCGAGGAAGGGGATTTCGACGGGCGATAAATTGAGCGTGGCGGTCTTCGGCATCACTGGAGGGGAATCAGGACGAAAAGAAATCGAACTAATAGTCGAAGCCGTTCGGTTTGCTGTCGCGCATGTCGGAAATCTGCGGCTCATTGTTCTGGGCCGTAATGCGCAAAGCGCCGAGGCGGAGTTTAGGAAACGTTTTCGCGATAGCGCGGTTGAACTCCACGTACTGGGTGTTCTATCGGAAGAAGGCGTGGTACGCAGTCTCTCCGTTTCCGACGTGCTCCTTTTTGTTCGCGGGCCTATTTCCACGAGGCGAAGCAGCGCAATCGCGGGGATTGCCTGCGGATTGCCGGTAATCGCGTCCGCGGGTCCGGAAACTGCGGCGCCGATCACCGAAGCGGGCCTGGCACTTTTTTCCCCGCAGAGGAAGGGCGACCTGGGGGACGTCCTGCTTCGCGTTTTGAAAGACGAGCACTACCGCGCTTCGCTGGCACAACGAAGCTGGGTGGCACAGCGGCATTATTTTTCGTGGCCCGCGATTGCCGCCCGCTACGCCGAACTCATGCGGAGCGCGAAATAGCCAGCGCGTCCTTGAAAGTGGCGAGCGCAACTCAAGGGATTACCGGCACAAAGCTTCGATCAAGACTTCCTTTTTTTTCTCGGCAAGACTGGTCAAGGCGTCTAGAGACGCAATGTAACCGCCGACAGCTGCCGCACCGAGAAAAGCGAAGGCTTCAGCGGGAAGCCAGAGATTACCGGTCCAATTCCCGGTGAAAAGAATCACGGCAGAAATGCCGCCCGTCAAAATCTGCGAGCCAAACGCAATGAGCACAGCCATGCCGGATTGGCGCTGGCCGCGCATCTGGCCGAATTCCATCTTGCGCGGAAAAGTGATCGAGGACCAGTTGGCAACGGTGAGCTGACCGACGATGGTGAAAATGATGGCGGCGCAGGTAGCAAAAAACATGTGGGCCGAAGGCAAGCCGACGCGCCACGCGAGCATCGCCAAGGAAAGCGAGATTTCCAGGGAGAGCACGGACACTAGCATCAGATTCTTCCCCAGCAGTACGTCGCGGAAACGCAGCGGGGCGGTGAAGTAGGTCTGAACGCCGCGGCCTTCGTAAGCAAAGCTGTTGTAAGCCGGCGCCATCAGAATCAGGATGAGGTAGGCCATCATGCCGGGGAAAAACATCTCTGCGGAGACGCCCTTGCCACCCACAGTCGGATTCCCGCCGGCAAAATTCATGCTGAAAATCAGTATCAGGAGCGGGGGTATCAGCAGCGTGAGATATGCAAAGCCGTTGCGGGTCAGATAGCGAAACTCTTTGCGAACGATCGCGGCCACCTGCGGCGAAAGCAAACTCAAGTGGTCCGGGCCATCGTATTTCCCCGCTATCGAGCGGACGGCGGCACGCGCTGGCGCCGCAGTTTCACTAAGCTCTTCGCCACGATATTGCGCGGCAAGGCGGCGCCACAGAAGAGCGCTGAGCAAAACCAGATAGAACAAAAGAAGAGCGGAGTTCAACAGGAACCCCGCGGGTTGAAGTCGGGTGACTGCGGCCAGGGCGCGGCCCGCAAGCGAAGGCGGGAACCACGCAAAGTATGGCAGGAGGCGCAGGAATGCAGACCGCGCGGACGTGCCGTAACGCTGCATCAGAGGGGTAAGAAAATTCAGCGAAACCATCGAGAGAACAAATATGCCGAGGAAAAGTTCCCGCGTCCTGCGCCGGGCGAGCAAGCGCTCCAGCCAGGAACCAATGAGCCGCTCAAGCGTTACATTGAGCAAGGCGAACACGGCAACGATCAGCAGCATGGCCGGCAATACGGCTGGTTTGGCGACCGCGGCTCCGGCGGTCATAGCCAGCAGCCAGCATAGCGATGCGAGCGCCGAAAAATCAGCGAACCCGTACGCCAACCCAATCATGTAGAACGCGCGGCGGCTCAGCGGAAACCGAAGCAGCGTGCGGAATTCGAAGTTCGCCCCGAAGCCTGCCACAAAGACCGGGAAAACCTGCCAGAATAGAAATATAGCCCAGAAAAGCAATGCCATCCACTCAAGACGGCCCTGGGAAACAAAGGCATAGGCGCCCGCGTAAAACGCAAAACAGAATCCGATCACCAAGATGCTGCTGAGGATCCCCGTAAAGATCAAGCCGATCAGGTCGAGACGATTATTTTTCTTGCGCAGGCTGTTCCGTAGAATTCGCCAGCGGAGTCCCGCGACCAGGCGGATCTGCTCGAAGACACTGACGGATTGCATCACATCAGCCATGAAAGTTCCTCGAGCTGCGGGCGTTCCGTGCCGTCCTGGCCAACGATCGACAGGAATATCTGTTCAAGGGTGGTCTTGTTTCCAGCCTCGCTCGAAATCCCTGCGCGCAGTTCTTCCAGCGAACCCTGCGCGACAAGCCTCCCTTTATGAATGATGGCCACGTGGCTGCACAGCCGTTCGACGATTTCCAGGACGTGGGACGTCAGGAAAATTGTCGTGCCGCGTTCGGTCATACGCGCCAGTAGCGCCTTTAGCGCGCCTGCTGCTAGCGCATCCACGCCTTCGAAAGGTTCGTCGAGGAACAGAATGCGCGGTCCATGAATCACCGCGGCAGCGAGAGCAAGCTTCTTTTGCATCCCGTGCGAGTAATCCGCAATCATGGTCTTGGGCCGATCGGCGAGCTGCATGAAATCAAGCAACTCCTCGGAGCGGCGTTGGGTTGTCGCGCGGTCCAGGCCATACATCCGTCCTACAAACTTCAGATATTCGGAGCCCGTCAAGCGCTCGAAAAGGCCCATGCCTTCTGGAACAACGCCGATCTGGCGTTTTACTTCGACCGGATTGGCGGCAAAGTCCACGCCGAGAAGCTGCATGCTGCCGGAGGTCGGCGCAAGCAAGCCCGTCAGAATCTTGATCGTCGTTGATTTTCCCGCCCCGTTCGGTCCCAGAAAACCGAAGAATTGTCCGGCCGTCACCTGGAGATCGATGCCGTCGACCGCGGTCAGGTTCCCAAATTTCCTTGTCAGCTTTTGCGTCTGAATGGCCATTTCCGGCATCGCGATTCCTTTTTCAGCCTCAAGAGCAGAATGCAAAACTTTAGCACGAGTTGTGATGATCCGCTGACAGAGAGCAGATCGATGTCAGGGCGCTGGAGTGCTGTCAAGAAGGCTTTTGACGGGTAGTCGACGCGGTGCTGAGCTGCAATTCTTTTGCTGGAAAAGCTGCGAGGAGCGCGGGTAATTCGACACGAAACACCGCTCCACCTTCCTGCCGGTTGTAGGAGAGAATTTTTCCGCCGTGCTCCTGAACGATGCCAAAGCAAATGCTGAGCCCCAGGCCCGTGCCCTTGCCAACCGGCTTTGTCGTATAGAAAGGATCGAAAACACGTTGCGGGTCCTTGAGGCCGGGACCCGTGTCAGAGAACAGGATGACGACGTTGGAGCGGTCACGAAGCGTCTTGATGGTGAGAACCCCGCCCCTGGCCGCCTCCATAGCTTCCAAGGCGTTGCTGATAATGTTGAAGAAAACCTGCATCAACTGATTTCCATCTCCGCGAACGCCGGGGAGGACGGATTCGAGCTGCAACTCGATGCGCGTTGTCCCGGAGCGCAGATCGAGGGCACGAAGTTGCACGGCGTTGTTGACCACGGTGTTGATGTCGAGGAGCGTGCGCTCGGCGGGCACCTGGCGCGCGAAACTCAATAGGTTCCCGACCAGAGTTTTGGTGCGGCGCGCCTGGTCGCGGATTTTTGACGCTGTCGTGCGCGCTTTCTCCGGAACCGTAGGGTCATCGGCGAGCAGATCGGAAAAACCGAGGATCGCCGCGAGCGGATTGTTGATTTCGTGCGCCGCGCCTGCGGCGAGCTGGCCCAGAGAAACGAGCTTTTCCGATTGCACGATCTGCGCTTGCAGCCGTTTCAGATTCTCGATGGACTGTTCTGACTTGGCGAGGAGCCGCGAGCGATCCCGGTCGGCTAGATGGGTACGCACGAAGATCAACAGGGCGAGAGGGACAGAGGCAATCAAGGTGGCCATGAGACGAAAATCACGAACTTCGGCATCATCGTGGCTAAATCGCAGCGTATAGATGGCGAACAGGGGAAGCGAGATCACCGCCGCCATGGCCAGGCGGGCCGGCCAGACATTTTTTTCTGAGGCCAAATCCGGGTCCGAGTCGTAGGCGTTTTCGGAGGGAGCATCCAATCGGTCATGATTCTGATAGGCGATGACGCCGGCCAGGGCAAACCAGAGGAAGCTCGATACCAGGGGAAGGTCGTACAAACTTCCCGTGTAGTACCTGTGATTGTCGATGGCAACGTTGATGCTCAATGAAGAAAACATATAAATTGTCGAGGCGCCGAAGAGATTGGCGTAGACAATCCTCCACGCCCCGGTTGATCGTAGCCATAGGATGGCCCATCCGACGACAATCACCATGTTCTGGATGTTGGTGATTAAATTGAATGTGTGATTGTACTGACCAAGAGCCGGCGTTGCGTACAACCAGGGCAAGACCACAAAAACATAGAGGAACGTCCACCAGACCAACAGTAATACAAAATCCAGATAGCCAAAACGCAACTGAACCTCCCCGCGTTTGAGGTGGGGACGCAAGGCGAGCGCTGCCATCATCGGAATTCCGCGCAGAAAAAACAGGATATCTCCCGCATACATCTCGGGAAGAGGCCGTTGAAGATAGACCTCATAATAAGTCCACTCAAACTGACCGATCATCCAAAGCGTGCAGCTCATGGCGAGCAGCATCCAGAAGATATTTCTCCGCCAGTGGGGCGTGCCGGCATTCAGGAGCAGGCCGGCGTTGGCCAATAGTGGTATGAGGCATTGTACAAGATTTCCGAATGTACTAAGCGACTCCGAACCGCGCCTCAGCGACAGCGACATGGCGGAGTAGACGATAAGAATGAAGATCCAAGTCCCCACGATCCAGACGATTCTGCGGGAAGAAGACATACTCTAGGTATTTCCAGTTTAGGCGCGCAGAGCAGGGATGCGAGCGGGCAATCACTCCGGCTTGGCCTAAAGATTAACGAGTGACGGGCCGCGACCACTCGGCGGCGCGACTCGTAGACTCAAGCGTGGCGGAGGAGGGGGGATTCGAACCCCCGAGACCCTTTCGAGCCTAACGGTTTTCAAGACCGCCGGTTTCAACCGCTCACCCACTCCTCCGCTCACAATTCTAACGCAGTCCGTGGGTTAGAAGAGCATTTGTGCTTGTGGACGCTGCCAGTCTGTGCCGGAACCAGTGAGAACGTGCTGCACGTACGGAATCAATACATCATTCAAGGACGTGAGCGAGCCCCACATAAAGAAAAGCGTGGTGAGGACCGCCAGCGCGCCGGTGTAAGTGCCCGGGGTTCCGCGCGTTACCGTGGGACTCTCTTAACGCTTACGTTTGCCATTGATGGTCACGTCCATTTTTCCGCGGGACATGCCGGTTCCTGCCTCAGCGCCCGGCAGCCGACACGAAAGGCACGCGAACCGGCCGCCTTGAACCGCGCAGGATAATGACACAGTTGGCCGGGCCGCCGCCGCCTTTAATCGGAAAGCACAAAAAAGGGACGCTCCCAAAGTATGGATTTTGAGCCATGGCAGGAATCACGAAAGATTTTTTGTAATACTCCTGCAATCTCGCGCCGGGCATAACTGCTTGTGTTTCCTCGGTGTAACGCAGAGTCTTTTATTCAGATTGCGCCTTGCTATATTCGAGCAATCGTATTCTTATTGGAACCATTGACACGCTGCGAGCGGCACCGTAGCATCGCTTTCACCGGCCGCAATTCTCACTCACGAGCGCGCCGGAAGAGAGGCCTCTCATGAGCCTTCGCGACTTCATCGCCAAACAATGGATCGACGTCATCGAATGGGTTGAGCCGGAAGAGGGCATCCTGGCCTACCGCTACCCCATGCAGGATCGCGAGATTCAGAACGGCGGCAAGCTGACCGTTCGAGATTCGCAAGCCGCGGTTTTTGTGAATGAAGGGAAAGTTGCGGACATCTTTGGACCAGGACTGTACACGTTGAACACCCAAACGCTGCCTATCCTGACATATCTGAAGAACTGGGACAAAGCATTCAAGTCGCCCTTCAAGTCCGATGTCTATTTCTTCTCCGCGCGAATTCAGACCGACCAACATTGGGGCACGCAGAATCCCATCTCCATCCGAGACAAGGAATTCGGTGCGATCCGTCTTCGCGGCTTCGGAATTTACTCATATCATTTGAGCGATGCCAAATCGTTTTATAGCAAGATCAGCGGCACTCGGGACATTTATCACGTGGCAGATCTCGAAGGCCAGTTGCGCAATACCATCATCGCCAAGATGACTGACGCGTTCGCCGCCAGCCAGGTGCCGTTCCTGGATATGGCCGCGAGTCAGGGCGCCCTGGCCGAAAAAATCAGCGAGACCCTCAAACCAGCGTTAACGGAATATGGACTCACCCTCGACAGCTTTGTAGTCGAAAACCTTTCGCTTCCGGACGAGCTGCAGAAAGTGCTCGACCAGCGCATCAGCATGAACATGCTTGGCGACATGGGCAAATTTACGCAATATCAGGTGGCGCAAGCTATCCCCATCGCGGCCGCGAACGAAGGCGGAGGCGCGGTAGGAATGGGCGCGGGTCTCGGCGCAGGCGTGGCCATGGGCCAGGCCATGATGGACGCGGTCAAGAAATCGACCTCGGCGCCCACTGGCGGAGCGGCGCCTGCCGTGGCCGGAGCTCCCGCGGCCGAAACCAAATTCTGTAGCGAATGTGGCAAGCCCATCCCGCGCAGCGCCAAATTCTGTCCGGAATGCGGAAAACCCCAGGTGTAGTGCCACGCCTGCCATGAGCGGAATCGAGTGGGTCGTTGAAGCCTTCGGATGCTCGTCGCAGTCGCTGCGGGACATCGCTGTCTTACAAAATTTATTCAACAGCATCATCCGGGAGATGAAGCTCCGGCCCGTCGGCGAAACGCAGTGGCATCAGTTTCCCGGCACCGGAGGCATCACTGGACTTTGCCTTCTTGCGGAGTCGCACCTTGCGTGTCACACGTTTCCCGAGCACGGTTCGCTCTGCCTCAATCTCTTCTGCTGCGTTCCGCGCGCGGAGTGGGATTTCGAAACTATTCTGCGGCACCTCTTCGATGCGGATTCCATTTCGGTTCGCCGGCTGCAGAGGCCCTACGAATCCAAATGGAAGCAGGTCGCTGGTGACTGACGCAATACCTCTCGCCGCAAGCTTGGTGGGTCATTTGCGATGACCCAGCCCGTTGCCAACTGTCCGAACTGCGGCGCAAAGATCGTTTTTCGCTGGTCCAGCAGCGTGCAGACCGTATGCGAATTTTGCAAGAGCATACTCGTGCGCACGGATGTGGACCTGAAAAAAGTCGGCCAGGTGGCCGATCTCCCGCCGGACAGTTCGCCCATTCAGATCAACACCGAAGGCAAGTACGGGAGCAAAGCGTTCGTGGTGGTCGGCCGCATCCTTTACGAGTACGATCAAGGCGGCTGGAACGAGTGGCACGTCATGATGAACGACGGCACAAGCGCCTGGCTCTCTGATGCGCAAAGTGAATATGCGCTGTCTTTGTCTTCCAAGGCGCAGAACCTCCCGGCCGCTGCGCAGGTCCACGTGGGCCAGCAATTCACGTGGAACAACCAGCCCTATACCGTGAGCGTGATCACCCCGGCGCATTATCGCGGCGTCGAAGGCGAATTGCCGTTTCAGTATTGGGACAAGACAGACGTCACGTTCGTCGATCTGCGCACGGAGTCCAAAAAGTTCGCGACGCTCGATTACAGCGATCCCGAACCGGCTCTGTATCTCGGTGAATTCGTGGAATTCGACGATCTCAAGTTGAAAAATCTACGTAGTTTCGAGGGCTGGTGATGAGCGCGAGCACTCCACCGCTTTCCGGACCTCCGAAACCGCAAGCGAAGGCGCTGAATTGTCCGAAGTGCGGCGCGGCCATCGTTCTGCGTTCGTTCGGCCAAGCCGAAACAGTCGTGTGCGCGAGCTGCCACTCCATCCTCGACGCCAAAGATCCCAACCTGGCGATTCTTCAGCAATTCGAGGCCGCCACGCGCGAAGTCAAGCCGCTCATTCCTCTTGGCATGCGCGGCAAGTTGCGCGGCATGGATTACGAAGTCATCGGGTTCCAGCGGCGCAGCACCCAGGTCGACGGAATCACTTACTACTGGCACGAATACGTTCTCTTCAATCCGTACAAGGGCATCCGCTATCTCAGTGAATATAACGGGCACTGGAATGACATCAGTGTTTGCAAGCAACTTCCAGTGTTTAAGGGCGGATTATTGGGTACGGATAGGTCAACGTCAAATTATCTCGGCGAAGAATACAAGCATTTTCAAACTACCGATGCCGAAACCGATTTCGTCCTTGGCGAGTTTCCGTGGCAGGTTCGCGTCGGCGAACACGCTATTGTCATGGACTACGTGCATCCCCCTCGCGTCCTCTCCAGAGAGAAGGTCGACAACGAAGTCACCTGGTCCATCGGCGAGTACATGTACGGCCGAGAAATCTGGGACGCCTTCAAGCAGTCCGGCGCTCCGCCCGAAGCCATGGGCGTGTACGAAAATCAGCCTTCGCCCGTCAGCACCAACCTCACGGGTATGTGGGTCGCGTTCGGGGCCTTTGCCGTATTTCTCCTGGCGCTCATGGCCGGTTTCGACATGCGCGCGAAAAAAGAGCCCGTCCTTCATGAAACCTATCAATACAATCGCGCTGTATCGAAAGGCGAGGCCTCTTTCGTCACCGATGTGTTCGAACTCACTGGCCACACTTCAACCGTGGAAGTGAAAACCTACACGCCTGTCAGCAACCATTGGATTTACTTGAACTATGCGCTCATCAATCGCGACACCGGACAGGCCTGGGACTTCGGCCGCGAAGTGAGCTACTACTCCGGTTATGACAGCGACGGTTCCTGGACCGAAGGGAAACAGAATGACGCTGTCGTGATCCCGAGCGTCCCTCCGGGCCACTACTACCTGCGCATTGAGCCGGAGGCTGATCCTTCGCTTCCCGCCATTCCGTACACCGTCGACATCACCCATGACGTGCCCGTCTTGGGAATCTACGGGATCGCCTTTCTCTCCCTGCTCGTGCCCGTAGTCATCATTTCCTTCCGTGCTTACACTTTTGAGCGGTCCCGCTGGTCCGAAAGCGATCACCCTCCCATGCAATTGTCCAGTATGTCCGGCAGTTCGGGGGACGACGAATAATGTTCCGGAAATTCTACGTTCTTTATGGATTCCTGGTTCTCGGCACGGCCGCCTTCGGCCAATATCGCGGCTGGAGCCTCGACACCATCAACCAGCTCAAAAACGTTCCGAAGTCCGTCCGCGATAATCCCGGCTCGTACCGCTCGGTTTACGGCGGCTATCACCATTACACAGGAGGCAAATAAGATGAACCTTGTTCCGCTCGGCAACATCATCGCTGCACTGGTCTTCGCGTTTGTCGGAATCCTTATTTTCGTCATCGCGTTCATCGCGATGGACAAGCTCACGCCTTACCATCTGTGGAAGGAAATCGTGCAGGAACACAATATGGCGCTCGCCATCCTCGTCGGCGCCATGTCCCTCGGCATCTGCATCATCATTGCCGCCGCGATTCACTAGCCCATGGGCATCCTGGTGTTCATTTCCGTGCTGTTGGTGGCGGCTTGCGGCCTCATCTATGAGCTTGTCGCCGGCACGCTTGCCAGCTATCTTGTCGGAGACAGCGTCTTTCAGTTCTCCACTATCATCGGCACGTACCTGTTCGCGATGGGTATCGGCAGCGCGCTCTCGCGCTATATCAACCGCGGCCTCGCGAATCGCTTCGTGTGGATCGAGTTGCTACTTGGGGTCATCGGCGGCTTTTCCTCCGCCCTGTTGATGCTTGCGTTTGCCTTCACGCAGGGATTCGAATTGATTTTGTACGCGCTGGTCATTGTGATGGGCGTCTTGGTCGGACTGGAAATCCCGTTGCTCATGCGCATAGTCCGCGACCGTTATCAATTCCGCGACGTTATCGCGCACGTCCTCACCTTCGATTACCTCGGCGCTCTCGGAGCCTCGCTCCTGTTTCCGATTCTGTTGGTGCCGCGCCTCGGTCTGGTCCGTTCCGCCATGTTATTCGGCTTGATCAACGCGGCCGTCGCGCTCTGGAGTACGTTCCTGTTCGCCAATCAACTCTCTCGCCCGCGCGGTTTGCGTGTTGCCTGTGCCGTCGTCTTGTGTGCATTAGGCGCGGGAATTGCCGGCGCGAAACACATCACAGCCACAGCCGAAGATAATATCTACGCCGACGAAATTATCTTTGCACGCGACACGCGCTACCAGCATCTCGTTCTCACGCGCTTCAAGGATGACCTCCGTCTTTTCCTCAACAGCCATCTCCAGTTCAGCTCCCGCGACGAATACCGTTACCATGAAGCGCTAGTTCATCCCGGCCTGGCTGCTGTTCCGGCCCCGCGCCGCGTCCTGATTCTTGGCGGTGGCGACGGCCTCGCCGTTCGCGAAATCCTGAAGTATCCGCAAATCGAGAGCATCACGCTCGTCGATCTCGATCCTGAGATGACCGGAATTTTTTCCTCGAACCCCATGCTGACCAAACTGAATGCCAGCTCTCTGCTTTCTCCTCGCGTGCACGTCATCAACGCCGATGCGTTTCCGTGGGTCGATTCAAATACCGACAATTTCGATTTCATCGTCATCGATTTTCCCGATCCTACGAACTATTCGCTCGGCAAGCTTTACACCACGGCGTTCTACCGTGCCGTCGCGCGCCACCTCAGCGCGCAGGGATTGGTGGTGGTGCAGAGCACTTCACCCATGTTCGCCCGCGATTCCTTCTGGTGCATCGCGCAAACGCTGAAGCAATCCGGCCTGCAAACCTATCCCTATCACGTCTACGTCCCCTCGTTCGGCGAGTGGGGCTTCGTCCTGGCCGGCACGCACGAATACACTCCCCCCAAGTCTCTCCCCACGGGATTGCGTTTCGTCAACGTAGACGGCCTTCCCGCGCTTTTTCAGTTTCCTCCGGACATGGCTCCGCTCCCCATGCCGGCCAATCAGCTCAACAGCCAGGTGCTAGTCCGCACCTACGAAAACGATTGGAAGGACATCA
>WNGK01007916.1_pt1 | contig 13035 bp, 12 predicted proteins | sample 5400601 | NCBI WGS metagenome assembly WNGK01 (sample SAMN13153376, study PRJNA577476) | soil metagenome | isolation source: 60 cm soil or saprolite under Garry oak tree replicate 1 | place: USA:California | collected 2016-06-15 | reverse complement strand
GTTGACGTTGCTGCTGAGGTTGCGGTTGCGGAAACGCCGGAAATAGGCGTTGCCACCGAGCAGGACGCCCTCGCTCAGGAAGAGGCTGCCCTTGGCGGCGACAAATGCCAGGCGGTTCTCGTTGAGATCCGGAAAGGTGTACGCCTGCGTCGGCGTGTCCAGCCACGCGGCCGGGAGTGTCTGCGTCCCCTGCAGGGCGTTATCAGCCAGGGTCAGGCTGACGTCGAGGTCGGCGCGCTCGTCCTGGTAGCCGACCTTGCCGAAGAACTGCCGGGTCCGACTCGGATTGTGATCGGCCCACCCGTGCTCGTCTGCGAAGCTAGTCGCCATGAAATAATCGATGCGATCACGCGCGCCGCCATATTCGAATCCGATTGTCTTCCGGCCAAACGATCCGCCGGAGAGCTCGATCGAGCCGCCGGGATATTGCGCGCCGCTCTTGGTGTAAATCGCGAGCGCGCCGCCGAGTGTGTTCAATCCGAACACAGGATTCGAGCCCGGGATGAGCTGCACGCTGGAGATCGCCGCCCGCGGCAGCAGGTCCCAGTTGACGACATCGCCGAAAGCCTCGTTGATGCGCACGCCGTCCTGGAATACCGACAGGCCCTGAGGGGTTCCAAGCAGCGGCGAGGCGACGAAACCGCGGAAGCTCAAATCGCGCTGGTAGGCATTGCCCTGGCCCGAGCCGGTGCCGACGCTGTTCGCGTTGCGATCGAGGAAGTCGGTGAGATCGAGCGGCCGCTGTCGCGCGAGGTCCCGGCTGCCGAAGACCTGCACGTTGGCGGGTACATCCTTCGCGGGCGTGCCCAGTCCCGGCAACGGCGTCGTGCCGATCACCGTCACGGTCGGCAGCTCGAAGACCTCGGCAGGGTTGTCAGCGCCGGCGCGTCCGGCGCCGAGGATCGTGATCAACGCAACAGCGAGCGCCAGCGTCGGTGGCGCTGCTTGGCGGAGGCTCAAGTCAGCGGGCGATCGCAACGCCCCAGGGCAGTTCCCCCACGGGGACATCCGCGATCTTGGTATTGCTTTCGGTGTCGATCACTGCGACCGCGTTCGATCGGCCGCAGGCGACGTAGAGCTTCCGTCCGTCGGGCGTGATCGCCATGTTCCAGGGACGCTTGCCGACGGGGATCCTGGCGATGATCGCGTTGCTCGACGTATCGATGACCTGCACCGTGCCTTCGCCGCCGGAGGACACGTAGACGCGCTTGCCGTCGGGACGCACGGTCACACCATTCGAGCGGCTGCCGGCCTTGATCCGGGCGATAACTTCGCCTCGAGCGACGTCGAACACGTTGACCGTGTCGGCGTTTTCCGCAGCGACGTATGCCCGGCTCGAGTCGGGGAGAAAACCGATCCCGCGTGGGCGGTCGCCCACCTTCACTGACTTGACCACTTCGTTCTTCTGGAGATCGACGATGTCCACGCTGTCGGCTTCCTCGCTGCTCACATACAGCCATCGGCCATCCGGACTGAACACGGCATGCTCGGGATTCTTGCCCCGCATCTTGAGGCGCCGTTCGACCTGCCCCGTCTGCGTATTGACGAGCAGCACCAAGTCGTTCTCCTCGACCGCCGCCGAAAGCCAGACGCTGTCGGGCGAGAGATAGACCGCCTCGGGCGAATCACCTAGAGCGGTTCGCTGGATCACCGACCCCGAGGCCGGGTCGATCGCAAGCAGCGTGTTGCTGGTCTGATCGCTGATGTACAAGCGTCTCGCGTCGGGCGAGATGGCAATACCGCGCGGCTTGGTGCCGGCTTTGAATGTCGCAGTGACTTTGTCGGTTGCTGTATCGATCACCGAGATCGACGCCGAGCCTTCGTTCGATACATAGGCCAAGGGTGCCGCCCGCGCGGAAGCGCAACCCCACGCGGTGATTGTGATTGCGATCCAGAATAGTCGACCCATGGTCATGCGTTCTCCTTGCTTGCGCCCGTCCTGCCGGTTCTCCTTGCTTGCGCCCGTCCTGCCGGTTCACATGGCGGCGAAGGCAGCAGGTCACCGTAACAGACGAGAATGAATGCGGCGGCCGGGAAACCGCATTAGATCACACCTTTCCACTGGCCCGCGGACACCTCGGCCGGATTGGCCGAAGCCGCGCGCTCGCGGAACAGAAGGGGCCGCGCCGCGAGAGTCGGTGCCAATTGCGCGCGCTCGACCGCATCGGTGACAAGCCGGTGTCTCGGTGACAGAGCGCACACAGGATCGGCGTTCACAGCCTCGCCGGTGAGCATGTACGCCTGACAGCGACATCCGCCAAAGTCCTTGGTGCGCTCGGGGCAGGAGCGACACGGCTCGCGCATCCAGTCCTCACCACGATAGGCGTTGAACGCGGGTGACTCATACCAGACCTCGCGCACGCTGACCTCGCGCACGTTCGGAAACGTGAGTCCGGGTAGCATGCGCGCGGCTTGGCACGGCAGCGCAAGGCCGTCGGGGGCGATATTGAGGAATACCGAACCCCAGCCGTTCATGCATGCCTTCGGGCGATCCGCGTAGTAATCCGGCACGACGAAGAACATCTTCATGCGCCCGCCAAGCTTTGCACGGTAAGCGTTGGTCACCTGCTCGGCTCGCTCGATCTGCTCACGGCTGGGCAACAAATGGTCGCGGTTGAGATAGGCCCAGCCGTAATATTGAGTGTTGGCGAGCTCGAGAAAATCGGCATCGAGCGCGACCGCCATCTCGATTATCTTGTCGATGTGGTCGATATTGAGCCGTGATAACACCACGTTGAGCACCATGGGATAGGCGTGACTCTTTACCAGCCGCGCTACTTTCAGCTTGAGGTCGAAGGTGCGGGTGCTCGACAGAAAGTCGTTGACCTCCTTCGTTGAATCCTGAAACGATACCTGGATGTGGTCGAGACCGGCCGCCCTCAGCTCCCCGATGCGTACCTCGTTCAGGCCGACACCCGACGTGATCAGATTGGTGTAGAACCCGAGGCCGTGCGCTTCGGCGACGAGTACGGCAAGGTCGTCGCGTACGACTGGCTCGCCGCCGGAAAACCCGAGCTGTACGGCACCGAGCGCACGTGCCTCACGAAACACCCGTTTCCAGTCCTCGGTGGACAGCTCGTTTTCGACCTTGGCAAAATCGAGCGGGTTGGAGCAGTACACGCAGTGCAGCGGACAGCGGTAAGTCACCTCTGCCAGCAGCCATAACGGCGGACCGGGTCGCGGGTTATTCGGCAAATTCGATCCAGCCACGGCTGGCAGCCTCGCTCAAAAACTCTTGCACGTCTTCCCGCAGGCCCGTCGCGTTGAATGCGCGTTCCAGATCGTCCACGAGTACGCCAACGTTGGTAGTTCCGTTACACCGCTTGAGGATCTCGGCCGCCGGGCCGTTCAGGCGTACCATGCCCTCGGGATAAAGCAATACCCAGGCCTGCTGAGCCTCCTCCCACTGCAATCGATACAACGAGCGCAGGATGGGCTGCGCGTGCAGCGTAATCTCAGCCATGCTGCACTTCCACCGCCGATCGCGCCTCGTCGGGATACGCGATCTGGATCGCATCGAGCATGTTCCACAGCACGTCGAGCTTGAAGCGCAGGATTTGGAGCGCGCGCTCCTGCAGCGGACGTGTGTTGAAGTAGTCGAGCGTTAGTGCGAGTCCGTGTGCCACGTCGCGCCGCGCCTCCGACAGCCGGTTGCGGAAATAGGCAAGACCCTTGGGATCGATCCAAGGGTAGTGCTGTGGCCAGTTCGCGAGGCGCTGCTCGTGGATCTTCGGCGCAAAAAGCTCCGTGAGCGAGGCGCAGACCGTCTCCTGCCAGGGGTGGGTGCGCGCAAAATTCACGTAGGCATCGACGGCGAACCGAACCCCGGGCACGACGTTCTGCAGCGAAGTCATCTCGGCTCGGGCGATCCCGACGGCCTCCCCGAGCTGGATCCAGGCTTCGATCCCGCCGGCGTCCTGGCCGTGCCCGTCGTGATCGAGGATGCGCTGGATCCATTCGCGTCGGACGCTGCGGTCCGGGCAGTTCGACAACATCGCGGCATCCTTGATCGGGATGCTGATCTGATAATAAAAGCGGTTCGCCACCCAGCCGCGGATCTGACGCGGCGTTAGCAGCCCGTTGTTCATCCGCACGTTGAACGGGTGGTGGATGTGATAGCTCGCGCCCTGCGCCCGCAGACTTGCCTCGAACTCTTCGCGGCCCAGGGGCGTGCTCACAGCGTGAGCTCCATGCCGTCGAACGCGACCTCGATGCCCTCATGCTCGAGCATCCGGCGCTCGGCGGAGTCTTCGTCGAGAATCGGATTGGTGTTGTTGATATGGATCAGAACCCGGCGCGCGTTCGGGAACTCGCGCAGTTGCTCGATCATCCCGCCGACACCGGCTTGAGGCAAATGGCCGATCTCGTGAGCGTGCTTGCGGCCGACGCCGAGGCTGATCATCTCGTCATCGGTCCAGAAAGTACCGTCCACAAGCAGGCAGTCGACGCCCGCCATCTTCCGGCTAACGCGCGCGTCGATTTCAGCAAGTCCCGGTGCGTAAAAGACGCTGCGTCCTGAGCGCTGATCCCGAATCACGAAGCCGATGTTGTCGCCCGGCTGGGGCGAGTCCCGTCGCGGGGAGAAGGGCGCGGGTTTGCTCACGAGAGGCAGCGCCTGCAGATCGATCCCATCGATGCCGTCCATCGCGAACCAGGTCCCATCGATCGAAACGCGGTGCCAATCGACGCCGCAAAAATGATCAAGCAGCCGCAGCACCGGGAAGCCGGCCATGAGGTCCTCGTGCACCAGATCGGTCGAGTAAAGCGGCAGCCGATCGCCTTCGCGCAGGAGCAGCAGCCCCGCGGCGTGATCGATCTGGCCGTCGGTCAACGCGACTGCCGCGATGCCGGAGGAGCGCAGCGCACCCCGTGGCTGCAATTCGGGCGTGGCGCCGATCTGCGCCAGGATGTCCGGCGAGGCGTTGAATAGGACCCAATGCTCTCCATCGCCGCTTACGGCGATCGAGGATTGGCTACGGGGCCGCGCTCGAATCGTGCCCGCGCGCAGGCCGGCGCAGTTGCGGCAGTTGCAATTCCACTGGGGAAAGCCACCGCCCGCCGCAGAGCCGAGAACCTTGACACGCACAAAAACGGCGCCTTGCCAGGATGCGCAGCGAGGCGCCGCGCCAAACAGCTACCGTATGGCGACGTACATCGTGATTTCAAAACCGAAGCGGATGTCCTGAAAAGACGGCTTGGACCATTGCATTGCTACCTCCTGGAGTTGTCTTGCACACCCCGTCGGGCATATCGTTACATCGGCCCTTCGGAGCAAAGCTATTATGCAAGGCGCGGGAAGCTCGGGTTGCCGTCAAAGTTGCGCGCCGACACTCATGAAAATCATGAATTTGGATCTAGGGTGGGCCGGACCTTCATACCGTGGCGAAGTCGTGCCGACTCGGCGGGGAGACCTGGTCCCATGAGCCTGCGATTGCAGATCAATATCGCGATCACTGCGCTCATGCTCCTTTTCATTGGCGCCCTTGTCGTCGTCGAGATCGACGACTCGAGCCGCTCTGTCGCCGAAGAAATGGAAGCTTCGAGCCGCGTGGCCGGCGTGCTTCTGGATGGCATCACCAAGCTCGACCGAGGCTCCGATCCGACGTGGCTCGGGGCATTCCTCATGCGCCTCGGGCGCGTCCGCGCCAACGAGATCGAATTGGTTGCCTCCGATGGTGCCACCCTGTACCGCTCGCCGCCGCCGACGTACAAGTCGGGACGGGACGCGCCCGGATGGTTCGCAAGGCTGATGACTCCTGCGACGGATCCCTTGACGATCTCGCTGCATGGCGCAACGCTGCGCGTGACGCCGAACGCGTCGCGCGCGATTCTCGATGCGTGGGATAATCTGTATCGATTCGCGGTGATCTGCGGCGTGTTTCTGGTCCTGGCCAACGTCGCGGTCTTCTGGTTCACCGGTCGCGCGGTTGCCCCGCTCGAGCGCATCGCCAACGCGCTTTCCCACGTCGAGCAAGGTGCGCTCGATACCCGCCTGCCGCTGCTGCGTGGACGTGAGGCGCGTCAGATCGGAGAGAGTTTCAACCGCATGGCAACCGCCCTGGAAGAGACCGTGCGCATCCGCGAGCAGGCCGAGTGGGCACGCGCGCAACTTGCCAACGGCCGCGCCTTCGGACGGGAGATCCAGTCGCGGATGGAGGAGGAGCGGCGCGTTCTCGCGCGCGAGCTGCACGATGAACTGGGCCAGACCGTCACCGCTATCCGTTCCATCGCTGCCTCGATCGGGCCGGGCGCGCTCACTGACGACGCGGCGAAGCGCATCAAGATGATGGAGGAGCTCTCTGTTCGCCTTCACGATGGCATGCGCGACCTGGTACCACGCTTGCGGCCGCTGGCGCTCGATGAGCTCGGGCTTGCGGAGGCGCTGCGCGATCTGGTACACGATCACCGGGCGCACCACGCCGGGCTCGCTTTTGAACTGGCCACGAGCGGGGATCTCGGTGCCATCCCGGATGAACTGGCGATCGCGCTCTATCGCGTCGTGCAGGAGAGTCTCACCAACGTCGTCAAACACGCACACGCGACCCGCTGTAACATTGCCCTCGCCGCTTGCCGCGACTCGCTCTCCCTCACGGTGGAGGATGACGGCAGAGGCATCGCCGAGACGGACCTCACCAAGGCAGGCCGCTTCGGGGCGCGCGGGATGCGCGAGCGTATCGAGTCTCTGGGCGGAAGCTTCACCTTTGCCAAGGCCGAGTTGGGAGGGCTCGCGGTGCAGGTGCGGCTGCGGCTGCCGCTGGCTTCCATCGTGGAAGCCTGAGATCACGTGACGTTCACCATGGAGACACGACAACAGGGTGACACGCCCACGACCGTTCTGCTCGCAGACGACCACGCCATCGTTCGCATGGGCTTTCGGCTTCTGCTGGAGACGGCAGGAAAGTGTCGCGTGGTAGGCGAAGCAGCGAGCGGGGAGGAAGCCTGCAGTCTCTACTTCAAGCTCAACCCGGACGTGCTGGTGATCGATATTGCGATGCCAGGCATGGGCGGACTCGAGGCGATGAACCGCATTCTGGCGCGCAACCCCGAGGCGCGCATCCTGGTGCTGTCAGCGCATGAGGATACGAGCTACCCGCGCCGCACGATGCGGGCAGGCGGGCTCGGCTACCTGTCGAAGCGAGGTGCGCCGGCCGAGCTTCTGCAAGCCGTCAATGCGGTCGCCCGAGGCGCGACCTACATCGAGCCCGGGATCGCGCACCGGCTCGCGGTTCAGGGACTGAAGGGCCCGCATGGCCCCGTGGACATGCTCTCCGAGCGGGAATTCGAGGTCTTCGTCCACCTTGCGCAAGGGAAGAGCGTGGCGCAGGTCGCCGAGCTGCTGTCCCTGAGCCCACGCACCATAGGCACTCACCTCTATAACGTTAAGCAGAAGCTGGGCGCGCAGAACGCCGCGGAACTGACGTTGATCGCGCTGCGCGCGGGGCTGCTCAACGAGGGAATGTAGGCGCACCGCGCCGGGAAGTTGGATCGACTTGGAAGTCGCGCGGGCGATCGGCTATGCTAGACGGGGCTGGCGAGAGGACATGCGAGAGGTCGAGCAATTCAAGTGGATCCGCGCGGACGCGCGCCGGCTGCTCCTGGTGGCGACGGCGTGCGCCGGCGCGGCGAGCGCCCAGGTGCCGCTGCGGCTCGACCCGGTGGTCGTGACCGCGACCCGTACGGAAGCGCGTGCATTCGATCTTCCGGTCGCCATCGATACGATCGACGCCCTGCTGTTGCAGCGTAATCAGCTCGAAGTCAATCTGTCCGAATCACTCTCGCGGGTCCCCGGTATTGTCGTCGCCAATCGGTGGAACTACGCGCAGGATCTGCAGGTGTCGGTGCGTGGCTTTGGCGCGCGCGCCAACTTCGGCGTTCGCAGCATCCGGCTCTATCAGGACGGCATCCCGGCCACCATGCCCGACGGACAGGGCCAGTCGGGAAGCTTCAGCATTGCCTCCGCGCAGCGTGTCGAAGTGCTGCGCGGACCGTTCTCGACGCTGTACGGCAATGCGTCGGGGGGCGTGATCTCGATCTTCACCGAAGACGGCACCGACCCGCCGCAGGCGCAAGCCCAGATCGTCGGCGGGAGTTACGGCACCTACAACGCGATCGCCAAGGTGCAAGGCATCGCACACGGCGTCGGTTACGTGGTGGCGGGCAATCATTTCGCGACCGACGGCTACCGCGATCACAGCGAGGCTTCGCGCGACCTGGTCAACGCCAAGCTCAAGTTCAACGTCGATCCCGACACCCGCGTGACGTTGATCGCGAATTCGCTGTATCAACCCGAGGCGCAGGACCCGCTGGGACTCACCCGGGCGCAGTGGCAGGCCGACCCACGCCAGTCCGACCCGTCGTCAGTCCTGTTCAACACGCGCAAGACCGTGAATCAGCAACAAGGCGGCGCGACGCTCGAGCGGCAACTGGGCTCGGACACGGTGGCCCGCCTCACGGTCTACGGTGGAAGGAGGCTGGTCCGACAATATCTTGCGCTCGCCGGGACCCTGCCGACCTCGTCCGGCGGCGTCACCGACCTGGACGGCGACTTCGAAGGCGTCGACGGGCGCGTCAGCGGACGAACGATCGTCGGCGGCGGGCCGCTCACCTTGACCGCGGGCGTCGCCTACGACCGGCAGCACCAGCGGCGCAAAGGATTCGTCAACAACAATGGCGAGCTCGGGGACCTTCGGCGCGATGAGGACGACTTCGTCAACTCGACCGATGGCTACGCGCAGGCGGAGTGGGCGCCGCTCGCCGCGCTGTCGTTTCTCGCGGGCGCGCGCTACAGCGACGTACGCTTCAAGTCCGACGACCATTTCATCAACCCCACCAATCCCGACGACAGCGGGCGCGTGGCCTACAGCCACTTCAGTCCGGTCGGCGGCGCCGTCTGGCATGTCGCACGCGAGGTAAACGTCTACGTCAACTGGGGCGAAGGCTTCGAGACGCCGAGCTTTATCGAGCTTGCATACCGCACCGTCGGCACCGGTCTTAATTTCGATCTGCGTCCGGCGGTCAGCCGCTCGGCGGAAGCTGGGATCAAGGCGTATGTCCTCGGCGGGCAGAAGGTGAACCTGGCGGTGTTCTCCACCAAGACCTCGGACGAGATCGTCATCGACACTGCAACCGGAGGCCGCACCACGTACAAGAACGCGAGCAAGACGCGCCGCCGCGGCGTCGAAGCCCAGTGGGAGGCGGCGCTGCCGTACGGGTTCACCGCCTACGCGTCGTACACCTGTCTGTCGGCGACGTTCGCCGCGGATGCGACCACGGGTCTGCCTCCACTTCTGATCCCGGCCGGCTCGCGGCTGCCCGGCGTGCCCCAGTCGAATGCGTATGTCGAGCTCGCCTGGGCTCGGCCCGACTGGTACGGGATTTCCGCAGCGATCGAAGGGCAGTACGCGGGCAAGGTCTACGTCAACGACCGCAACACCGACGCAGCGCCGAGCTACGCGATCGCCAACGTGCGGGTCGGCTTCGAGCAGGCCGCGGGTGCGTGGACCTTCCGCGAGTTCGTGCGGGTCAACAATCTCTTCGATCGAAACTACGTCGGCTCGGTGATCGTGGGCGATACCAACAGCCGCTTCTTCGAGCCGTCGGCCCGTCGTAACGCGCTCGCCGGTCTCACCGTCAATGCAAAATTCTGATTCGGCCGAGCGGTACACAACGACAGCGATCGCGCTGCACTGGCTCATCGCGGGCCTGGTGCTCGGGATGATCGCCTTCGGCTGGTGGATGCAGGAGATTCCGAAGAATCCCGTCGGTCCGCGGGTCAATGCATTCAACCTGCACAAATCGATCGGGCTCACGGTGCTCTGCCTGATGTTCGTTCGGACGTTGTGGCGCGCGACGCATCCGCCGCCGCCGTTGCCGCCCATGCCAGCATGGCAGGCTCGCGCCGCCCGGACGGTACACCTGCTGCTCTACGTCTGCCTTTTCGTGCAACCGTTGACCGGGTACCTGGGCTCGGCCTACAGCGGGTATCCGGTCAGGTTCTTCGGGTTCGTGCTGCCGGCGTGGGCGCCGAAGGTGGACGGGGTCAAGGATGCGATGAGCGTGGCGCATCTGGTGAATAGCTGGATCCTGGTCACGGCGCTAGTCCTGCATGTCGGCGCGACGCTGAAGCATGCACTGATCGATCGCGACAGGATATTCCACCGCATCTGGCCCTGGGCGCGGGTCGCGCACGATCAAGGTGTCGAGGCCCGCACTCCGGGATGAGTGCGAGGATCAAGAATTTCGTGGCGGTTACGCCGGAAAGCCTCGAGCATGGCAACCGATGTCTTCCTGAAAATCGATGGCATCAAGGGCGAAGCCACCGACGTCAATCACAAGGACGAGGTCGAAGTCCTGGGCTGGAGCTGGGGCGTTTCCGAGGCTCTCATTTCCTCGGGCAGCGGAACGACCGTCGGGGGAACGCCCAAGGTCGGGAGCTTCGCCGTCACCAAGCAGGTCGACCGGGCTTCTCCGCGTCTTCTCGAGGCGTGCCTGACAGCGAAGCACATCAACGAAGTCGTGCTGACGCAGCGCAGGGCGGGTGCGGGAAAGTTCAGTTTCCTGACCATTACGCTGAAAGACGTTCTCATTTCCAGCCTGGCCGATAGCGATACGGGTGCCGCGCCAAGGCCGACCGAAAACGTCGCCTTTGTCTTCAGCAAGGTGATCTACGAATACGTTCCGCAGAAGCCGAACGGCCAACCGGATACGCCAGTCACGCTGAGATGGGACGTCAAGGCCAACAAGAAATTCTGAGACTTCATCCCTTCAATAAAGCTGGTAACGCGTGCCTTCGGGCAATCGCTTGAGGCAGTACGACATCAGGACCTCTTCGCCCATGGTGACCGAGAAAGGGGCTGTCTTGACGCGGCACTTGGTCGGGTGCTGCCCTTGTTCGGCGAGCGGTCCGTCTCCCACCGCCAGGAATTGACTCGCGTCGCATGCCGTGTCGCCCCAGGCGTAGATGGGACTGACGGTTGCCGGACGGTGATCGACGTCGAGGACTTGCGGCACGGAATAGTGATGGTCTGCGGAGTCGCGAAACGCCTGTGCGCTGCTGCGTAGCCGCCAGAGCAAATTATCGAACTGGAAGAAGTGGTAACCGGCCGCGTTCGACTTGAGGTAGTCGCTCACCGTATAAGGAATGAGCTGATCGTCCTTCAGTTGCGCGGCGGTGACGAAGCCGCCTCCGATCGCATCCTGAATCGCGGCCGGGCGGGCTACCGTCAGTGCCGCAGGACCCGGTTGCCCGCTGAATCCCGGCAAGCCGTGGCACGCCGTTCCATCGGCATCGATCCAGTACAGCAACATGTAGCCGCCGATGGGGTCGACATCGATCGGCACGGTCGGTCCGACCCGCGCGTAATACTGTTGAAGCGATACGAAGGTGCAGCCGGACACTCCCGCCAGCACGAGCGAAAGCGCAGCGATGGCGTGAAGGATGTGTCGCACGCGCGAGTCTCAGCGTTGATCCGGGTGCGGGTCAGGGCGCCGGGCTCTTCATTGCGGTTTCGAGGACCTTGATCGTTTCGGAGAAATTGCCCTCGCGTGCGATATCGAGCGCGGTCTTGTCACGATCATCCTTGAGATCGGCTTGTGCCCCCGCAGCGAGGAGCGAGCGCACGGTATCGGTTTGTCCGTAACCTGCCGCCCACATCAACGCGGTCAGCGAGTGCGCGTAAATTGCGTTGGGATTGACACCCGTCTGGAGCAGAATCTGCACGATCTCGGTGCGGCCCTGGCCCGCCGCGTAGGTCATCGCGTTCTTCTGCAGGCGATCGATCGCGGCGACTTCGGCACCCTTGGCAAGGAGCATTCGCACGATCTCGACATGACCGCCATGGGCAGCAGCCATCAACGGTGTGACGCCGTTGACCGCGGCCAGGCTGACGTCGGTGCCGGCGTCCAGCATCTGCCGGGCGAGATCGGTCCGATCGTTCTTGAGCGCGATCACCAGGGCGGTCTCGCCCACCCGGCTGCGGGCGTTGGGCGTCGCGCCGTCGGCGAGTGCCCGGGTGACGCCCGCCGTGTCGCCGGCGCGCGCCGCTGCCAGGAGTCGCACGTTGGCGCTCGCCTCCTGGGCGCCGACTTCGCCGTGCGGGCCGGCGATCGTGGCGAGGAGGAGGCAAGTCAGCAGAATGCGTAACTTCGGCATCAATCGAATCTCCTGTGTCAACCTTCGTTCACGAACGTGGAGCAAAATTCTGGCACCATTCCCCGACCGGCTGTGGCGGACAAGATTGCATTGGCCATTATTTTCGACTATAAGTTCTCCTCGCGGGAAAAAACCACTGCGCCGGGCCTGGGGATGTCGTCAGGTGCGGATAACAACACATCGGCTCCGGAGGAGGATCACATGTCATTTCGTCTCGTCAGGCTGGCGACTGTTACGCCCGCTTTCGCACTCGCAATCGTATCGGTCACCGCCGCCGCGCAGGAAGTAGGCGCGGGCGCCACCACCAGCGCGAAGCCGATGTCGGCCAGCCTCGCTCCGATCTCGCAGGCGATGCTCGACGGCGCCGGCAAGGACAGCAAGAACTGGCTGCATGCGAACGGCAGTTACGAGCAGACCCGGTTCTATCCGGGCAAGCAGGTCAACGCCGAGAACGTGAGCAAGCTCAAGCCCGCGTTCGTTTTCCAGACCGCGGTGCTGGAGTCGATGGAAACCGCGCCGATCGTCGATAACGGCGTGATGTTCCTCACCACGTCGTTCAATCACGTCTACGCGATCAACGCGGCGACGGGCGAAGAGTACTGGCATTACAAGCACAAGCTCGGTCCGATCGTGACGGTGTGCTGCGGCAACAACAACCGCGGCGTAGCCATTGCGGAAGGCAAGCTCTACATGGGGACGATCGACGCCAAGCTCGTCGCGCTCGATGCCAAGACCGGCAAGCTCCTGTGGGAAGTGCAGATCGCCGATCCCGACAAGGGCTATTCGGATACGATGGCGCCCGCCGTTGTTGACGGCAAGGTGCTCATCGGGACCAATGGCGGCGAGTACGGTGTGCGCGGGTTCCTGAAGGCGTTCGACGCGAA
>WNGK01021511.1_pt1 | contig 13036 bp, 10 predicted proteins | sample 5400601 | NCBI WGS metagenome assembly WNGK01 (sample SAMN13153376, study PRJNA577476) | soil metagenome | isolation source: 60 cm soil or saprolite under Garry oak tree replicate 1 | place: USA:California | collected 2016-06-15 | reverse complement strand
ATTATCTTCTGGTCCATCATGTTGAACTTTGAGCCCAACATCTCCGCGTTAACCCGGCTGTTAACAAAGATCAGAGTGGAATCGTGAGCGTCGACAAGATCAGAAACCAGTGCCAGTCGTGCAGCCGCCTCTGGAGCGGTATAGAGACGTCGAGCGAGTTCTTGATCCTCCTCGCCGGGAGTAGGATACTCAATCTTGTACCTAGTATCCTTGCTTAGAGGAATCTGAACAATCCTAACAGGTTCAGAGCCACCAAGAAATCGGGAAATCTCTTCGGGATTCCCAACAGTTGCTGAGAGTCCTATCCGTTGGAAACCGTCGGGTCGAACTTCCCTCAGCCTTTCCAGCCCAACTGTCAGCTGGACGCCCCTACGATTTCCCGCCAATTCGTGAACTTCATCGACAACCACGGCCTTGACGTGTTTGAGGTGTTGTCTCATTCTCTTTCCAGGAAGGACCGCTTGCAATGTTTCTGGAGTGGTTATTAGGAGGTCAGGGGGTCTTCCTGCCATTCTCCTGCGATCAGCAGCAGGAGTGTCGCCATGTCTTACCTCCACCGTGAAGCCTAGTTTGGCTGCCCAGACTTGAAGCCGCTTGAGTAGGTCTCGGTTTAGTGCTCTTAGAGGAGTGATGTAGAGCAGTGAGATTCCTTGTCGATTCTGGTCTTGGACCATCTTGTCTATGAGCGGTAGAAGAGCAGCCTCTGTCTTACCTGATCCTGTAGGGGCAATGACCAATACGTTCTCGCCCCGCATGATGAAGGGAATTGCCTCTGCCTGAGGCGGAGTGGGCGTACGGATTCCGGTCTCTTGCAGAAGACCCTTCAGGGGTGGTGAGAGGAGTGTAAATGCTTCTTGCACTACTCGATTCCCGACGGTGGAGGGCTATTCCATTACGTTTCTGAGAGATAAACTTCTCAGGGATAAATAGATCGAACCCTTCACCTTTTTTCTCCTTATCTTTTGTCGGCCGTATTAGTCTGGATTCTGCCTCCTCATATCTCTCAGGTAACTGGCCTCGGAAATGGGTTCGAGCACGCTACTGAAAGTTTGAGACAGTTCTGGAAATCAGGTCCGGTTGAAGAAACGGGATCTGAGGAAACGACGCGCACTCAAGAAAAACATAAGGGCTAGTATTGGGCGTATAGGTTTGTATGCTTCACTCCAGAGTGAAACTCGCCTATGTAGTCATTGTATCTTTGGTGGCAATCATTGGAGTGCCTCAAACGGTCCATGCAACACCGCCCATCGGGCTAGATGGTGTCGGGAGGGACATTGCACCAGGTGAACAATCACTGACAACAACTAGGCCGAACGACGTGGTCATTCTTATCATCGAATGTGACTTTGCAACGAGTTGCGATGGATCCATATCGTCCATCACCGACAACACCGGTCTGAATTTCTTGCTACGTGTAACATTTGCTCCCGGAGACAAGCTGTGGGAGTATTATGCAGTGGCAAGGTCGCCCCTAACGTCCGACAACATTACGGTCGTTGGTCAATGCAATTTCACTTACCATGTATGTGGAATGTTGGCCTTTGCAATAAGAAATGCCAACACAGATGGCATATTCGACCCCAGTCCATCATTGCCTGTGACTGTTTCATGTCTCGGTTTCCAAGTTTCCCAATGTACCGCCTCAACAACGACTTCGACGATAGACATGGTCATAGTCGGTGTGGCGCAGAATGACGCTCCATCCTGCGGAACCGGAGCAGGAGGCGTGCCAGGATTTATGGTGATAGGTGGTAGTGTAGAGCTTTACTACCAGATAATTGTCAGACCGCACAGCAACGTAACGTTCAGTTGTACTGGTTTCTCGGACCCTGACCTTATCGTGCTTGATGCCATTTCTTTTCCGCCCGGCTTTCGATAGCAACTGACGGGCCCCGACAGTCCCCGAGTAGCTCCGTCGCAGAAAGCGGGGGATCGAAAGGAACTTGGGTGGGTAATAGCCTCCTTCAGGTGTTAAGAAGGATTCAAGAATGAATGGAGAGATTGCGGTAAGTGAATTATTTCTTATCTGTGATCTTCATCACGAAGTCTCGGTAGGCTTGGGGCTTCATCAGTGAAGGAAGATCCTTCTTCAGATCGTCGGGTCTGATTATTGTGATCCATCCTTTCTCATAGGGACTCTTGTTGACGAGTTCTGGAGCGTCAGAGAGCTCATTGTTGACCTCAAGGACGACACCTGAAATCGGGGAATATACGTCGGCTACCGCTTTCACGGATTCCACAGTGCCAAGACTCTGCATCTGCGCCACCTTGGCTCCGACTTTTGGAAGATCAACGTAGACGATTTCGTGTAGCGAGTTTTGTGCATAGTCGGTGACGCCTATTCGACAATTAGCACCCTCTACGCGGACCCATTCGTGCTCTTTTGTGTAGTAGAACTCGGCAGGAATCTGGAAATCGCCTTTCAATGCCTAGACACGGAATTTCTAGACCGTAAGGTGTTCCCGTATAATAGTCTGGTCTAGTCAAAGATCTGCCGTCTAACTCTTACCTGCCTGGATTCTCTTCAAGAGTCCGGGAACTTTCTGCCAGCTATTCGCCTTGAGAACTTTCGGCATCGCAGCCACGCTTCGGTTCCAAGGCCTCTCGTAGAGTATCCCCCACGCCTTCAGGCTATGTGAAATCAGTGGCATGAGATCAGGGGCATCATCAATGTACACATCATAATCCAGCAAGATCTTGTCTCTCCACCCTAAGACCCTGACGAAACGCCGGTATCGAACCTTCTGATGGTCGATCCAGCTTCTTGCGGCCTCTACAGTTCTCTTGCTTCGACCAGTAACAATGTCTATATCGCCAAACTTCTCGATCCGCGCGACCTTCTCAGCGATGTCCGGCTCTGTCGGAGGAATCTCACGCCACTCGTCCCAAGACTCGTCAAGTACTCGGTAGAAGTCGTCTTTCGAGATTGGAAACTTCTTCCACGACGACCAGCTGTCGAGATCATCCATTCTCAAACGTGTGCCAAACTCTCTGTTGGCTCGCTCACACCAGACAAGCATCGACTCAGCCAGTACGCCGTCCAAATCCACTGCGATTTTCAACTTGGCAGGAGAGACTTTCGGCAACTGCTTTGAACTTCCCAGGTTGGAAACGAGCTTTAACCTTGAGATTGACAACCCGCAGAACCACCCTGCAGCAAAGCGAAGAAACGCTAAAGACATACACTTTCGAGTCGAAGCGCCAACGTCAGCTGAACAATAAGGATCGAAACAAGAATGACTGATCCGACAGTCGTAATAATCGGATCCTTTCTCCTGGCTTTCAAGGCCATACTGCTCGAAGGAAGCGAAGTTGCTATTCTCTCACTTGCCACGATAAAACAACTGGGTAGGAATAACATTCTCTTTGGAGTTATCGCTGGAGGACTAGGCTCGATCGTCACCTTCCTTGTCGTATGGCGGATCTTCCTCTTGCTCCCCGTAATCGTTATCGACTTTGCGACCGCAATAGTCCTGTTCTACTTCTCAAGTCGGTTTCTACGCGGGTTCATCAAGTATGCAATCAGGCACAAGTCGTTCAGAGAAAAAATGGCCCGAATGGGAAAGGACGCGATTGAGAAAGACCTCAAACGAGAGGGACTAGCCAACTCAACTCAACCGATTCCATTCTCGGTTCCCAACTCCCTTCCAGTCCTAACCATTACTCTTACCGAGGGCTTCGAGGCGAGCCTGGTTCTAGCGGCCGCAGGCGCGTTCAATATCCAGTGGACTCTAATCGGAGCGGCCGTCAGCCTGTTGGTTCTTGTCATTGTCTCTGCAATCTCCTACGACTATCTTATGCGAGTTCCTAGATGGTTGTTGGACCTGATAGCAGGAATCGTTCTTCTCTCCTTCGGACTCATCTTCTTCACCAGCGGAGTTCTCTCTGCCCTGACCGGCACAATCTGACCGTTTGCACGTTCAATGGATTTGACCAGTGCAGCTGTCGACTACGGTAAATTCGAGACTAGAAACAGACGGGAAAAAAAAGAAGGGTAGAAAAAGGGGGATCGATTCGAGATGCAGGGTTTAGTGGGTTACGGTTACGCTGACGAGAACCGTGTTTGTTATGGAGCCGCTGGTTCCGGTTACTGTGACAGTATAGGTACCGGTACTAGTGTTCTTCGTTGCAGACACCGTCAGGATAGCTGAAGCGCTTCCTCCAGATGCAAGGGTCACGCTGTTGCTACTGAGACTAGTCGCGGGCGCGTGATGGGCCGCGGGTGTGATGTTGGTTGAGAGGCTGACGGTGCCGCTGAACCTTCAGACTGTTGAGGGTGATCGTGGAAGTCATCTGGGAGCTCCGGGAGATGGTAAGACTGGTCGGGTTGGCTGTCATCGTAAAGTCTGCGGTGCTGAAGACGGCTGTCTGCACATTCTCTGGGACAGGGGTGGGCGTGCCGTTTGCAATAGTAACACATGTGGAGGTGGTCCCAACACTCGTGGGAGTGGGGCAACCTGTCTGGAATCCAAGAGGAGTGCCGGAAGTTGCAGAGGTTACGTTGTAGATGGCAGTGAATAGAAGACCGGTGGTCGGTGTAGCAGTAATGCAACCGAGACATGCGACAGCGGCGAGATGAACGGTGTCAACCGTGTCTGTTGAAGCGCAGCGCGATCCTTGTACGAGTATCCCGCCGATGCACTCCGCCAAGATAGTCTGTGGTCCTGGAAGTACTGTTCCAGTGAGGTCCGCACCGGCCGGCTTTAGAATCGTATGATCGGCTAAGAGCGTGATGTCAAAGCCGTTGAGACCGCCAGAGGCTTGAATGAACACGGATACCCTTAGCTGGGTACCCACGGTTCCATGTATAGAGGCGGGACTGGAGGGACATGAGGTATCGCTGGGGTTGATCAAGCAGACTGTGCCAGTCATCTGTCCATGAGCCGGAGGATTTGCAGCCAGGATTCCGAACATGGATCCAACTAGCAGTAGCGAAGTCGCGAAAACGACTGGTAATTTTTTCAAAGATAATTCACCCGAATTTTCGGAAGTTCCTTGAATATAGCATGTTTAAATTTTACTTTCGCTGGTGTGGGAAAGTATCGTTTCATTTTCCGTCAGGATACCAGAGCCCGCCGTAGACTACCCTGGCAGGCTTGAGCGAGGATTGTCGATTAAGGTGTAGTTGCTCCAGAGATGGACTTCAGATTCTCGGGGCTGGTAGCTCTTGGTTGTTCGAGTCTCGATTACCGGGAGATTGTGTTCGCAATAACTTAAAGAGACGTTCATGTCTTAATAGAGTCTCGTCCCACGGCGTTGTTTGAGGAAAACAAGCACGACAAACCTGGAACTAGACGCGTAGACGCTCTCTTACTGTACATCATAGCCTGGTTTAGTCTTGCAGTCGGTGGACGAGCGGTTTACGACTTCTGGCTACTCCCATCCCTGTCGGGTTCTTGGTATGGAACAACCAACGGGACCATTGCAAAGAACCCCCTTGGGGGATCAGCATATGTAATCTGGCTCGTTGTCACCACTCTTTTGCTAGCGCCCTATTTGACGAAGAAATTCATTGGTCGGTTATACCCGGTGGAAGCTCGCCCATCACCTCCGATTCGCAAACGGATCAGAGCCCTCTTCATGAGTGTCTGGGAGTTTTTAAAAGACGTCAGCCTTTTCCTTAGAACGATACTTTTCAGCTACTATCTCGCATTCCTGCTCCCTTGGGGACTAGTCGTAGCTATCGTCTTCGGCGGGTGGTTTTACTTCCTTCCCTTTCTTACCGCAAACATTCTTGTTGCATACAAGTTCAACAAGGCGCGAAAAGTGCGAGGAGTCGAAGCCTATGATGATAAGCGCTTCACTAGCTACGAAAAATCGCTCGACGATTACTTAGAGTTGGTCAGAAGATCAAAAGAGCAGAAAAAAGGACTTACGAACCAATCAGATTCGTGAATGGCCGCGACCGCTCCATTCTCACGTGCTGTGTTCAGCGACGAGCCGAGATATCTTCTGCTTTGTCTTCGTCGGCCCTCGGACCAATATCAATCACGAAGAACGCGAGGCATGAAAATTTGTCGGGCAAATGATAATGTCGGGACTGATGAAACCGTCAGGCAAGGCTACATACCTCACGGCAAGACTGTCAGGCTCCGGATGTAAAGGGACAGAATCAGGGTGGTCTTCTCACCCACTTCGAGTCATCCCCGCCAGCCTTTGGCGGGCTGTACGGCACAGCAGACCTTGGACGACGAATCCCCCTCTTGCTCTGCCGCCTAAGCCAGAAGAGGCTGAGGACGACAACGCCTCCGAGCAACGCTACTAGTGGAAGCCCTCTTCCTAATCTGCCTCCTTAACCATAGAACGCTGAGAATCACCACGCCTCCAACTGCGGCCACGAGTATGAAGGAATACGGCGGGTTCAACCCGAATAGGATTAGGGAACTCGATGAGCCAAACTCAGTTATGAATCCGCTCCAGAATCCACTTCCGCTCATGTCGGTAAACGAATAATGACCTCCAACATACACACCACCTTGGGCTACAGAAACAGAGTTTAGGACGATGGGTATTCGAAATGACCAGTCTTGGCCGCCATTAGTGTCATATCTCATCAAGAATCCAGAATTTGGTGTGGTCATTGCGAGATAGATCCCAGATGAATCGACAGACATTTGCAGATTGGCTACAGTGGTAAGGTCTGGCGGATTGAGTTCCCTCTCCCAGACCTGGTTTCCGTTCAGGTCATACTTGGTCAGAAATCCTGTCGAGTAAGGCCCCTGATAGGAGTAGCCAGCCATGTATACTCCAGATGCATCAGCCGATACGCTACTGGGTACGCAGGTGCAGTTCAAGTTCTGAGCCCAGTACAGACTCCCATTCAAACCGTAGCTCCGCAGGAAAGCTGAGGCCAAGTAGCCAGCCACATAGAGACGACTTATGTCCGAGTATACATTGAGAGACCCTTGCGTCGAGTTGCCTAATGAACTGGTCCAGAGTAGGTTTCCATTAGAGTCGTACTCTGCAAGCACGTTGTTTTGGTTCGACCCACCTAAGGGACATTGAAGGGCCGCAAAGACGCCCGCTGTGCCCCTTGAAACGCTCAAGCGGGCAGTTATATCGCTGAGAGCTTTGATTGATGACTGTACTGTGGCTTCCCTGGACGTAACGACAAGAGTCATAGAGATCGAGTGGGATACGGAACCGTTACTTCCAGTCACGATTATTGCGTACGTGTTTGGGGGTGCCGAAGAAGGCACATCCACAAACAATATGACACCGACCTCCGAGCCCCGGGAGACTGAGACATCGGCGGGACCCGAGCTGAAATCTGCCGAAGGGCCATTGGTGACAACAGGAGTAATTGTCGCGTTCAAGCTCACGACGCCGGAGAAATTTCCCAGACTAGTTACATCGATCGGGACATGAAGTGAAGGGGGGTAGGGCCCGTTGAGTGGCGCAGTGACGGTCGCTGCAGAAAATAGTGCAAAGTCGTTAGTTACATATGGTCCGCCCTGAACTCTGGGACAAGGTCCGGCATTGAGGTATTTCGTGGTCCAAAGCTCGGTTCCGTTAAGGTCATATTTTCTGACAAAACCGGTGAGGTTCTCGGTAGATACGACGTACACGCCATCAGATCCAGCGGCAATTCCTTTGATTTCGGAAGACGCGGGATAAGAAAACTTTTGGGTCCAGAGAATGTGGCCGGTCAAATCGTATCTGTTCACAAACATGTAGGTTAGCGAACGATCAAGACTCCCGTAAGGATAGAGGTAGCCCACAAACCCGCTGGCGTAGAGTCCGGACGAAGCGGTGGCGAGGACAGTAACTGAATTCTCGTAGCGGACAGGAAGTCCATTAGAGGAATATTCGGCAGGGGGTCCGAATTGGGTTGTCCAAATTACTGGCGGCTGCCATTCGACAAGGCTCAACCCGGTGAAAGATACCAATACTCCGAGAACAACGATAGGTGTTAGGGCTGCAATGATAACCGGTAGAAACCTCCGCCTCATCTTCAACACTAACCTGTCTAGCTTGACACTTGTAACGCTATCTCAGTACAAGATAACTCCCTAGCGGACCGGGCGCGCAACGCTCCCGTCTTGTCCCCAGACTCGCCAAGTAAAGAGGAAAGAGTCAGGGTGGCCTTTTCATCCACTTCGAGTCATCCTCGCTAGGCTTTGGCGCGCTGTATGGCATAGCAGACTTTGGACGACGAAGCACCCTCTTTCTCTGCCTCCTCAACCAAAGAAGACTGAGAACGACAACAGCCCCAAGCAACGCTACCAGTCCAAAGGAGAATGGAGGATTGACTCCGAACAGGACTAGAGAACTCGACTGACCGTACTTGGATAATACCGCGTTATTGGATGCCGCGCCTCCGACGTACACGCCATCTTGCCCAGCAGAGGCTGAGTTAACTGATAGAGGTATCTCAACAGTCCAGACATGGTTACCGTTACTATCATATCTGATCAAGTATCCTGAAAAGCTCGTAGTTCCTGCGAGGTAGATTCCTGACGAGTCGACTGAGATCCGAGGCGTCCCTATTGTTCCCACGATATAGATGCCCGACGAATCAACTGCGACATCGTAAGGCGCGCAGGAACAGGTGAGATTCTCGGCCCAGTTCAGAGTCCCATCAAAATTGTAGCTTCGAAGATAACCGGAGACCGCACCATAGCCGACTGCGTAGACATGATTTGAATCCGAGGTTATCTGAGGAAGAGGAGGGCTACTCGAATTGCTTATGGACGTTGTCCAAAGTGAGTTTCCGTTAGTGTCATAGGCCCGGATTAGCGCAGAGTTGAAGTCGTACCCCACGAAAACGCGTCCAGAGTTCGCGGAGATGCTCGCATAATTGTCAACTCTACTGTCGTTGGCGGTCCAGTGCAGGCTTCCGTTGAAGTCGTACTTTCGGACAAATCCTCTGTCCATAAAGCCCGCAACATACACGCCATCCGTCCCAAGGGAGATCCCTGTGATTTCATTTGGGAAATTGCCGAAGTCTTGGTTCCATACTCGTCCGCCTTCCAAGTTGTATCGGCTCAGGAACAAGTGGAAGCCGGCGTCGCCTCCGAAACCTCCCGCATAGACCCCGCTACTGTCCGCCGCGACAGCTGTAACGACTCCCGGTCCAAATTGAGCTGTCCATATTGCGGGAGGTTGCCACGCGATAGCATGATAGCCTATTCCCAGGAACAGCAAAGTCAAAACTATGAAAGGTGTCAGGCCCGCGACGATGACAGAGACGAACCCGGTATTCAAGATCGGATCTTGCCAGTATCCTCGGCATCCCAACGCTATTATTGTTGATCCTGCATTGGTTCGCTGCCAATGGATGGATTCATGAGAGACAGTCGACCTTACTCGAATAAATCTTCTGTAGACTTAGCAGTCATATCCATTCACTGGGTCTATGCTACACGGGTTGAGTGTTGTCGATGGACCGTCATATAGTACTGGCGGGAGCGCGATGATGCCTGTGGGTGGATTCGTGCTCCAGCTAAAATTGGAAGGTGCTGGTCCTCCGACCCAGTTAACGCCTAGGAACCGGTTGACCGCTCCTATCTGCACTGCGGTTAGGGCTGTCCCACCAGTCCCACCTATACCATATGCCCAATGAACACACTGAGACGGTACAGGCGTTACCCCACTACACGCCCGTATCGTCTGTAGGTTCTGGAAGTCGTGGGTGAGGTCACCATTGTCCCCGCTCCATATCCAAATCGCGAGTGTGCAGTTGCTTCGGAAGTAGTGGTCGCTCACACCACAGCCAGAGGCTGTGATACTGCTGACTGATCCATAGCGTTGTAGAGTATAGCTTGGCGCTGTACTGCAGACCATCCGACCACAGGGTGTGACGCCTGTACCGCCGCCGACGACGCCGCTGGTCACTGCCTCCCATGGTCCTGAGCCGATCAGTATACCGTTGGCCACAGGATCATAGGTGGCTGTTACCTTGCTCGTGTCAACGTTGAGGAGGCTTGCCGGAATATGGCTGCATCCCGAAGCTCCGGCGAGTATGGTACTGTCAGCACAGTCAACAACGGGTATGGTTGATGTTCCGATCTTGTTTGTGGGGTCGAGAGTGTACTGTGCCCTGAAGCATCCTACCACCGCAGAAGCGGTCGGCTGATGACTACAGGTACCCACAGTATTGTCGACATCCGTGTTCCAGGTGGACAGTCCCGCACCAGACCAGTACTCTCCAGGCAGGATGGCTAGACTCCCGATGTAGAGTGGGGTGAATGGGCCTTGAGCGTTTAGATTCAGATCAAAACTCATCTGATTTATGATAGTCACCCCCGTCAAGCCTGAAGCTCCTACGCTCTGGAATGAGCCCGTTCCGAGAAGTGAAAGGTAACTGAAAGCCACATCCCAGGAGGTAACCGCTTTGGCCGGGTGCAACCCAGAATTGTCATTCTGCCAGAACATGTCACTCCTCAAGCTCATGCGGTAGGTCACAGTTGTGCCAGGTGGGGGAGTATAGCCCAGGCTACCCGCGTTAGCTGGTTGTATAGTCTGAGAACTGACTGTCATCCAGTTCAATGACTGGGCGCTCGACGCAGGGTTCCCGCCGGTGAGCGTGTCGTAGATATTCCCGAGAACCATAAAGTCCCAGGTAGTAGTGGCGATGTAGGGGTTGACGCTGCGAATGTTCTGAGAGAGGCCTTGTCTGATCGTGCCAGTCTGGGCGGGATTCGGACTATACGCGTCGAGGAAAGTGAAATAGTTGGCCACACCCCCTGCGGCATTAATCACTCGTTGCCAGTTGCTCAGATACGCGAAGTTACTGTTTGAGACCCAGACGGGAATCGTGTAAGCTCCTCGGCCGAACAGGTCCTCAGCAATCAGACCAGCGCTTACACTACTGAGTACCGTCTGTGATGATTGAACAGTAGCAGTATTAGAGGTGACGACAACTGTCATTGTGATCGAATGCGATAAGGAACCGCTGCTTCCGGTAACGGTTATAGTGTATGTGTTTGCGGGTGCAGAAGAAGGCACAAACACGTCCATTGTAGCAACGATCTCCGTGCCTTGGGAGATTAAAACACTGAAAGGGTTCGAACTAAAACCTACGAGAGGGTTGCTGGGGACGCTAGGACTTATCGTTGCAGTCAAACCTACATTGCCCCCGAAATTTCCAAGACTAGTTACGTCGATCGGAACATGTAGCGAGGGTGAAGTGTACAGGGATCCAGTGAGCAAGGCCGCAGAAGACACGGCAAAGTCGTTCGTCGCATAAGGCCCGCCCGGAGCACCTGAACAGGCTGCAAAGGTAGGGATGGTCTCTCCTGATGTTGGGTCTTCAGGCGCATTCAAGCACAGGGCGTATTCCATCTGATAGCTGACAGTGTCGTAGGAGGGGACGCACATGTACATGTAATTTGGAGCATTATAACCAGGTGTAGAGGCATTGGAACAGAGACCTCCACCAGACTGCTTGATTGTGGGTATCCCCGAAACGAACTGGCTGTTGAATTCGAAATATAGCGTCGAGTCGAAGGGATCATGTTCCCACACCGCGTTTAAATCAGGAGGCAACTGTGGACGCGCCAGACCCGACGTATAGATCCCCCAGCTCAGGTTGACGCTGTTGTTGCTGGTAATGAAGCCAGGAAAGGCAGTGCTGGAACCGGGAGTAACCGTCAAGTATGGAGCGCAAGGCTCGACAAAACCCCGTCCGAATAGTGCACAGATCTCCTGGGCCATGCTATTGCCCAATTCCAGAAGAACTTCGTTATCGTTGCGGACGAAGAAGTTAACTGTGTGAGCTGCAACACTTGGCGAGATACCAGTTAAGACACAATTTGCGTCCTTACCTGTAGCAAGACCCGCGTTCATGAAGTGCTGGGCTGCATTGCAAAAGTCAGGACTGCCCAGACCTGGCTGTAGGAAGGGAAAACTGCTGGCGAAAGTAGAAGCAGCCAAATGATACGCTGTTCCGCCCGATGCACCGACGATGCAATTGGAACCCTGCTCGGGAGAGACAGTGTCCCAAGCGCACGAATTTGGCGTCGGCAGTCCGCCATTCGTTGGAAGTTCTGGACTGTCAATCGGTGAGGCATAACCAGCTATGAAAGGCTCATTATTCGTGAGCGATATTTTATCGACGAGGTGGCTTATGCCTTAACGGATCTGCGTACCATTCGGATTGTTGCCAAAGTCCATGTTGACGCCCCAGAAACTGTTAGCCAGGTTGAATTCAACCTCGAAGAAAGTCCCGCTCGGCGTGATTGCTGGCTCGTAATAGTTCGGACTACTCACATAATTGTTCGGTGAATGTATCGGAGTATCTGTCAGGTCGATGCTGGATTGGCTTGGATGTCTAAAAGCTTGATCAATCGATGTCATCTCACTGGCCTGGTCGGTGAAGATTATCATCTGCAACGAATTCATTGCCGGTCCGGCAGGATACCATGCCTCGTTCGGGGCTAGATTTGCCCGAACCAAATGCACGCCAGGCAGACTGATTTCTCTTGACATAACGCCTGGAAGACTTGCCAGAGACAAGGCTATCGCCACTACCACCAGAAGTCTCCCGAAGTCTGTAGCGAATATTGTTCTAGACCCCATGGCAAAGGCCTTAGAATTTCATTAGCGTCCAAGAGCATCGCATTTAAGATTTTGCGTTTGCATTCAGCGTTGCATATCCCAAAGATATTGTTCGCAATTACCATCAGACTCGGAAAGACAATGGAACATGATACTCTGAACCGACCCGTAAGAACCGCTAGCGTTCGGAGCCGGTTCCTTGGCAGGCAGCCGATGTTCGATTGTGATTCCAAATAACAGCTTCTCAGGGAGACTGAAGGTTGAGACCAGTGGACTTTCCTATTTGCCTGGAATATTTTTTTCTCCCTGATACGACACAGACGACGCCGGCAGTTAGAGGCATGGATTTTGCGTCGACCAAGCCCTGAGCGGTCAGCAGGCTGGCGACCTGTTTCCCGGTCCTAGCCTTCAAGACTGAGCGTCCCAAGTAGGACAATGTCTTGCCCCAGCCCTGCGACACCAGGCGACCGAAGAGTGGGAAGAGGCCGAGCAGATAGTCGTAGTAGAAGACTTGGAAGAGTCGGTTTGATGGACG
>WNGK01010665.1_pt1 | contig 13037 bp, 15 predicted proteins | sample 5400601 | NCBI WGS metagenome assembly WNGK01 (sample SAMN13153376, study PRJNA577476) | soil metagenome | isolation source: 60 cm soil or saprolite under Garry oak tree replicate 1 | place: USA:California | collected 2016-06-15 | reverse complement strand
TCGCCGATCGCCGTTGAAAGATGTCGCTCTTTGAGGACAGATTTGAGTGCGTGAAAAACCTCGGCTCCATAACGCAGCGCTTCTGAAAAGCTCGGCGCGCCGCGCGGCACGATCATGAATTCTTGAAAATCGATCGGCGCATCCGAGTGCGCGCCACCGTTCAAGATATTCATCATCGGCACTGGCAACACTCGCGCTTCATCTCCCCCGAGATATCGAAATAGCGGGAGATTTTCCGCTGCGGCGGCGGCGTGGGCGATCGCCAGTGAAACTCCGAGCAGCGCGTTTGCGCCGAGATTCTTCTTATTGGGGGTACCATCGAGCTCGATCAATTTGTTATCAATCTTCGCCTGATCTCGCGCGTCCCAGCCTTCGAGAACCGGCGCAATTTTGTGGTTTACGTTGGCAACAGCCTTCCTTACGCCCTTGCCGCTGAAGCGGCTTTTATCACCATCACGCAATTCCCATGCTTCGTGTTCGCCCGTGCTCGCCCCGCTTGGCACGGCGGCTCGTCCCAGCACGCCGCCTTCAAGGCGCACATCGACCTCAATTGTCGGATTGCCGCGCGAATCCAAAATTTCACGCGCATGGATTCGGCTAATGCTGGTGCGCGCCATACGATTCTGGCGGATTAGAACAGCTTTCGTCTCGCGAAGCAAATCGAGATTCCCATTGGCATTTTGACCGATGCGCGCATAATCATGGGCGATGATTCGTCTGGTAAACCTTGTTGTGCTTACATTATTCACTGGCGTCTTCGCAGCCGCGGGCGCCGGGGAGACCGGCCATCTCTCGGCAGAGCAACTGGCAAAAGCTGTTAGGAGCGATTCGATCAGCATCCCGACACCGGGCGAACTTTTCGCCGCGCTTGGAAAGACGGGAAAGACAAACTGGCCAGGTCAGTATCGCGGGCCAATACCGGTGACGTACAGCAATCGCGCGCAAATTGCGCTGAACCTGGGCGGTTTGATTGCCGACGGTTTTATTGCTGTCGAAGCAAAAGACGGGCAGCAAGTCAAAAACATCGGATCAGACATCATCAAGCTTGCAAAGGCGCTCGGAGTTAGCGAGAAGCTGCTTGGCCGCGGCAATAGCATCAACGAATTCGCCGACCAAAACGAGTGGGATACGCTACAGGAAGAACTGGAAGCGACGCAGAACGAGGTAAAATCCTCAATGCAATCCCACGCTGACCAGGACCTGGTGATTCTGGTGACTCTCGGTGGCTGGATTCGGGGCACCCAGGTGGTCACCGCCGCAATCGTCAAGGACTACAATGAAGGAAGCGCCAGAGTCCTGCGGCAACCAGCACTGGTTCACTTCATGCAGTCAAAGATTAATGAAGTCTCACCCGAATTGCGCGGGGAACCTCTGGTGAAAGATGTGAGCCAGCAGCTTGGGGAAATCGAGAAACTCGTTTCTTTCCCGCCGGGCAAGGCGCCCACTCTGGATGAAGTGCGAAAAATCAACACAGCGGTTGGCAAGATGATGACAGAAATAGAGAGCAAAGAACTGCCCAAATGAAACGCCGTATTACGATTTTCATCTCGCTTTTTGTGCTGGGGACCAGCTTTGCAGCGCGCGCCGAGACAGATGCGGAGGTGAGTGCGCGCAAAGACGCGCTCGACATTGCTGGAGCGTTTTCAAACGATGGTTTCAAGATCCGAGATGGACATTGGTGTGGGGTTGTTAAGCCACACGACCACGCTCTGATAGCCGTGAATCTTTATGCAGGAAACCAGTACTGGTTCTCCGTCGGCGCGACCGAACCGGTGAAAAAAATTGCCGTCACCGTTTATGATGAGGCCGGAAAACAGGTGACTACAGAAAGCTACGATAACGGGGATAAGGCGGCGGCCGGATTTTCACCGCCGAACAGCGGTCAGTACTTTGTGTCTGTCGATCTGGTTGAAGGCGAGGAAGGCAGCTTCTGTTTGGTCTATTCGTACAAGTGAACCGATGAAGCGAGACCAGGTTCTCGATGCGTAGCGTGGCATCTGCCGTCCAACAGGCAGCAAAAGCTGAAAAGCCGGCGACTATGATTTCGCTCCAAGTTTTCTATGAGGGAAATGTGCAAGGCGTGGGGTTCCGCTGGTCGGTACGCCACGTAGCCAAGGGCTTCGACGTCACCGGTTGGGTCCGTAACCTGGCGGATGGCCGCGTCGAACTTCAGGTTACGGGAGAGGACGAGGAAGTGCGCGCGTTCCTCGACCGCGTCGCCAAAGGCGAACTGCACTCGCTAATTCGTAACCAAACCGAAAATAGATTGGAGAAACCGGTCACTGCGCGCGGCTTTGAGATTCGCTATGACTAATCCGGCGGTCGCTGTTCACGGACTAACCAAAATTTTTCCCGTTCCGTTTCATCGACAATCGATCGTCGCGGTGAAGGACCTGAACCTTCGGATCGACCCGGGCGAGGTGTACGGGCTGCTGGGGCCGAATGGCTCCGGTAAAAGCACCACGCTGAAAATTATTCTCGGCCTGGTATCTCCAACGCGCGGCCGCACGGAAATTTTTGGAGGTGATAGCCGTCTTGTGGAGAGCCGCGAGGCCGTCGGCTTTCTTCCGGAGAACCCGTACTTCCAGAAATTTCTTACCGGCGAAGAAACGCTGGATTTTTTCGGGCGGCTTTGCGGGCTGCGAGGAGCCGCGCTAAAAAATCGCGTCAACGAATTGCTCCGCCTCGTCCGTCTCGATAGGGCACGTAATCGCCGACTCGGCACCTATTCAAAAGGGATGCTGCAACGCATCGGCCTCGCTCAAGCGCTAATCCATGATCCCAGGCTTGTGGTACTCGATGAGCCCACCGCCGGTGTCGATCCGGCAGGCTCACGAGAAATTCGCGATTTGATCCTCAATCTCAAAGAGCGCGGAATTACCGTGCTGCTCTCTTCGCATTTGCTCGCACAAGCACAGGAAATTTGCGATCGCGTCGGTATTCTCGCGGATGGCGTGCTGGTGCGCGAAGGACATTTGCACGAATTGATCGCGATCGAAAATCAAACCGAGCTTGTCGTTGCCGATGCCTCCGATGAGCTTGTGCGAGATATCGAATCGCTCCTAAGCCGGTCAAACGCGAAATTGATCGCGCGGCGAAAATCGACGACCACACTGGAGAGATTGTTTCTGGAAGCGACCAAGAATGACGAAGGAATGACGAAGCAAAAATGACGAATAGGGAAAACGCTTCAACGCTTCAACAGTTCGACGCTTCAACGCGCGCGAAGCGATATCGTGCTCTTTCTCTGTCGCGGATCCTCGCCATTACCAGGAACACGCTAATCGAGTTGACACGCCAGAAGGTGTTCTATGTACTGCTTGTGTTTGCGCTTCTTTTGATCGGCAGTTCGATCTTCATGGCGCAGTTTTCTTTTCAGCAGGAATTCCAGATCCTGAAAGATGTATCCCTTGGCGCGATTTCGATTTTTACGTCGCTGCTGGCAATCGTTGCTACTGCGCGGCTGCTTCCACAGGACATGGAAGACCGCATAGTTTACACAATCCTCGCGAAGCCGGTGCCGCGCTTCGATTATGTGGTGGGAAAAATTGCGGGAGTTCTTTTATTGTTGGCGATCAGCACACTCGTAATGGGCGCCGGGTTCCTGATTGTGCTCTACATGCGCGAGCAGGCGGCGCTACACGCGACAATGAGACAAATGTCTGGCGCACCACCTGATCAACTTGCCGATGCTCTACGCGCCGTACGATCTTCTGCTTTCGACGCCGATCTGTTTCCCGGAATTGCGATCATTTATCTAAAAGCCTGCCTGCTCGCTGCGCTGACGCTGTTTGTCTCCACATTCGCTACATCAACCATTTTCACCGTGGTGGTCATGGCTTTCATTTATTTTATTGGACATTTGCAAGCCACTGCCCGCGAGTATTGGCTCCAGGAACATGGCAGCGCACTGATTACTCGCGTTTTTCTCGCGGTGGTCACGCTGTTATTTCCCGACTTGCAGGCGTTCAATTTGGTGGATGACATCGTCGCCGGCACCGCCATTTCGCTCGCGGTTTTTGCCAAGACTGCCGTGCTTGGCATTTTCTACACCACGATCTACACACTGTTGGCTGCCTTCGTGTTTTACGGGAAAGAATTATGATGCGAGCCGTCATGGCGCTGGCAGTGCTGATCGGGCTCGGGTTCCTCAAATTGCCAATTGAACGCAATCTGGCGGCCCTTCATCGACAGGAGCATTTCCGCGGCGTCGAATTTAATCTCGACCTTCGGGAAAAAATCGGGCAACTCGGGTTCATCGCGGCGTTGAGCGGGTTTCGAGCGATCGTTGCCGACGCTCTATTTATCCAGGCGCATGCCGCATGGGAAAACACCGAATGGGGCCGAATGTTGTTATTGTTCCGCCACATCACGACGCTCCAACCACGAGTGCTGTTGTTTTGGGACACAGCTGCCTGGCACATGGCGTGGAACGCGAGCGTGGCGGCGATGAATGATCAAAAGCAGCCGCGCCTCGCGCTGCGAGTCAAAGCTCAGCGTGAATATTTTGCGCTGGGCAAGGACTTCCTCGAACGCGGCATAAAAAACAATCCCGATCGACCGGACCTCTATGAAGCGCTTGCCCGGCTATACAAAGAGAAATACAAAGACCATGAGCGTGCAGCAGAATATTACGCGAAGGCAGCGACCTTGCCCGGAGCGCCGACATTCGACAGGCGTTTCTCGGACTACGAGCTTTCCTACTGCGAGGGACGTGAACGGCAGGCTTACGAGCGTCTGCGCGGACTCTATGACGAGGGACCGCAGGAACGGCTGCCTACTTTGATCAAGCGGCTGAAGTTCCTAGAAGAAAAACTTGGTATCCCAGAAGACCAACGAATTCCGGACAAGGAAAACAAAACCGTTAAATAGCGAAATCGTTTGATCGGTGCGTTCTTGGCGGCGACCGACTGCCGCCATTGTAACGTTTTAACCTTTTAACGGTTTAACTTTTGATAATGCGTTTCGCAATTTTAAGTGATATCCATGCCAACCTCGAGGCGCTCGAAGCGGTACTGGCGGACGCGCGTGAGCGTAGATGCACTCATTTTTTGTGTCTGGGCGACGTGGTGGGTTATAATGCGAACCCGCGAGAATGCATTAAACGTGTTCGGGAACTCGATTGCCCCGTGGTGAAAGGCAATCACGACGAGGAGGCAACGCTTTCCACATCTTCGGAACGCTTCAACGAATTGGCCGAGCATGCCATCCAGTGGACCCGCGACAATTTGACGGATCAGGACAAGGATTGGCTGCGGAACTTGCCGTTACAGAAACGAGTACACGATTTTACAATCGTGCATGCCACACTCGATACCCCCGGCCAATGGGGCTATGTCTTTAGCAATCTCGACGCTGCCGCAAGTTTCACGTATCAGCGTACTGCGGTCTGTTTTTTCGGCCACACGCACGTACCAATGGTTTTTCTTCGGGACCAGGGTGTTCGACAGAAAAGGATCGAACACGTCCGCATCGAGCCAGCCAAAAAGTATTTCATCAACGCAGGCAGCGTCGGCCAGCCTCGCGACGGAAACTGGCGCGCGGCATACTGCATTTATGATATTGAAAACAATCTGGTCGAACTGGTGCGCGTAAAATACGATCTGGCGACCGCACAAAAGAAGATTTCTAAAGCCGGTCTGCCGCAGCTCCTTGCCGAGCGGCTTTCAATGGGCCGCTGACGCTGCGCCTTTGACAACAGGCAACGTCAATTCGCGACAGAGCCCATCCGTTGCTTCAGAACAAATTCAGCAAGCGGCAAATCTCGCGGATATGTGATTTTGAAATTGAAATCGTCGTTGAGAACGAGAGCGATTTTGCGGCCGAGCCGCTCGACTGCTGAAACCTCGTCCGTTACAGAGATATTTTCTGCATAAACCACGCGATACGCCTCCTCGATCAATTGACGTTCGAAAATTTGCGGCGTTTGCATCGCATACAGCTGATCTCGATCCACTGAACCGCTGACCAGAAGATCGCTACCTGCTCGTTTCAATGTGTCCTTAATGGGTTCTGCCAAAGCGGCAGCGCCACGCCTTGTGCATTGCTGGAACACGCGCTCGATCTGCTCCGGAGTAATCAGCGGCCGCGCGGCATCATGCACTGCGATCCACCGCGTACCTAAATCCAGATGATTCATCCCGGCTTGTACAGAATCCTGCCGGTGTTTCCCACCCGGAATGATCGACCGCACCTTTTCGAACTTTTCTTCGCGAGCGATCGCTTTGATATCATCGTGCCGGTCTTCGCGTGTGACGACGATAATGCCTTCGACTGACTTCGCACGCTGAAATGCACTTATCGTGTGCGCGATGATTGGTTTGCCGGCAACCACCGCAAACAATTTATCAAAGCCCATGCGGCGACTATCGCCCGCGGCGACGATGATGGCTGTGAGCATAGTTAAAACCGTTAAAAGAGTTACAAGGTTTAAAGGGTCGGCAGCCTCAAGAAGTTTCGTTTTGACCTGCAACTCTTGTAACTTTTTAACCGCTCAACTGCTTTTGCACTTCCGCGCTCAGCGTTTTGCCGTCCACGCGACCGGCGACTTTCACCTGCAACGCTTTCATCACCGCGCCCATTTGCGCTTTCGATGTCGCGCCGACTTCGACGATGGTTTCCCGCACAATTCCTGCCACCTCGCCTGCGCTCATTCCCTGCGGCAAATACCCGTTCAGGATCGACAACTCTTCTTTTTCCTTGTCAGCCAGATCCGCGCGTCCGCCTTTCTCAAAGCTCTCGATGGAATCCTGGCGTTGCTTTGCCTGCTTGCGAATCACCTGCGCGGCGTCGGCGTCGCTTAGCTCCGTTTCTGCGCCTGATTTTGCAATCGCTGCGTATTTCAAGGCCGATTTTAACATGCGCAGGACGCCCAGCTTTTTGGTGTCTTTGGCACGCATCGCTTCCTTCAGGTCCGAATCGACGCGTTCGCTGACAGTCATGTACTGAAGTTACGTAGCCGAAGACGGTTGTCGACGTTGTAGCCACGGCTTTGTGAGCTACCCGATTCCACCACCCCGGGAGACTCTCGTTTTGACCGCGCGTAGGGCAGTGGTTAACAGCGCCTTGGCACACTTGCGAACCGATTCGGCGTCACTCACCGAGATCACACCCATGTCTTTGCGACTGCGTCGCAACAAACCAGCCAGCACACCGCCCGGTCCCAGTTCGATAAAAAAATCGCAGCCGAGGTCGACCAGCCGCTCCGTGCAATCCAGCCAGCGCACCGTCCCCGTGACCTGGTCCTGCAATGTGCGGCGGATTTCAACAGGGGTCGCCACTTCCATGCCTGTCACGTTGCTGATTACAGGAAAACGCGGCGGTTGTATTGGAACATGCCCAAGCACCGCGCCAAGCTTTTCATAGGCGCTCTCCATCAAACGCGAGTGATATGCACCGGCTACGTTTAACATCATCGCGCGCCCAATGCCGTATTCTTTCGCCACACCGACAGCCGCCTCGACTTTCGCCAGTTCACCCGAAATGACGATTTGGCCAGGCGCGTTGATATTGGCGACATCGACATCTTCATCCGCGGCAAGCCGACGGACGTCGTTCTCCATGCCGCCAATCATTGCCGCCATACCACCAAGAGTAGCCGCGCACGCTTCCTCCATGAATTGCGCGCGCAGCTGCACAAGCTTCAGGCCGGTTGCAAAATCGAATGTGCCTGCCGCTGCGTGCGCAGTTATTTCCCCTAACGACAAGCCCGCCGCGCCGCCGACGGGAAAATTGCCGCCTATCTCGCGCAACGCTGCCAGACACGCCAGCCCATGAACGTAAAGCGCAGGCTGACAATTTAACGTCTTGGTTAACTCCTCGATTGGGCCGTTCCACGCAATGTCACTCAACTTTCGGCCGAGAATTTCGTCGGCCTCGCGGAATAAGTCCGCTGCAACAGGAAATTCCCCAGCGAGATCGCGTCCCATCCCAACGGTTTGCGCGCCCTGTCCAGCAAAGAGCAGTGCATTTTTTTTCGGCATGATATTTTAGTTAATCGCGTTTCGTCATAGGCGCGAGCGCGATTGTGCGTTTTCGAGAGCACCACGCCCCCAGCCTGTCCGGAAAGATTCGCTCGGCGAAATTGCTTGCGCGCGCTGGTTCACTCGCCAGCGTAAAACCTTTAACATTGTAACTCTTCCCATGCCTTTCACCGTCCGCGAAATCGAATCGCCAGATGCGGTCACCCGGGTGGCGGCAGCCGACGCTGCGTTGCAACCACCGGAGGACGATATCGGCGAGAAAATGGTGCTTAACATGGGGCCTTCGCATCCTGCTACGCACGGCGTTTTGCGGCTCGTGCTGGAACTCGATGGCGAGATTATTACCAAGGCCACACCCGACCTTGGTTTTCTGCATCGTGGTGACGAAAAAATCGCGGAGAACATGCAGTACAATCAGTTTGTCCCTTACACAGACCGGCTCGATTATCTCGCGCCACTTTCAAACAATGTGGCCTACGCGTTGGCGGTGGAAAAACTGATGGACTGGGAGGTTCCACCGCGTGGAAAGGCGATTCGCACCATTTGCTGTGAAACGTCACGCATCTCTTCACATCTGATGGGTCTTGGCGCGATGGCGCTCGATCTCGGAGCGATGACGGTATTTCTCTACACTTTCACCGAGCGCGAAAAACTTTACGATCTTTTCGAGTTGCTTACCGGTGCCCGCTTTACCACCTCGTACACTCGCGTCGGCGGCCAAATCCGCGATCTGCCCGAGCGCTTCATTCCCCAACTGAACAAATTCCTCGACGATTTCGGGCCGAGCCTGAACGAGTGCGACAGATTGCTGACTCGCAACAAAATTTTTGTCGATCGAACCAAAGACATCGGCGTCATATCGAAGGAACACGCAATTGCGTATGCTCTCTCCGGCCCAAACCTGCGGGGCAGCGGGATCGATCACGATTTACGGCGCAAACATCCGTACCTCGATTACGACAAATACGAGTTCGAAGTAGTGATCGGCAGCGCGGGCGATTGTTATGATCGTTATCTCGTGCGGGTCGAGGAGATGCGCCAAAGCGTGAGGATTTTGCGCCAGGTGATCGATAAACTGCCAGGCGGCCCGATCAACGTCCCGGACTGGAAGAACATGACTCCCCCGAAATCGCGCGTGATGACAAAAATGGAAGAGCTAATCCATCATTTCATCGTGGTGACCGAAGGACTTGATGCGCCGCCTGGCGAAGTCTATTTCGCGGCGGAAAATCCCAAGGGCGAGCTTGGCTTTTATATTAACAGCAGAGGCGGCGGTGTGCCATATCGATTGAAAATTCGAGCGCCGTCATTTGTGAATCTCAGCATCCTCCCCGAGCTTTTGCCAGGCTGCATGGTAAGCGATGTGCCGGCAGTACTGGGCAGTCTGGACTTCGTCATGGGCGAATGCGACAGATGATGGGAGAATGACGAATGTCGAATGTCCAATGACGAAGAAATCCAAATGACGAACGAGCAAACGACCAAAGAGCATCGCCGCGGGATTCCGGCATTCATGCTTCGTCATTCATTGGTCATTCGTCGTTCATCATTCGTCATTTTTACGCGCTTCGTCCTCATACTCCTGCTTGTGCTCGCCATGTCCTGTTCCGGCAAACGCATCACAAGGGCGAATGTCGATCAAGTAGCGGAAGGGATGTCGAAAAAGCGGGTGGAATCGATCCTGGGTCCGCCCAGTTCCCTTACTACTGAGGATTTCGTGATCACGAAAAAGACGACTTACGTTTACCGGCAGGGCAAAGACACAGTCACAATCGTTTTTAAGGATGACAAGATGCAGTCGAAAGACAGCACGTTGTCCAATTAATCTGCTGTAGCGGATTACTCTCCCAAGTGATAGACTCGACGAGCATACGCGTTCCCGCCGAACTGGAGCGGAAAATGGATGAGGCGATTGCGCGTTATCCGAGCGATCACAGGAGAAGCGCGGCCATGCCGCTATTGCATCTGTGGCAGGAACATTTTGGGTTCATCGGCGACGAGGCCATGCTGTGGATCGCGACAAAGCTCGGTTTGCAGCCGATCAACATTCTCGAGCTGGCGTCTGCCGCACACTTAGCTGCGCGATGGCCGGCGGCTTTGAGGTGATGGAAAACTTATGCACGGCGTTTGGAATTCCACCTCCGCCTGACCGCGAGGGATTGCACAATCCGATCACGGTCAGCGCCGACGGAAATTACAGCGTCGAGTTCGTTGAGTGTCTCGCCAGCTGCCACACCGCGCCGGTATGCATGGTGGGCGAACAGTTGCACGAGAACGTCGATCCAACTTCTGCGGCAGACCTTGTACGACACCGGCAGTCCGCGAGAAGTTCACCCGCGGCGACAGGGAATCCTCATTCACACCCCCCTCACCCCCTGGAACACCGTCTGATTTTCCAAAATATCGGACGCCCGGATTGGACAACCGATATCGACTGTTACTTACGCGACGGCGGTTACGAACAGTTGAAGCAAGCGGTAACCATGTCGCGAAGCGACATCGTTAACAAAGTTAAAAACTCCGGTCTGCGCGGCCGCGGTGGGGCCGGCTTTTCCTGCGGCTTGAAATGGAGCTTTATCAAGCTGGACGAAAAACGGCCGGTCTATTTGATTTGCAACGCAGACGAATCTGAGCCGGGCACGTTTAAGGATCGCTACATCATCCACGAAGATCCGCACCAACTGCTCGAAGGAATCTTGATTTCGTGTTATGCGCTCAACGCGCGCACGGCGTACGTCTACATACGCGGCGAATTCCCGAAAGGCGCGAAAATTCTCGAACGCGCCATTGAAGAAGCGCGCACGCACAATTTTCTTGGGAAAAATATCCTCGGCTCCGGATTCGACGCCGAGGTTTACGTTCATCGCGGAGCCGGCGCTTACATTTGCGGAGAAGAAACTGGCTTAATCGAGTCGCTCGAGGGCAAGCGCGGTTATCCGCGAATCAAGCCACCTTACTTTCCAGCAGTGCTCGGCCTGTACATGTGCCCGACAATCGTCAACAACGTCGAAACGCTGTGCCATATAAAGCATATTATTGCCATGGGCGGCGCGGAATATGCCCGCCTCGGCCGCCCTAACAACACGGGAACGCGAATCGTGTGTGTGAGCGGGGACGTGCAGCGGCCAGGCTACTTCGAAATTGAAGTCGGTGCGGTGACAATGGGCCAGTTGATCTACGAAATGGCTGGCGGGTTAAAGCCGGGCCGAAAATTGAAGGCAGTCATTCCGGGCGGAAGCTCTGCAAAAGTTTTACGTGCCGATGAGCGGTTTAAGCTCAAGCAGAGACAAGCCGATGGCTCAACGATCGAAGTAGAATCGTCCATCGACGACATCCCGATGGATTTCGATTCACTGACAGCGGCCGGTTCGATGGCCGGTTCTGGCGGCGTGATCGTGCTTGATGATTTCCGCGACATGGTCTGGGTACTGAACAATATCAATGAGTTTTACGCGCACGAGAGCTGCGGCCAATGCACACCGTGCCGGGAAGGCTCTCTTTGGATGAAGAAAATCACAGACCGCATGTTGCGTGGCGGCGGAGTTGTGGAAGATCCGAAAACACTCAAGACCATCGGCGATAACATTGCCGGCCGCACCATTTGCGCATTTGGCGAAGCATGCGCCTGGCCGACGCAAAGTTTCGTTGAGAAATTTCCAGAGGAATTTGCGGCACGCGCGCAGAAACCAGTCCCCCCGCCGCTTCCGCCCGAGTACACGCCCGAAGAGCTGATTGAGGAAGAACTGATTCCCACCGTTCCCATGGCACACGATCCCGGATGGGAAAAAGCCGGCGCTAAAGGAACAATTTAGAGTATGTCTGAGGAAAGCAGGAATGCAGGAAAAGCATTGAGGGATTCAGAAATCACTGATTCAATCATCGCAGCGGCGATCGCGGTACATCGCGAGCTTGGGCCAGGATTTCTGGAAACGGTATACGAACAGGCACTGGCTGTTGAGTTTGCGATCCGCGGGATTGCCTTTGTACGACAAAAATCGATCCCTCTTTTTTATCGGGATCATCAAATCGGCGAGCACAGAATTGATTTTCTCGTTGAAGACAAAATTGTCGTTGAACTAAAGGCAGTCGAGGCGTTGGAGAAAGTGCACTTCGCCATCGTCCGTAGCTATCTGAAAGCCGCGGGATTGTCCGACGGCCTGATCCTGAATTTTTCTTCAATGCCTTTGACGATGAAGCGAGTTCGTCGAGAGCGAGGCTTCGAAGGGATCGACCTACAATTATAAGAGATTTCCTGCGTTCCTGCTTTCCTTAGATATGCCTGATCCGAGTACCCCAATGTTCAATGTCCAGATTGATGACGCATGGCATCAGTTTCCCAAGGGCACACGCGTGATCGAGGCGTGCGCGCAGGTCGGTGTTTTCGTCCCGCGCTACTGTTACCATAAGAAGCTCAGCTCGCCCGGTAATTGCCGGATGTGTTTGATCGAAATGGGATTCCCGCGCCTCGGCCCGGATCGCAAGCCGGAGCTCGGCGCCGATGGCAAACCGATCATCAATTGGATGCCGCGTCCGCAAATTTCATGCGCTCAGGATGTATCCGAAGGAATGGCTGTTCGCACCAACTCGCCGCTGGTGAAGGAATGTCAGCGCGGCGTCATGGAATTTCTCCTCATCAATCATCCGCTCGATTGTCCGATTTGCGATCAGGCTGGCGAGTGCCGTTTGCAGGAATTCAGCGTCGATTTCGGTAACTCGAAATCGCGTTTTCTCGAGCACAAAGTCAAGAAACCGAAAAATGTGTTGATCGGTCCGCGGGTGACACTGGATGACGAGCGTTGCATTCTTTGTTCGCGCTGCATCCGTTTTTGCCAGGAAATCGCACACGATGACATCCTCGGGTTCGTTGACCGTGGCAGTTACACGGTGCTAACGGCGCATCCGGGCAAGCGGCTGGAGAACAATTACTCTCTCAACACCGTCGACATCTGTCCGGTAGGCGCGCTCACGTCAACGGATTTTCGCTTCAAAATGCGCGTTTGGTTCCTGAAAGAAACGAAGAGCATCTGCACGAGTTGCGCTACCGGTTGCAACACC
>WNGK01005792.1_pt1 | contig 13037 bp, 16 predicted proteins | sample 5400601 | NCBI WGS metagenome assembly WNGK01 (sample SAMN13153376, study PRJNA577476) | soil metagenome | isolation source: 60 cm soil or saprolite under Garry oak tree replicate 1 | place: USA:California | collected 2016-06-15 | reverse complement strand
TACGACTTCTGCTTTGTTGGCGAAGCGGCAAGTCGCTGTCGGGAAGCAGATGCTAGAAGCTCTGGCCCAGCGCTCTGACCTCACCTCTGAGCAAGCCGCGCAAATCGCCGAGGCTTTGTCTTAGTTCAGTGATGCCCAGTTGTAGGGATATCATCGATCTCGTTCACTTCCGTCCTGTCTAGATAGGCAATAGCACATATGGCCTGAGCCCGGTCTTGAGATCTTCCTTCCTCTGTTTGCGCCTCGTGCTTCTCCTCTCAATGTTCTCTCTGTCAACCTAACCAAGCAAGCTCACTTATTTTGGGGATGAGCCTATTTAATTGACGTTTAACATCAACGTCTGTTTTTGATCACACAAACAAATGGGTACCACTTTGATCATGAAAAGAGACCCACTTTTCCTGGCGAGAAGAACTGATGATCATGAAAAAGGGGCTCATCCCTAAAATAGAGCAGAATTGGAGTACAAAAACCACCCTTGCAGTAAAAGTTGCAAGGGTGGTTTTTGTTTTACTTCCGTGCTAGCCTTTGTAAGAACAATGCTTGTGTTAGAATTACTCGTTCTCGTTCTTCTTAGAATGAGGATTGCTCTGGAGATCTTGAAACCAATCTCCTGGATCACCGTTCAAGCAAGCATCTGCAAGCTTTCTCGCAGTGTCAGTTTGCAATCCTTCGCGACAAATCCTGGCCCATTCCAACCCTTTGGAATATCCCTGCATCTCATACTCTCGTGCTTGGAGCAGGCATTCAAGGAGATCAGCCTCATGTGCTAACAGCGCTTCTTGTGAGAATCGTTCCTCGTATTCGCCTACCAGTGCGAGTATCCTCTCGGCAATCTTCTGGGGAAGTTGTCCGGTTTGCTCGTTGAGGGCGGCCTGTTCACCTTCTTTCGTATGCCGCAGATAGCGCTTGGTGACCCAGTGCAGATCACCGATCCTGGCTTCGGCAGTATCATGGAAGAGACAGATGCTTGCGGTTTTTTCGGGATCAGCACCTTCCAAATTTGCGAGGACATATCCGATGACGGCTGTGCGGTACGAATGTTCTGCGACTGATTCTGGATCATGCACGCCCATCCTCCACCATCCTGAACGTTTTACGTGCTTGAGATGTCCGATTTCGTAGAGGTATTTTGCAATACTGGCGAGTTTCAAATGTCTTTCTCCTTTTGATCACTCCAAATCTTGACAGAGGAATCGTGTTCGATTGCGAACCAGCTACTCAGTAACGTCATATGACTGATGTGAGTAAGTATCTGCCTGTCGCTGGTCCAACATCCACGCTGCACAATGAGTACTGGTTCGTTTGTGAGCAGTTGAAGAAGCTCTTGTTCTTCTAATGTTGTGTTGCGTGCTGTGTATCTGTTTTTCTCCCATCCAACGGTTATGCCGTGTACTTCCCTAATTCGTTTGATGACATCGAGTGTCGGGTCTTGTCTCATTTCAGAGAGAATTTCTCCTTCAACAAGTTCTAACGGATAATAGGTGGACCAGACACAAATGGGAACGCCGTTTGCGAGAGTCATACGCGATCGTCGAACAAACTGCCTCTCTGTCGAGATGTGAAAAGTGAAGCTTGCTTCTTCAGGAAGAGTCGCCGTTTCTATGGCGTGATTGCGGGTATCGGCTTGATACCCAAGAGAGCGAAGGTAAACCGTCCAATCGCCAAAGATTCCAGAGATCGTAATAGGTTCCTTACGTGTTACTGGCTTTCCACCCTTGAGTGCCAAAACCTCGGACTTTTTGTAGTAATGCGGTCTCTTTTTTCCATCAAAGTGATAGGGCTGGAGTCGCGGCTGGATGCTGCCGTAAAACAGATTTTTCGAGGCGGGCCAAAAATTCATAACCTCTTCCCCATTCAGGTAGTCTTCGCCGTTTTCGATTCTTGGCATAGCTTGTTCTTCCTTTCCCTTGTAACGAGTCCTTTTATAGTACCTTAAAAAGTCTCTGCTTGTCAATTTTTGTCTACCTAATTTCTCTTTATTAAGAGACTCAATGAGAAATTACACAGAAAATCATTGACATTAAGAGAATTTCTAGGTATTCTTGCAGTGTGTTGATATTGTCAAGTTTGAAAGAAAGGAGCACCAACATTGGTTGAGTACAAAGGAGAAACCTACCTTACGGTAACCGAGGTTGCAAGACGTTTCAACATTTCCAGAGGCACCTGCTACAACAATCTCCTGCGGCAGGTGAAAGAGTGTTACCTGCCTGGAAGAAAGAACGCCTTGTATCGCCAGTCAGAAGTCGAGCAGTTTTCTGAGGTTCGTGTTTTTGTAGTGTGTCAGCAGAGCGTGTCCTAGCCGCCAAGCAATTCTACGCCCTGCCTAGCCCGTTGAGCGTCATACGACCTCTGGGCCGAGACGAATCCTATCATCTCAGGCTCAGACGGTCAACCAGAACAGATGTTTGTGTACAGCATGCACACAGAAAGAAAGGTTTGACCACATGAGTGAACAGCAGCACCCTGCTTCCGCCTCACTGCCTGCTATCCAGGTACTACGTACCCGCATCGAACGAGAAGCACCGCACCTGCACGTGCTCGACGTGTACGAGCAGCCACATCCCTTTGTAAGAGTCAAGGATACCCTCAACGGTATCGTCGTCGGGTTCTCCTCTGAGGCCGAGTATACCCTTTACTGCCAGATTGTGGCGAGAAAGAGAGCGTAACGCGATGAGTAAGCAGAAAGGCGAATCCTTTGCCAACAATCTCTGTAGGGACACCGGGCACGATTGGATGCTGACCACCGCCGCCAACTGGCGGGTGTGCAAACGCGAACGCTGCCGCGCCTCACAACGCCTCGTTGATGGGCAGTGGGTCAGTAACGCCAAACTCTATCGCTTTCATGACCCACTCGTCGAGTTTGGCAAGCGCGAGCGAGCGCCCCGCCAAAGCGCGATGTGGGACAGCAGTGAGCGCTAGCGCAAGAAAGGACAACCAACATGGACGAAGGGTTCCTGCGTGAGGATGAGTTGACCATCCAAGAGATGGCCCAAGACCTGGACATTTCAGAAGAGCAGGCCCAGCGGGCTTGCCTGCGTTTGCTGCCGATGCAGCTAGAGGAGGTATAACATTATGGCAAAACAACCCAAGCGTCGTGTCCGTACCAACGTCGCGACCATCACTTCCGCGCGGTCAGGCAGCCCGCTCCCGCTCCTACTGGTAGGATGCGCCCTGCTGCTGTTCTGGATCCTGGCCAGCACGCTGCAAATCCAGACTAGCGAAGCCTTCATTCTCAAGGGCCCTGCCGTGTCGCTGGCCCCCAACTGGGGCATTCTGCGGCAGCCCTTTGAACTGATTGGGGGGCAACTCAGCATCGATACCGCCAAAGCCGCCATGTGGGGATGGGGCATCGAGTTGATTTACCTGGTGTGTATCGTAGGCTACGAGGTGGCCCACGAGGGGGTGAGAGACTCCAATCACCGCCTGGCGGCATGGTTTCGCACCGGGGCCATTGCCCTGATCGCCTTTGATGCCTATACCGATATCCAGTACGGGCAACTGGCAAGCGGATTTTGGGGACAGGTGGCCTTCGCGCTGGTCACGTCCTTCATCGTGGCGTTCTTTGGCATCATCGGACTGCGCCTGATCGAATACGGCCTCACCCAGTGGTTCCGCTAAGGAGGGAGCACATGCCGCTATTCCCCTGGTCAAGCAAAGCCGAAGACGGCGAAAAGCTGCAACCGCATGACGATCTGGCGGACTTCGAGTTCGCCGATGAGGAGGTATCCGATGGGATGGGCGTTGGGGCGGATGACGACGAAGAGACCTGCCGTTTCTCCGTCTTCTTCTGCCAGAGTTGCGCAGACTCCGCCTCCGGAATCTGCCCTTTCCATGCCGAGATACCCTGGTTGTACTGAGTGAGGAGGCCCCCATGCACGAAGAAGAAGAGCAACTGCACGAAACGCAACGTGGCACACCGCCCCAAGAGCAGCCGCCCGTCCCGCTGACACACTCCCTGGGCTTTGGTGCAGGGACGTTTCTGGCGGCTGGCATGGTTGACCTGCTGGCGCATTTAGGGCCGACCGGCTTAGTGGTCGGGGGCATCGCGGCCTACGTCGCCTCCCGACACGGCCCCCAACTCTACGAGCAGGTGCGGGAGGCGCTTCCCTCCCCACCTGCAAGGGAGGCGTCCAGACCACCCAGGTACGTCAGAGGCGCGCGTGGGGAGAGGGCGAGCAAAAGAAGCGTGCTCGACCGCGCCCTGGGACGCTTTCCAGATGAGGACGAAGAGGACGTGTCTTGTGAGCAGGAGGATGACACCGTGATCGTGGACGAGGACGAGCCAGAGCCAGAGACCTGGCAGCGATGGCGTCCCGCTTCCCAGGCCAAGAACATGCTCGACCTGGCTCCCAACCTCCAGATCGACATGCGCGATCTGGCGGGCAAAGCCATCTTCGTGTGCGGCATGCGTCGGCATGGGAAAACGACGCTGGGCGCTCTGTTGGCGGAGCAGTTGGGCCAGCACTATCTGCCCCTGTTCATCCCTGATCTGGAAGGGGATTATCTGAGTCTCGCCGAGGTACTGCCCCGCGCTGTGATCGCCGGTCACTCTCGCGTGGTCGGGCAGTACCCGGGCCTCGAGTTCGCCGCCCTGGACAGCGCCCAGGCGGCGCACCAGTTGGGCTACGACCTGTTGGAGCGAGGCTACCAGGTCATCCTTGACCTGTCCTCGTATGTGCTGGATTCGGCCATCGCCATCCAGATCAACATCATTCGCGGCCTGTTCCACTGGGCCAACACCCATCCTGACAAGCGCGTCCCCTGCCACGTGTTTTTAGACGAGGCGCAGCGCTACCTGCCACAAACGCTCTCCGATTCGGTCATCCTGGACAAGGGCGTGCTGGGCATGCTGCTCAAATGTTACATGGACATTATCGCCACTGGCGGCAAGCGCGGCCTCGCGCCTGTCATTCTCACCGAACGCTTCGCCCAGGTCAACAATAAGATCATGGCTCAGTCGGAAGTCTTCTTCCTGCTGCGGCAGACCCATGACACCGATCTCGAGCGCTGCATGAAGTACGTCAACAGCGAGGTAGCCACCAAAGAGCAGATCGCCCGCTTCCAACCAGGGCAGGGCGTCTACATCGCCGCGGACGGTACCCAGGTCGTGACCCGCTTCCACCAGAGAGCCTCCTCGGGCCAGCGTTCGGCCACGCCCCAAGCGGAGGCGGCATGGCGCTATGCCAGCATGCCCATGCATCGACCGGGCGCGGCGGTGCCTTCGGCTGACTACTCGCCCAGGCGCGTGACCGCCCCGCCACCGCAAGCAGGAGCGCCGCCCGTAGAAGCGGAGATGCTCGAACCCCTCAGCATCAGAGTCCTCCCGCTGCAAGCCGAGCAAAAGCCGCAGCCCGCGTTGAAGGACGCGATCCTCTGCTGGAACGAACTCATCCAGGCGGGGCAGCACCCTAGCCGCAATAATTTACAGCAGGCGCTCATGGCAAAGGGCTTTGATTGCAAGGAGAACTGGGCGCGCAAATTCTACGAAGACATTAAGAACATGCTGAACGGTCAGCAGCAGAACCAGTCGGCGGGTGGGTAGGTAGGGAGGTAGGTGGGTGCGCCGATCAGCGCGTTTTGAGCCGGAAAACAACGCTATCACCCACCCACCTGCCCGCCCACCAGTTCACCCAAACATCTGTATGAAGGAGCAGAAGCATGACAAGACAACCACCATCACCACAGCAGCAGCCACGATCAGCAGCCAGTTGGCGAGACGCCGCGATGGCGAGATCGGAGATCATTACCGACGCCTGGGAAGTCACCAAGACCTACGCGGGCCGCATCGCGGAGTGGGTGCTGTTTGGCTGCATGATTATGAATATCATCGAAATCCTGCCCGGCGTCACGCTCTGGCCTGCTCTGAGCAATATCGTGCTGGGAACGCAGGTCGTGATGCTGGACGTGGGCGGCTTCAGCCTGGCCAGCATGGGCGACCATGCACGCCAGCAGGGAGACGAGCAAGCCGCACGCCGCGCCTCTGTGACAGGAGGGTTGCTTATCGGTATTATGATCTTGACCTTGCTGCTGGTCTCCATCGGTCTCTTGTGGCCTGCCGCTACGACCTATACCAACATAGCGGAAAAGGGCCTCATCCTGGTACGAGTGATTATGACGGTCATCTACGGACACGTCATCCACAGCTTACGCCGGGTGGGACAGACACAGCCCACACAGGCCCAGGCGGAAGCACTGACTGTAGCGTTCAACCAGCAGGTACAGCAGCTTGCATCCGAGCTTGCATCCGTGCGTGCAAGTTTGCAGCAGCAATTTGCAACAGAGCTTTCACCACTGCAAGAAAGCTTGCGACAGTACCAGGAAGCACTTGCAAGCATCCCTGCCATGCAAGCACAACTCCACCACATTGAAAGCTCTATCCTGGCAGAGACACACAAGCGAACAGAGCGGCCAGTCTTGCGCGCCCTGCCTCCTGTACAGCAACAAGGCAGCAACCAGGACAGCAGGACACGTCACGCGAAAGAGGCACGCGAAGCCGCTTTACAAGGCACAGCAGCAGAGAAATTCGATGCCCGCGCCTTTGTCTTTGTCTGCTTGAAAGAGAATCCCCATCTCAAGCTTGCAGAGATCGAACAACGCGCACTTGCATGCAACCAGGAACTCTCACAGTCAACCGCAAGCCGCTATCGCAAGCAGTTTTTTGCAAGGCGTGCAAGCTCTACCATGCAAGTTGCAAGTACCGATGAAAGTGCTTCCAGTGAGAGCTCTGCCATCGATGAAAGAAGAGTAGTCGGCCAGTAGAGAGCCAGCCCGTTACCGTTGAGCAGCAGATGAAAAAGAATTCATTGGTAGCAAAAGAAGAAGCAAGAGGTGAGCCGCGTGCAGTTAGTTGAGCAACATGTCATTAACAAGAATGACCCGCGCTACGCCACCATCGATGCTGCCGCCTTTGCCTCCAAGAACCTCTACAATGTGGCAAACTATGAAATACGGCAAGCCTTCATTCACGAGGGACGCTTCCTCTCCTACAACCAGTTGGACAAGCTCATGCAGTCCCACGAGGCGTACCGTGCCCTCCCTGCCAAAGTCGCGCAATGGGTGCTTAAGGGACTGGTTAACAACTGGAAGTCCTTCAAAGAGGGGCGGGAGAGCTACCAGTGCGACCCCTCGAAGTTTACCGGACGCCCGCAGCTTCCCAAGTACAAGCACAAGCTAGAGGGGCGTAATCTCCTGGTCTACACCATCCAGGCACTCGGTAAACGAGCCTTGAAGCGCGGCCTCATTCAACCCTCGATGCTTGCGATTGAGGTCAAAACCCAACATGCAGAGAGCATCGATCAAGTGCGTATCATCCCGCGCAAAGGCTTCTACGTGGTAGAAGTGGTGTACGAGCAAGCTGTGAAACAAGCCCCAGTCAACCCTGCGTACTACGCTGGCATAGACATTGGCGTGAACAATCTGGCAGCGCTAGCCTCAAACAAACCTGGGTTCCCCCCAGTAGTCGTTAACGGGCGTCCAGTGAAGTCCACCAACCAGTTCTACAATAAGCGCAGCGCAGAGTTACAACAGAAGCTCGGTCACACCGGCACCACCGCACGTATGGAGCGCATGACGAACAAGCGCAACCGCCGTGTTGACCACTACTTGCACACAGCCAGTCGTTACATTATTGATCTGCTGGTACAAGAGGGGATAGGCGTATTGGTCATCGGCAAGAATGATGGATGGAAGCAGGAATGCGAGATGGGTAAACGCAACAATCAAAATTTTGCCCAGATACCGCATGCGCGTTTCATTGCCATGCTCAGTTACAAAGCGGAGTTAGTCGGCATCACCGTCAAGCTCACCGAAGAGTCCTATACCTCAAAAGCGAGCTTCCTTGACCGTGACCCGTTGCCAGTACGTGAGAGATCAGACAACACTGAACACACCTTTAGCGGGAAACGGGTCAAGCGTGGCCTGTATCGTGCATCGGGCAACCGGTACATTAACGCCGACCTGAACGGCGCGTACAACATTGTACGTAAAGTAGCACCTGATGTCTTTATGGCAGAGGGTGTAGAGGATGGTGGGGTGGCAACACCCTACGTAGTCCATCCTGCAAGGATTACCCTTGCGAAACCAAGAAAGATAGCGGCATCATAAAACGCTAGATTTTTTGGAACTATTATTTCATCGTATCCAGGATACGCAGATTCACAGGCAGCCCCTCCATCTGCATAATCTTCAGCGCATTGGTCGTGGGGCATGGCCCCTCACGCAGTATATAATCAAAGACCATGCGTCCATCGATTACATCTTCCCGGAAGTGGTAGTTCCTAATCGCGGGCAGCGCATCCGCCAGCTTCACCAGCTCTAAATCGTGCGTCGAAACAACACCCAGGCAGTTTCTTCCAACCAGGGCCGAGATATAGGATTCACCACCAATCAGCCGCTCGCGGTTATTGGTGCCCTTGAAAATCTCGTCGATGAGAAAGAAAAGTGGCATACTTTTCTCTTTTTCACCCAACTCAAGGGTCGTCAATAGCGCTTTCAAACGCTTGACCTCCGCGTAGAAGTACGAGTAGCCATCGGTCACCGAGTCGCTGATCTTGATGCAGGTAAACAAGCGAAACAGCGATGTATGAAACGCGCTGGCATTGACCGGGCCACCCGCGTAAGCCAGGCAAAGATTGATGCCCAGCGTGCGTAAAAACGTACTTTTGCCCGACATGTTGGAGCCGGTGATGATAGCGATTTCCCCTACTTTGGGCATAGCGAAATCATTCACCACCTTCTGCTCCATTATAATGAGTGGGTGTCCCAATCCAGTAGCCTGAAAGACGGGCCGATCATCCTGCTTTTCACTGGCTACCACTTCCGCCAGGACATACTCCGGGTTGAGATAGGCAAAGGTCGCCAGCGAGTTCAACGCTTCCAGCTCGAACCAGATGTCCAGCCATACCGGCAGCCGTGCTGCGATCCGCGCTTTGTACTGGTGAAAACGATGCGCGATGTAGAAATCCCAGGGTACCAGCGCGTTCACGACCAGCCAGAGCAACACGTTCTTTTGCAGAGTCGCTGCCGAAGCGATACGGGCGATCCTATGCAAAAGTGTCGATGGTCTCTGCTCCTGCTGCATGAAGAATGGCAGGCATAGCTCTTTCAAATGCCGATTTTTGCCATAGCGGTAGGTCTCCAGGTACTCGAAGATGGTACTCAGTTGGCCGAAGGCATCGCTCAGATAATGCGCATCATCAAAAAGGTCGCCGCGCTGCTTTCTGGTGACGTAGAGAAAAATGCCAAGGAGCAGAACCCCCAGTATCCAGTATTGAGGAAACGGTGTAAAGAGATTCAGCGCTAGCAGGATAAGTGTCCCGGTGGATAACGCCAGCGAGAGCAGCATCAACGGCAGCAGAGAGGGAGATGCGCGGCGCTCATCCAGCCAGTTCAGCAGCTTTTTCCCCTCCCATTGCTGCTCCTGGTTATGCGCCGCGAGTATGCTTTTCATGAGCAGTTTGTCACGAAAAATCGGCAGAGGAGCCAGTTCGCGCACCAGCGCCTGCCTTTTTTGGATGATGTCCAGACCTGGTGTGGTGGACAATAGCCAATCGTGCAAGCGTTGGGTGCCATCGTATGAAATGGCTGTATTGAGCAACTGGTGGAGCGAGCGCTTGCCCGAAACGTCGAGATCGATTTCAAAGGGATGCTCCATGCGCGCTTCGCTGAAACGCACGGCGGGTATCCTGGCCCAATCGAGCTGAATACGTGCCACCTGCGTTGCATTGATGTGCATCAAGATGTTGTGACGGGTGATGCTGCGGGTGACCTGGCGATGAAAGTAAACCATAATACTAAACAAGGTGAGCGTAATGGCAACTCCTAGCAGGAAGAGCCACCAGCCCACCAGAAAAAAGGCCAGGATACTGAGTAATGCGCCTCCAAAAAAGATGCCCACCCGCACCCATCCATAGCGATTGCTACGGCTGTCTAATATGTTGAGGCGGCGTTGTAATCGCTGGATTTGTCGTTCAATCGCCTCTAAACGCGCCTGTTTCTCGTTCAATTCACTCAATTGGTTTTCTTCTTTGCATTGCTTTCTCCCGCCGCGCTAACTCCTCGAGATACTCCGCCATCACCGCCTTATGTTCAGGGGAACGCAGGCAATCTTCCACAGAATAGAGGAAGTCTGTGAGCAGGGTTTCGGGGTCCTGGTCAAAAGCCCGGTCGATCTGGCGTTTTGTATGCTTCAATGCTGTAAAGGGAATCTCCAATAGCTCACGCGCCATTGCCAGCGCGTGTTCTTCCAACTGGCCGGGTTCGCATATCTCGTCGATCAATCCCAAGGCCATCCCTTCCTGGGCCGAAAAACGGCGACCGAGGAAGCAGAGTCGTTTGGCGGGGCCTGCGCCGATGATCCTGGCGAGGCGCATTGGTCCAAGCGCGGCCACCAGCCCCTCCTTTACCGCGGGAATGCTGAGAATGGCATCCGTCGTAGCGATGCGCAGGTCGCAAGCCAGCGCGACTTGCAGTCCACCGCCCAGGCAGTAGCCCTGGATAGCGGCAATCGTGATGGCATCCAGGGCTGCCAGGGTGCTTACACCCTTTTCCCACGTGGCAAACCACTCGCGGGTCAGATGGCCTTTCGCCAACTCTTTGGTATCGAGTCCACTGCAAAAGGAGCGACCCTCACCGCTGACAATCACCACGTGTGTCTCGCTACTCTGGGCCAGATGGCTGGTAATTGTCACAAGGTCCTGCACCCACGCCCAGTTTGCGGCATTGAGCGCATCTGGACGGTTGAGACGCAGGCGCGCCAGGTGTCCCTCCAATTCGCAGCGCATTGTCTCAAGCTCAAGTGGTGCCATGGGAAATCTCCTCCAGTGCTCTGTGGGCCATCTCCATCCCTACGGGGTAATTGCAATCACGCGCAGCGGGCTGCCGGAACCTTGCACAACCTTGAGGGGCGCGGCAATCACAATAGCCCCTGTTGGCGGCAGCAATTCCAGGTTCACCAGGCTGGTGATGCCGAACTTACCCGCGCCGTGCATGAAGGTGTGGCTTGGGAACGGGGGATCGAAGCCGCCAGCCAGCCCTGCATCCGTGCCAACAGTTTCTACTCCCACACCGAGGATTTCGCGTTCTTTTGCCAGGAATGCCGAGCACGTTGGATGAAATCCGGGAGAGTGAGAGCCGTCTGCCTGTAGGCCCAGAAATTCCTCGCGTCCCGTGCGCTTGCTCCAGCCAGTGCGCACCAATAGCCACGCGCCTGCCGGCAGGCGTCCATGCTCGCTTTCCCATTGCTCAACACGCTCAATGGTGAGCAGGAAATCGGGATTCCGTTCCACGTCGGCTGTTACGTCGATGACACAGGCCGGGCCAATGAATTTGCGGGGCAGGATGGTATCGGTTGCGTTGTTGGGCAGGTCTTTACCTGTGACCCAGTGAATGGGCGCGTCGAAGTGCGTCCCGGTATGCTCTCCCATCGTGACGATATTCCAGTACCAGGCGAGGCCGCGCTGGTCATAGTGTGATATTTCGGTGACAGTGAGGCCCGGTGATGGTGCAAACATCGGTGGGAGATCGATAACCACCGTATCCGGCCCCAGTGGAGTAGTCAGGTCAACCACTTTTAAGCTGCCAGAATTCAGTTCCTCGAGCAATTGCGACAAAACGCTGGTCATGTCCATTCCCTTTCTAAAGGTCTAAAGCGGACTTATGTTTTTGCATCGCTTCCAGGCTACGCTTGAACTGGAAGCGGTTCTCAAGCAGAGGCAGGTCCATGTGAAATGTCTTTGGCCCGATGGCTTCGACTTTGGAGATAATGGTGGTCAGGGTGTTGCTCGCCAGCGCCTCGTGCACGCTCCGGGCGAGGCTATCGGGTGTGTTGGCCTCCATGACTGAGGGGACGCCCGATGCCCTGGCGATGCCTGCAAGGTCGGTGCCGGTGGAGGTTGCGGTAGGAAAACCTCCTACAGAAAGCAGGCTTTCGTTATCGAAGACGATGTGCAGCAGGTTGCCCGGTCTGTAGCGGGCCATTGTGCTGAGCGTCCCCAGGTTCATGAGCAATGAGCCATCGCCATCGATTACGATCACCTTGTGCTGCGGCATCGCCAGCGCGATGCCCAGACCCATCGACGAGGCGAGACCCATGGCGTGTTCGAGATAAAAGAAGTTGGGGCGATGGCCTAGCGTATATAGCTCGGCGGCAACGGCGCCCATGATGGTGACGACGATACGCTTTTCCAGCTCAGGATAAATAGCTTGCAAAGCATCGACTCTTAGCATGCTTAGTCCTCCCACATCAGTTCGCGTGACAGCAAGACCGCCACCGGGTGCAGCGAGGCGTTGGCAAGCGTTTGCGCATCTTTGAGACGCCTGTGGATGTCACCCGCGTTGTTCAAGTGCCAGATTGGAATGTTCATGGCGCGCAGGATGGGCTCCGTGACCATACCTCCCTGAGTCTGCCAGGGGTCTTTTTCGCCAAAGTGCCCGCGATAGCTTATCAACATCAATAAGGGGATTTTGTAGAGCAATGCCAGCGAGACGATGGCATTTATGGAGGCAAGGAAGCCATGATTTTGCATCAACAAGGCGGAGTTGACCCCTGCCAGGTGCGCCCCTGCCGAAATGCCGATGCCCTCCTCCTCCTTTGCGAGACGCACCAGCATCATATCCGGGTCTTCATCGGCCATGCGGATCAAGTGGACCAGCCACGTTTCGGGAAGAGCAGACATGATCTTGACATCGCACGCTTTGAGCGCATCGTAAATCAGCCTGGAATTAGTGACAGAGACAGGCATACTATCCTCCAATCTTTTGTTTAGGATATGCGAAAAAGACCAGGAAGCAGGGCAGAATCGCCTTCGTCATCGATTGTATAACCGATGGGTAGCCTGGAACTATTATACACGAGTGTTTTTTGCCCCGCAATGTTCGTTCTCTTTGAAAAATGCTGGCTGCTTGTAGTTCGGGGTTCTTCATAACATCCACTTCATCACTATTTAACATGCTTCAGGTATACTTTACATAGGAGCGGAGGTGAAGCACTGCGGCAGCAAGCTGATTCTCTTTATTGCTCTTGATTGAGACGATTT
>WNGK01024639.1_pt1 | contig 13038 bp, 11 predicted proteins | sample 5400601 | NCBI WGS metagenome assembly WNGK01 (sample SAMN13153376, study PRJNA577476) | soil metagenome | isolation source: 60 cm soil or saprolite under Garry oak tree replicate 1 | place: USA:California | collected 2016-06-15 | reverse complement strand
GACGCCGACCGCAGCGCGATCCATGTGCGCTACGCGGACGAAGCCCATCACATCGGCGGAGCGGCGCCTACGGAGTCCTATCTTCAGCTCGAGCGCATCGTCAAGGTCGCGCACGATTGCGGGGCGGACGCGATCCATCCGGGTTATGGATTCCTCGCCGAAAAGCCCGCGTTCCCGGACACGTGCGACGCGGCGGGGATCAGGTTCATCGGCCCACCTGGGTCGGCGATGCGAGCGCTCGGCTCGAAGCTCGCGGCCCGCCAGCTGGCAGCCCAGAACGGAGTGCCGGTGACCCCCGGGAGCGGTGCGGTCGAGCCGTCGACGGCGGTCGACGCCGCCCGCGAGATCGGTTTCCCCGTGATGCTCAAGCCGTCGGGCGGTGGTGGTGGCATCGGCATGCGAGTCGTCGAATCCGAGAAAGATCTCGTCGCGGCCATCGAAAGCACGGCCCAGGCGGCGCGCTCGGCTTTCGGGGACGCGACGGTATACCTCGAGCGCTACGTGCGCCACCCCCGGCACGTCGAGATCCAGGTCATCTGCGACAGTCACGGCAATGCGGTCCACCTCGGCGAGCGCGAGTGCTCGATCCAGCGGCGGCACCAGAAGATCATGGAAGAGACGCCGTCGCCGGCTTTGACCCCGGAGCTACGTACAGAGATGGGCGGCGCCGCCATCCGCGCCGCCACGGCTGCCGGCTACGTCAACGCGGGGACAGTGGAGTTCATCTTGAGCGACGGCGAGTTCTACTTCCTCGAGGTGAACGCCCGCCTGCAGGTCGAGCATCCGATCACCGAGGCGGTGACCGGGATCGACCTCGTCAAGGAGCAGATCCGCATCGCCGCGGGGCTGGAGCTGAGCTTCACGCAGGAAGAGGTGGAGTGGAGGGGTCACGCGATCGAGATGCGGATCAACGCCGAGGACCCGCTGCGAAAGTTCATCCCCAACCCCAAACGCATATCGCGATGGGTCGCGCCTGCGGGCCCTGGGGTTCGGGTCGATTCAGGCTTCGGCCCCGGCTCTGACGTGCCGCCCAACTACGACTCCCTGGTGGCCAAGCTCATCGTCCATGGGAGCGATCGAGCCGAGGCCATCGCCCGCGCCAACCGCGCTCTCGGCGAGTTTGTCCTGGTCGGGCCTGCGACGACGATTCCATATCACCGCGCCATCCTGGACAACGCTGACTTCCGCGCCGGCAATCTGAGCACGCGATTCATCGAGGATCATCCGCAACTCGTCGATCAGGCAAAGCAGTTTGCCGAAGACCAGTCGCCCTTCGACTACGGACCCGATCCACGTCACGTCGCCGCAGCTGCGGCCGCCGTCGCATCGATCATCGCCACGAACTCAGAGCCTTCGGCGTGAGTTCGCGGGGACCCGTGTGTGAGATGGTGCGCCAATAGCCCCGCTGAAGCACCCGAAGGACGGCCGGCCGTTCGACGTCACCGGCACGAGCGTGCGCGGCACGTCCGGGCACTTCGTGCTGCGGGACGACGTGATCCGCTTCCTGGACGGTGCGGAAGCAGTCTATACAGTGGTCGCCAATCCAGACTCCGCCTTCGTCGTGCCGCGGTTCGACAACGGCGATACGATGCTGGTCCGCCAGTGGCGCCACGCCTGGGAGACTTCGTCGTGGGAGGTGCCGGCGGGCACGTTCGATGACGACGAGCACCCGCTCGAGTGTGCGCGCCGAGAGCTTGCGGAGGAGACGGGCCTCGTCGCGGCCCGGTACACATCGCTCGGCGTGGTCCACGGTGCTGCGTTTCTCACAGGTCGAGCGCATCTCTTTCTCGCCGGAGGCTTGACTGAATCCGCGCGCAGTCCTGAGACGTACGAGCAGGACATGGAGGTCATGCGGCTGCCGTTCACGGAAGCGTTGAACGCTGCACTCGAAGGCGAGATCGTGCACTCGGGCTCGGTCACGGCGCTGTGCCGTGCCGCCCGCGCGCTCAGTCTCTTGTGACGCCCATCACGGCGAAGATCGAGGTCGAGCCATCGTTCTAGCTGTTCGGGGTCGGGCTCGCCACCGGCGCGGGACCGCTGGTCACGATATCCCTACGCGCGTGCTTGGTCGCCGGTCCCACGAGGTCGAGGTCGTACTCAGCCGAAACGCTGTGGCCGAGCACGTCCCGCACCTTGGTCAGGACCACGAGCCGGTAACGCGCTCCGGCCTTGAGGTCGAAGCCGCTCAGCGTGACCGTGCGGTTGACGTAGGTCGCGGTCGCGGTGATCTGCTTGCCGTCGGAGTCGAGGATCAGCACGCCGTCGTTGATCGTCCCGGGGTCGAGGTCGCTGTCGAACGTGATCTTGACGCCGTCCTTCGTCACGTCGACGCTCACCACCTCGGCGCCTTTACCGAGGTCGCGGTGTGAACCGCCGGTGGCCTTGTCGATGAGCAAGACTCTCGTGTTCAAGTCGCGGACCAGCGTCAGCGTCTCCTCGTAGCTGTTCACGTCGAGCTTGGCGTGGGTCAGGACGAGCCGCACAACCACCCTCACGGTGTCCGGATTGGTGTCGACCAGGGCTTGCGTCACGATGTAGTAGCGCGTGAATTTCGGGTCGCCCTTGACCACGAGGTCGAGCCCGCCGTCGCCGTATGCCTTCTTGCCATTGGCGTCGAGCAGGCTCGATGCGTCGCTTTCATGTCCCTTCAGCCGAGCGTCCATGAAAGCCGACACGACTTTGCCGGCCTCGTCGACAGGGGTCGGAGCGGGAGGCAGCGCCGGCGCGGTGGCCACCCAGAGGTTGTTGCCGCGAACGAACGCAAAGGTGGCGCCGTCCGGAGCCCAGATCGGTGAGCGGTACGTCCCGTTCGCGACCGGCCTCCCACCGCTGCCGTCGGCGCGGACCTGATAGAGGCCGGTGTCGCTGCCGAGCAGGATCGCGTCCTGGGTCGACCAGGCGGCATCTCCGCCGGGCAGCGTCGCCTGGGTGGCGCCTTGCGGGTCCGCCACGATGACCGAGTCGCCGGTCGAGTAGAGGAGGTCGGCGCCGTCCGGCGACCATCCCGCGAAAGTCGCCTTCACAGGCCCGAGCTGCGTGCTCTTCCCGCTTGCAAGGTCGAGCACGAAGAGCTTGTCGTCCTGTCGGTAGGTCGCGTGCGCGCCGTCCGGTGCGATCGACACGACCGCGACGGTGCCGGTCGCAGGCAGCGCCGCAACCTGGCTCTGTCCACCAGCGCCCAACGTGTAGAAGCCATCCGCCGCCGCCCAAACGACCCTGTCCCCGGCCCAGCCCACCAGCGTGGCCGCGGGTGTGGCGCCCACCTCGCCGGCCTTGCCGGTGGCGAAGGTGAGGATCTCGATCTTGCCGGCGCGGACGTACGCAAGCCTCTCGCCGGCCGGCGAGATGGACAACGAGCTCGTGCCATCCTGGGCGATCACGCTGGCGGCGCCGCTCTTCGACGCGACGACGAGCGTGCCCTTGCCGTCGATGAAGTAGATCGACGACGAATCCGCCGACCACTGAGCGACCAGGTTCGCCGCCCCGTTGACCGTCACCAGCTGCTTCTCGGCCAGCGGATTCGTAGGGGTGGGTCGCGGTGAAGGACTGGGCGCAGGCGTGGGCGGCGGCTGGGTCACGAACGTGATCGTCTGCGGCGCAGCGAGCTGCTGGCCGCTCTGAGTCGTCGCACCTGGACCGATGGTGACCTGGTACTGCGTGTTCGGCGCCAGGTTGCCGGCCACCGGCTGCACCTGCAGCGAGCGGCTGTCCTGAGCCCACGAGAAGGTGACGTTGGTCGCAGGCGTGATCTGCACCGCAGCCTCAGTCGTCTGGTGATTCATCGGCTGGTTGAAAGCGACAAGGATCGGCTGCTGCAGCGAGACGCTGTTCTGGCCGTCGATCGGGCTCTGGACGAAGACCTGGTTCAAGCCGCCTGGCTGCTGCAGGGCACCCCATACGACGACGGTCCCGATCAGGATGAGGCCCACCGCCGCGCCTGCCCAGGCAAGGCCCGGAGGTGCGAACGCGCGACGCCACCACGAGTAGCGGCCCTCGCTCATGGCCCACGCTTCCTTCATCAGCTGGCGGCGCAGGCCGGTCCGAAAGGCGTCGTCGACCGGCGGCTGAGGCAGTCGCGCCGAGCTGAGCAGCGCCGCGACCCCACGCAGCTCGTCGTCCTGGAGGATCTCCTCGAGCTCTGGGTCGTGGTACGAGTTCATTCCACCGGCCTCAAGCTAGACGCGTCCTCGCGCAGCCGAGTCACGCCGCGATGGATGAGCAGCTTCACCGCGCCCGCGGTCTTGCCCATCGCGATCGCGATGTCGTCGATCTTCATGTCCTCCTGGAACTTGAGCACCAGCGCCGTGCGCTGCTGGTGCGGCAGCGCCTCCACGAGCGCCCAGATCCGCCGCACCTCATCGCGGTGCGCGGCCATATCCTCGACTGCGGGGCCTGCGATCGACAGGTCGTGGAAGTCGTCCAGGGGCTGAGCCGGGCGGAGCGTCCGGTAGCGGTCGGCGATCGCGTTGACCGCGATCTGGTACAGCCAGGCAGCAAAGGGCCGCCCCGTGTCCTGGTAGCGGGGCATAGCCTTCAGAGCCTTCATGAAGACTTCCGAAGTGACGTCCTCTGCCGCGGTTTGCTCCCTCACTCTTGAATACACGAACCTGTAGATCTGCTGAAAGTGCCGGTCATAGAGCGCCCCGAACTGGCGAGGGTCCCGCTTAGCGCCTTCGACAAGCTCTCGCTCCTCGTCGCGCGACGGGTCGCTCACTGGCCGTTCAGCCTGTACGGGTTCAAACGAGAGCCTTGCGAAGGTGGTTACGAGTTCGGGCCATGCGGCAGCCTTCGATTATCAAGCCAGCCGCTTAAAGGTTCTGGCCGTGCCTGAGGGGCACGACATGTTGGGCTTTGCCGGCGCCGGATAACAAGATCTTGATTCGCCGGTCGCCGATATAATTCCCACGTCGCCCCTTGCTGATTGGGATGCCCTCTTGATCGAGCGATACTCGCCGCCCGCGATGCGGGCGGTATGGTCCGACCAGCACAGGTACGAGCTATGGCTGCGGATCGAGATCCTGGCTTGCGAGGCATGGGCGTCGTTGGGGAGGATCCCCGAGTCCGCGCTGCCGAAGATCCGAAAGGGCACGTTCGACGCAACGAGGATCGCCGAGGTCGAGTCACGCGTCGGACATGACGTCATCGCTTTTCTGACGGTGCTTGGCGAGTCGCGCCGCACGTTGATGGCCGGTCGCACACACGGGATCGTGGCCGAGCCGATCACCTTTGGCTTCAAGGTGGCAGGGTGGGTGGCCGAGCTCGATCGCTCGATAGCGCGCCTGGAGCGCGCGGCGGGCGAGGCAGCGGTGGGTCGCGTCAGCGGCGCCGTCGGGACGTACGCGACGATCGATCCGGAAGTCGAGGACCACGTCTGCCGCGAGCTGGGCCTGAAGGTCGACGTGGCCTCGACGCAAGTTGTCGCGCGGGACCGCCATGCGGGTTTCATGTCAGCGCTCGCGCTGGCGGCGGGGACGCTCGAGCGAATCGCCATCGAGATCCGGCACCTGCAGCGGAGCGAGGTCGGCGAGGCGTTCGAGCCGTTCGGAAAGGAGCAGAAGGGAAGCTCGGCGATGCCGCACAAGCGCAATCCCGTCCTGACCGAGCGCGTATGCGGACTCGCTCGCGTCGTGCGCGGTCACGTCGTCACAGCGCTCGAGAACACCGCGCTCTGGCATGAAAGGGACATCAGCCATTCATCGGCGGAGCGAGTCATCTTTCCAGACGCGTGCGCCGCCGTGCACTACATGGCGATCGAGATGGACAAGGTGCTTCGAGGCCTCGAGGTGAATCCCGAGCGGATGCTCGCGAACCTCCAGCTTGCGGGCGGCGTCGTGTTCTCGCAGCGTGTGCTGCTCGCGCTTGTCGACAGCGGCATGTCGCGCGAGGACGCGTACCTCGTCGTCCAGAAGGCCGCGATGCAGGCGATGGAGAATGCTTCCACTGGATTCCGCGCGTTGCTGGAGAAGAATGACGAGGTCATGAAGCGCATCGGCTCGAGGATGGACGAGGTGTTCGACCCGTGGGCCGGTCTCGAGCACACCGACCTGGCGTTCGAGCGCCTCGGCCTGGGAGTCGCGACCAAGTGATCTCGCGATCCCGGCCGGAGCCCCTTGACGGATCTTCGGTGCCCAGCGGCCCCAAGCCTTTGGCTTGGGGACCCCGGTGGTTTGTTGCGGCCTCCGCTTCTCGCTCACGCATCAACGGATGCGCTCGCTCCGATGCTCGGCCGCGCCTAGCATCTGGGCCACCTGTGCCCCGAATCTCTCGCCAAGGTCTCCTGCCGTGATCGCGGGGCCACCTCTCACCGACACCGAGCTTCCGCTCAAGCTTTTCGCGCGCGGCAAGGTCCGCGACACGTATGAGCTGAGCGCCGACAAGCTGCTGATGGTGGCGACAGACCGCATCTCGGCCTTCGACCACGTGCTGCCCAACGGCATCCCGGACCGGGGCAAGGTGCTGACCCAGCTATCGATCTTCTGGTTCTCGCAGACCGACACCTTCCAGGCCAACCACCTGATCTCGGGCATGGTCCCGGACCTGCCGGTTGCCCTGAAGAACTATCGAGAACAGCTTGCCGGCCGTTTCATGATCGTGCGCAGGGCAAAACGCATCGTGGAAGGAATACAAGGAGTCGCAAAGCCTGGCCGGGGAGACGATGCCTCCCGGCCTGCGCCAAAGCGAAAAGCTCTCGTCCCCGATCTTCTCGCCGGCCACGAAAGCCGAGTCCGGCCACGACGAGAACATCAACTTCGACCAGATGAAGAAGGACCTCGGCGACGAGCTGTCGGCGAAGCTGCGCGACGCGAGCCTCGAGCTGTACAGATACGCGGCGGATTTCGCGGCTCGCCGCGGGCTCATCCTCGCGGACACGAAATTCGAGTTCGGCCTGGTCGGTGACGACGTGATCCTCATCGACGAGGCGCTGACACCGGACAGCTCGCGTTACTGGGACGCGGCGACATACGTCGTAGGCACTTCACCCGAGGCCTACGACAAGCAGCTCGTTCGCGACTGGCTTACCAGTTCGGGCTGGGACAAGGAGTCGGAGCCGCCGCGGCTGCCGGAGGACGTCGTCGCCCAGACGCGGATCCGCTACCTGGCCGCGTACCAGCGGCTGGTCGGCAAGCCACTGTTTCCGCGCAAGCCAAGGAACGAAACGTGATCTCGCGATCCCGGCCGGAGCCCCTGCCGTGATCGCGCGGGTGATCGTCACTCCCAAACCCGTTGTCAACGACCCGCAGGGGCTCACGGTCAAGCAGGGCCTCGCGTCACTCGGGTTTCGGGAGGTGTCCGAGGTTCGCGTCGGCAAGTACATCGAGGTCAACCTCGACACGTCCAGCGAGCACGAGGCCCGCCGGCGGGTCGAGGAGATGTGCCGCCAGCTGCTCGCGAACCACGTGATCGAGGACTTCCGCTTCGACCTCGAACCGGAGCACAAGCGGCGATGAAGTTCGGAGTTGTTGTCTTCCCCGGCACGTGGTCGGACCGCGACTGCGGCTGGGTCATCGACCAGGTGCTCGGCCAGGAGCTCACCTATCTGTGGCACAAGGACGCCGACCTCAAGGGATGCGATTGTGTGATCCTGCCCGGCGGGTTCGCGTACGGCGACTACCTCCGCACAGGCGCGATCGCCAGGTTCGCGTCGGTGATGGAGCCGATCGCCGAGTTCGCGGACCGCGGCGGACTGGTCTGGGGCATCTGCAACGGCTTCCAGGTCCTGTGTGAGGCGGGCCTGCTGCCGGGCGCTCTGATCCGCAACGCCTCGCTCGAGTTTCGCTGCGAGTGGACCAACCTGCTGGTCGAGCGGACCGACCTTCCCTTCACGTCGCAGTGCGCGGAGCGTGACGTGATCCGGGTGCCCATCGCGCACGGTGAGGGGAGCTACTACGCCGACCCGGCAACGCTCTCGAGGCTCGAGCAGAGAGGCCAGGTCGTGTTTCGCTACTGCGATGCGTCCGGCAGAGTCGCACCCGGCGCGAACCCGAACGGATCCATGCACAACATCGCCGGCATCGTGAACGCGCGTGGCAACGTGCTCGGCATGATGCCGCACCCCGAGCGATGCTCGGAGGCAGAACTCGGTGGGACGGATGGGCTTAAGCTGTTCCGCTCGGTGGCGGAGGGTGCACTGAAGGTGCTGGTGTCTTGAGCATCAAGTCTGTGGACGAGAGGCGATTGCGCGAAGTCGCTCTCACCCCAGATGAGTACAGGGTCATCGTCGAGCAGCTGAAGCGAGCCCCCAATGAGGTCGAGCTCGGCATGCTTGGCGTGCTGTGGTCCGAGCACTGCTCGTACAAGAGCTCGAAGCCCTTGCTGCGACGCCTGCCCTCGACGGGAGCTGCGGTCCTGCAAGGTCCAGGCGAGAATGCGGGTGCGGTCAGCATCGGCGAGGGCTGGGCAGTGGTGTTCAAGATCGAGTCGCACAATCACCCGTCGGCGATCGAGCCGTACCAGGGTGCGGCCACCGGCGTCGGCGGCATCATCCGCGACGTCATCGCGATGGGCGCGCGACCGGTAGCTCTTCTCGACTCGCTCCGCTTCGGGCCTCTGCCGGAATCAACGAGACACTTCGAAGGCGTTGTCGCCGGCATCGGTGGATACGGCAACTGCATCGGGATCCCGACCGTCGGCGGCGAGATCTACTTCGAGGAGTGCTACGCGAACAACCCGCTGGTCAACGCGATGTGCGTGGGCCTCGTGCGCACGGACCAGCTGAAGCGCGCACGGGCGGAAGGCACCGGGAACAGCCTGCTGCTTGTCGGCGCAGACACTGGACGCGACGGCATCCACGGCGCGTCCTTTGCCTCCCTCGAGCTGGATGAGAACAGTGCTGAGCGCCGTCCCGCCGTCCAGGTGGGCAACCCATTCCTCGAGAAATGCCTGCTCGAAGCGTGCATGGACCTTTCGCACACGGACGCAGTGGTGGCGATCCAGGACCTGGGCGCGGCCGGCCTCACCTCGGCCGTGGCGGAGTGCGCCGGCAGGGTCGAGGGCGCCGGCGCTCGCATCGACGTCGCGCAGGTGCCGCGGCGTGAGCGCGGCATGACGCCCTATGACGTGATGCTCTCCGAGTCGCAGGAGCGCATGCTCGTCGTGGTCCAGCGCGGGCGCGAGCGTGAGGTGGAGACGATCTTCCAGGCGTGGGACCTGACCTCGGCGATCATCGGCGAGGTCACAGACGACGGCCAGCTGACGGTCGTCGATGGGAAGGACATCGTGGGGCGACTGCCGGTCAAGCTGCTGACGGACGGAGCCCCTATGCGCCGATTGGTGGGCGTCGCGCCGGAGCCGCCTTACGACCTGGTGGTCGACGCCCTGCCTTTACTCGCCGACCCGGGCGCAACTCTGCTTCGCCTGCTAGGCAGTCTCAATGTGGCCAGCCGCCGGGGGGTGTTCCGCCGCTACGACCACATGGTCGGCGACGCGACCGTTGTGCCGCCTGGCGGCGACGCGGCGATGCTGCGCGTCAAGGGGACGCGGCTGGGCCTCGCCGTCACGGTTGACTGCAATGCGCGGTACTGCCACCTCGACCCGCATCTCGGAGCTCAGCTCGCAGTGGCGGAGGCGGCCCGCAACATAATCGCCACCGGGGCAACGCCGATCGCGGTCACCGACTGCCTCAACTTCGCCAACCCGGATCGTCCCGAGGTCTACTGGGAGATGGAGGAGACCATCGCGGGCCTCGCGTACGCATGCCGCGTGCTGGAGCTTCCGGTGGTCAGCGGCAACGTCAGCCTGTACAACGACTCCGGCGGTGAGTCACCCATCTATCCCACGCCGGTCGTGGGGATGGTCGGGGTGATCAATGACTACGCTCGCCGGCTCGGCGCGGGTCTTCGCGCCGAAGGCGACTTCGTGCTCCTGATCGGATCGAGCCACAACGACCTCGGCGGCAGCGAGTACCTCAAGGTCGAGCACGGCCACGTCGCGGGCAGGCCGCCGTCGCTGGACCTGACCCGCGAGCAGGCCGTGAACCGGCTCCTGTTGACCGCGGCGCAGAACGGCTTCCTTCACTCGGCGCACGACTGCGCTGAGGGCGGGATGCTGGTAGCGCTGGCCGAGTGCTGCCTCCTGGGCAACGTCGGCGTCCGCTGCCCGGCGATCCGTCCGGAGCCACCCCTGCGCCTCGACGCCGCCTTCTTCGGCGAGTCGCCGAGCCGCTACATCGTGAGCGTGCCCTCGAGAGCGATGCCCGAGCTGCAGTCCCTGGCGCGCCGGCACCACGTCGAGCTGGCTCTGCTCGGGCTGGCAGGCGGCGACACCATCGAGTTCGAAGGCCAGCTCAAGGTGTCGCTGGCCGAGCTGCGTCAAGCCTGGGAGGTCATGGTCACCTAGGTATGTGCGGGGTCTTCGGCATCTGCGCCAAGCACGGGGTCGACGTGGCCAACGTCACCTACTTCGGGCTCTTCGCGCTTCAGCACCGGGGCCAGGAATCGGCGGGCATCGCGGTGTCCGACGGGTCGTCGGTGCGCGTTCAGCGCGACATGGGCCTGGTTGCGCAGGTATTCTCCGCCGCACAGATCAAGGAGCTCGGCGAAGGGTCGATGATCGCGCTCGGCCACACGCGCTACTCGACGACGGGCGCCAGCCGGGCCGAAAACGCCCACCCGCTTCCTTTCCACCACCCGACCCTCGGACCCGGCGCGATCGCCCACAACGGAAACCTCCTCAACGCACACGCGTTGCGCACCCAGCTCGAAGATCGCGGGGTCACTTTCGAAACGGCGCTCGACACGGAGGTGATGGCGCGCCTCATCGAGAGCACTCACGGCCGGTCGTGGGAAGACGTGATCCGGCGCACGTTTGCGCGGATCGTCGGCGCGTACTCGTGCGGAATCATCACGGCGAATCAACTGATCGCCCTGCGCGATCCGTTTGGATTCCGGCCGCTGTGCATCGGCTACATCCCTCTTCCCGGTCAGCCCGCACACGTCGTCGCGTCGGAGACATGCGCCCTGGACACCGTGAACGCCACATTCGTGCGCGAGGTGCAGCCCGGCGAGATGGTCGTGATGGACGAGCACGGTGTGCACAGCGTCAACTTCCAGAGCGCCAGCAAGCACGCGATGTGTGTGTTCGAGTTCATCTACTTCGCGCGCCCCGACTCGATCCTCAAGAACTGTGAGCTCGAGGACGCGCGTATCCGGATGGGGCACGAGCTGGCCCAGGAGGCGCCGGTAGACGCCGACATGGTCATCCCATTCCCCGATTCGGGCACGCCGGCGGCAATCGGTTATGCGGAAGCCGCGGGCATCCCGTTCCGCGAGGCGCTGATGAAGAGTCGCTACATCAACCGGACCTTCATCCAGCCCGACCAGTCGCTGCGCGAGGCAGGCGTGATGCTCAAGCTGAACCCGCTGCCGCGGTCGATCAAGGGCAAGCGCCTCATCGCGGTCGATGACTCCATCGTCCGCGGGACGACGTCGCGACGGATCATCGAACGCCTGCGCGCCGCGGGCGCCAGCGAAATCCACATGCGGATCTCCAGCCCGCCCATGCGATTCCCCTGCTTCATGGGCGTCGACATCGGGTCGACCAAGGAGCTCATCGCGTCGGGACGGTCCGTCGACGAAGTTCGGCAGCAGATCGGCGCCGACTCGCTGCACTACCTGTCGATTCCCGGACTCATCCGCGCCATCGGCCGTGGCACCGCGCAGCAGTTCTGCCGAGCGTGCTTTGACGGCTCCTACCCGGTGCCCGTGCCCCAGCAACTGGAAATGGACAAAATGCAGTTCGAGGCTCCGGCTCCACAGCTAGCCAAGCTCTGACGGATGTCGGGCGAGGGACTCTCCTACGCCGCCGCCGGCGTCGACATTGAGGCGTACGAGCGCGTGCTGAAGAAGGTCAAGCCCCTGATCGCCGCCACGCACGGCAAGGAGGTCGCGCAAGGGGTCGGGCCCTTTGCCGGTCTCTACGCGCTCCCGGGCGGTGGCCAGCTGGCGGCGAGCGCAGACGGCGTCGGCACCAAGATCAAGGTCGCGATTGCGACCGGGCAGCATCGCGTGATCGGCGGCGACATCGTGAATCACTGCGTCAACGACATCGCGACCACGGGAGCGCGGCCGCTGTTCTTCCTCGACTATTTCGCAACCGGACGGCTCGACGCCGACGTTTTCGCCGAGCTGGTCGAAGGCATGACCTCCGCCTGCCGCGATGCGGGGTGCGCGCTCCTGGGAGGCGAGACGGCTGAGATGCCTGGTATGTACGCGCTCGGGGACTACGACCTCGCCGGCTTCATCGTCGGCCTGGTCGAGCCGGGCGGTCATCGAGAGGCGATCAAGCCTGGAGACGCTCTTGTTGGACTGCCATCGAGCGGCCTCCACACCAACGGCTACTCGCTCGCCCGCAAGGTGTTCGAAGGCGTGACGCTGGACGACGACCTCGCGGCCGAGTTGATGGCGCCGCATCTGCTGTACCTGAAGGACCTCGGGCGAATCAGGTGGAAGGGCGCCGCGCACATCACGGGCGGCGGCCTTCCAGCCAACCTGCCGCGTTGCCTGCCCGACGGCCTGGGGGCGTCGAATCCAATCTTCGAGAAGATTCAGCGCCGCGGGCGAGTCTCCGACGACGAGATGTGGGGAACGTTCAACATGGGGTTGGGCATGATCCTGGTCCTGGATCCGAAGGACATTCCAGAGGACGCGATGGTTGTGGGTGAGGTCGTAAGTCGGAGCGGCCCCGACCGGGTGACGATCACCTGAGGATCGGGGTCTGCGTCTCTGGCGAGGGGACGAACCTGCGCAACCTGGTCGAGCGCGGATTTGAGGTGGTGGCGGTGGCGACCAACCGCCCGACGTGCGGCGCCGCGGCATTTGCGCGCGAGAGGGCGATTCCGCTCGCGGAGCTGTCGCAAAGATCGTTTGGTTCAGCCGAGTCGCGCGACGTCGCGATGCGCGACTTCTTCCTGGACCACGGCGTCGAGCTCCTGGTCGACGCGGGCTACGACCGCATCCACACAAGCCCGTTTCTCGACGCCTTCGAGGGCCGCATCGTCAATGTCCACCCCTCGCTGCTGCCTGAGTTCGCCGGTGGGATGGA
>WNGK01021302.1_pt1 | contig 13044 bp, 5 predicted proteins | sample 5400601 | NCBI WGS metagenome assembly WNGK01 (sample SAMN13153376, study PRJNA577476) | soil metagenome | isolation source: 60 cm soil or saprolite under Garry oak tree replicate 1 | place: USA:California | collected 2016-06-15 | reverse complement strand
TTCCGGAATTCAGATTGCACTGCCCTGCGCAAATTCGCAATGCGGCGTTTTTCCGGATGCGCAGAATGATTCACCCTCGCGGACTGGCACAGGACGCGCGGGCTTGCAAGAAACAGGAACGGCGGTAGGATAGAGCGTCGCACGCAGCGGTTTACATCGATTCTCATCGATGAGCACAGCGAGGGCGCATGATGCAGATCGAAAACATTTCCACGAATGATTGTGAAGGAGTCGCCAGTCGGCGTGGATTCCTGAAGGGCATGCTGGGGGCCGGAGCGTTTGTGCTGAGCGTACGCCTGATGCCGCAGCGGTTGCTTGCTGGCATGAATGGCGGCGCTTCCGACGCAATGACCGAAGCGCCTTTGCACCCCAACGTGTACCTGGCGATCGGCACGGATGGAACCGCGTACATCATCGCGCACCGCTCGGAGATGGGAAGCGGGAGCCGCACGGCGCTGCCGCGAATCGTGGCAGACGAGTTGGATGCTGACTGGGCGCGCGTGAAGCTCGTGCAGGCGACCGGCGATGAAAAGTACGGCGATCAAGATACGGACGGATCGCATTCGGTACGGAGCTTCTTCAGCACTTTGCGGGAGTGCGGCGCAACGGCACGGCTAATGCTGGTGCGGGCAGCGGCAGCGCAATGGGGCGTGGCGGCGACGGAATGCACCACGAATCTGCACACGGTCGTGCACAAGCCGTCGGGCAAAAAACTCGGTTACGGGGAACTAGCGGCGGCAGCGGCAAAATTGGAAGTGCCCAAGAAAGAGGACGTCCAGCTAAAACCGCGCAGCGAATGGCGGTACATCGGCAAGGACGCCGCCAGCTACGACCTCAAGGACATGTGCACCGGGAAGGCGAAATACGGCCAGGATACGCGTATGGAAGGAATGTTGTACGCGAACGTGGCGCATCCGCCGGTCTTTGGGAGCAGTGTAAAGTCGGTGGATGACACAGCGGCTCTCAGGGTGACCGGGGTGAAGCAGACGGTGACGATTGATGCGTTCAAGCCTCCGATTGGATTTCAGGCGCTGGGCGGCGTGGCAGTGCTCGCGGACAACACGTGGGCGGCCATGCAGGGCAAGAAAAAACTGAAGGTCGATTGGGAGAAAAGCCCGCACTCGGTTTGGAACTCAGACGCTTACAGGAAGGAGCTGCAGGAAACGGCGCGCAAACCGGGGAAAGTTGTGCGCGAAAACGGAGACGTGGAAGCGGAATTTTCGAAGGGCGGAAAAATCATCGAAGCAGAATACTACGCGCCACTGCTGGCGCACGCGTCGATGGAGCCGCCCGCGGCACTTGCTGTTTACCACGACGGAAAAGCCGAAGTGTGGGCGCCGACGCAAGGCCCGCAGGGTGCGCGCGATGCAATCGCGCAGGCTTTGGGATTGAAGAAGGAAGATGTGACCGTACACGTGACCCTGCTCGGCGGCGCCTTTGGCCGCAAATCGTTCCCCGATTTTGCCGTTTGGAGCCGCGAAGACGACATCAAGTTCGACGTGTATCACTCTGTGGCAGTAATGTACATGAAGGCATCTCTGGCGGCGGATGGAAGACCGACGGCATGGCTGCAACGGACTGTGTTTCCGCCCATCGGTTCGACATTCGATGCAAACGCAAACTATTCCGGGCCCGACGAGCTGGGGCTTGGGTTCACGGATCTGCCCTTCGCAGTTGCGAATCTGCGCGCGGAGAATGGACCGGCGACGGCGCACGTGCGGATCGGCTGGTTCCGCTCCGTGGCCAATATTTATCATGCGTTTGGGATTCATTCGTTTGCGGACGAACTGGCGCATGCGGCGGGTAAGGATCCCCTCGAATATTTGCTGCAACTACTGGGTCCTGACCGAATCGTTCCAAGGAACGACCTTCCCAAGGAATTTCCGAATTACGGCGGAGCATACGAGCAGTATCCGATTGATACGGCGAGGTTCCGGCGCGTGTTGACGCTGGCATCGGAAAAGGCCGGCTGGGGCAAACAAAAGCCGGGCAACGGCTACGGAATCGGAGTGGCGATGCATCGCAGTTTCCTGACCTACGTCGCAACGGTCGTTCAAGTTCAAATCAACGAAGGCGGAAAAGTGCAGATCAAGCGCGTAGACACGGCCCTCGATGCCGGCACGGTGGTAAATCCGGAAATGGTGCGGCAGCAGTTTGAAGGGGCCGCGGTAATGGGCACGAGTCTGGCCTTCTACGGAGAGATCACCGCGACTGATGGAGCGATCGACCAATCCAACTTCGATGACTTCCAGGTGGCGCGGATGAACATTGCGCCGCGCGACACAAATGTGTACATCGTGCCAAGCGATGCGCCCCCGGCGGGAATTGGCGAACCGGGTCTGCCTCCCTTTGCGCCGGCGCTGTGCAATGCCATCTTCGCCGCGACCGGGAAGCGTATCCGCGAGTTGCCTCTCTCAAAGGCAGGCCTCGTCTAGGATTTTGGCCGATAGAATCGCGCTCGGGATGCTTCTCAAGGCCAGGGTCTACTCGACCAATTTGCAAGTTGGGTGCGAAGGCATAATAGGTTTTTCTGGGAATCGACTTTGCCGCCCGGGACCGGTTGATCACCAAGGAAATGGCCGCCTGCGAAAGTCCCAAATGTTCGGCAAGGAACTTCAGACTGACGATTTGTCCGGTGGGTTTTCGCGCGTAAGGGATTCCGCCTGGTTTTGCGTGGGGCATGGGGCTGTCTGGTGTGTTAGTTTCGCATACCAACACGAAGTAGTACAAGTGCTTGGAGGTCTACTAGCTAGGCCGCTTTGCCGGTCTTCAAACCGTGGGAGCTGACTAATCACTGGAGCTGGTGGGCCCGCCAGGATTTGAACCTGGGACCAACGGATTATGAGTCCGCTGCTCTAACCGCTGAGCTACGGGCCCCACTTGGGTCGACGTCTCGATTTTATATCGAATTGGGAGAATTGCGTGGAAGATTCGGGGCAATCCAAATGCCGGAGTTGGTGAATAGATTGTGGTCTTGAAGGATTCTTTCTGTGTTTTCCCATTGACGGAATTCATTATCCGCTTGGGGCATTCATCCGGCTTTAATGAGACTCGTTCGAATGCGCGTGAATGAATTGCGGCGTATTTTATTCACGTGTCGAAACTGGAGCAGTGCTGGCACGCACAATGAATTCCGGCTCGACTGTGATCGTCTTCGGATAAGGGGTCTTCGTGGGCGCATTGATGCGGCACAGCAAGGTCTTCGCCGCGATCACGCCCATCTCCCACAATGGCTGACGCACCGTCGTTAAGCCCGGATTCTGGAACGCCGCGCTCTGAATATCATCGAAGCCCACGACGGAAACGTCTTCCGGCACGCGCTTGCCCGCCTCTCTCAGCGCACGGATCGCACCGATCGCTGAAATATCATTGAATGCAAACAGTGCCGTGAACGCTTCGCTCTTCGAAAGCAGCCTTCGTGTGACTTCGTAGCCCAGCTCTGGAGACGGCGATTCGCCCTCGAGCTGCTCCACCAGCCTCTCGTTGATCTCGAGCCCCAATTCCTGAGCGGCCCGCAGTTCTGCCTCCCAACGAACTTTTGTATCCGAACTGAACTCTTGCCCCTTGATGAATGCGATCTTGCGGTGCCCAAGCTGTGCCAGATGATGAATCGCCAGCTTCGCGCCAAGCGCGTGGTCCAATGCGATGTTGGTCACGCCTTCTACTTCGCGATGCCCGGACACCGCAACCACGGGAATCATCACTCCCTTCTGGCACGGAGTGTCTACGGCAATCAGGCCCTCGACTGCGCGCTGCTGCAGCAGATGAGGATACTCCTCGATCAGATCGGGCCGGTGACGATGGCTGACCACAAAGTAAAAATAACCCTCCTCAAGCAGGTGGTCTTCAATGCCGGACATCACCAGCGCGGCGTATCCTTCGCTAATCTCCGGCACCACTACACCGATCGTAAAACTACGCTGCGCGCGCAGCGAACGAGCCATGAAATTTGGCCGGTAATTCAGCTCGCGTGCCGCTTCCCGAATGCGTTCCTGCGTGCGCGGCGGAATCGACTTTGCGGCCGGAGACCGATTGATGACCAGAGAAACGGTGGCGGGCGAAAGGCCAAGGTGCTCTGCAAGAAACTTCAGGCTCACGGCGGGCGCGGAAGTGCTTCCGCGCGGCCGAGAAGACGTGATCATTCTTGACCGGGGCATGGGGTGTTTAGTGCGCGTAGTCTCCCACAAGGAGGCAAGCTGGGCAAGCAGCAATCAGCGAAATTCCTGGAATTCTGCGTTTGAAACGGATTAATCCCGTCAGCCAAGATGCGTGGACAAATCGATTTATCAAAGGACAGGGCTAGTACTTGCCTGTTTGTTCCTCCTGAACATTCCCCTTGACAATCCGGATGAGGCGGGTGTCTCATGCTTCGCGGAAGTGGGGGATAAATCGGTTTACTGAATTCGTTTTTCAAATCTTTCCCGAGTTCGACCGTGAGGTGAAGCCATGCGTGTGAAAGCCCTTCTGGCGTTTCTTCTCTCTCTTTGCGGAGTTTCTGCCTACGCTCAGTTTAAGGCCAGCATCCAGGGAACCATCCTGGATCCAAATGGCGGGGCGGTCGCCAGCGCTAAAGTCACCGTCGCGAACGAAGCCACTGGGGTGACCCGCGACACGGTCACTAGTGACCAGGGCTTTTATCGGATCAACGAGCTGCCGCCTGGCAATTACACCGTCACGGTGGAAGCGTCCGGCTTTAAGCAAGCCACTTCGAAGGGCATCGTCGTCGAAGCCGAACAACCTCGGGGTTTCGATGTGACGCTCCAAGTCGGGAATGTTCAGGAATCAGTTATCGTTACAGCTTCAGCGGGCGGGTTAGAAACGGAAAACGCCAACGTAAACACCACGATCGGAACTCAAGAGGTGCTCACTCTGCCTCAATTCGGAAGGGATCCCTACGAATTGCTTCGTATGGCGCCAGGTGTATTCGGCGATAACGCACGGCAGGGCAACGGAAACGCTTTCGCGCTTCCACAGCAGGTTGGTCCGGGCCAATCAAACAGCTCAATCTTCCAAACCGAAAACCAGGTACAAATTGTTTCCAATGGCCAGCGCGTAACCGCAAACACCTATAGCCTGGACGGCGTGAGCGTTAACAGCTTGAGCAACGGCGGAGCCGCGGTTGTCACGCCGAACCAGGAGTCGGTGCAACAGATTGTGGTCACTTCTGCTTCCTACAACGCCGAGCAGGGACGGAATTCCGGCGCCCAGGTAGAAGTCATCTCCAAGGGCGGAACGAACGAGTTTCACGGAAGTGCGCTGATTAAATTTAATGATAAAGGTCTGAATGCCTTCAATAAGTTTTACGGGGCGAACAACGTCCCGCTGAAGTCCATTTCCTGCGAAGGCGGTGCATTCACGGTTGTCGCACAGCATTGCCCGACGAGAAACGATCAGAAATACAGGGACTTTGCCGGGAGCTTCGGCGGCCCCGTCATAAAGAACAAGCTTTTTTTCTTCTTCTCCTATGAAGGCCTGCGTCAAACCAACACGGTGGTCAGCCGCAGTGTGAAGCTCGAGACTCCCGCCTTTGAAAAATATGTGGAGCAGGCCGAGCCAAACAGCATCGCCGCCAAGATTTTCAGCACACCCGGCATAGCTCCCCGGATCACGACCACGATCTCGCAAACCGATTGTTGCTCCTTAATAACCAATCCGAGTGATCCCAATTTCCATCCTTTGGGAATGTGGTATCAGCCGGGAACCGGAATTGGACAGGCCATCGGTAACGGACCGGACGGCACCCCAGATTGGGGCGTCTTTGACCTTACTAAGCCCAATTCAAGCAGCGGTAACCAGTACAACGCCCGCGCTGATTACAGTCTGGGCCCCAACCAATTCTTTGCCAGCACCTACCTTGTGAACTTGACCAGCGTCAACGGAGGAAATCGGCCCCTAGAAGATGTTGGCTTCGCCCCGAAGAACTATGTCGGCACGCTCGGATGGACTCGCACAATTTCTTCCGTCATGGTTAACGAAGCACGCTTTAATTTGACCCGCTTCGCTTTTGACCAGCTCCAACCCACCGGCCAGACCAATTACGGCATCCCTCAGATCGAGTTATTCGATTTCGATGCTGGCGGTTTGGGTGATCCAGGAACCATCATGGGTATTGGCCAAGCGGGCACCACGCCCGGGAACCTTGCGGAGAACACCTTCGCATTTCGCGATACCGTGAGTTGGGTACGGGGTGTTCACGCTCTCAAATTCGGTCTGGACATCACCCGTGAGCAGAACAATGACGATGAGCCAGGTTTTGAGCGCCCCAAGTATCAATTCCGCGGCTTGCTCAATTTTGCCAACGACGCCTGCTGCTTCTTCGAAAATGTTGCTGTGGATCCTAGAACCGGCGGCCACCCCAACGGACGGCGTTATTTCCGGGACGCTGCCTATTCTCTATTCGTCCAGGATGACTGGAAACTCCGGTCAAACTTAACGGTGAACCTCGGTCTGCGCTGGGAATATTCCCCGCCGCTCTCGGAAAAGAACGGTCTGCTGAGCAATTACATCTTTGGCTCCCAGGGCTTCGTAAATGGCTCGGTCCAAACTGTGAAGCACCTCTATAATTCGGACAAAAAGGACTTTGGCCCCCGCATCGGTTTCGCGTGGAGCCCAAATGTCTTAGGGAAGAAGACCGTACTTCGCGGTGGCTTCGGCATTATTTATAACCGGCCGTTTGAGTCCGAATACAGCAACATTCGCCAGGACACTCCGTTCGCCGCTCAGGCCAGTACCTGTTGCTTCTTTGATCCCGGCAAGATTATTGGTCCCCCTCCGGGTTCCGGCATTCTTTACGGAATTGGCTCAAGCACCAGTGCCACCAGCTATGCCCCCAATCCCAATTTCTCGTTTGGAGTAGCCCCTGACGGCGCACTCTGTGCCAATGCCGGCTGCACCTCGGTGACTAAGGTTGATATCTTTGGCGCTTTGGCTAATGAACCTACTCCCTATGTATACGTCTACTCGTTACAGACGCAGTTCGAACCCATTCGCAATTGGCAAGCCACCCTCGGATACCAGGCGAGCCGCAGCCGCAAGCTGGCCCGCACGATCGACATGAACCGCTTCCGGCCCGGAGACACTTTCGACGGCAACTTTGACGGAGTCCAGAGCGCCAGCGCGGATGGAGTCGCTTGCGGTCCGTCAAATCCTGCATGTCCAGCTCCCATCGTCGTCGGCAACAATCGCTTTAACAGAGTCTTCATACCGCTTCCTGACGTCAACGCCAGCTTCGACGCCATGATCGCTCAGCTTTCTCATACTTTTGCGAGCGGCTTTACCGTTTCGACCCTCTACACCTGGAGCCACTCCATCGACTTCTCTTCTTATGAGATCGGTTTTCAACAAACCGACCCATTCACGCAGTCCATTAACAAGGGGAATTCCGACTTCGACGTCCGCCAAAGCCTGGGCGTATCCGGTTACTATGAGCTGCCTCTCTATCGCAGCAGGCATGATTTTATGGGCGCCGTCGCTGGCGGCTGGACTCTCGGCGGTGTGTTCACCAAACATACCGGCTTTCCCTTTACCGCGCTGATTGGTAGCTGCGATACAAACCATGACCGGAACGGTGACGGGACCTGCCCTGACATGCCCATCGTTTACGCCGGCGGCAAAATCGCAAATCCATCGAAGCAGGACTGGCAGAATGGAGTCTTCCCCAACCCTGCCACCAGCTTTCCTGGTTCGACTACGGTCCCACCGGCATCGCAGAACTTTCTCCTTCCGAATTCGCGCTGGCTGGGCGAGAACGCTAAACTCGAGTTCCGCAGCAACTTCTTTAATGCCCTCAACATATTAAATCTCGAATCATTGGCACCTGCGAGCGCGCCAACCGACGTCGTCAACACGGGACAATTCGGCCGGCCTCTCGATGGTCTTTCCGGCCGCGTGATCGAATTCCAGTTGCGGCTCAGCTTCTAGCCAAGAATTCAAGTCTAAGGACCAGGGGGCGCAACCCACGGCGCCCCGCCCTCATATTCGTCCTCGGTGCCATTCGGAAGTTTGGCGCTCCGGAATCGAATAGGGACATTTTTGGGCTTGCCGATACAGCAACTTGTTACGAAGTAGGGTGAAATCCCACTTTCCGCATCGCGGACTGCGTTTCGGGGTTTTTCATAAACATATTCCACACGAAACTGGTCCGGTGATTTTCGGCCATCAGCATGGTGATGCCGAGATCGATGCCAAGCACGTCCGCGTCATGCCAACCAGTGAGCGGATTGAAGGCGTCTACAAAACCGTATTTCTTCCACACCTTATCCCTGTACTGGCCACGGAGCTTTCGCAAGACTCGTATGCAATCGTCGAAGAGGAATGAAAGCGAACCACCCGTCGCACAAGGGACGACGCTTCCATCGATCGGCCCCTGCGGGGGCGGCCCGCCCCATGCCGTGTAGCCCTTCACGTAATCAGAAGCGCTGATTCCCCAGAGATTCTCGTCATAATCAGGAAAACGTTCGTGCAGGGACAAGCAGAAAAGCTTGTGAGCCCTGGTTGCCTTCACGGAATTCTCAAAATAATCTGCGTAGGCGTCCCGCTTATTCCGGAAATCAAACCATGCCTGTGAATACTGATGTGTGAAAATCGGATCGTCACCGGAGATGTATTCGATCCCCTGGTATGTGATCTTCGGGCGCGTCCAGGCGTTCCAGGAACTCGGTGGCACCGGATGTGTTGGCGAACCGATCGCCAGCAGGTAGATCATCATCAGTTCGCAGTAGTGCTCCCAGCGAGCGTCCAGAAAACCCGATTCAGGATGCCAGCCCATCGAAAAGGTTTTGCCGCCATTCAGCATCCATGGCCAATCCACGCGTTCGTATATTTTCGTGGCAAGGTCTTTGATCTCCTGGTCGGCAAAGTATTGCCGCGCCGTCAGCACACCGCAATACAAAAGTGAAGAATCAATCCTGCGCACACGTTCGAGAATCTCAGGAGCCTTCCCGTAGCCGCGCCGGTCGCCGATGCACAAGCTGGTCAGGCCAAATCCTGTTGCGGCGATACTGGACATCATTCGAGAATCGTTGCCATTGGCAAGGGCACGATCTTTTACCTGGCCCGTTTTTTGGCTCGCTTCATTCCAGAAGAAATTGAAAGCAGCGCGCTGAATCTCATCGAGAAGCTGCTCATCGGTCCCCTCGTATGGCGCGCCTGCGGGCTCTACAAAAGACGTTGCGGCCCGCTTTCCACAGCCAGTCAGTGCCGCAAGCGGCGAAGCGAGCAGACCTAACCCACAGATCCTCATGACTTCTCTTCGGGATAGAAAACGGTCGACAGTCACTTGCGGATCCTCGCTTACTTCGTAATTTGAAGTGTCGCTTCGGAACCACGGCTCGAGTCCGGGCTTACCCAAAGAGTGACACCCGCGGGTTCAACAGCGAACTTGTTTTGATCGTTCCAAAAAGCGAAAGCTTCAGCTCCGAGCGCGAACGTCACTTTTCTCGTCTCGCCGGGAGCAAGCGTGATCCGCTGGAATCCGCTCAGTGCCCGAACCGGTTGCGCGACGCTTGTTCCGCGCAACTGCACGTAAAGCTGGACCGTTTCCTCTCCCGCCCGTATCCCCGTGTTCGTGATCTCCGCGTTGACGATCATGGCTCTACCCGCGGCCCGCTCGCCGCCGTGAAGCTCATCATTCAGTGCCTTCGCACTCAGTCGCGTCTTATCAACCTGGAGATTTCCGTAACGATAGTCCGTGTACGACAGCCCATACCCGAACGGGAACTGCGGGCTATTTTGTTCGTCGACGTACCGCGAAACGTATTTCTCAACACCGGTTTTTGGCGGATGAGTCAAGTCAATGTTGCCCGCCGGTCGCCCCGTATTCAGCGCATCGTAATATAGAGGTTCCTGTCCGACGCTCCGCGGCCAGCTCACCACCAGCTTCCCGCTCGGATTCGCCTCGCCAAAAATAGTGCGCACCAGGGCAGGTCCCGCTTGCACGCCTGGAAACCACGCGGCCAGAACCGCGGGCACATGTTCAAATGCCCACGGAAGGGTTAGCGGACGCCCACTGAAGAGCAGCAATACGACTGGCTTTCCAGTCGCCACGATTTTTTCCAGAAGTTGCTGTTGACGCCCCGGCAGGCCGAGATGCGCTCGCGACGCGGCCTCACCAGTCATCTCAGGTGCACTTTCTCCCAAGGCGAGTATCACGGCGTCGGATTGTTCTGCTGTCTTCAAGGCCTCGGCTAATTGCTCATCCGATCCGCCGATGATCTCGGTTCCCTTTGCGTAACGAACGCGATCTCCACCGACACGTTGCGTGAGAGCCGTTCGAAGCGTGATGACGTCCTCGGGCCGGCCTTGCCCGGCCCAGGAACCCAGCATGTCGTAGGGATCATCGGCCAGCGGCCCTACCAGCGCAATCGTTCTCGTTTCGTTGGAAAGCGGCAAGACCGGCGCGCCGCCCGAAAAGTTTGCATTCTTCAGCAGCACGAAGGATCGCTCAGCTGCGGTGCGCGCCAAGGAAAGACTATCCGGCTGAAGCATCGCGCCTGCTTCGCGTGTCTCGTCTGCAAAGGGATGTTCAAAGAGGCCCAGCGCGAATTTTACGCGCAACACACGCCGAACGGCCTCGTCAACCGCCGCCTCCGGCACTTCGCCGGAGCGCACGAGGTGCGCTAGGTTTTCATGGTAGAGACTGCTGGCCATATCCAGATCCACCCCGGCCAGAAAAGCTTTGCGCGCCGCCGCCGCACCGTCATTCGCGATTCCATGTGCAACGAGTTCTGCGACAGACGTCCAATCGCTATCCACCAGCCCTTCGAATCCCCACTCCTTTCGCAGAATCTGCTTCAAGGTCAAGGGATTTGCGGAGGCGGGCACGCCATTCAGCGAATTGAACGCACTCATGAGTGTGGCGGCGCCTGCATCCACCGCCGCGTGGAACGGCGGCAAATAAAATTGCCGCAACGTGTGTTCGGAAAGTTCCACCGTATTGTAGTCGCGGCCGCCTTCTGCAGCGCCGTAACCCACATAATGTTTCGGGCACGCCGCAACGCTGTCCGTCGCATCTAGACGGGCACCCTGATAGCCGCGTACATACGCGCGAGCCAGCGCTGCGCCGAGATAAGGATCTTCCCCAGATCCTTCCGCCATTCTTCCCCAGCGCGCATCTCTCGCGATGTCGACCATCGGGGAGAATGTCCAGCGGATACCACTCGCAGAAGCTTCGCGCGCGGCGACGCGTGCGGTTCGTTCAATCAATTCGGGATCCCAGCTAGATGCCAGACCTAACGGGATAGGAAACTCCGTTCGAAATCCGTGAATCACGTCAAGACCAAAGAGTAGAGGAATGTGCGATCTGGACTGCTCCACTGCAATCCTTTGGTAGGCATTCATGTTGCGCGCGGTCGTAATGTTGACGAGTGCCCCGACTTCCCCCTTCCGGATCATGTCGTCATAATTCGTCCGTCCAGTACCGGGGCCCGTCAGTTGACCAGCTGAGTATTGAACCAGCTGGCCGACCTTTTCCTCGAGCGTCATCTTTTGCAGGAGTGCTTCAACCTTTTTCTCGGAGCCTGCATCGCTCAGACTTGAACGAACAGCGGCGGTGCTGGGTACCGAGGCGGGAAACTTGGTTTGCGCCGGAGCCGGCTGACAACACATCAACGCGCCGGCGACAACTGCGGAGCGAAGCAACAGGGTAATCACGATTTAGACACTCCAGTTTTTCTAGCACGCCCCAAAACCAACCCCTTTTGAAAGTCTTGAATCGTCAACAGCCAGATCGGTCGAAACAAAGGTCAGACACGCCCGTTCGAGATTCCGACGGTAACTAGCGTTGCAACAATTAAACCTCTTCTCCGGGCAATGACCTTCAAGTGGGTCCAGGGACGTCTCATGAGGCGTCCGACCTCGACTTCGAACATAGCATGCTAAACCGATTTAGGTCGCGTTTCAAGGAATTGAAACACGCGTATCCCAGGCTTGTGTCAAGGCCAGCTTGGGGCTTGCCCCGGTTCGGTCCATCATGCGAGACTACTTAGCAAGACATCTTATGCCTCGATCGAAATCTCCCCTGGCCTTTAAGGTGCGAAAACCCGCCAGGGAAAGCGTTAGTTTGAAGTCTCTCGCAGAACATCTGGGACTCTCGAAGACGGCCGTCTCTCTCGTGATGAACGGCGTTCCAGCTGCTAAATCGATTCCCTTGCGCACGCAGGAATTGATCCGTGCGGCTGCCCGAGAGCTGAATTACAGGCCGAATCACCTCGCCAGGTCGCTTCGACAACAGCGGAGTTACACCATCGGCGTGGTTGTGCCGGAAATCAGTGAAGGGTACGCAGCGCTGGTCATGTCCGGAATTGAAGATCATCTGCTCCAGGAGGGCTATTTCTACTTTGTGGTCAGCCACCGTCATCGAAATGAGCTCATCGAAGAATATCCTCTCCTTTTGCAGCAACGCGCGGTGGAAGGTCTGATCGCGGTGGATACTGCTCTTTCTGAAGGAGTGCAGGTCCCGGTCGTAGCGGTCTCCGGCCACCGGGATCTACCCGGCGTAACAAACATCGTTCTCAATCACGCACGCGCCGCAACTCTTGCGCTGGAACATCTTATGAAGCTCGGACACCGGCAGATCGCCTTCATCAAGGGGCAGGAATTCAGCTCCGATACCGCCGTGCGCTGGGATTCAGTATGCGGGTCCGCTGCAGAGCTGGGCATCCAGATCAATAATCGGTTAGTGGCGCAACTTGAGGGCGAATCGTCCTCACCCGAACTCGGATACCTGGTCACGCAGAAACTACTCGCCTCGGGCGAGCCATTCACGGGTCTGTTTGCGTTCAATGACATCTCGGCGATCGGCGCAACTCAGGCCTTGCGTGAAGCAGGCCGAAGCATACCGGAGGACGTTTCCGTAGTCGGCTTCGACGACATTCAAAGCGCCGCGTTTCAGAACCCCGGCCTAACGACCGTCAAGCAGCCGCTCCGTCAGATGGGCGTCCTTGCCGCTGAGACCGTTTTGCAGCGCATTAACGCTCCGGTGAAGCACCCCTATCCCAAAGAAATCATCGTCGAACCGGACTTCGTAGTTCGGGGGAGCACGGCACC
>WNGK01024740.1_pt1 | contig 13047 bp, 7 predicted proteins | sample 5400601 | NCBI WGS metagenome assembly WNGK01 (sample SAMN13153376, study PRJNA577476) | soil metagenome | isolation source: 60 cm soil or saprolite under Garry oak tree replicate 1 | place: USA:California | collected 2016-06-15 | reverse complement strand
TGCACCCATCCCTCCAGCACGCATCGCTGATCGAGTTCGGTTCGTTGTACAGGTCCAAAAGAACAGCAGGATCATTCTTGAATTTCGTCGCGACTGAGGTCCAGAACGCGGGCGAGTGATCCAGGTCTGGCATCACCTGTGGACCTGTAGCCAGCCTCGTACCCGGCGCATTCCAGTGTAGTTCTAGAATGGCGTACAGATTGTATTGATGCAAGAGATTCACGTAATTGACGATCGCATTCTGGTAATTTTCTCCAGAAACAGCGGGATCGACTCCGTTGATACCAAGCCAGCAATGTTCATTCAGCGGTATCCGGACCGTATTGATATTCCAACTCGACATGGCCCGAACGGATGCTGTATCGGTAGGCCCATCGAAGACTCCTCCGAAAACGCAGGAATACTGTGTCCCAGACCGGTTGACACCCAGTAGACGGACGATTTGCCTGCTGCCATTGACCAAGTGGTTCCCGACCACTCGAATCGACAACCCGCATTTGTCCTTATCTTTGGTGTCGTCCTTGCCTTTGTCCTTACACTTCCCCTGCTCTTTGTCTTTGTCTTTCTCTTTGTCTTTGTCTTTCTGCTTATCTTCAATCGCACTGATCGCAGCCGCCGGATCATAACGGGGGATGATGAAGAATCCGCGCTCGCTGGATTCGATGTGAAGGGTTGGCAGCGGCACGCCGGCGATGGGAATACTCGCGAGTGCTCTCAAGTCGTCTCGTCCCACGACGGCCAGGCCGGAGATGGCAGGCTTGCCACCGAAGATACGCGCAGGGCCCAAATCGGCTGTGACGCTGATGAAGGCATCCGCGAATGGGAGATTGCCGAACAGATCGGAAACCAGACTCACCAACTCGGCGTGCGATTTCACGAGCCGTTTGACAGGTGCGGCCAGTGGTTTTAAGCCCCTCCCCCATGCCGTCAGGGTCAAGTCCAAATCGAAATCTCCGAGATTGGCAACGGCGATTCCGACCCAGTGGTTGTCCAAATTGCCCAAATCCGGTAGCGGAATGACGAGTTCAGAGGTTTCTTCCGGCAATTGCATCGGCACAGCAGACCATTCATGTTCTTGACTGAATTGCTGAAACCCGACAAGACCGACGTTTGAGTCGATTTCCACGTGACCAACGGTTTCGTTGGATCGAAACAAATCGTGCAAGAGCCAGGCCCGATGCCCGTACGCTGGAATTTGAAAGTCACGCATATCGGCGAGGCCACCTTCGGAATAGAGACTGGCTTTGACATGAGCAGCCTGAGAATTTGGATTGGCAAGGCCGATGCCGGTGACAGTATCGGCCGTCTGAAAAACCGCGGAAAATGCCATTCTGTTTGCAGTCTGATCCGAAACCAGCAAGCCATCGAGTTGGTCACCCTGGATGCTATCGAGCGACATCATCATCCAGGCGGATAGCTGAAGGTTCGCACTCTCGGCTTTCACCCAACCGGTGACCGGCTTCTGCCTTTCGATGTGGAATAAGTCACTAAAATTCAGACGAGCCTGAGAGTCGGCGAAAATGGTGACGCTGGCGGGGTTTGAGCCGCCGCTGATCACGTCGCCATTATCATCGTAGGCGGTGAAAACGACCTCGGCGTCGGTGGCGCCGGAGTTTGAAACGATAAACGTTGTCTGAAAGTAGTCTGCGGAAACAAAATGCGGAAAGTAGAACCTGCTCGAACCTGCTACAGAGCGGGGAGACGGAGTGGAGGGGATCACCACGATCAGGACGAACAACAGAGTCGCGAATACTTTCGATTTTGCCACGGATTACTCCCCATCCCGCTTGAAATACTACGCTCATGCTTCGGATTTCTCGTTAGATCACAGCCTGGCGCGCTCTTGTCGCGCGCGAGTGGTCCGTTTTTCTAGGCCTTTTCCTAAATCAGCTCCTGGAAAGCGGGAACCTGCAGGAGCTTTCTCTCAACCTGGCCAATTTGATTCCGATGACGATTTCGTCACCATCCAGGCGACTCAATCAGATCGAGCACACATTTGAAGACGCCGATTGCTTACTGTCAGTCACACTTCTCTCCCCTCCTGAGGGCAGCAAATCGAGACGGGGCCTGGGCTTGATGGTGCCAAAGAGCTCTCACGAAAATTAGAGCTTACGTCTGAGTTTTTCACTTGGTGGAAATTGGCTTAATTCGATTGGGCTATTCCACTCGACGGAACGACCGTTGCGCCCAACCGTCTTGAGGGCGTTGGGATCGGTTGAACTTCGACTCTGACCGCAAATCGATCTTGCACGAACTGTTGCAGAAAGGGCAGGATCTTCGCGAACGTTTCACCGCTCACTTCGGCCTGTTGTTGAAATTCGCTGACGTAAAAACCAAGAACCGCGTCTTGCAATACCCGGCGGACGGGCCGCTGCTGCGGCCTCTGTTGCGAAAACGCCGGCGTCCCGGCGACCTGTAGATGTTTCTTAACGTGATTTAGACAGTGGTTGATCGCAATCCTGTACAGCCAGGTTTTCAAAGTCGACTCACGGCGGAACGTCGGCAGATGCTCGAATGCCTTGACGAAGACGTCCTGCGCCAGATCCATTGCGTCCTCACGATGTTCCACGAAGCGATAACAGACCCGGTAAATTTGACGCTCGTACCGGATGATGATTTCGTCAAAGGCGCTCGTATCCCCCGCAAAATACCGTTCGATAAGCTCAACGTCGGGATCCTGATTACGGGCGGCCATCGGCATTGAAGCTTCTAAGGTCCGTTCCATGTGCAATGTCCATTCCCCTCCTCTGCGAGGAGGGGAATGTGTTGTGCTCGACCATTCATCCATTCCATCTTGGACATCGTTGGCTCCACCTGGTTTAAAGAATTGTATATTAGGTACTATGGCGGTTTTCGAATCAACAAAGTGGAGTGTTCTGGGCCGCCTGAGGCTTCATCTCCGACGGTACCGTGGCCGGATTGCCGCCGGTTTCAGCTGCGTTTTGCTGACGAACCTGTTTCTTCTTGCAACTCCGCGCGTCACCGGTTACGCAGTGGACAGCCTCAAAGAGTCCGTCACGAGGGAAAAACTCGCCTATTACGCCCTGGTGGTTATTGGACTGGCCGTGTGTGAAGGCATTTTCCGCTTTTCGATGCGGCGGCTCATTATCGGCGTTTCCCGCGATATCGAATACGAGCTGCGCAACGACTTGTTTCATCACCTTGAAACCCTGCCGGCTTCGTTTTACCAGACGAATAAGACTGGCGACCTGATGTCGCGGGCGACGAACGATCTCAGCAACGTCCGAATGCTGCTGGGGCCTGGAATCATGTACACCGCCAACACGGTCGTGGTTACCGCATTTGCGGTTGTTCTGATGCTCGGAATCGATTGGCACCTGACGCTATTGGCCCTCTTACCGCTGCCGGTCGTGTCCGTCAGCGTTCGGCACTTTGGAAAGAAGATTCATGACCTGACGGAACAATCGCAGGCCAAGCTCGCGGATCTGAGCGCGCGAGTCCAGGAAAGTATGGCCGGCATCCGCGTGGTGAAGGCGTTTGTGCAGGAAGAATACGAGATTCGTGAGTTCGATCGCATGAATCAGTCTCTCGTTGCCAAGAATCGCGAGTTGATCCGCGCTCAGAGCGTCTTCTAGGAGCTATCTCGCTCGGCGACTTCGTCGCGTTTACGGTTTACCTGGGAAGGTTGACCTGGCCCATGATCGCGCTTGGCTGGGTCGTGAATCTATTGGAGCGTGGCCGCGCATCGATGGAGCGGTTGAACTATATCTTCGACACGGTTACCGAGGTAAGGGATGGTTCGCACGTCCTGCCGGAGTTTGAGGTTGAGGGATCGATCGAGTTTCGAAACTTGAATTTCGCCTATAACGGTACCCCGACGCTGACGAATATCTCGCTGATGATACCGAAAGGCAAGACGGTCGCGATTGTTGGAGCCACGGGATCGGGAAAATCCACGCTCGTGCAGCTCATTCCCAGATTGCATAACGCTCCGCGAAAATCCTTATTCATCGATGGTGTTTCGATCGAGCAGATTCCCCTCGACACATTGCGGCGCGCAATCGGTTTTATTCCGCAGGACACGTTTCTTTTCGGCGAGACCATTCGCGAGAACATCGCCTTCGGAGTCGAATCTGCTACCGACGCGGACGTTCAGCGGGCGGCCGGGATTTCTCATATCGACGCCGATGTGCAGGGCTTTCCGAATAAGTATCAAACTGTCGTCGGTGAGCGCGGTATTACGCTGTCCGGAGGACAGAAGCAGCGGACGGCAATTTCGCGAGCGGTTATCCGCGATCCGAAGATTTTGGTTCTGGATGATGCGTTGTCCAGTGTCGATACCTACACGGAAGAACAGATCCTTCACGAACTGAAGCAGGTCATGCGAAACCGCACATCGATTCTGATCAGCCACCGCGTGTCGACGGTCAAGGAAGCGGATGAAATCCTCGTTCTCGATAACGGTGAAATCGTGGAACGCGGCACTCATGTGGAGTTGTTAGCGCTCGACGGATATTACGCGGAACTCCACCGGCGCCAGTTGTTGGAAGAAGAACTGGAGGTGAGTGAGTAATGCATGGGGAATTTTAGGAACCAATGCAGGAAGAAGAAGTCTTAGGAAAAGCGTACGACTCCAGGCTGATGCGGCGGCTCGTGACGTACCTGCGCCCGTACAAGTCTTATGTCGCTCTGGCGCTGGCACTCATCTTATTGGAATCGTCATTGGAAGTCGCGTTCCCGTGGCTGACGAAGATCGCTATCGACCGGTACATTGCTGCCGCAAATATCGCCGGCCTTACGACTATTGCCGTCATTTATGTCCTGTTGCTTCTGATCCGGTTCGTCTGCGCTTCGGCCGAGACGTATGTGCTGCAGAACACCGGGCAGAAGATCATCTACGACATGCGCATGCAGGTGTTCCGGCATCTGCACACTTTAGCGCCATCGTTTTACGACAAAAATCCGGTGGGACGCCTGATCACGCGCGTGATCACCGACGTCGACGTCCTGAACGAACTGTTTTCAGCAGGCATCGTTTCGATCTTCGGCGATATCTTCACGTTATCCGGCATCATGGTAGCGATCCTGGTCCTCAACTGGGAATTGGGATTGGTGACGTTATCCGTTGTTCCGTTGATTTTCCTGACAACCGCCATCTTCCGCCGCAAGGCGCGCGATTCCTACCGGCGAGTGCGCATTGCGATCGCCAAGATCAATGCATTTCTTCAGGAGCACATCACGGGGATGTCTGTTGTGCAGCTTTACAACCGGGAGCGAAAAAGCGCGAGGAAGTTCGACGAGATCAACAACGAGCATCTTCTTGCAAACCTGGACGGAATTTTGGCCTATTCCTGGTTCTATCCGGCGATCGAACTGCTCAGTTCGGTCGCAATCGCGTTGATCATCTGGTATGGCGGCGGAAAAGTTATCCAGGGCGCTCTCACGCTTGGATCACTTGTGGCTTTTACTCAATATTCGAATCGGTTCTTCCAACCGATCGCCGATATGAGCGAGAAATACAACATTCTTCAGTCGGCGATGGCCAGTTCCGAGCGTTTGTTCAGACTGATCGATACTCCCGCGACCATTATCAATTCACCCCATGCGAACAAACCGGCCAGGCCGCCTAAAGGGGAAATCGAATTCCGGAACGTGTGGTTCGCCTACGAGGACGAAAATTGGGTATTGAAGGACGTCTCCTTTCACGTCCATCCCGGCGAGTCGGTTGCTATTGTCGGCCATACAGGTGCGGGAAAGACGACCACCACGAGCCTGCTCACGCGCTTTTACGACATTCGAAAAGGCGAGATTCTTCTCGACGGAGTGAATATCGCTCAGTTCGATCTCGAGTACCTGCGCTCATCGTTTGCTGTTGTTTTGCAGGATGTCTTTTTGTTCTCGGGAACTATAGAGTCCAACATCCGGCTGGGTTCTCCAATTCCTCGTGAACGCGTTGTTGCCGCAGCCGAGGACGTCAATCTCGCACCGTTTCTGCGGACATTGCCTTTGGGCGTCGAGCACCCGGTAAACGAGCGTGGTACGACTTTCTCGGCCGGACAGCGCCAGTTGCTCGCATTTGCGCGCGCACTCGCGCACGATCCTCAAATTCTGATCCTGGACGAGGCGACGTCGAGTGTCGATACGGAAACCGAGCTTCAGATCCGGCAGGCGATCGATCGCCTGATGCGGGACCGCACTTCAATCATCATCGCGCATCGCCTGTCCACGATTCAGCGCTGCGATAAGATCATCGTTATGCACAAGGGACGCGTGCGGGAGATCGGCACGCATCAGCAGTTGCTTGCCCAGCGCGGCATTTATTACAAGTTGTATCAGTTGCAGTACAAGGATCAGGAAGTCGCCGTTATCCGCAGCGGGACTTAGAAACGGGAGATTGACGGATGGTTGGTATTCGAAATCAGGTTGCTGTTGTTACCGGCGCGGGACGAGGCATCGGCCGCGCCATTGCCATTGAGTTTGGGCATCTCGGGGCGCAGGTGGTGCTGGCGGCTCGAAGCCGACCCGAACTTGAAGCTACGGCACGCCTCATCGGCTCGTCCACAAGTGTGATCCCTACGGATGTTCGAAAGAAACAGGAGCTTGAAAGACTTTTCGAGCAGGTGACGGCCGCAGTGGGCCCCGTCGACATCCTGGTCAATGCCGCGGGCCTGGGCATTTTCGGGCCGGTCGTCGATTTTAAAGATGAAGATTTCGAGACTCTCATCGAGACGAATTTGCGCTCGATCTTTTTTGCGTGCCGTTTCGTACTGCCTTCCATGATCGAACGCAAAACGGGACTTATCGTCAATATCGCTTCCATCGCCGGTAAGGTCGGTTCGGCCACCCGCGCTGTCTACTGCGCCTCAAAATTCGGCGTTGTCGGGTTCACCGAGTCCCTCGCCGAAGAGGTTCGAGAGCATGGAATACGCGTGTCCCTGATCTGTCCAGGTTCAACCGACACGCGTTTCTCTCCCACCGAGACCGCCGGCAAAGCACGCGACAGAATGCTGCGGCCCGAAGATATTGCCCATGCCGTGCGCGCAATTGTGACCCAGGAGCCGAACAGTTTTATCAGCGAAATCATCGTGCGCCCGACGCGGAAGCCGTGAGCGAATACCGATGCCCGTCGGTCGCTACACTGAGATCAGGAGGTGTTACCGATGAATTGGGCTGTAGCTATCGTGCTTTCCATTTTTTACCCCTTTGCTTACTACACGGATTGCGCGGCCTTTACCGCCCGAAACTAACGTGTTACGAAATTGTCTTCGAGTCAGGAGTCTTGACATAATTGAAAAAAGGTATATACTCCGCGTCCATTAAGAGTTAACTCTTAAGAATTAACTCTTAAGAGTTAAAATCTTCGTTAGTGTGCTGCAGTTTTCGGTAGGCAAGTCTTCCGACTGGGACTGGGGACGGCGGTAGCCTAAGCGTTCAGAGCGATACGTAGATTTTCCGCCTTGCTAAGGTCTGGGGTACTGGCAACAGTCAGTTTGGCGGGTTGATCGGATCACTTCAGTACTGATCTTCGACTCTTTCTGATCTTCCAGACTCTCGAAACACACGATTTCCTGATTCCACCGCATTGAAAATCAAAGTTCATAAAGCAAAGACACGATTGTTATGCCAATGATTGAGGAAAAATTTGGTTCGGTTCTGCTTAAGGTGATAAGAGCCCGGCGATCTTCTCGGAACCAAGACGTACCTGCGACAGCGGTCACGCGCCGAGATGGGGCAACCAGCGTGACCCTACGGGAGCTGCGATTCAACGATTTCGCGGCCGTCGCCAGGCTGAGGAAGCTTTTGGACTTGTCCCCTGACTCCTTAGACAACTGGGACCGGTTATGGCGAAACAGTCCTGCCCTACGGTTTGCGAAATCACCTCTTCCCATGGGATGGGTGCTCGAAGCGCATAGCAAGCTTGTCGGGTATTTGGGCAGTATTCCACTCCTGTACCACTTTGGAGACAGACCGTTGCTCGCGGCCGCTGCCTCAGGCTTTGCGGTTGAGCCCGCTTATCAGGTATTCAGCAAGGACCTCGCTGCATCGTTCTACGGCCAGCCGAACATCGACCTTTTCTTAAGCACGACAGCCGATGCTAGCTGCCCAACGGTCGAGTCTCTAGGACGATTGGCGAAAGCTTTGCAAGTGGAAAGCTTGCCGCAGGAAAACTATTCCACCGTTCTATTCTGGGTCCTTGATGCTCGCCATTTCGCCGATGCGGTGGTGTGGAAATTGGGCGCAACAGGCCGGATACGAACCCTGGGAGGGATGCTGGGCTCCCTTGGGTTGCGTGCGGAGACAATCGTCCGCAGGCGACGTCCTAGGCGTGCTTCGAGTAAGTTCAAAATCACCGAGATCGCTGTGTCCGAGATCGGGGATGACTTTGAAGCTCTATGGCGGAGAAAACTGGCCGAAAAACCTCGCCTGCTAGCGGACCGTGATCCTGCAACGCTGCGATGGCACTTCACTCTTCCGCGGAGCCGGAAGGAGACCAATGTATTCCGTTGCGAATCACATGGCCGCTTGGTGGGTTATGCCATTTTCCGAAGAGAAACAGATCCACCTGGTTTGCGCCGTTGCAACCTGGGAGACATGATAGTTGACGGCGACGACCCAGAGATTGCCAGCAGCCTTGTGGCGAGGGGCTACCAGCTTGCTATGGACTACGGATGTCACACTTATGAAGTCCTGGGGTTCCCGAAGTTTGTGAGACAAGTCTTCCTGCAGGGGAAGCCCTATTCAAGGGATTATCCTGCGTCCCCCTATTTCTTCAAGGCGAGGGATCGCGCTTTGCACGAAATCCTCACAAATGGGGAGTCGTGGTACGCTTGCCCGCTGGACGGTGATACCACCTTGATGCCACACACCTTGATGCCGACGTAAGAGATTTTTACCTACAGTCTCATCTCCAGATAAGGTGTCGTAATTCCTACGACAAAGGTCAAGCCGAAGAAAAGGCAAAGGTGGATTGAAGTCAACGATGAAACCAGGGATCGACTGCAATGCAGCGCGAATCGGTGTGGGAGCACCGTGGCGTGCACCAGCCCGAGACTGGTCCATAGCTGTCGCCGGGAGTTTCGTGCATGAGTAGAAATCTGGTTGTCGACAACTTTCCGCTTTCGCCTATGCAGCAGGGGATGCTGTTCCATCATTTAATGGAGCCGCACTCCGGGGTTGACATCCAACAGTTGGTTGTCCAGCTTCCGGAGCGGATTGACACCACCCGTTTGGAGCGCGCCTGGCAGTGGCTGGTGCAGCGGCACGACATCTTGCGCGCCCGATTTGTTTGGGAAGGGCTTGAACAGCCAGAGCAAGAAATTCTGGCCCAAGTATCCGTGCCGTTCGTGGTCGAGGACGCGCGTCACCTTTCCGACTACGACCAGCACGAACGGCTTGCATCGTTTTTGAAATCGGATCGTTTCCGTGGATTTGAACTCGACAGCGCTCCGATGCTTCGGCTCACCCTGTTTCAGTGGGTGTTTGAGGCTTACGCTGAATTGGCGCACAGCGAAATAAACGCCCGTGCAACGCCGGTCCCCTATCGCCGGTATATCGACTGGCTACAGCAAGAGAGTCCCACCGAAGCAAGATCTTACTGGAAGGAACTGTTGAATGGATTTGCTGCACCCACACCCCTGGTGATCGACCGGCATGTACCAGCGCAAGGATCGCTGTATCAACAGGGCGAAGCATGGGAGATTTTGGATTCCGCACTGACCGTTCGACTGCGAGTGTTCGCAAAAGAGTATGGGCTTACTCTCAACGCGCTGGTCATGGGCGCGTGGGCGATCTTACTCCATCGCTATTCCGGCGAAGAGGACATTGTGTTCGGCGCTACGCGGGCGTGCCGCAAGTCCACGGTGGCGGGCGCCGACGAAATGATCGGTTTGTTTATCAATACGCTGCCGGTCCGCATTAAGTTGAGTAGTGATGATGCGGCGCTGGCCGTCTTCAAAGCTGCACGGCAGCAATGGCTGCAGATGCGGCCCTATGAGCACACTCCATTAGTTCAGGTCAAGGCGGCCAGCCAAGTACCGCCGACGCAGCCGTTATTCGAAACGCTGCTGGCGGCAAGTCGAGCTACACCGACTTACCGATTTTCCGATCCGGCTGTTGGCTTATGACGGTCAAGAACTAAGCTTCAAAATCGAATTCGACCGTCGCCGTTTGGATGATGACGCAATCCCGCGGTTGTTGGGACACTTGCGTCGATTGCTGGAGGGCATCGTTGCAAACCCTGCGGAAACCCTGGGTAGACTGCCCCTCCTTACGGAAGCCGAACGTCAAGAGTTGACCATCGACTGGAACAAGACAAGCTTGGATGTTCCGAAGGGGCCAACACTCCCCGAATGGATCGAGGCCCAGGTAGAGAAAACGCCGGACGCTCATGCCGTGACATTTGAAGGCGACAGTCTAACCTACCGCGAACTCGACCGCCGCGCCAACCAAGTCGCGCACCACCTCAAAAAGCTCGGCATCGGACCGGATGTGGCTGTAGCAGTTTTTCTGGAGCGCTCAGTAGAGATGGTCGTGGGGCTGCTCGGCATCCTGAAAGCAGGTGGTGCCTATCTGCCGCTCGACCCAGGCTATCCGAAGGATCGACTGGCATTCATGCTAGACGACGCCGACGCCCCCGTGCTGTTGACGCAATCGACGCTTATGCCGCATTTGCCCGAACACAGGTCCAAGGTCGTGTGTTTTGACACGGACAAGGCGTCTCTGGACCGTGAGCCGGATACCAACCCACCGCAGACATGTACGCCGGAAAATCTCGCGTACGTCATTTACACCAGCGGCTCGACTGGAAAACCGAAGGGTGTTCCGAACGAGCATGCGGGTGTGGTCAATCGGCTGCTGTGGATGCAGGGCGCCTACAGGCTCGACGGAACCGACCGAGTCTTGCAAAAGACTCCCTATAGTTTCGATGTTTCCGTCTGGGAATTCTTTTGGCCACTGATGACGGGCGCGTGTCTCGTTGTAGCACGGCCTGAGGGACATCAACATCCAGACTATCTCGTAAACGTGATCCGAGAGCAGAAGATTACAACCATGCATTTTGTTCCCTCGATGCTGCGTATTTTTCTGGAATCCGAAGGAGTCGAGGGTTGCAGAAGTTTGCGGCGTGTGTTCTGCAGCGGAGAGGCACTGCCATTCGATTTGCAAGAACGCTTTTTCCAGCGTCTGGGAGCGGAACTGCACAACCTCTACGGGCCAACCGAAGCAGCGGTTGACGTGACCTACTGGCAGTGCACGCCGAACGGCGGGCTTTCGATTGTGCCTATTGGAAGACCGATCTGGAACACGCAGATCTACATCCTCGACAAATACCTGCAGCCGGTCCCGGTTGGAATCGCGGGTGAATTGCACATCGGCGGAGTCGGACTGGCGCGAGGTTATTTGAAGCGGCCGGAGATGACGGCGGAGAAATTTATATCCGATCCGTTCAGTGGGAACGCCGGAGCGCGTCTTTACAAGACGGGAGACTTGGCGCGCTTCCTGCATGACGGGAACATTGAATATCTAGGGCGTATTGACCATCAGGTAAAGATCCGGGGCTTCCGCATCGAGCTCGGCGAGATCGAAACGGTGCTCAGTCAGCATCCTGCCGTGCGAGAGGCGGTGGTGATTGCACAGCAAGAGGTAGCGGGCGAGAAGCGTTTGGTGGCGTATCTGATTACGCGCCAACCGACGCCCGAAGTGAGAGCCTTGCGGGAACATCTCAAGAAGAAGTTGCCGGAATACATGGTGCCAGCGGCGTTCGTTTTTTTGGAAAAGCTGCCTCTCACCGCCAGCGGCAAAGTGGACCGGAAGGCACTACCGGCTCCCGAGAAGCAACAACCTGAACTGGACCGGCGTTTTGTGCCGCCGCAAACCGAGATGGAGCGCAAGATTGCAAACGTTTGGCAAAAGGTTCTAGGGCTGGAGCACGTTAGCATCGAAGAACATTTTTTCGATATGGGAGGTCATTCCCTGCTGCTTGTGCGGGTGCACGCCCGGTTGCGCGAAATGTTGAGGACTGAATTTCCCATCGTGACGCTCTTTGAGCATCCAACCATTCGCTCACTTGCGTGCCACCTGAGCCAGTTCGACGGTCCGGCCGCCAAGACCAATGGACAATGGCGCGACCGTGCGCTGCAGCAAAAACAGGCGCTGGCTCAGCTGCGCGCGAAGGCAAAGAAATAGCCGTATGGGTGAAGAGAAGTACGAAGGCATCGCAATCATCGGGATGGCCGGACGATTTCCCGGTGCCGGAAGCGTCGGGGAATTATGGGCAAACCTGGTTGCGGGCAAGGAGGGTATTTCCTTTTTTAGCGACGAGGAACTTGCCAGTTCGGGATTGGACGTCGCCGAGCTCAGGCGCCGCGGTCCATACGTCCCGGCCCGCGGCGTTCTCAAAAACGCAGATTGCTTCGACGCCGCGTTCTTCGGCGTACGTCCCAAAGAAGCCGAAGTGATGGACCCACAGCAGCGGCTGTTTCTCGAGGTCTGCTGGGCGGCGCTGGAGCGCGCGGGCTATGCTCCCAACCAGATGCGCTGTGCGGTTGGCGTGTTTGCAGGTGCCTCGCCTAACAGCTATTCCCTGAACGTTCTGAGCAAGCGGCCCGATCTCGTGGAGATGGTCGGGGCTGACCTTGTCATGTTCGGTAATGAAAGGGATTATCTTGCGACACGGGTCGCGTATACCATCGGCCTCAGGGGGTTGGCGGTCAATGTGGGTACGGCATGTTCGACGTCACTTGTGGCCGTCTGCCAAGCCTGCCAATCACTGCTGACGTATCAGTGTGATATGGCGCTTGCCGGTGCTGCGTCGGTACGGGTTCCGCAAGTACGCGGTTATTACTACCAAGAAGGCAACATCAGGTCGCCTGACGGGCACACGCGTACATTCGACGCGCACGCTGCGGGAACCGTATCCGCCAATGGTGTGGGTGTAGTCGTCCTCAAGCGTCTGGCGGACGCAGTGAATGACGGCGACCAAATTTACGCCGTGATCAAAGGCGCCGCGCTGAACAACGACGGATCGCAGCGCGTGAGTTTTAGCGCGCCTGGTGTCGAGGGCCAGGCAGAAGTCATCGCCATGGCGCA
>WNGK01005787.1_pt1 | contig 13047 bp, 12 predicted proteins | sample 5400601 | NCBI WGS metagenome assembly WNGK01 (sample SAMN13153376, study PRJNA577476) | soil metagenome | isolation source: 60 cm soil or saprolite under Garry oak tree replicate 1 | place: USA:California | collected 2016-06-15 | reverse complement strand
ATGCAGGCTGCGCTCGACCACTTACGCGCGACGGGATATCCGGTTCTGGAAAGCGATCTGGAGCATCTTTCTCCGATTCTCTCCGGTCATATCAATCTGCATGGATCACATCACTTCGACTTGCTGGCACCTAAGAAGCGGGGAGGACAACTGAGTTGTAGTAGTAGGAGTTGTCCTTGTTGCCGGTGCTATTATCCGTCAGGCCGACTACCGAATCGAGGTTATTGAGGAGGTAGTCATTTGTTGATGGCTTCTGCTTTACTTATCGAAATATAAGTGGGAGCATAATAGCAACCAGCACAAGATTCGCCATTATGAAGACTATCAGTGCGAGTCGTTGGCTTCTAACATTTGGGGTCCTCCATTTTGAAAGCCAAATAGTCGCTGCAGCGACTTCAATGACTATAATGACAAAAATGATTGTTAACAATGTTATCTTTGGCACATATTTCTCCTTTTTGGTAAGCTCACACAAACTGACATATTATTGTTTGAAGTGAGTTTAGCTAGTAATTTGGCAAATGCATTACTGCTGCCTATTGCTTCATATCTCTAAATACATACATAAGCACCATTAACTGCCTGTTCTTATTATATGTATATAGAGATGATGATGTAATACTAGCTGCTGTAATTTCCTGCCTTAAATCGGGCCTCTCATCCTCGTTCGTGTTTACACAGTTACTCTGCTAACAAAGGAAAACAGATACAAGCCCATAATATGCAGCAAGAAGGCCTGCGATTATCCCCAGCGGTACTGCAATCGGAGCAGTAATTGGCACAAAAAACGCGAGTGCCCCAAGTGCTGCCGCTAATAAGCCTAGGCTTGCTGCTAGCACCACATAGATACAAGCCTGACCTGAAGGATCAACCGCATTCACCGGATCATCGTTGGCATACGTATACCGATTGGCAGCATTCAGATCGCCCAAACTGCCACCGACCGGGTCCTGCTGTGTCAGGCGTTCCCATGCTGGATTGTAGGAGCGCGTGCCGAATGTGACGAAGCCGGTGCTGCTCTCGAAAAGTACCCTCCTGTATACTGCCACGAATTGGCAACGCCTATGGTTTTGAGCAAAAAGTCTTCTGAAAAGCTAGTCAATTTTCACTTCACACGATAAAATCCCTTTCTTTTTTTCCCTCAACGTTGTCCTTTCCTCGGCAATCGTCTATTATCCTTTCCTCCATAAATACACTACAAGGAAAGCATCTAGAACAAATGCAATGGCAAAAAGGAAGATAACAATGAGGTATCCAGACGTCAATTATGTGTTCCACCTCTTCTAGAATAGAAAAGGTAGGAGATGATAATGAATAGTATGAGAATGACGAAAGTGATGATAACACCTAAACCTGCGCTGCTTGTTGGTTTGTTTAAAATAAAACCAAAAACAACAGTTACTACTACTAAAGCAACGATAAGTATAGCTAGTAACATCCTGCCTTGTGTCTCTGTTAGCCTTCTTCTCATATCTTAAACTCCTACTAGAATTTTTCACCTGACAAATCTTCAATTCCACTGAAGAAATGGAAATATGAAAGCTGCGCTTATTTTAAGATAAGCAGTGAGAGCGTGCTTCTTAGTGTTTTTTACTCTCACTGCTTATACTGTCCTACACTAAGTGAAAAGTAAACACTACTTCAAATATCGATTGTTTGCGACACAAAAGATCAAAAACAATCGATAAAAAGATTAACCACCTTGGAAGTAGGCAACCAAACCTTCATATGCAGCTCCTACAGTCGCAATTGCCGCGCAACCCCCGAAGAGAATAGCGACAGGTATACCAATAATTGTTCCTGTAAGAAAGAAGGCTGCTGCTGTGCATAAAGCTGCAATAAGACCTAATATAACCGCTGCACCACCAGGGCCTGAAATAGCACCGCTCGGATCCACCAAATTGACCGGATCATCGTTGGCATACGTATACCGATTGGCAGCATTCAGATCGCCCAAACTGCCGCCGACCGGGTCCTGCTGCGTCCACCTGCCCAAGGATGGGTCGTAGTAGCGTTCTCCAAACTGGTAGTACCCCGAAGCATCGAGATAGCCGTCGGCGAACTTGAAGGGATTGGTCACCCCTTCGACCTGGTTGAGCATGACGCCGAAGCCATCGTAGTTATAGGAGTTGACTACATTACCCTTACTACCGGTTATCTATATTTTTCGTCTTCCTGTAAGTAAGTAGCGCAACATAAAAAAGCAGCTAATGGCAGCAGATAAAAGCAAAATTGCTTCAATGATCAGGAAAATAATCGTTGTACTATGTTGTATCTGTGGGATGTTATTACGTACATCATCTGCTAAAATCACTAATGAGATGAGAAAAGCTGTGATACCCATAAGAATGTAAGAATTTCTATACCAGATTGGCCTGCGTTCTCTGAAGAGAGAACGTGAATTTGTGATACCAACATATATCGCGATACATCCTATCACTATCAAAACAACAGGTACTATGAGTAGCAAAAACAAATTGCTCAAATCGAAGAAACCTCCTCTTTAATATCTACTTCCTTAAGAAGGTAGGACAGACGAAACTGCCCCATCCTGCTATCACTTAAAAAAATTGTTTGACAATCGGATGCTAGAGACTGTAGATCAGTATTAGCAGCTATTGATCTACAGTCTCTAGCATGAAGTAGCGTAGCCACTTATGATGTTTGTCCAGCTATTGTCCGGTTAGTTGGTTATAAACTGCTTGTATAAACGCAAGGATTACACCAACTAAACAACCAGTCAGAGCCGCAGTAACTAAAGCAGCTATAGTAATTGGGGTAGCGACTCCAAGACTTAGTGCTTCGGTAACAAGTGCAGCTATAATTATATAGGCAATACCGCCTACAGCACCAAGAAAACATGCCCAACTGAAATTAGGAACAGACGCTCTCCCGCTCGGATCCACCAAATTGACCGGATCATCCCCCGCATACGCATACAGATTGGCCGAGTTAAGATCGCCCAAACTGCCGCCCACCGGGTCTTGCTGCGTCCACCTGCCCAAGGATGGATCGTAGTAGCGCACGCCGAACTTGTATAATCCGGTGCTGCTGTCGAAGTAGCCGCCTGTGAACTTCCAGAGTTGGTGACCCCTTCGGTTTGGTTGAGCATGTTGCCGTAGGGATCATAGTCGTAGGCGTTGATCTCGTTGCCTGCACTGTTGGTTAACCCAACGATGGAGCCCAGGCCATCGAAGAGGTAGGAGTACTTCTTGCCGTCGGGCGTGCGCTCGTTGTTCAAGAGACCGCAACTACAGCGCACAAAGTGCGTCGTGCCACTGGCATCGGTCCGCGCGGAGAGCCCCAGTCCTGTATAAACGAAGGCGTCTGTATTGACCTGTACCCGGTCCGTCTGATCTGCTCCGCTATAGCTGCCAATGGTCTTGGTCTGGTTCTTCGGATTATACGTGAAGGATGGACTTTCGTTGTCTTTAGCCCGTGCGGGCGACGATGCCACATTTCGTCACGATCATTTTCTCTCTGCGGTTTTCGCACGACGAAAATACAATATGAGAGCCACAATCTCAAAGCAAATGCTTACGACACCGGCACTAGCTATAACGATCCCCGATTTATCGTTGTAGCTTACATAGATATACGTTCCAAATGCAATCATTGCTAAAGTAACCAAGAATACTATCGTAAGCGCCGCATAAGATATCCATTTGAGTCTTCTATCCATATCCATGCAAATTTCCTTCCTCACGCTCTCGTATGAGCATCTTTTGACGGGTTTCATCTTTTGCTTATTGTCCTTCTTGTGCTTCCCGTCAGGAAGCACAAGAACTCGTGGCTTTAACAAAAGGTATGGCCTATTAAGCCAAATAGGCCATCGACCACACTAGTGAACCTCGTCGCACTGACGTTCCTATTTTCCAATGTAGAAGCACACCTCTCAATAGTTTTCGCTGTGAGCATTTACAGGCAGGACAGAACTGCATCCACTAATAATAATACTCCTCCCAGGAAGATAAGGAGGCCTACTAATACAATGACAAAGCCCCATCCTGCAGGTGCCGTAGCTATTCCAATAAGAGTAAGCAAAATTCCACCAAGTACAATAAGTGCTGTCCCACCTATGTAAAGGATGCAATGAACAGCCGGCGACTCTGACTTTCCGCTCGGATCCACCACATTGACCGGATCATCGTTGGCATACGTATACCGATTGGCTGCATTCAGATCGCCCAAACTGCCACCGACCGGGTCCTGCTGCGTCCACCGGCCCAAGGATGGGTCGTAGTAGCGCACGCCGAACTTGTACAGGGTGGTGGTGGTATCCAGGTAGCCGCCCGCGAACTTCCAGGGATTGTTGACGCCGCTCTTCTCCTGTTGGTGGAGCATCACGCCGTAGGGGTCGTAGTCGTAGGAGTTGACCTGGGTGCCACTGCCGTCGGTCAGGGCGACGATGGAACCCAGCCCGTCGAAGAGATAAGAGGACCTCTTGCCGTCGGGCGTGCGCTCGTTGTTCAAGAGGCCGCAACTACAGCGCGTGAAGTAGGTGGTGCCGTTGCTGTCGGTCCGGCTGCTCAGCCCCAGTCCGCTGTAGATGAAGGTCGCACTGTTGACCTGCACGCGGTCGCGCTGATCAGGACCGCTGTAGGTGTAGGTGTCGCTGCCATTCGTCTTGGTCTGGTTCTTGGTATTATACGTCAGCGATGAGCCTGGTGTCGAACCAGTCAGGTTGCCATTGCCATCGTAACTGTAGGTGGTAGTCCCTCCTCCTCCTCCGCTTTGCGTCCTGGAGGTGAGTTCGTTGCCTCCGTTGTAGGCATAGGTATTGCTGATACCCGAGGACTTGACCGAGGATGAGGTGCGGTTGCCCGCATTATCGTAGCCATACGAGAATTTCTCGACCTCAATGCTGTTCTGGGTCACATCCGCGATGGTCAGGCGGTTCTGCGAGTCGTAGCTATAGGCCCGGTGATAGATAGTCCCCGATTGCCAATTGACCGGGTCGAGCAGATCCACTGTTTGTACCACTGCCTTGGGCGTTGAGCCGACCTTATAGGTGTAGGTAAAGCTGCTATACGTAGTCGTGATCTGCCCCTGGGTATTCATCGCGCCGCCGATGCTGGTGAGTTCATTCCCCGCGCTGTCATAGGTCATCTTCCTATTCTCCCCACCCTTAGCGAAGGATACAATACCAGTAGGCCACGGTAAATCGCCGGCGAGCACAAGGGGCCAGGGCGAGCACAAGGCATCGCCCCTACTATGGACCAGAGATATCTGTTGTAAAATAAAAGCCGGGCGCAATGTATTGGGTATGGCGTGCAGCGCTGCGCGGCCCCAGATGCTTCGCTGTGCTCAGCATGACAGTGGGCGCGAAGCATGACAGTGGCTCAAGCAAGATCAAAGGAGCAGGAGGAATAGCAATGGATCACCGGGCCTACACTGAACTGTTCACACGCTTTCAGCGGCAACTCTCTTCGGCGGGGGGCGAGTCTCACCGGGTAGCTTGCCTGGCGGAGGCCGCGGAAATCATTGCCGCTCATCCCGCGCTGCTTGCCGGCGAAGTTGTCGTTCCGCCAAACTTCGGCCAACATCAACGTTGGGGAGCGATACTCCAGCTATTGAGCAGTGAAGGCATAACTATACGCGAGGCTGGCAGTCCCGCTGGCGTTGCCGATGCTCCTGCTGGTCTTTCTGGCGCGGAACTGGCTATCGCTGAGACGGGTTCAGTGCTCCTGGCTGATAACGCTCTGGAAGCGAGAGTAGTCAGTATGCTTACACTGACGCACTTTGTGCTCGCGCGTGAGGACAGGCTTGTGCCGATGCTCGATGATGCTGCCTTGATTTTGCAGCAACTGAGCAGGGCAGGCTCCGATCAGCGGCACTATCTCTCTTTTGTTACGGGTCCCAGTCGCACCGCCGATATCGAGCGCACGCTTACTATCGGTGTGCAAGGGCCAAAAACGTTGTGCGTCATCATTGTTGGAGACGAGGGAGAAGCATAAAGCCATGACAAACAACAAATCTGATGAAGATCAGCCTTTTGAGAAACGCCTGGAACGGGCACTCACTGATGATAACATGCACCAGGCCCTGGAACGCTTCGCTCCTTCCTGGCGCGCATCCCGCGCAACGGTTTTTAACGCTGAGGAAGCTGATTACGGTCCTGATTATAGTTTTGCTCACATGAGCGCTACATTGCGCAAAGCGAAAGACTACGCGATTGAACACCAGGCGGAATTGATCGCGCAGTTCAAAGCACAGGCAGAGGCAGCGGGAGCAGTTATTTACGAGGCGCGCACGGCGGTGGATGCCAACCGCTATATTTATGAACTGTGCCAGCGCAAGGGCATTGAACTTGTCGTCAAATCCAAGACGATGGTGAGCGAAGAGACGGAGTTGAATCCCTACCTGGAAGCGCGGGGTATTAAGGCCGTGGAAACCGATCTTGGCGAATGGGTGGCCCAACTCGCCCACGAACGTCCCTCACACATGGTGATGCCCATCATTCACAAGACGCGCCAGCAGGTGGGAGCGGTCCTTACAGAGAGCCTGGGGCGCGAGATTTCGCGTGAAGATGTGGCAGAACAGGTTGCGGTGATTCGTATTGAGCACCGTAAATCGTTTCTCAACGCCGGTATGGGCATAAGTGGAGCGAATGCGCTGATTGCTGAAAGTGGCACTGTGATGATGCTCACCAATGAGGGGAATGGCCGACTTGTAACTTCGCTACCGCCTGTACACGTCGTAATGGCGGGATATGATAAGCTGATCAGCACGTTTGCCGAGGCTATGACGCAGTTACGCCTGCTTGCGCGCAGCGCCACGGCCCAGCAGATTACGAGCTATACAACATTTATCACCGGGCCTGCAACAGCGGGCAAAGAGATGCATATCGTCCTCGTCGATAATGGGCGCAGTGTGATGCGCGATGATCCCCGTTTCAAAGATGCGCTGCGCTGTATTCGTTGCGCAGCCTGTGCCAACATCTGCCCGCCTTATCAGCAGGTGGGGGGGCACGCCTTCGGCTATATCTACAGTGGAGCTATCGGACTTGTGATCACTCCTTTCCTGCATGGCATTGAGGCCGGGGCAGGTCCACAGAGCCTCTGTGTCAGTTGTAATGCCTGCGAAACTGTATGTCCCGTCGAAATACCTCTGCCTGCGCTGATTCTCGATGTGCGTCATCGAACCATGGAGGCAAAGGGCCTGCACTGGATCAAGAAACTTGTCTTCGGCGCAATGGCCCATCCACGCCTCTTCGGCCTCTGCACGCGACTGGTCAGTATAGGCCAGCTTCCCATTACATGGGGCGGCAGGTATATTCGCGCTCGTAACTTTGGTATATTGGGCAAGCTTCCTGTCACGCGCTCTCTTGCCAGGCTTTCGGGCTGGCGCAGTTTACCAGCTTTTGCGACAAAACCCCTGCGCGATAGGGTGAAGGAGGCCGATAAAGCGGGGACGAGCGCGATCAAACGGTCCAAAAGCGGACGCGATCAAGCGAGTCCCTACCGGGTGTGCTTTTTCGCGGGGTGTATGATTGATCGCTTGTATCCTGAGATGGGTGAGGCTGCTATTGCTGTGCTGAGGGCCTGTGGCGTTCAGGTGACGTTCCCGCGCAAGCAGGGGTGCTGCGGCCTGATTGCGCTCAATTCTGGTGATCGCGCGGATTGTGTGACCATGGCGCGTCAGACGATCAGGGTGCTGGAGCAGGCACTGGTAGAAAGTAAGGCCGACTATATAATCGGCGCCACTACAAGCTGTGTAGTGACCCTGACACAAGACTATATCAGGCTCTTCGAGGATCTTCAGCAGCAGGAGTGGCTGCGGCGAGCGCGGGCGTTGGGCGCGAAAGTGATGGACTTCACGAGCTTTATGGATCATGTAGTGCTGGCAGGTGGGGGAGCTGCTCTTCCCATACGAGGATTCAACGCGTCGCCTGAAATGATCGTGACCTATCACGATTCCTGCCAGTCGATCAATTGTCTTGGGCTGCGATCGGAGGCGCGGCATATCATCCAGGACGTGTTGGGGTTGGAGTTGCGTGAGATGCCGCAGTCAGACGTGTGTTGCGGATTCGGAGGCTCGACTTCAATTGAGCATGGCGATGTGTCAAAACGCATGATGGACAATAAGCTGAATAACGCGGAGAGCACAGGCGCGACGGTGCTTGTTACGGACAATCCTGGCTGCCTCATGCATCTCCGCGGAGGAGTTGATGCAAGCCGGCGGCGCGTCCGCGTGCTGCATCTGGCGCAGCTTATTGCTGAACAATTGGAGTAGACAGTGACAGTTGCTGCGCTATGCTTCGATCTTGTAGCCCACACCCCGCACCGTCTTAATTAACGGACGAGAGAAGCCCTGGTCAATCTTGTCACGCAGGTAGTGAATGTAGATATCCACCACATTCGAGAGCGCTTCCAGGTCGTAGCGCCAGACCGCATCAACGATCTGCGTGCGCGTGAGCACCAGGCCGGGATGGCGCATGAGGTACTCCAGCAGGGCAAACTCTTTGGCCGTTAACTCGATGGAGCGCCCATCGCGGCGCGCTTCGTGCCTGACCAGGTCGAGCGTCAGATCGCCCACGGAGAGCTGGAGGGTCTCGTCAAAACGACGGTCGCGGCGGCGGAGCAGGGCGTTGATGCGCGCCAGCAATTCTTCCATGGCGAAGGGTTTGGTCAGGTAGTCATCTGCCCCCACGTTGAGACCTGTCACGCGGTCCTCGATTGAGCCGCGCGCCGTGAGCATCAGCACCGGCGACATGACGCGCTCGGCCCGCATCTGGCGGCAGATCTCGATTCCATCAAGTTTGGGCAACATCACATCAAGAATCACGACATCGTAAGTATCGCTCAGAGCAAGATCAAGACCAGCGTGCCCGTCGTGCGCGAGATCGACGGTGTGACGCTCTTCCAGCAGAACGCGGCGCAGCAAAAACGCCAGGCGCTGCTCGTCCTCTACCACGAGAATATGCATAACTCTGTTCCTTTTTTATCATCTGGGTACTGCCGGGTCGCCGGTCAGCACCTCTTCCTGTACTATACAGCATAACGCCTACTATGCTCTAGCATAGCATCGCTTTATTGGATTTTGATGAGAAGTGTGTGAGAGGTTTCTCATGAAACGTGGCACACAATACTGCTCCTACCCGGGAATGCGACTTTTGGCCTTTGAGAGCAAAGCGAAGAACATTGGAAGATTCTCATGTATTTCCAATAGAAAATCAATTTCAATGATGTATACTTACAGACGTGGGAACGAGAATCCCAACGACTCATGAAAGAGAGGACGTTTATGGACGGAGACAGAGACATGTGGGTACATGGTCATGGACATCCGTGGGGGCCTCCACCTCCCGGGGGCTTCGACCCGGGGCCAGGGATGTTCCTATCGACGCTGAACAACTTGCTGTGGATAGCGTTGTTCATAGGGCTTGCCCTGGTATTGCTGAGGTGGTTGATGCCGTACATCATGCCCATACTTGCTGACTTTTTTGGCATGGCGCCGGCAGATATGCCCCCTTTGGAGATTCTGCGCCAGCGCTATGCCGCCGGTGAGATCGATGCCGTCACGTTCGAGCAGATGCGGGAGCGGCTGGAAGCATCCTATCCGCACACTGAGCCACCGCCTCCTTCCGGATGATAACTGGTAACCGCAATATAGACCTTCGATTATGATTTTTAACTATTGAATGTGGACAGCAGAACTTCGGGAGGGCCGATAAATCGGCGGTAATAGGCATCAACCTGAGAAAAGCCCATCAAATGCTGTAGGGGCCGATTATGGCCAGATTTATTTGTAACATGCCATAATCGGCCCCTACAGGTGTCCTGATGAGTTTGTTATATGCTGTTACATTCCGACCTGGTCGTGATTTCCTTGCAACTTAATGGCAGCAATCACGGGGTCGGTATGGTGTTCAGCCTGGCGCATTTCAGCTTTTTTCAGATTATGAGCGCTATTGATCAAGGCAATATGCGTAAAAGCCTGTGGATAGTTACCCAGAGCTTTGATGCCATTTGTGCCGATCTCCTCTGCAAACAGCCCCAACTGACTGGCATAGCTCAGCAGACGGTCAAAGAGTGATCTTGCCTCGGCAACGCGCCCCTGCATCGCGAGGTTATCTACCAACCAGAATGTACAGATGGTAAAGGTTCCCTCAGATCCAGGCAGTCCATCATGTGCGTGGTAACGGTAGACAAAGCCAAGTTCATCGGTCAAATGCTCGATGATACGATCGACTGTTGAACGCATACGCGGATCATTGGGAGCAATGAAACCCACCAGTGGTAATAATAGATTCGAGGCATCCAGGGCGATGCTATCGTATGATTGTGTAAAGGCGCCAATCTGGGTATTGTAGCCATGCGTCAGAATGTCCACACGAATCTGGTCACGCACCTGTCGCCAACGCGGGAGATCAGCCTCAAGGTTAAGTTGTTCCGCTGCCCTGATCCCACGATCCAACGCCACCCAGCACATGACCTTCGAATACACAAAATGTCGTGGTTCGCCGCGCACTTCCCAGATGCCGTTATCCGTCTCTTGCCAGTGCGCGCAAACATGCTCCACCAGCAGGCGCATCATCTCCCACAACGGCCCCTCTAACTTTTCACCGTAGCGCTCAAAGCCGCCCTGACGCTTGAACAGGTGAATGCAGTCCAATACTTCGCCGAAAACATCCATTTGCTTCTGATCTGACGCGGCATTGCCAATGCGCACCGGCCGGGAGTCACGATAGCCGCTGAGTTGCAGCAATTCTCGTTCAACCAGTTCGCGCTCTCCGCGGATACCGTACATAATCTGCAAGTCTTCGCCGTTTTTGTACGAGAGACGGCGCAGCCAGTGGGTGAACGCGTGCGCCTCTTCCGTGAAGCCCAGCACGTTGAGCGCATAGAGAGTAAAAGTGGCATCACGCAGCCATGTATACCTGTAATCCCAGTTCCGTATCCCTCCCACTTCTTCGGGCAACGAAGTAGTGGGAGCAGCGACAATCGCGCCAGTTGGCGCGTAAGTCATCATTTTGAGCACAAGAGCGCTGCGTTTCACCCGCTCTTCATATGGTCCGCGGTAGGTGCAACCCTCCAACCAGGTGCGCCAGCAATGCAGGGTATGTGCCAGTTCCCAATCGAAGTTGCGCAAGTGCAATTCCTGCTCCGCAAGCCGGCGGGCAGACCTCGCGCTGCGGCCAACACCAACTGCAAACAACAGGCGTTCGCCCTCCTGCAATGTTGCATGCGCAATTACAGAGGGATACATTTCCCCTGCTTCACGCGATACTTCTATTGAGAACGATGGCACGCGGTAAGCCCCGACCACACCCAGGCCTACATGCTGATGCCCATCCGAGAAGACAGCCCCCATATCATCGGGGATAAGGGAAACCTCACATGCTGAGGTCGCGTAGTCCGGGCTGACTTTAAGCGTCATCGTAATCGGCATTTCGCCCTGCGTGCATTCCACTATGCGCACAAGGCTATGGCAGGAGCCGTCTTCGCGTGTCCAGGTATTATTGTTCAGTTCGCGGAACTGCCAGGCGCTTAACGTCTCAACCGGCATAAAATCAGTGAGGATTATCTTGCCGGCGGCGCTTGAAAACTTCGTTTGAAGCACATTGCTGCCGCGGAGATAGCGTTGCGACCCTGGCACCGCCCCATCTGTAGGAGCTATCTGAAAGTACCCGCCGCGCCCGGCGTCCAGCAAACGGCAGAATATGGCCGGGCTATCAAAGTCTGGTAAGCATCCCCAATCCACTGATCCATCGGGAGCTACTAAAACGACAGAATGACAATCACCAATAACACCGTAGGAATCGATAGGTTGATAAGTCCGAGCAATGGTATTCATCCCAGCCCCTCCCTTTTGCGAATAAATGCTATAAAAAAATTCTGACAAGAAAACTAGAAATACCTATATCAAGAGTAGACGGAAATGCCGATACATTAGTAACACGAAATTCGTTCAAGCCAAAGAAAATTGTCAGTTTTTTTACATTTCCCCTTCCAGTATATGTAACACCGGAAACGTGAAAGTTATTCTATAGTGCCTGACTTCTCGCCGCCAACGGCGGCTATATCAAGTTTTTGCTGCGGGCGGTGCAGCTGCCAGTTGCATCGCCCGCAGCAAAGACCTTTTGCGAACCACTGCAGATGGTGGGAAGTCCTGCATAGGTACTTTAAGCAAAGTGAAATTGCTAATATACATAAGAAGTTACACCCTCTATTATTATTCTCCCCCCTTTGCAACCAGGAAGGGGGGTAATGAGCATATAGCCGGAGTACAATTTGGATACAGAAATGCTGGGAGCTTGCGCGGGTGCCGCGCTGTAGAATGCGGATTTATCCAGCATGTCCGTTTACATTCATAGACAAGAACGGATATCCGCGCAAGCTCTTGATCAGACAATTTTACCCTTTGACTGAGCCAGCCAGTATACCGCGTACGAAGTAGCGCTGCAAGGCGAAGAACACCACCAGTGGCAGGGCCATTGAGATGAAAGCGGCTGCGGTCAGTAGCTGGTAGTTTTCGCCATAGGAGCCGACCAGGTTAGCCACTGCCAGTGTCAGCGGCGCCTTGTCGATGGAGCCACCCAGGAAGATCAGGGCGATCAGCAGGTCGTTCCAGACCCACATAAACTGGAAGATAGCCAGTGACGCCAGAGCTGGTACCGACAATGGCAAGATGAGGTTCCAGAACGTGCGGAAAGACGAGGCTCCGTCAATTTTTGCCGATTCGATCAGATCTTTGGGGAGCGCGGCGAAAAAGTTGCGCAGCAGGAAGATCGCGAAAGGCAGGCCAAAGGCAGTGTGAACAATCCAGACTGAGGCGTACTGGCCTGTCAACCCGATCGTTGTGAAAATGCTGAGAATAGGCGCCAGTGCGATCTGGTTTGGAATAACCAGCATCGCTACGATAAGGAGGAAGAAGAAGTCGCGCCCTGGGAATCTCATCCAGGCGAAGGCGTAGGCCGCGAATGCGCCAACCACTATAGGCAGTATCGTCCCCGGTATAGCGATGATCAGGGAATTCACAAAGGCCTGGCCAAATCCCTGCCCCTGGATGACCGCCTGATAGTTCTGAATGGTAAATTGCCAG
>WNGK01015242.1_pt1 | contig 13048 bp, 16 predicted proteins | sample 5400601 | NCBI WGS metagenome assembly WNGK01 (sample SAMN13153376, study PRJNA577476) | soil metagenome | isolation source: 60 cm soil or saprolite under Garry oak tree replicate 1 | place: USA:California | collected 2016-06-15 | reverse complement strand
AAGGACTCAAAATCTGGCTGAGTCCCTTTCTCACAATATCAGACAGCTTCTCACCACTTCAGGAGAAAAATTGCTCCACATGCGCAGGTAGGTTTGATACGATCCGAGAGGGTAAGGTTTGCTGTCCACGAAAGGTGCCAACCCTGCATAGCCACTACTCATCTTAATCAAACAGTGGGCTCGACTCGCGAAACTTCTGCACCAACTTCTCAACATCAAACGGGCTCTGATGCATGACCAGGGGAGTCATCAAGTTGAGCGTCAGAATTTTACGGTTGAGATCACGCAGTGTCTTTTCATATTCAGCAGCAGCCTTCTCCACCGCTGCGTTGAAGGCTCGCTTCTCACTGGCAAAAGGAGGGACGCGACGTGATCGCAAAGTACGGCCCCGCTGGCGCAGCCTGGCTATCTTTGCCTCGGCACGCTCGTACTCGGTGCGTATTTCTTTGGCCAGTTCTATCTCTTTAGGCGCATAACCCTGGCTTTTGAGCAAGCTATACCCCACGGCTTTGTCACCAGCATAGACATTGCTGTCAAGGTTTAATGGCTTACCAGCACCTTGCAGGTTGTCAAATTCACCTCGCGCTTCGGCCTCGCGAATTTGCTCGCTAATGTAGTCTTCGAATTTCTTCCCGTAGTATTTCCTGACCTTTGGCGGTTCTTGTTCTGAGTCTTCCGGTCGTTTGTCAGGCGATTTGCGCCAATCTTTGTATTCCATAGTACGCTGGGCTTCTAGCATGTTCATGTTTTCTTTATAAAGGTCCGGCGCGAAAACCATGAGGTCTTCAGCCTCGTGGAGGAAGCGCCGCATCTCACCCTTGACTGGCAATTGAGCTGCGGATGGTCTCCTGACTGGCATGGCCAATCGTACAACAAAAGTACTCATCACTCCAAAAGGTTCGTTCTTTCCAGAATTCCTGCTTGAGATCAGTTTCATACCTCTGCCAGAGCCGAAAGGTGAACTGCTGTTTTAGCTTCCGAACAATGCAGAGAGGCGAGATCTTTGGCTCACTTTTCACCAGACAATGAATATGATCTCGATCAACCTCCATAGCTTCAAAGGAGAAATCTGCTGTGATTGCGATCTGTGTAAAGAACTGTTTCACTGCTCCTCCATAGCGCAAGAAGAAGTTCTTCCGGTATGTACACTCACAAATTATGTGCTAGAGCATGAGCAACTTGGAAGGGTTCTTTGTGTCATAATCCATGACCTGCGGGCGCTCACTCGCTTCATTTTCTCGAATTTAGGGATCGGCTTGAGTGCCACCTTGTTCCCAGCCAGGTCCATCAAGATCGCATAACCGGTGCTCATTCTGCCTTTGATGAAGTAGTCCTGACCACCGTAGCGGACCTTGTCGAACTTGCGGAAGCCTCCAATCTTTCCGGTAACAATCCGCTGCTCACTGCGGATGCCTTTTGTTTGCTGGTAGTCCCCATCGGACACACATCGCTTGGCGATCAGCGTCGCCGTTTGGAAGATGGGTTGCCGTCCTCGAGTGGCAATCACAGCTGCATCAAAAACATGTGCTTTGGGCAGGTCCCAGAGCTGGCGATGCTCTTTGGTGACAAAGCCCCATGTTTCTTCTGCTTGGAGCCGACGCAGCAATTGAAGACGAATGCTGTTCATCTGCGTTGCATGCAGCAACGCTCCTTTTTTCTTCCCTTGCTGTTTCAGCGTAATCTCGCCCGCATGGAGGCCATCATGGCAGGTCTTACAGAGCGTGAGCAAATTGCTTTCTTCATCGCTTCCTTGCTCGCTGCGAAAGACAAGGTGATGCACTTCTAAACGCCGATCTCTCGATTTCCCCTGGCACTGCTGACAGGTGTAGGTATCGCGCGTGAGCACATACGCTTTTGTGTTAGCATATCCGTAGTTGATGCCACGCTGATAGAGCCATTTGTTTCGTAACACCTCTGGGCTTTTGAGTGCGTGAGGATCAAAGGTCCCGCTTTCCAGCACAAGAGAGGCAATGGGCAAGAGGCGCTTGACAAAGCGTATTTCACGCAGATGGGCTTCGATTTTGCTGCGCATGGTCGGAGAAAAACGTCCTGTTTTGCTGGAGTTGCGACGATTCAACCAGCGAGCAGGGCGGTATCGTGTCTTTCTTTGACGGCGATTCCGACGCGCGGCTGCTCGCTCTTTCATGGTCTGAGCGATGTCATGGCGCACCGCCACTTCAGAAAGATACAGAACGTGTCCGTTGTGATCAGCAACCGCCGAACCAATGACGGAACTGCCTGTATCCACACCCAGAGTGAGCGGTTGGGTGTAGCTCTCTTCTGCTTGAGCAAGCAGCTTGATGGTAAAGGGTGTACGCCGTATCACCTTTGCTTTGCCATCTTTGAGTAACAAACGTGCAATGACCGGAGGACAGGGCATGAGTGGTGTCCTGTCCGGTGCAAGCACATAGACAACAATCCTCACGGAACCTCCTCATCCCTTGCGGGAAAAAACTCCGGCACGTGCCGGGTAGTGCGTATCCATGCACTGTGACCATGCATGGAATCCGGCTTCATCTCGACACTGTTCAAGTGGCTTTTTGCACTCGGGTCACCGGACCTTGCCCCAGTCCTACTTAAACCCGAGCGACAGAGCAGCAGTCTGATGCGTCAACCGCAGGTATCATGACCACTCGAACGCTGCCACCATTTCTGGTGGCCAGTCTGGTGAACTTGGGCCTCCGAAGAAGCCACTAAGTCTTTAGCTCAGCGGTAGTTCACTATCTACATCATATTATAATTGAAGCAATAGCCTGCCGTGCAACCTCGTATACTTCTTCAAGTGGCATATTGCGCTCCAGGGCTATACGCTGGCAGTCCTCGTACTCCGGTGAGGCACTGATGACACGTGCTCCCAGGCGTTTGACTTTCACCATCATAGGGCCAAGAGGTGTCTCAATACGTTCCTGTGTGCGCTGCGCCTTAAGTCTCTGCACCTGCTGTATGCGCACACCCAGCGTGCTTGTTTCGCGTAACAACACTTGCGCCAGTGCATCTCCCTCCTCTACAGGGCAAATAACTGAAACCATAACGGCAGGACGATTCTTTTTCATCTGCATAGGGATGTAACTGACATCGAGCGCACCTGCTGCTAGCAGGCGATCCATCAATCCACCCAGGAGTTCGCCTGTCATGTTGTCTATATTGCTCTCGATCACCATTACCCAATCGGTATCGGCACCCTTAGCGCTGTCCATTCCAGGCAAACTTCTCGTTTGTCCCAGGCAGAGGCGCAGACAGTTAGGCCATGGAAAGCTCTTGCGCCCGAAGCCATAGCCTACGCGGTCGATAGCAATGGCGGGCGTTTCAAAGCGAGCCAGTGTTGCGAGTATCGCAGCTCCGGTGGGCGTCACCAGTTCACCTTCGGCTCCGCATGGTTTCCAGGGGGCGGCAACGCGGCGGAGTATTTCCAGGGTTGCAGGGGCAGGGACAGGTAACAAACCATGAGCAGTTTTCACTTGGCCGCCGGTCAAAGGCAATGGTGAGGCATAGAGCTGGCTGATGCCCAGCGTCTCTATGGCAATAGCAGCTCCAGTGATATCTACGATGGCATCGACCGCTCCAACCTCGTGGAAGTGGACTTCTTCGAGGGTTGAGGCGTGGACAGTCGCTTCCGCTTCTGCCAGGCACTGGAAAATGGCCAGGGCAGTATCACGCACGCGAGGAGGAAGCAGCGAAGTCTTCAGCAAAGCAACAATGTCTGAAAGATGACGTGCCGGCTGTTCCTGTTCAGTCATGACCACATCAAAACGCAGGCCGCGGATACCTTTGTCATGAGAAGGTTCAGATATCAGTTGATATCCCGTTATGGGTAAGGCAGCCAGTGATGTTTTGAGGGTATCTAGCGAGAGGCCTGCATCGAGCATAGCGCCAAGAAACATGTCGCCGCTGATGCCAGAATAGCAGTCGAGGTAAGCAATTTTCTGAACCATATACCAACGCCTCTCCAGCTTCGCTTACAGTCCTTCGTGATCCAGCATATCATACCAGCCCTGTTTCTGTTCCTTAGACAACTGTGCACTTTCCTCCAGGGCCCCGCGAAAGCTTTGAGTCGGAATACCGGGCGGTTCATTCACTTGATATCCGACCTGGGTCTCAGCCACCTGTTGCCGGTATGAAGATCGCCCACTCAAAGGCTCAAAATACGCCTCGATTGCTCTTGCTGGCTGTTGCAGCGCTTCTGCCAGTCGTTTATACATCTCCTTTGGAATAGATGAAGCTGCGATCTTTCGCTGCTCTAACTTTGCCACAATATCCACACTCAGACCAATCTTGTCGGCCAGCTGGCCAGGTGTTAGACGCTGATTATTAAGCGTTACCAGTAATGTTGTAAGTTTATGTGTAGATTGGGCTTCCGCTTGCAATACACGTTTCCGGGCAGAGCCAATGGCTATACGAAAATCTTCTGCCAGAGGGGAAGTTATGCTTGTCTCGCCCGGTAAATCTACTTCGACTGTATGATAGTAGGCGACAAAGTCGGCTATCTCACCGGCATATTGTGGATAACGAGCCAGGTAATCACTTACCTTTGGCCGCTGTCCAGCACGCACTTCATCTACGTACTGAGCAGTAATGCGCAGTATGGCCTCTTCCTGCTCTCTATCCATTCGCAAATTCTCTTTCTAGCTCAAGTTCACGGTGAAGCAACTTTAAAGCTTCATGCAGTCGGTTGCGTACAGTACGATCAGTGATGCCTAATATCTTAGCAGTATCTTTTTCCGTCCTACCCTCCCAGAAGATGAGTAACACGATAGGTTTCAGTCTGTCTGGAAGATGCAAGATGAGACCTGGAATATCTGCCTGCTCAACGGCCAGCAGCTCTTTTTGGGCCTTTTCGTCCTCAACATTTAGCTCATACGTATCACCATCGGCAAGTTGGGCGGGTTGATCGAGACTTTCTACCAGCATACGCGGTATGCGTTCACTTCTCTTTCCATCCAGGCTATTCCACCGGCCTTCGCGCCTCATAAATGAGCGATACACGTGTTTGCGCTCGAACATCAGGCAGTGTTGAAAATTTTCTTCCCAGAACAATCTTTTGTCGTCTATGACTGCCCGGATGATACATTCGCATAAATCTCCGTAGAGATCGCTTACCAGGGCTTTTCGCTCATCTGCTTGCAAAGGAGCGGTTTTGAGTACGCTATTGGCCCAGTATTCATTGCTCATATGTATACGCTGAAAAATAACTTCTAAAATGCGATTGCGTCCTTCATCCTCTCCCTGAGCAATAGCGCTACGTACACAGCGCACCAGCACTTCCAACGGCACAGCCCCTTGCATTATACACATCTGCCAATACAGAGCGACGCCTGGTTACTTCACTATCTCGATCAGAACTTTCTTTAGATTGAGCACTTTCGATTTTCACAACACAGAATACCTCCATAAGACACATAACGCCCAGGTTTGCTCTAGTAGTATACAGTCTCCATGATTCCATAGCTTCGATCAGTCCTGGTTTCTCTTTTCGGAAGTATTACTAGCTGTACGGTTCTCTTGTCTCTGCTTCCATTGTTCAAGATTTTCCTTATAGCCGCTCAGTATTCTTGCGTCTGTGTTTAGAACGTCCAATTCAAAGGCAATGCGCCCTGTGGCTATCTTTTCCATCTCCTTAAATTTTGCCGTTCTGAGGATATGTTGCCCCGCCGATGTTCCACCTAAAGCATAAAACCTTGTGATTTCTATTCCTTGTTCTCCCCACTCTCGTAATGTCTTTAAAACATTTATGAGCATTAATCGACCATACTCTGATCGTTTAATAGGTACTGCCAGAGGAGTTGTTACCATGTCCATGATAAGACATTCTATTGGTTTCCCTGGTACAAATTGCTCTATATCGTCGGGGCTAATTTGCCATCCTCGGATCTCGCCTCTCATAAAGCGTCTAAGTGTTTCTTGTTTCAAAGGTAAAATAGTTATGTATGCAACGAGTTTTCCATAATCGTACAGGTGATAATCGATGTCAGGGTTCTTTTCTAGCCAGGCTTTTCTTGGCAATGCGCCAGCCGCCCTACCGAAGACAAGTTGTGCTAGCTGGTTTTCTTCTTCTAGATCTGCAGTGGTGGCTTTCCTGTATTCAGGTCCCTTGGCTTTCTCGGCAATAATTGTGGCTTCTATCTTATCTGCGATATTATTAATTTCCTTTTTTGAGTAGACTGGATGCCTCCTTCCTGGCAAGTAGATTCTTGTGATGCGTTCGTTCTTTCCCCAGTACTGGAAAGTATCTTCGTCTATGCCTAACCTTTTTCTGGCCTCTGTTGCAGTGTAGTAGACTTCTGCAAGCTTACCTAACTTCACGTTGTATCTCCCGATTGTACTTTTTTTGCTTACTCAGCTTCTTTGCTTTTTTCATTATAGTCAGAAATATCCGTTGATCGCAAATATTCTGGTTTTTACTTATTTGTGACAAGGATGTATCTGACAGAGTCGGTTTCAACCTCTGTTTAGAAAGTCGTTGATACTTTGTATTCATTTTTATACGGATTTTACGGATTTTATTGACAGACTGAAATTTCTGTGTTATCCTAGAGATGCAGATATATTCGTAATTTTACGTTTTGTGTGGAAAATGGTTTTTCTTCATTCGTGATCAATCGTCATTGTAGCGCGTGAGTCGTGTTTTGAGTGTTAACTCAACAGTTCGTAAAGTGCCAGTTGGTGTAGTCAGACATCAACTGGCGATAAGAGCCTAACCACCGTTAACGTAGTCTAGGCCCTCAAGTAAGGATACAACTTACACCAGGGCCAGTGTCAAGCAGACCGGAAAAAGGAGTCGTATCCGATGCCAGACCCTGACGTCTACTCTGTCCCGATCCTTGTCCCCGTAGAAGATAACCTGCTCCACAGTGAGGCCTACCCCTTCTGTGCCCTTGACCCCACCTGTGGCTGCCATGAAGACCCTCTCTTGATAGCTGAGGTGGCAAATGCCGTCAACGAGGGTCTCCTGACCTCCGACGAAGCCACCGACTTCGTGGCTGGCAAGATGCTCTCCTGGGAGGACAAGTCATGAGCACCATCGACCCGCAAGCATCCGCTGCTTCTCAGCAGGACGCTCCCTCACCTTGCCATCCCTGTCCTTGTCGTGACGAGTCCACTCCCCTGGTCATCCGTCCTGAGTGGATCCCTCTCGATGAGGTGGCACAGACCTGGGCGGACTTTAGCCTCTGTGCCAGCCATGCCCATGCCCTCCAGGCTGTCGGTACGGCTTTCCTTGCGCTCTCCTTTGAGATGAGCGCTCACACCCACTATGCCCAGGCCTCTCACGGCCTGTGGAAGCTGACTCCTCCCGTGGTGGCTCAGGGCATCGGAGCAGCCATTGCTGACCTTGGTGAAGCATGCCAGCAGTGGGCCAGCGCCTTCCTCTGGCTGGAACGCTTCGCCAATGAAGCGTGCCATGATGAAGAGATGCTCACCGCCGTCCGCGCCTTGTTCCAACGCATCCGCGAGCAGCAGCAGCGTGTGTGGCTCCTCCTGGTGCGCTTGCAAGAAAAACAGCGCAGCATGCAGGACCAGCCGCTCTTCGTGCATCTCGGACATCTCTCCTCTACCCTGGCAGCGGCGGTGAAGGAGGAGAGGAGGGCTTGCCCATGAACCAACCGATGACCAACGCACGCGCCAAAGCCCTGGCCAACTGCGTCCGGGACTACCACCAATGGCACCCGACCTTCAGCTTGGGGGAGAAGCTGTGTCTCATCTGTGGGCTGCGGGCGTATTGTCCTTTCTGCCTGAGCAGACCACCCACCACCGATGCCAGACTGATGGCCTGTGCTCTGCATCGGCAGGAAAGGAGGAACGAGGCATGACGACCACAAGACACAACCTGTCGGTGCAGCAAGCGCCCCTGCGGCGACTCTCGCGCGCGACCGGGACTGCGACGCCGGACCAGCAGCCGTTCCCCCTCCCGGCATCGTCACACTCGCTTGGGCACTGCGCCGGACTGCACCCAGAAGATCAACCCTCCCAGTCGGGTGACTTCCCCTGTGTTGCCCCGCTTTCTGGGCACACCGGGAAAGGCCCACGCCCCACCCGGCAGTGCCTCGGCCACCTGGCCACCATCGGCTACTGCCAAGCAGGAGCCCAGGCGGTCATCCGCGCCCTGCTCCACCGCGAGCGCTGGCTGCTCGTCGATATCCGCCTGACCCCCTGGTCCTACTTTCCCCAGTGGCTGGGCCGGACGCTGGCGGTGCAGTTCGCCGGGCGCTACCTGCACCTGCCGACCCTGGGCCAGGTGCACGAGGGGGAGGCAGCCACGCAGCCCACGGACCTGGCCGACGCCCAGAGCGGTGTGCGGCACCTCGTGAGCCTGCTGGAAGTGGGCTACTCGTGCTTACTCCTGTGTGGCTGCCCGCGCTGGCAACAGTGTCACCGCGCCCTCGTCACCGCCCTCGTGCAGGCAGCGCGCCCCGCTCTCGTGGTCGAGCACGTGAGGTGTGCCCTGCTGCCCGCGCAGTCGGTCGAGGTCTGCTACCGCAGCCGGGGGGAACTGGGGCTCTCCCTGGACGTGACCCTCACCCCTGCTGCGCTCGCAGGAGGGGAAGAGCAGCAGGGCGAACTCGTCCTGGTGACCCCGCTCACCCTCGCGGTGACGGTGCCTGGACGAGGAGGGACGATGACCCGCTCTTTTGAGGTGGTCAGCTGGCCCGTGGCTCACCCACCGGTCGGGCAGCGCAAGGAGCAGCGCGGGGCTGCCTTTTTCCCCGTGCCACCGGGAAGAGTCGCTCAACACAAGGAGATATTCGTATGACCAGGGACTACCCCCTCCCACCGCGACGGCCATCCCTGCCCCCGGCTCCCGCCGACGTGGAGCAAGAAGACGACGACCTGGGTGACGACGACCTGGGGTGGCCGCAGCGCCTGCCCAGCAGCGCCCGCCGCTACCAGGCGCTGGCCACCGAGGACGGCCGCACACGCGCCGGACAGTCTGGGGCAAGACCAGTCTCCCCGCGCAACGCCGTCCCAGCGCGCCGTAGTGCTCCCACCACAGAGCAGACGAGGCAGCCATACCTCTTGCCTGCGCCTTCGGGGAGAACTCATCGCCCCCACTGGCTGCTCTTTGTCGGGCTGGCGCTCTGCACCATGCTCCTTGGCTGGGTCGTCTTGACGCTGCTCTCCACCTGGTGGCAGGGAGCGCAAGACGACTGGCACTACGGCCGTCCGCGCACCTACCAGGTCGACATGGTCGTTGGGCACACAGACTCCGCCAGCCACCCCAGCCATTTTATTGCCCTCAACCTCAACAGTCATATCGAGGTGATCGAATTCCCTGGGGGCGATGCCTCCAAGGCCAAAATCTACCTCGGGCCGACCCTGATCGGCCAAGGAGAGGACCTGGCCGTGGTGACCCTCACCTTCAAGGATGTCAACGGTGATGGCAAGCTCGATATGATCATCACCGTCGCAGACAGTCACTTCGTTTTCATCAACGAGCATGGAGCGTTCCGCCCGGCAAGGCCCGGGGAAGCCAGGCAACTGCTCGGAAGGAGGACAGTATGATATTACCTGAACAACGCGCTCTCACCTACTACACCGTCGATCCCACCCCCCAAGCACACCCGGTTCATGTTCTTGCCCCTGGTCGCAAGAGCGTCGACCTCTTCACCGGCCCCTTTGGCAGTCCTGAGGCGGCCAGGGAGGCGTTTGGCACGTATTGGGGAGACAAGGGGGCAGCCACACCTTTAGATGCCGCCGCCTTCTGTACCCGCTGCCAACGGCTGGGTATCGCGTCGTACCACGTGTCCTATCTCCTGCTGGTCTCCTCCCCTGGGCAGACGGTCTATGCCAGCGGCTGCAAGGGTCAGACCCGGAGGTGGCCCACCGAGGCGGAGGCTATCGCCGAAGTGCTGTGCCTCAGGCTGAGTACCCCCAACCAGACCTACGATGTCCTGGAAGAAATGACCCTGGGTCGCACCCACGCCATGCGTTTTGTCTGTACGTTCCCTGGCGAGGAACCTGTCGTGAACGAGCGCCTGTACCTGGCCGACGTGCTGTGTAGCTGTTCTATCCCTTCCCAGGACCAGCGCAAACGACTGATCCTGGGTGCCCTGGGACTAGGTGGTGAGGCTGGAGAAGTGGCTGACCTGGTCAAAAAGCACCTCTACCAGGGGCATGGCCTGGACCGTAGGAAGCTCGTGAACGAGTTGGGAGATGTGTTGTGGTACTTTATTCTGCTGTGTCACACCCTAGATGTGTCGCTTGAAGAGGTGATGCGCGGCAATAGCGAGAAGGTGCGCGAGCGTTACCCCCACGGCTTTGAGGCCGCACGCAGCCTCCAGCGCGAAGAAACGAACCGATAACCAAAGGAGGAGAGCATGTCCCACTATCACCCACCTTGCAGCAGAGGCACCCGCATGAAGACGACTAGAGAGACGCAAGACGTCCCACCGCAGGAGCAGCCCGTGGAAGCCCACGCATCGGGCGACGCTCCAGGGGAAGCACCCCTGCTGATGGATCTGGAAAGCATGTTCCAGTTCCTCCTGGTGATGGACCAAGCCATCCAGGCGCAAGCAGGCGCGCCCCTTGAGGCAGAGGAAAGCGGCGTCGTCGAGAGTGTGCCACCGGAAGCGGCACAGGAAGCAGAAGGAAGAGTGCCTTCAGCACGTTCTTCACGTCAGAGGGCACTGCCCTTCGTGCTGCTTGTCCTCTGCCTGCTCGCTGCTGGTGCCGTGGTCGTATTCTTCCTGATGCCCTTCTTCACTGCCTCGGCCACCGTGACCATGCTCCCGGTGGAGAGACAGATCAGCGCCACCACCATGCTCACCGTGGTCCCAGGCAGCGCCAACCCAAACCGGCACCAGGTGCCTGGGAGACTGCTCTCTCCGCTCACGCTCTCTGAGGCCCAAAGCGTGCCCACCACCGGAACGGGACACCAGCCCGCCCAGGCGGCCCAGGGGATGCTCACCTTCTACAATGCGTCCTTAGCCATGCAAACCGTCAGCGCGGGCACCGTCCTCGTCGGAGCTGATGGCGTCGAGGTAGTGACCGAGCAGGACGCCGTGCTGCCCGCCGGGTCGCTCTCGACCAATGGAGAGGTGAGCGTCCCTGCCCATGCTGTGATCGCCGGACCCGCAGGCAACATCCCGGCCGCAGACATCTACGGACCCTGTTGCCGACTGGATGTATTGGTGCAGAACCGCACCGCCTTCCAGGGAGGGCAAGAGGCCCGCGCGTTTCCCATGGTCAGCCCAGCGGACCTGAACGGGACGATTGCTGCGCTCAAAGCCAGTCTCCAGGAGAGCATCCAGACAGCAGTGGCCGTCCAGCTCCATGCCGATGAGTCCCTGCTTCCACCCCTGTGCACGGCCACCGTCAGCGCCACTCATGCCGTGGGGGAGGAGGCCTCGCAGCTGCGCGTCAGCGTCGCTGAGACCTGCTCAGGTCTGGCCTACAGCATCCAGGCGCTCCATGATCTCGTGACCCGGGTCGTCACAGAGCAAGCGCTCAGGCAATGGGGAGGAGGCTACGTGCTGGCAGGCAGGGTCGAGGTAACCATGGTGAAGAGGGCGAGTGAGGGAGGCAAGCAGGGAAGTCTCACCCTGCAGGTCACGGGGAGAGGAGCCTGGGTCTACCAGTTCACGCAGGCAGAGCTTCAGCACCTGGCAACGCTGATTGCCGGGAAAAGCACGAGGGAGGCGAGAACGATCTTGCTTGGGGTAGCAGGCGTGCAGTCGGTGACCATCCAACTGAACGGCGCAGGCGTGGGAACGAGCAGCACGCTCCCAGGCAATCCCGCACAGATCAAGATGGGTGAACTGATCGGGCTGTAGGAAGAGAAGCAGCACACAGGAGAGGAAGGAGAACACGCCCATGCAACTGGTCGAACAACACGTCATCAACCGCAGCGACCCGCGCTACAGTGTGATTGATGCAGCAGCCTTCACGTCCAAGAACCTCTACAATGCGGCTTTGTACGAGATACGCCAAGCCTTTATCCATGAAGGCACGTACCTTCACTATGACGAGATGGACAAGCGCATGCAGTCCCATGAGGCCTACAAAGCGCTGCCGGCGAAGGTCAGTCAGCACGTGTTGATCCTGCTGCATAAGAACTGGATATCGTTCTTCGAGGCGAGAAAAGCCTACGAAGAAGATCCTTCCACGTTCACCGGACGCCCGCGCTTGCCCAAGTACAAGCACAAGCTAGAGGGCCGCAACATCCTTGTCTACACCGTCCAGGCTCTCAGCAAGCCAGGCCTGAGGGATGGTCTCATTCGCCCGTCCGGGCTTGGCATCACCATCGAAACTGAACACACCGTGGTTGATCAAGTGCGGATTGTCCCTCGCCATGGCTTTTACGTGGTTGAGGTCATCTACACCAAAGAACCAGTTCAGGCCACTGTTGATCCATCCTTCTGCGTCGGCATTGATCTCGGAGTCACGAACTTAGCGGCGATAGCATCAAACCGAGAGGGCTTTGTCCCTCGCTTGGTTAACGGTCGTCCGCTCAAAGCGTGGAACCAGTGGTATAATAAGCGCATGAAGGAACTCAAGAAAAAGCTTCCCAAAGAGGACCGAGAGCGGGTGACCAAGCAAATGGAACGCATCACGAATACGCGCAACCGGCGCATTGATCACTACTTGCACACAGCCAGCAAGCGGATTGTTGACTTTCTGGTCAAAGAGGGGGTAGGAACGGTCATTATCGGGAAGAATCCCTTCTGGAAGCAAGCCTGTGGCATGGGCAGAAAGAACAATCAGAACTTCGTGCAAATCCCCCATGCACGCTTCATTGACATGCTCACCTACAAGGCGGCGTTAGTCGGCATAGGGGTCGAAGTGAGGGAAGAGAGCTATACCAGCAAGGCCAGCTTTCTTGATCTTGACCCGATCCCTGACTACAAGCCCAATGACGAAACGGTGCATGTCTTTAGCGGAAAGCGGATTGGACGGAGAAACCGCCTGTACCGCACAAAAGACGGACGCAAGATCTGTGCCGATGTCAACGGCGCCTACAACATCTTGCGCAAAAGTAGACCTGATGCCTTCTCGGAGGCAAAAGGCGTAGCGGGCTATGTAGTTCACCCCGTACGGCTTGCTGTTTAAGTCGTGC
>WNGK01005786.1_pt1 | contig 13048 bp, 10 predicted proteins | sample 5400601 | NCBI WGS metagenome assembly WNGK01 (sample SAMN13153376, study PRJNA577476) | soil metagenome | isolation source: 60 cm soil or saprolite under Garry oak tree replicate 1 | place: USA:California | collected 2016-06-15 | reverse complement strand
GCGCCGAACTCGTCCGGGCGGGCTGCCGCAGCCGGGTGCTGATGCTGACCGCCGCCGCGACCATCGAGGACCGGGTGGACGGGCTCGGCCTCGGCGCCGACGACTACCTGCCCAAGCCGTTCGCGTTCGCCGAGCTCGTGGCCCGGCTGCGGGCGCTGCTGCGCCGCGCCCAGCCGTCGCACGCGCCGGTGCTCGAACGCGGCGAGCTGCGGCTCGACCCGGCCCGGCGCAGCGCCAGCCGGGCCGGACTGCCGCTGGACCTGGGTCCGAAGGAGTTCGGCGTGCTGGAGCTGCTGCTCGCCGCGCAGGGGCGGGTGGTCTCCGCCGAGGAACTGCTGGAGAGGGTGTGGGACGAGATGGCGGACCCGTTTACGAGCGCGGTCAAGGTGACGGTCAGCCGGCTCCGCCGCAAGCTCGGCGACCCTCCGGTCATCGAGACGCTGGCCCAGGCCGGCTACCGGATCGCGGGAGACGGAGCGTGACCGCGGCGCCGTCGCGGCCGCTGCCGCCGCCCCCTCCCCCGCCGCCGGCGTCTAGGTTCCGGTTCCGGGCGCCCCGGACCGTGCGCCTCCGGCTCACCCTGCTCTACGTCGGGCTGTTCCTGGCCTCGGCTGCGTGCCTGCTGGTCATCACGTATTTCCTGGTCGCCCAGCAGCTGCCGGGGACGGTCACGCTGCGGACCAGCGGGGGCGGCACGGCGGGGACCAGCGGCCAGGTGGTCACCGGGGGAACCGGCGCCGGAGTCGCCGCCTGCGCGCCGCCGGCCGACGGCACGCTGCCGACCGTCGCGCAGATGAACAACTGCGTCCAGCAGGCCGCGGCGGGGCTGCGCAACGACACCCTGGACCAGCTGCTCATCGAGTCCGGGGTCGCGCTCGGCATCATGGCGGTGGCCTCGGTGGGCCTGGGCTGGCTGATGGCCGGGCGGGTGCTCAGCCCGCTGCGCACCATCACCGCCGCCGCCCGCCGCATCTCCGCGCGCAGCCTGCACCAGCGGATCGGGATGAGCGGGCCCGACGACGAGCTCAAGGAGCTCGGCGACACCTTCGACCAGCTGCTCGGCCGACTGGACGCCTCGTTCCGGGCGCAGCGCCAGTTCGTCGCCAACGCGTCGCACGAGCTGCGTACCCCGCTTGCGCGCCAGCGCACCCTGCTCGAGGTGGCGCTGCGCGACAAGCAGGCCACGAACGCCTCGCTCCGTACCGCCTGCGAACGGGCGCTGGCAGCGGGTGAGCAGCAGGAACGGCTGATCGCCGCGCTGCTCACGCTGGCCCGCGGGGAGCGTGGCCTGGACGCGTTCGAGCCGTTCGACCTGGGCGCCGTCGCAGCCGGGGCCCTGGCCGCCGTGCGCGACGAGGCGGAGGCCCGCGGGGTGAGGGTCACGGCCGACCTCGGCGCCGCCCCGGCGCTGGGCGATTCCCGGCTGGCCGAACAGCTGGCGGCGAACCTGGCCGACAACGCGATCAGGTACAACGTGGCCGGCGGCCAGGTCGAGATCGGCACGGGCGACCGGGACGGCCGGGCGTTCCTGGCGGTGAGCAACACCGGCCCGGTCATCCCGCCGGACCAGCTCGGCCGGCTGTTCCAGCCGTTCCAGCGGCTGGAACCGGGGCGAGCGGGGCGGGCCGGATCCGGCGGGGGCGCCGGACGGGACGGGAGCGGCGCCGGACGCGGCGGGCTCGGACTGGGGCTGGCCATCGTCAGCGCGATCGCGGCCGCGCACGGCGCCGAACTGCGCGCGGTGACCAGGGCCGCGGGCGGGCTGGCGGTCGAGGTGGTGTTCCCGCCGGTGCCGGCCGGAGGCGGCTGCCGGGCGGAGGACCAGGCCAGAGCGGAGGAGCGGGCCGGGACGCGGGAGCGGGCGGCGGCGCCGGCGTGACGGCGACGGAGAATGGGGCATGGCCCTGGTCGCGTTCGTGGTCAACCGGACGCTGCTCCGCGATCCGCGGCGGTTCCTGCAGCGCTGCCGGACCGCGGCGGAGGATCGCGGCTGGGACCCGTGGTTCGGGCCGGCTGGCGGGGCGCAGGACAGCCTGGCCCTGACCCGCCGCGCGGTGGCCGCCGGGGCGAGCCTGGTGTTCGCGGCGGGCGGCGACGGCACGGTCCGGGCCTGCGCCGAGGCGCTGGCCGGCACCGGCGTGCCGCTGGCCATCGTGCCGCTGGGCACCGCGAACCTGACCGCGCGGGCGCTAGGCGTGCCGTCCCGGGGCGGCCGCGCGATCGAGGCCGGCTTCGGCGGGCGGGACCACGCGATCGACCTGGGCCACGTGACCCTGGTGGAAGGCGCGGGCGGGACCTGGTTCACCGCCATGGCCGGCATCGGCCTGGACGCCGCCGTGGTGGCGGCGGCGGGCGAGCGGCTCAAGCGGCGGCTCGGCTGGGCCGCCTACGCGGCGGCCGGGGTGCGGCTGCTGGCGCTGCCACCACGCGAGTTCACCATCGCGCCGGACGGCGCCGAACCGCTGCGCCGGCGGGCGCGGTCCGTGGTGGTGGCCAACGCCGGGCTGCTGCCCGGCGGGTTCACCCTGCTGCCCGCGGCCAGGCTCGACGACGGCCTGCTCGACGTCGGCATCCTCGCGCCATCGGGCGGCTGGGACTGGATCCGGCTGGCCGGACGGGTGCTGGCCCGGGACCGGCGGCAGGATAGGGCGCTGGGATGCCTGCAGGCGCGCCGCGTCCAGGTCAGCGCCGATGCCGTCCTGCCGAGGCAGGTTGACGGCGAGATCGTCGCGCCCGGCCGGGCGCTCACCGTCTCGGTGTGCCCGGGAACCCTGGTCGTTCGGCTGCCGGGATAATAGACCGGTGCGCGTGCCGCTGAGCCTGGCCTGCGGGGCCTACGACCGGACCGCCGCGCTGGCCCGCGGCGACATCCGGCCGGAGGGGATCGACCTGACCTTCCTGGCGCTGCCGGTGGAGGAGACCTTCTTCCGGATGACGAGGCACCGGGAGTTCGACGCGGTCGAGATGTCGCTGTCCTCCTACCTGATCAGCCTGGACCAGGGCGCGCCGTTCGCGGCGATCCCGGCCTTCGTCTCCGGCTGTGGGCCTACGCCGAGGCGGAGCGGACCCGGCACGTGATGGGGGCGGACTTGAAGGACCTACGGCCTGGCCGGGAACGAGGACACGCTGGCTACGTTCGTCCGGTACTCCTTCGAGCAGGGCCTGATCAGCCGGGAGCGTGAGCCCGCCGAACTGTTCGCGCCCGAGACCCGCGAGGCGTACGTTATCTAACGTCTAGCCGGTAACGCCGGCCTCGCGCAGCCGGGCGGCGTTGCGTTCGTCGAGGGCGGCGTAGGCGCGCACCTCGTCGTCGCAGGGCTCGACGGCGTCCCGGGCGAGCGCGGCCGGGTCGACCTCGGCCCGGTAGACGAACGTGGCGTTACCCTCCAGGACCGGGTGCCACCGGTCCCCGCGGACCGTGAGCGACACGGTGGCCATGCCGCCCGCGTTGCGCACCGTTACCCGGCGCCCGGGGTCGACCGGGGTGATACGGGAGTAGACCGCGCGTGAGGCGGCCATGCCGGAGCCGCACGAGGCGGTGAGGCCGGCCCCGCGCTCGAACGTCCTGACGAAGACCTCGGCGGGCTCCAGCTGAAGCAGCACGGACAGGTTGGCCCCGGCCGGGAACACGTCCGGCCGGGCCGCCACCCGCTCCCCCATCGCGATCAGGTCGGACTCGACGTACTTGTCGACCTGGGCGACCAGGTGGGGGTTGCCGATGGTGACCGCGGTGAACTCCAGCGCCGGGTCGAGCTCGGGCAGCCTGGCCCCGGTCAGCGGGTTCCGGCCGACCACCACGGGGGTCGGCGGGGTGAAGTCGACCGCCGGGTGCTCCAGGCCGATCTGGCGGACGCCCTCACCGGTGGTGGCCGCGCGGCGGACGGTGTACTCGGCCTGGCCGCTGCGGATCACCGCGGCGTCGGCGCCGCGCCGGTCCAGCACCACCCGGCCCAGGCAGCGCATGCCGTTCCCGCAGAACTCGGCGGACGATCCGTCCGGGTTGAAGAACCAGGCCGCGGGGATCCGCGGCGTGGCGTCGTAGAAGTAGATCCCGTCCCCGCCGAACGGCCCGGCCCGGTCGCACAGCCGCCGGACGAAGGCCCGCAAGTCCTCGTCGGAGGCGAAGTCGCGCGGCGTCATCGCGGCCACGAAGATGTCGTTCTTCGAGCCGTGCGCGTTCAGGATCTCGGCCACCTCATCAGCCTATCCGGCCAGCCGGCGCGCGCCGTCAGGCGCTGAAGGCGTCCTGCCATCCCGAGGCACGCAGCAGCGCGGGGCCGGCCGGGCCGAACGCCGGGTAGGTGGAAAAGCGCATGCCCTCGGCGTAATTCCGCAGCGCCACCCGGGACCGGTCGAGCATGTTGGTGGGGAGGTTCCCGGCCGGGAACCAGCGCGCGTCGGGTGAGGTGTACTCGCCCTGCCAACCGGACACGGTGAGGAAGAAGGCGATCCGCCCGCTGCCGGACACGTCGTGCATGACGTGCGCGAGCGATACGTTCTCGGCCTGGATGGCGATGCCGGCCTCGGCCGAGGCGACCCGGATCGCCGTCTCGACGATCGTCTCCCGGTCGGCCAGCTGGCCGGTCGGGGGCTCGTACGCACCGTCCCCGAAACCCGTGTTGGCCCGCTCCCGCAACAGGATGCGTCCGTTCCTCATCAGCAGGAGGATGACATCCACGACCACCCTGCGGCGATGCTGAACCTCCGCAGCGATCGCGGTGTCGCCGGCTCTGCTCATAGTGACCGCCTTGCCGCGCCCAAACCCCAACCCCTACCTGGACCCTGCCCGGCGTCTTTTCGGTTCTGTACGCACTGCCCAGGAACAAGCACGGTACCTCCGCGGGTCTGTGGATCACCATGTGCACAAGGCCGGCCAACCTGTGGACGAGGCGGGGAAAACGATCTACGAGCTGTGGATGCGATCACGGACTCGCCTTAGCAGGGCGGTAGCGAGGGCTGTGGAGAACCGGGTGGCCATGTGGACGAGGGCGGCCGAGAATCGCCGAAAAACCACCGACGGTAACGTTCGGTCTGTTACTCACCGTAACCACCGGAGAACTACATCGGGGGCGAGGGCGGGGACATTGAGGTCGGGCCTCGCTTGGTGATGTGTGAGCTGAGACGGATCCGTGAGACCGCAGCCGGACGGGTCCGCTCCTGGCGCTACTCGTTCTCGCCTCAGCGGGAGCGGGCTTCCCAGCGGGCGACGGCCTCGACGGCCTGGCCGCGGTGTCGCGCCATCAAGTCGATGATCCCGTCCACGTCACGCGCCTCGAACAGGTCCATCATCCGCTCGTGGTCATGGTGCGCCTCGTCGATATCTACAAGACCGGTAAAAGTATAAGGAGCGGCAACATCCCATAGATAGGCGAGGAAGCGCATCAGCCGGTCGCTTCCGGCCCGGCGGAAGGCGATGAAATGGAACTGGCGATTAAGGTTCAGGTATTCACGGCGCTGTCCGGGTGCGGTCAGCTTCCGCATCTGGCCGCACAGCCTGCTCATTTCCTCGATATCGTCACCGGTGAGCCTGGGGATGGCCATGATGAATGCCTCCCGCTCGAGTATCTCCCGCCAGTGGTAAATATCGGCCAGGTCATCCGACGACAGGACCCGGACGAAGAAGCCGACCCGCGGCCTGTGCTCGAGATATCCGGACGCGGCCAGCGAGGTGAGCGCCTCGCGCACCGGTATGTGCGATACGCCCAGATCAGCCGCGACCGCGCTGGGTGATAGTTTCGCCCCGGGTCTTAGCTCCCCCGAGACAACCGCCTGTTTGATTCGCTTCTCGATGTAGGACAGCAGGGCCTCAGGCTGATCCTGACGGCGCTCGTGCGAGAGCGGCACGGGTACCTGCACCTCCCCCAGGATCGCGAATATATTATAGCCAGCAGATGCCGCCGGATTCGAATGAGGCCGACTGCTGGGAGTGTATGCGCCGTACTGCCGGGCGGCAGCATCACCGCGTAAAATGCAGCCGGAATTTAAGGGAATTGACCCGTTCAATGTGACACGGGTAATGGCGGGGCGGCGCCGCATACAGCCGGGATTGGCTATTGGGAGGCCCGGCGGCGCAGCGACCAGAGCTGAGCGCCCCGCTCCACCTCGAGGGCGGCGGCCCACGGCAGCCGCGGCGGGCCCAGCTCGGTACGCAGGCTGGCCGTGGCCTTCCTGGCCAGTTGCGGGTCGCGGGCCGCCCGCCGGGCGAGCTCGGCGGCCCGCTCCTCGACCTGCTCCGACGGCAGGGCCTCCCAGGCCAGGCCGAGCTGCGCGGCCCGCAGGCCGGAGATCTCCTCGCCGAAGATCCCGGCCGCGGCCGCGGCCTCCGTGCCCGCGCGCCCGGCCAGCAGCCCGAAGTGCCCGCCGCCGGGATGCAGCCCGATCCGCAGGAAGCCGCTGATCAGCCGGGCGTCCTCGGCCACGATGCGCAGGTCGGTGGCGAGCATCAGGTTGATCCCGGCCCCGACCGCGGCGCCGCGGACCGCGGCTATGGTCGGCATCTCCAGCTGGCCGACCCTGGTGAAGGCGCGGTAGATGACGCCCAGGGCGGCGTACCGGTTCTCCTCCGCCGGATCCCGGCCGACCTCGTCCAGGTGGCCGCGCTCGGCGCCGGAGCAGAAGGTGCCGCCGGCGCCCTTGATGACGGCGGCGCCGACCTGCTGGTCGCGGTCGGCCTCGTCGCAGGCCGCGACGAACAGCCCGGCCAGCTCGTTGTTCAGGGCGTTCCTGGTCGCGGGGGCGTTCAGGGTGATGAACGCGACGCCGTCGGTGATCTCCAGGTCAATCATGGGCTGGCTCCTCGGCTGGATAGCGATGGGCGGCCTGACTCAGGCGTTCGGCGAGCACGGCGCAGCGGTCGCGGAGCTCGGCGGGCTCCAGCGGGGTGAACGGGACGCCCAGCCGGGCCAGGTGCAGGGCGATCATGTCGAGGGAGTCCGAGCCCGAGGTGAACAAGCATCGCCCCTCGCCGATCGCCTCGACCACCGCGACCGTGGACGGCACCATGGCCGAGACCACGTCGGCCGGCGCGTCCAGCAGCACCCGGGCCCGCCAGCGGTACGGCCCGGAGGACAGGCCCTCGCTGACGAACCTGGCCGCGTCGGGCGGGTCGGCCAGGCGCGACCGGACGCCGGTCGGCCGGATGTCCTCCATCCGGTCCAGCCGGAAGCTCCGCCACTCGCCCTTGTCCAGGTCGTGCGCTACCAGGTACCAGCGGCGGCCGGTGTAGACCAGGCGGTACGGCTCGACGTGGCGGCGGCTGTCCTGCCCGGAACCGTTCCGGTAGCGGAAACGCAGCCGCTCGGACTGCTGGCACGTCAGGGCGACGAGCGCGAGGTCGTTCGGCTCAATCGAGGCCTCGGCCGGGACCAGAGGCACGGTCGCGACGGTGAGGGCCTCCACCCGGCGGCGCAGCCGAGGCGGCAGGACCTGGTCGATGGCGGCCGCGGCGCGGGCGGCTGCCTCCTGGCTGCCGCGCAGCGCCGGGTCGGCCGCGGCCGCCCGCAGGCCGAGCGCGACCGCGACCGCGGAGTCCTCGTCCAGCAGCAGCGGCGGCAGCCGGGTGCCGCCCGGGCCGAGCGCGTAGCCGCCCCGGCGGCCGGGGATCGCGTGCACCGGGTAGCCCAGTTCCCTGAGCCGGTCGATGTCGCGCCGGACGGTACGCGTGGTGACGCCCAGCCGTTCGGCCAGCTCGTCGCCGCGCCAGTTGGGCCTGGCCGTCAGCAGCGGCAGCAGCCGGAGCAGCCGCCCGGCACCTCGACGTGCGGGTGGCCGGCCGCGAGGTGGAAGGCGAGGAACGCAAGCAGCTGATGTCGGAGAAAGCGGAACAACTCGTGCAGGCGGGAGCCAGCGTTGTCTGGGTGAATGAAGACGTGCGGGGCCACTCGATCGTGCTGCGCGACCCCGAGGGCAACGAGTTCTGCGTGGCCTGACCGCCTTTCGCAGGATTGGGTGCCGAAATACCCTTCATTGGGGGTATAACGTCACCCAATCATGACGGAGGCCCGATTTGTCCGGTTTAGCGGCGCTGGTTCGGGGGCGCGCCTAGGGCGGCCAACGTGATATGCGGGTGGAGACGCGAATCGGGAAATGCGGGGAGCAGGGTTTTGGTATGGGTGTGGCGCATTGGCATCCCGGGCGGAATTGTGCCGTGGATTTCGTCCGCAGACCGCAAGGCTGTGCGGCGCGCGGGCCGGGATGAGGAGAGGAGGCATAGCCCGGTTGGTAACGCGGCGAGACGGGTCGGGGCCGGATCCCGGTGCGCCGCGCCCGGCTCCATTGAACGCCGCTTAACGGCTTTTCCCAACTTTCTCAACATATGGTCTTGCCCCGGGGAACACCACTAGCATTCCCTTATACCGGACTGTGGTGCACGTGCAGAACGGTGCCCGTCGCCAGCTCCGGGCACTCAGCGTCTCCCGGCGCCGGCGGACGGATCGCGTTCGTCGCGGGTGGCCATGACTGCGGGGCAGTGGCGGCCTGCCGGAACTTCAGATGCGGCCGCGTCAGGATGCCTGATCCTGACCGCCGGGGCAACGCGGGAGAGGCTGTCGACGTGGTTGGGGAGCGGACCGGTCCGCATTCTCCGGTCAGGTTGTCCGGGGCCATCCCGCCGCTCGCCGAGTCGTTCCACCAGCGCCCGGAAACCGGGCTGGATCTGCGGGCGGGCCTGTACCCGGGCGACACCGTGGTGCTGACCCACGGCGAGGACACCGCCGCCACGCCCGCGGCCCAGGGCGGCACGGGCAAGACCCAGATCGCGGTGGCGTTCAGCCACGCGCTGTGGGGCGCCCGCGCGGTCGACGTGCTGGCTTGGGTACCGGCGACCAGCCGGGAGGCGATTGTCACCGGCTTCGCGCAGGCGGCCATGACGGTCGGCGCGGCCGATCAGGTGCAGCCCGCCGAGGCCGCCGCGGGCCGCTTCACCGGCTGGCTGGCTCACACCAGGCGCCCGTGGGCGCTGATCCTCGACGACCTGGCCAGCCTGGCTGACCTGGAAAACCTCTGGCCGGCGGGCCTGGCTGGGCAGGTCGTCATCACCACCGGCCTGCCCGCGGCCATCTTCCCGGCCGGACCGCGGATCGCGCCGGTCGGCGGGTTCAGCCGCCGCGAGGTGCTGGCGTACCTGAGCGCCCGGCTCACCGACTTTCCCGGCCAGCGAGCCGAGGCTCTCGACCTGGGCGCTGACCTGGACGGGCTGCCGCTCGCGCTGGCCCAGGCCGCCGCCGTGATGACCCTGAACCGGCTGAGCTGCCGGGAGTACCGGGGCCGGCTCGGCGAGCGGCGCCAGCACATGTCCGCGATCCGGGTGGACGGCATCTCCCCCGCCGTGCTGGCCACCTGGTCGCTGGCGGCGGAAAGCGCGCACGAGCTTCCGCCCGCGGGCGCGGCCTGGCCGGCGCTCGCGCTGGCCGCCATGCTCGACTCGCACGGTATTCCCGGCGCGGTGCTGACCAGCCCGGCCGGATGCAGCTACGTGGCTGGCCGGCCCAGCACCGCGGACGTGGCGGACCAGACCCTCGTCCGTGCGGCCATGACCAACCTGGCCCGGGCCGGCCTGGTCAGCATCGACCCGGGCAGCGCCGCCCGGACGGTGCGGATGCATCCGAGCGTCCAGGCCGCGGTACGTGCCTACCTGCCGCCCGCGGACTTCGAGCAGGCCGTGCTGGCCGCGGCGGAGGCCCTGCTGCAGGCCTGGCCGGAGGCGGACGAGAGCAAGGACCCGCGCGAGCACATCCAGGCCGGGCGGGCCCCGCTCATACAGGCCCAGCTCGTTCAGGCCCAGCTCGTACAGGCCCAGCTCGCTCAGGCACTGCGGGACTGCGCCGCTGCGCTGCAGTCGGCCGACAGCGCGGCGCCGCACCCGGCCGCGGGCGGCGGGTTCGGTGGCGCGCAGCCTCAGCACAGCGTGCTGTGGGAGCCGGAAGCCCATCCGGTACTGTTCCGCAGGGGGCTGAGCCTGGAGGTCGACGGGCTGGCTGAATCCGCCGTCGCGTACTGGCAGGGGATGTTCGTCACCAGCACCAGGCTCCTCGGCAGCGGCCACGTCAACGCGGTGACGGCCCGGGACCGGCTGGCGGCCGCCTACGAGTCGGCCGGGCGGTTCGGCGACGCGATCTCGGTCTACTCCACCGCGCTGGCCGATCGCGAGCGCAACCAGGGACCCGGGCACCCGGACACGCTCACCGCGCGCGGGAACCTCGCCCGCGCCTACTCGGGTGCCGACCGGCCGGCCGAGGCGGTGGTGCTGTGCGAGCAGGTGGTGGCGACGGCCGACCGGCACCTCGGCCCGGATCACCCGGTCACCCTGGCCGCGCGGGCTCACCTGGCGGGCGCGTACCAGGCGGCGGCCCGGGGCAAGAAAGCGCTGACCGCATACCGGATGCTGCTGGCCGACTCCGAGCGGCTGCTCGGGGCGCGGCACCAGGACACGCGGGCCACCCGGGAGAGCCTGGCCGCCGCGTTCCTGGCCAACGGGCAGTCCAAGGAGGCCATCGAGCACTACAAGCGGTTCGCGGCGGACACCGACGCGGCGGCCGGCCGCGATCATCCGGACGCGATCGCGGCGCGCGCCAGCCTGGCCTCGGCCTACCGCCGGGGCGGCAAGCCGAAGGACGCGATCGCGCTCTACCAGCGGTTGCTGGCCGATCACGAGCGGATCACCGGCCCCGACCACCCGGACACGATCACCGCCCGGGCCAACCTGGCCTTCGCCTACCGCAGCGCCGGGCAGTTGCGGGAGGCGATCGGCGCCTACGAGCGCACGCTGGCCGACCGGGAGCGGGTACAGGGACGGGACCACGCGGACACGAGGTCCGCACGGGCTCACCTGGCCGCGGCCTGCCAGCAAGCCGGGCGGCCCGGCGACGCCATCCACCATTTCGAGCAGGCGCTGGCCGACAGCGAGCGGATGCTGGGGCCCGGCGACCTGGAGACCCTGACCGCCCGGTCCAGCCTGGCCGCGGCGCATTTCGCGGCCGGGCGGCTGGCCGAGGTGATCCCGCTGCTGCAGCGGACACTGGCCGACAGCGAGCGCTATCTCGGCCCGGATCACCCACTGACCGCAGCGGCGCGCGACAACCTGGAGGCGGCCTCCCGGAGGTGAATCGACCAGATCCGGCCAAAGCCGGATACAGGAGCCCAGGGCGAATTAGAATCACAACGCGGCCCTAGATACAGAGAGTGTGTAGATAGTTACAATTTCATATTGAATAGTCGCAATATGTGACTTATCGCGACATATAGCCATCAAGCCGAGAACTGATTATTATGCCATCTACATCGGTCCCCTCGGCCACCGTGGGTCTGTGACCTGCCTTATTTCCCGATTCAACTAAGTCGTAAGCAAGGGGGCGAGGAAGGCTGTCCATCATGGTCACGCAGCAAGCGGGAACCGTAGCTAGTTCGGGGTCTGGGGTGCTGCTGTCCGGGACCGTGCCGCCGCTCGCCGATGCTTACTACCCGCGCGAGCAGAGCGGCCCCGACCTGGCCAGCAGCATGCGCCCGGGGGAAACCGTGGTGCTGATCCACGGCGAGGAGGCCGGGCAGGCTTCGAGGGTCCCGGCCGCCCAGGGCGGCACGGGCAAGACCCAGCTGGCGGTGGAGTTCACCCACGCCATGTGGAACACCCGGACGGTGGAGATCCTGATCTGGGTCAACGCCGCCAGCCGGGACTCGATCATCACCGGCTTCGCCCAGGCGGCCAACACGGTCGACGCCAGCCAGCCGGACGAGGGCGCCGAGACGGCCGCGGCCAGGTTCGTCTCCTGGCTGGCCCATACCAGGCGGCCGTGGGCGCTGGTCATCGACGACCTGGCCGAGCTCGGCGACCTCGAGGATCTGTGGCCGTCCGGCGCGTCCGGCCGGGTCCTGATCACCAGCAGGCTGCCGGCCAGCGCGTTCGAGGACGCCGCGGCTGAGGGCGGGCCGGCTCAGGGCAGCACGGCCGAGGGGATGAACCTGCGGGTCGTCCCGGTGGCCGGGCTGAACCGGCGCGAGGCCCTGGACTACGTCACCTCCCGGCTCTCCGACTATCCCGACCAGCGGATCGAGGCGCTGGACCTGGGCGAGGACCTGGACGGACTGCCGCTCGCGCTGGCCCAGGCCACGGCGGCGATGAGCGCCCGCAGGCAGGGCTGCCGGGAGTACCGTGCGCTGCTGGCCGAGCGGATCGGTCACATGCCCGCCGTGCCGGGCGCCTCGCCCGCGGTGCTGGCCACCTGGTCCATTGCCGCGGAGTGCGCGCACGAGCTGCCGCCGACCGGGCTGGCGTGGCCCGCGCTGGTGCTGGCCGCGATGCTCGATCACCACGGCGTGCCCGGCGCCGTGCTGACCAGCCCGGCCGCCTGCGGCTACATCGCCGGACGGCCGAGCACCGCCAACGCGGCCGACCAGAACATGGTGCGCGCGGCCATCAACAACCTGGCCCAGGCCGGCCTGGTCACGATCGACCCGGTCAGCCCGGTGCGCACCGTGCAGATGCACGCCAGCGTGCAGGCCGCGGTGCGGGCCTACCTGCCGGCCGCCGACCTGGAGCAGGTGGTGCTGGCCGCCGCGGACGCGCTGCTGGAAACCTGGCCGGACGGCGACGGCGCGGGCACGGGCGCAGTGGCGCAGGGCCCCTTCCAGCAAGCACAGCTCGAGCAGGCCCTGCGCGACTGCGCCGCGACCCTTCGGGCGTCCGACGGCGGCCTGCTGTGGAAGCCCGAGGCGCACCCGCTGCTGTTCCGCGCCGGGCTGTCGCTGGAACACAGCAGGCTGTCCGAGGCGGCCATCACGTACTGGAAGTCCATGGTGGCCACCAGCACCCGGCTGCTCGGCCCCGCCCACGCGAACGCCGTGGTGGCCAGGGACCGGCTGGCTGCGGCCTACGAGGCGGCCGGGAAGTCCGCCGACGCCATCGCGGTGTTCCAGACCGCGCTGGCCGAACGGGAGCAGCACCAGGGCGCCGAGCACCCCGAGACCATCGCGGCCCGGGCCCACCTGGCCCACGCCTACCAGTCGGCCGGGCGGCCCGCCGACGCGATCGGCCTGTACGAGCGAACCGTGTCCG
>WNGK01005785.1_pt1 | contig 13048 bp, 17 predicted proteins | sample 5400601 | NCBI WGS metagenome assembly WNGK01 (sample SAMN13153376, study PRJNA577476) | soil metagenome | isolation source: 60 cm soil or saprolite under Garry oak tree replicate 1 | place: USA:California | collected 2016-06-15 | reverse complement strand
GCGCTTACAAAACGGCACGCCTAATGTGCAGGCCCGGAATAAGGAGCCCGCATCGACATGAAAAGAACCTTGCTTTCGTGGAGCAGTGGAAAAGACAGTGCTTGGAGTCTTCACCTTCTGCGGCAACAAAGTGAGTACGAAATTGTCGGGCTGCTTACGACGTTCAATCAGCAGGCGAACCGGGTGGCCATGCACGCGGTGCGTCGTAGCCTCGTAGAAGCACAGGCGAAGGCTGCGGATATTCCACTGTGGGTCGTGAATTTGCCGTGCCCATGCTCGAACGCCGACTACGAGTGCATCATGAAAGAGCAGTGCAAAAAGGCCGTTCAGGCGGGCATCGAATGCATAGCTTTTGGCGATCTCTTCTTGACCGACATCCGGGCATATCGCGAGAAACAACTAGAAAATTCTGGATTGCAGCCGATTTTTCCTGTGTGGGGTATGCCCACACGGGAACTTGCCCGTTCCATGATCAAGTCTGGCGTGCGTGCCAAGCTAACCTGCGTTGACCCCAAACTCCTGGCACAGGAATTTGTGGGCAGGGAATTTGATGAGCAACTGCTCTCCGAATTCCCGCCGGACATCGACCCCTGTGGCGAGAACGGAGAATTTCACACCTTCGTATACGCAGGCCCGATGTTCCGTCACGACTTGTCGGTTGAAGTGGGAGAAATCGTGTCTCGCGACGGTTTTGCATTCGCTGACCTGAGCCTCAGTCAGAGGAGAATGAGCACCATATAGAAAGGCGGTGACTGATGCGGCAGATCGCTGAATTTTTCGCCGTGCTGGCATGTGGGTTGTTTACGGGGGCAGCCGTTTACGTCAGCCTCGTTGAACATCCTGCAAGAATGGAATGCGGTGTAGAAGTAGCTGCGGCTGAATTTCCGCCGAGCTATCGCCGAGGCAGCGTTATGCAGGCGATCCTGGCAGCAGTGGGGCTGTTGTCTTCCATTGCAGCGTGGCTCGCCGGCGCGACGTTCTGGTGGCCCATTGCCGGAATCCTGCTGGGTTCCGTCATTCCATTCACGCTGATTGTGATCCTGCCGACCAACAAGCAATTGTTGAACCCCGCTCTGGACAGACGATCAGCGGAAACGGAGCGACTACTGGCCCGCTGGGCCGCACTGCATGCCGTGAGAAGCCTCCTCAGTGCTCTGGCACTCTTGCTATTCCTCTATCTTCTAGTTTTCGCGAAGGCTTAACGCTGCATGCTGGCGGATGCTCCACCGCGCACCGCACAGGGTTCCTTGAAAGCGAACCCATCAAGGCGCTCGACCTGCCACAGAATGAGCATTTGCCGGAGGTCGCAAAGCAAATCGACTCCTAAATATTTGTAAGCGAATTATTGGTACGCCCAATATTGACCGGGCAGAATCACTTTCGATCCTGCCGCACAGGACAGGCGGTGAGGTATGACTAATGGTAAACTCTTGCAATTCCCAGTGAGCGGCGCGGCGTTGATCGGGATCAAGACTGCTATCGTCCGGTCTTGTCACTCGGGTGCTTCCTCATGCGGATGCACTGATGTACTTGAGATAATTCATCAGCTCGGCTTCCTCATCGGACGTAAGGTGGTGGTTCGCAAACGTGGCCACGCGCCCGTGCCTCTGATCCTCTCCCCGTGTCTTCATCGGCACGATGTGTCCGGCACGTTCCATCAGGTCTGCGTAGTCAATCCCATAGATCTCCGCGAGCGCATGCAAAACGTTGGGTGATCTCAGCCGAACAGCGGTCTGACTGTCGGACATCCCTGATCACCCTTCCTTCGGAGCCTTCAGAGGATTTTCGTGCCGGATGTGTGCTCAATCAATCCACTTCAATCGCCCCTGCGCAGAGGAAATGTCTCCCGGAATCAGATTGGGTGAAGCGCACTCTTCACTGCAGCGGATCTAGGCTTCTTCGTCTGGCGGTCCTCCAGTTCCTGCGAGATCTTGCGGCCTGATCTTGTCGACGTTGAACTTTGCCACGCGCTCGCGCATGGTCTTCAGCACGTCTTCCAGCGGCGGAGGTTCGCCTTTGATCCACCGCAGCGGGTTGGTACGCGCCACTACGAACGACCGCAAGTACGGGCTGACCAGGCCGCGCTCTTTCAACTTCTTCACCACGGCCGCAACCTTCTCTTCTAGGTCGAGGACCAGTGCAGCACGCTTCTCGTGGTCCTTAATGGCGGACCGCAGCGGCTCATCAGTGAGAATCTCGAGTCGCCGCAGAATCGGGTGGTAGACGCCGCCACCGAAGCGTGGCACTTGTTCATAGCAGATACCGAGCGTTACCAATGCGGCTTCGTCGAGATAGAACCCAAACTGAGATTCCGATCGCGAGGCGTCTTCGTCTACCAGGCCGCGGTAGATGCGTATGACTTCCAGCGCACGTTCCTTCAGGTTATGAGCTTTCTCGGTATTCAGCGCCAGAATCTGCCACGCCACCTCGCGGTCCGCCACCACAAGAGCAGCAATCGATTTGGCTCCGAGTCGGCGCATGGCCTCAAGCCGATGCCGGCCGTTGGGAGTCCAGAACCCGCTCCGCGGCGCGAGAACAGCAATGATTGGGTCGAGAAAACGCCCGGTCTTATTAATAACGTCGGCCAGACGTTTGTGATGGGCATCGGACAAATCCCGCTGAAAAGGCGTGGGTTCGACAGCATCGATCGGCAGGATCGCAATCAGAACAGGATGGCCGCCGAGTGGCTCCTTATATGCACCCACCGCGCAGCCGCCCGCTTTTTCGATCGCTTCCGTTACCTCGGCCACCGCTCCCGAAGGCTCAGTTAATCGGCATTCTGCTGGCCCGAGGCCCTTGGTGCCGGGCTTGGCTTTGCGTGGCCGCTTTCGGGCTGGTGCGCGTTTCATCATGGCAGGAACTCCCATTCTAGTTCCGATTGGTCAGTTCGCACTCGCCAACCACCGTGACCATGACTGTGCGCTGACGCTCGCGCACGTCGCATTCGAGATGAAAGACTTGCTGCCAGGTACCGAGCACGAGTTCGCCTTCGGCGATGGGCACCGTCAGGGATGGGCCGAGCATGTTGCCTGCAGATGAGAGTGGCCATTGCCATCGTGCCAGGTGTGCTCATGGCCGTAGTTACTGCTGGGTGGAATGAGCTTGTCCAAAATTGCCGGCAAATTGCGTTTCAGGCCCGGCTCGAATTCAATCGTACCCAGCGCGGCCTTACTGGTTCTCCGGCGCTCATGTCGACCCTGACGCCGCCTCCCTACGCTGTGAACCTATTTCTATGGTTGAAGGTCTATTATAGCGAATAAAAAGCGAATATTAAGCTCTGAGCAGAATGCCGCACACAAGCACAACAATGCTTCTTTGCGTTGTTTACTCAAATATCTGTGAATCTAATTGTGGAAAACCGGAGCGAATCTCGGCCCCTCGGTAACAGCGTGTAAGAGAACCAATTCAATGTCTTGACGGCGGAACACATGTCCCGCATTGTTGTTCCAGCACACGATCACAAAACATGTCGGATCTGGTTGCCTATGTCGATGGCGGATCACTCGGGAATCTCGGCCCTTCCGGCATTGGCGTGGTGATCGACGGTTCCGAAGACGGGACGATCAAAATCAAGAAGTGGATCGGCCACCAGGACAATAACGTCGCCGAGTACGTCGCCCTTCTTGAGGCACTCCAGTATGCCCTAGAACTTAGCGCTAGAGCACTCCACGTTTTTTCCGATTCCGAAGTTGTGGTCAAACAGATGACGGGGGAATACTCCTGTCGCAGTTCGAGACTTTATTCTCTGCATTGGACCTGCCGGAAATTGGCCCGTTCGCTCGACTTCTCCATATCGCATATTCCTCGTGAAAACAATGTTGAAGCCAACCGGCTGGCTAATTCCGCAGTCCGGCGAAGGACCTTGATAATCGCTAATAACGAAGGTTGGACGGCCCAGCCCCGACCGCAAACATCTCCCTAAAATATTCGTCTCGCTGAATCGCGTTCGAGGTTTACTGCTGACCCGGACCTCGGGTTCCAAACGCGAACCGCCGCCTTCACCTTCAAACCCGAGAGCCGGAAATCATCAATTGTGACCCTTGGGCCATATAGAGCGAATACCTGTGCAGGCGTTGCTAGTTGGTGGCCAGCGTACATTGTTTGCCCACTCAACTAGCCCCAGGTCACGACTTTGAAGACCAAAGCGTTGAACAGAGTCCACACGATTTGTATATACGGATCTGACCCCGGTTCAAAATGAAATACTGTGTACTGACCTGCGATGCTTACCCTTTCGGTGATCTTTGCGGCGTCCTCGTCGGCTAACTGTTCTAACCACGATCTCTCGGAAGGTGCTGAAAGAGTCGGTGCGGCTTCGTCCCGTTTAGCTCCACGTTTAGCATCGCGGCTAACGATGAGGAACCACACGAATGAGAACCCCAGAAGGCCACCAGCAACCCACCAATCGGTTGGCAAATGCCTGATACGCTGCAACACGAAATAGGCGCCGCCTAGCACGATTGCTCCAATCCATTTCGATAAGTCCCACTTGGCGTTCCCGCGAACCTGGTGCCACTGTTCTGTAATCCACTCCATCGCACACACACCTCCCCCACTCCAGCCAAATTACAAGAGTCCCAGTCTGCTAAAAGAAAGAATTGTGTTCACAGCGAAATCCGCCATTTGTTTGAGTGTGTCAACAACTGTCTCAGCTTTGGCAACCTGTGCATCGTCGAACGCTATGTCGAAATGAAAGTTCACATACTCGTCCATGTCTGATTTTTTGATGTTGAGAAGTACGTCGTTCCCTTTCAGCATGAACCTGCCAATGTCGGGCTCTCTGAGCATTCGATGGAAGTCGGGCGGAGTTCCACCGGGATGACTCGCGAGATACTGCCTGGTAAACTTCTCCCGGTCAGTGGATAAGAGACTGTGAAACATGTACACGATACCAAGCCGATGCAGCACACGGTGCTTATCAACGTTGTTGAGTTGATGCAATCGCCATAAAATGTTCCCCTTTCCTCCCTTGTATGGTTCGATTGAGTCCACGGCGTCTATGGCCTCCTGCGTCATGCCTTTTATTTTTGGGAGCTTTCCGGCCTGGTACTGCGCAGCATCTTCGAAGATCGGGAAGTATACGTGATGAAATGAAAGGGTCCAGCTTGGCCCGTTCCAACCTCAACGAGGTGGTAAGCCGTGTGATCGAGGGAGCTTCTGAGGTTACTCAAGATGTCTCCAACCATCGATGCGATTTCCAGCGGAATCGCCGGAACGCTCACGACACAGTAGCTGCGATCTCCGGTATTCGGGTCATCCTTGAAAATGATCGGGTTCTTGCTGGAGAACTGCGTGTCGAAAAAAGTATCGCAGGTATCTTCGAGATCAGCGATGTGCTTGTGAGCCCGCTTGGGTTTGGCGGTAAGCCGATCTAACACGTCTTTAGAAGTTGCCACTTTGTATTCTCTTTTCGCAAGCTTAGCATCTTCGCTCATTGCGATTTGATCGGTAATGGGCAGAGTGTTTCGAAACATGTTAGGCAGTCTGTGCCTTGGTTTTTCGACAGTGCTACAATTCCGCGCATGGCAAATCTGCTTCAGATCATTGATGACCTCAAAACGGAGCGCGACCGGCTAGACAAAGCCATCCAGGCCCTGAGTTCACTGGATGGAACTGCTCCCAAAGCATTCCCACGGCGTACGGTCTCGGCCGCGGCACGACGACGTATGGCCAAGGCGCAGCGCTCGCGATGGGCTAAGGCCAAAGGCACACTGAGCGGTGCTCGGCCGAAGCGCCGCATTTCCCCGGCAGGTCTCGCACGAATCCGAGCGGCCGCGCGAGCGAGGTGGGCAAGGGTCAGAGCTGGAAAGAAGAAGTGAACCGCTGCATTACTGCTGCATTACTGTGCTTTGAATCGGGGTGGGTGCGTGGCCAAAAAGGTGAAAACCGTCAGCGTCCCGAAAGTGTGGGCTGATAAACAATGGACTGTTCGCTTCGGTAGGGTGAATGCCGGGCCAGGTCGCCCAGAGGGTGCACCTCGCCTGTTCAGAGTGCTGGGCGAGAAGCTTCCGTTTGAGGCGATCAACTCAGTGAATAGCGAACTACGGACTCAGGGGGTCAGAAGAACCGGCGTCTACGTGGCGCATGACTCGATGGGATACGCTCGGTACATTGGCCGAGGAAGCATCTTCTCTCGGTTGCGCGCCCGTCGTAAGATCTGCGGCACCGGTGGTCTGCCACGGCGGGATTTCCAGCGCCAAAAGAGCTTAAAGATCGCCTTGCAGCTCGAATCCGAATGTGGGGGCTTTTGTGTCGCGCGCAAAAGAGCGTCTTCGTAACTCATTGAACGCGCTGAACGGCGTGAGCGGCGGAATTGACAGTCTCTGTGCGGGACGATGGTTGATAAGTTATTTGTTTGTAACAGCTAACCGTTAAATTGCCGCCTGTTCATGCGGTAATCAGTGATCAATAGACAAGAATCCCTGGACAGGCTGGTCTCCGCCCAGGGTACGCTCTTGGCTTCCGTTAGGTTACAGCCGTTCCGCCGTTACCGAGATGGGCACGCCATTAGTCAGCGAGTCGAACACCGGAGAATGTCCCGGGCCCAGTTGGCTGATCTCCTGCAACGTCTCGTCCGGTACATCGGCTTTGATCTTGAATTTGACCTGGATCCCCTGGTATCCATTGCGAACGTTCTTGTCGAGCGCAAGAAATCCGTGCAGATCAAGATCGCCTTCCAGAGAAGACTCGACTTCTTCGATGTGAACGCCGCGCGCCGCGGCGTGATAGACCATGGACGTCGTCAGACACGATGCGAGGGCGTGAAGCAAATGCTCGACGGGATTAGCGCCAGTGTCCTTCCCGAGCAGGACGGGAGGCTCATCGGCCACCAGCACAAAGGCTTTCGTTCGCGATTGCTCCCCGCCAGCACCGTAAAAGGTGTCCGCGGTCGAGGCGTTTTGGCCGCCGTCCACCCATTGGTTATGAACGCGAAACTTGAATTTCGCGATGGCCGGAGTTGCCTTGATGACATCGACGGTTTTATACAGGTCGTCAACCGCGACTCCGTTGACCGTCTTTGTAAGCAGGAGGGCAGTTGCGGCTTTTGCGTCATTCATTATAGTTCTCCTTTAAGTACGATTTTGAGGATGGTCAAAGACGGAGCGCTTGTCAGATAGTTGATTTTTCCAGCAAGCGCCCGCCCTGTTTACCCGCTACTGTTACTTCACATCCACTTCCACGCGCATCCACGGGTGAATGCAGCACTGAAAATAGTGTTTCCCTTTTGACAGGCCGGTGACCTGAAGCTGGCTGCCTTGAATGATTCGCGTCTTGGCCACCGCGACGTTGGAGAAGCCGCCGGAGCATTCGGGAACTGTCTCTTGTCCCGCGTTGAGCCCCGGTATAAAGCCGCCACCAAACTGCGCCACCTCGGTGAAGGTGTGAGGTTCGCCACCCTGGTCAACCGCGACAACCGGCGTTCCTTTCTTGATGCTGACGGTGTCGGGCTCGAAGTCCCAGCCAGGGTCTGGAGTTCCAGCGCCTGCCTTGGCAAACAAGTCGGACAGCGTGGTGGCGTATCCAAGCGCTGCCAGAGCAACGTTGTGGCAGAAGTTTGGCCCGAGCGCGGCGTTAAAGGTGTTGGGATCGCATTCGTCCAAAGCCACGACCTGCGCGGGACTTATCGAATTCCCTGCGCTCTGAGTTGACGCCGTTTTGGGTTGGCCTTGGGCAAACGCGTGCGTCGCGCCACCGGGCATGAAGCTGAGCGTCAAGGCGACGACGAAAAACGTTGCCAGGAGACTTATGGTTAGAGTTCTCATCTTGGTTCTCCTTTTGAATTTCGATCACGGCCCTAGTGCTGACCGCGTCGGTCTTTCTTTCCTGTCACTTCCTATAGCGAAAACTGTTGCGAAAAACTGCAACCGAGGAAGCAGCATTCCTGCCCGAGCTGACGGCCGAAACTCGCTACTGGTGTGCTAATGTTCCTTTAACCCCTTGCGGGGCAGAGGCTTTGGGATGACCGAGGTCCCCAAACACGAGATCACAGAACTGCTGCAGGCATGGCGTCAGGGAGATGAGCATGCCCTAGAGAAGCTAACCCCTCAGCTTTATCGGGAGCTGCACCGGGCAGCGAGGGGGTGCATGGCGCGGGAACGGGGGGGCCATACTCTGCAAACCACCGCGCTGATCAATGAGCTTTACCTGCGCCTCTTCGATTTGAAGCTGATTGACTGGCAGAACCGGGCGCATTTCTTTGCCCTTTGCGCGCGGCAGATGCGGCGCATTCTCACCGACCAGGCCCGCGCCAGGCAGTCGCATAAACGCGGAGGCGGAGCACAACCGGTTTCGCTGGATGTGGCTCCCGCGGTCGCACCTGAAGCCAGTGCCGATTTGGTGGCTGTGGATGATGCGCTGAATCGTTTGGCGAAGGAGGACGAGCGCAAGAGCCAGGTGGTCGAGATGCGCTTCTTTGGAGGACTGAGCGTGGAGGAAACAGCGGAGGTGCTCAAGGTTTCACCGGAAACGGTGATGCGGGATTGGAAGTTGGCCAAGGCCTGGCTGCTGCGCGACCTGAGCGGAGAAAAATTCGATGGAGCGTGAGCGCTGGCGGCAAGTCGAACAAATCTTTCACACTGCCTCGCAAATGGAACCGCGCCGCCGAAGCGAGTTCATCAAGCAGTCGTGTGCTGGAGATGAGGACCTCCGCCGCGAGGTGGAGTCGCTGCTGGCCCATCATCATGAAGCCGGGAGCTTCATCGAGACGCCCGCCTTTGCAGACGCGGACGCGTCCCCAGAACCGCCCCACTCCATTCCACCTTCGAATCCAAACCCCTTAACCGCAACCTTGATCAGCCACTATCGCATTGTTGGCAAGATCGGTAGCGGCGGCATGAGCGAGGTTTATGAGGCCGAAGACCTCAAGCTCGGCCGCCATGTTGCCCTGAAGTTTCTTCCCGAAGAACTCGCCGAAGACCCTCCGTCGCTCCGCCGCTTTGGCCGCGAGGTGCGCTCGGCCTCGGCGCTGAACCATCCGAATATCTGCACGGTTTACGAGGTTGCCGAGGCCAATGGTCGTGCTTTTATGGTGATGGAGTTGGTAACCGGAAAGACGCTGCGCGAGCTGCTCGGGCCCGGCTTGCTGCCAATGCGAGAAGCGATTCAGATCGCGGCCCAGATTGCGGAAGGTCTGACCAAAGCGCACGAAGCGGGCATCGTGCACAGGGACTTAAAGCCCGAGAACCTGATGGTCTCTCACGACGGATTCGTCAAGATCCTTGACTTTGGCCTGGCGAAGGTCGTACCGCCCAGCGGGGCGCGGCCGACGTTGGGCACTATTTCCACCTGGCAGACTTCAGCCGGTCTGGTTCTAGGAACGGTGGGATATATGTCGCCGGAGCAGGCTGATGGCCAGCCGCTGGATTTCCGGTCAGATCAGTTCTCCTTCGGCTTGGTGCTCTACGAGATGGTAACCGGAAAGCGGGCTTTTCAGAGACGCACCGCCGCGGAGACGCTGGTCGCCATTCTGCGGGAGCAGCCCGAGCCGATCGCAACGCACAACCGCGACGCCCCAGCTCCGCTATGTTGGGTTATCGAGAGGTGCTTGGCCAAAGAGCCCGATAAGCGCTACGTCTCCACTCGGGATCTCGCGCGGGAACTTGCAGGCATACGCGAGCGCTTCTCGGAGAGGCCGATTGAGCCGTTGGAGACCCGCCCGGCCAATCTTCCGGTGCAACGAACCGGGTTTGTGGGACAGGAGAAGGAAATATGTGCGGCCAGAGAACTCCTACTGCGCGCGGATGTGCGCCTGGTCACGGTCACTGGTCCCGGCGGGATCGGCAAATCGCGCTTCGCCGTGGAGGTGGCGGGCGGCCTGGTCGAGTGCTTTCCAGGTGGTACTTATTTTGTTCCGCTCTCTGCGCTAAGCGATCCGGGCCTGATCACCTCCGTGATCCTTCAGACATTGGGGATCCGGGAGGCGGGAGGTCAGTCGCCGATTGAAATACTCAAGCAGAATTTACAAGAATCATTACATGCGGCCATGCTGCTGCTGCTAGACAATTTCGAGCACCTGCTTCAAGCGGCGCCTACCGTGGCAGAGCTCCTGGCCATGGGGCCTAATCTTAAAATCATGGTAACTAGTCGCGCGCCACTACACGTGTACGGAGAACATGAATTTCCGGTGCCAGCGCTGGCAATGCCGGATTCGCTGGCCCTGCCTCCGCTTGAGGTCCTGTCGCAGTACGCTGCGGTGGCGCTGTTCGTACAGCGGGCCGTCGCTGTCAAGCCAGACTTTGAGCTTAACCGGGAGAACGCGTCTTCGGTCACCGAGATTTGCCTGCGCTTGGATGGTCTGCCTCTGGCCATCGAGCTCGCAGCCGCCCGGGTTAAAGTTCTTTCGCCCTCGTCCATGCGGACGCGCCTGACGAGCCGGTTGCAGCTCTTGACAGGTGGCGCGCGGGATATGCCGCAACGCCAGCGGACGCTTCGCGCTGCCATCGATTGGAGCTACGATCTGCTGAGTGCTGGCGAGCAGAAGCTTTTCCGAAGATTGTCGGTGTTCATAGGCGGTTGCACACTTGAAGGCGCGGAAGCGGTATGCGACACCAAACGCGATCTCGATTTGGACTTGCTCGACGGTATGGCGTCGATGGTGGACAAAAGCCTGGTGCAGCAGGTCGAGCCCTCGAAGAGTGAATCGCGGTTCGAGATGCTGGAGACGATTCGCGAGTACGCTCTGGAAAAACTCAAGGCAAGCGGGGAAGAGGCCCTGACCAAGCGCGCCCATGCCGCCTACTGCCTGGTACTTGCCGAAGAGGGTGCTCCGGAGGAAAGCGGCGCGGGCGGCGCGGATTGGCTGGAACGCCTGACGCTTGAAAATGACAATTTTCGCGTCGGCCTGGAGTGGCTCACAGAAACGGAGGATGCGGAGTGGGGTCTGCGTCTCGGCGCCGCCTTGTTTCATTTTTGGGAGGCGCGCGAGTGTCTCGCCGAAGGCAGGGACCGGCTGGGCAAACTGCTGAAACTCCCAGGGGCGGCTGCTCCCACCAAGGCGCGCGCTCGCGCGCTTTTTGCCGCCGGCGTGCTCGCGGCCGAGCAGGGGGATTACTCCTCGGCGGATGCGCTCCAAAGGGAAGGTCTGGACATTGCCCGCCGCTTGCATGACAACCAGGGCGCCGCTGTCTCTCTGAATGCCCTGGCAGTCAATGCCCGGGACCGGGGTGATGTCCCAGTTGCACGCTCCCTGTTCGAAGAAAGCCTGCTGCTGTGGAGAGAATCGGGCGACGAGAAGACGATTGCTCGTTCTCTTAGCAATCTGGCGAACGTCGTCAAATTGCAGGGCGACTATGCTACTGCTCGTTCGCTGCACGCCGAGTGTTTAGCGATCTTCCAGGGAATAGGTGACCGGGCAGGTGTCGCCTGGTCGCTGAATTATCAGGGGGACATTGCCCGCGATCAGGATGACCCTGCTGCCGCGCGAGTATTGTACGAACGGGCCTTGTCCATTTTTCGGGAACTCGGTGACCGTTGGGGCACTGCTGGATCGTTGGCTGATCTGGGCAGTCTGGCGAGACAACAGCGAGACTATCTCGCCGCACATACGATGTACCGAGAAAGCATAAAGAATTTCCAGGACCTGGGACACAAGCGCGGAATTGCCCGCCTGTTGGAATGTTTCGCGTGCTCAGCCGCTGCTCAATTAGAGGCAGAACGTGCGCTGCGGCTGGCTGGAGCAGCGGCAGCATTACGTCAAAATATCGGGGTTCGGCTGGCGCCTGCAGAACAGACCAAACTGGAAGCCGCCCTCGATCCGGCACGACGAGCCTTGACGAACCAAGCGGGCACGGCCGCCTGGCTCGAAGGTTGGGCTACACCGATCGAGAAAGCTGTGGACGAGGTGTTGACGCCCGATGCCACGAGTTGAGGCGAAACAACGGCATTCCGAACTCGTTGCTTGCGTGCATGCAGTGTTTATTCCGCGCTTGAGGGGTCAAGAAGTCGGCGCACGGCAGAGACCCGATTGGCGGGAATGCCTACGCGCCGCGCGTGTTCCTGGATAGTCGCTTCGTCCGCGGCGAGATATACGCAATACACCTTGTCGCCGGTTACGTAGCTATGGAGCCACTGGATCTGGGGACCCAGTTCCTTCAAAACGCTGACCGACTTTTGCGAGAGTTCTCGCAATTGGGCGTCGGTTAGACTTCCGGCTCCCGGGACCTCGCGTTCGATGACGAACTTGGGCACGGTCCTCCTTCCGATGTGCACAGATGCTAGCATGCTGATGAAGCGGCTTCAAGACGGCCTGAGGCTGATTCGATCAACAAAAAGTGGCGACTAATAATAATAAATGACTAACCACTCGAGTGAGGCTCGCATGGATATTCGATCGCTTCAGAAGCCACTGAAAGAGCAATACCGTAGTGACCCCAATGCCTCGCGCATTACTCTGCGGGCCAAAGGCGGGCAAACCGATGTTCCCATAGCTTGCTCGGTTGATATCGGACGCGCTATCTATCAGGCCGAGGCCCACAAGGGGGTCGGAGGCGCTGGCGCTGGCGCGTGTTCGGGCGACCTCTTACTTGGGGCTCTGGCGGCCTGCGCGCAGATCACTTGCCAGATGGTGGCCGCGGCCATGGGTATACCCACCCAGCGTATCGAGGTCACGGTGGAGGGGGACCTGGATCTCCGAGGTACTCTTGGCATATCCAAAGACGTGCCCGTCGGCTTTGAGAACATTCATCTTCATTTTGACGTAGTCGCGCCCGAGGCAACGCCGGAACAACTGCGCGGATTGCGAGAGAAAACAGAACAGTACTGCGTGGTAATGCAGACGTTAATGCGGCCACCCGGTCTGCTGACTGAGTGGGCAGATCACGATTGAACCCGCGGCCGCGCCGGTGCTCCCATTTCCGTGCCACCCTCTGAGGCTGTAACGTTCTTGGATTGTGTGCTTTCGGCAAGCGTGCATGACATGAGCGGGCGCAGGCTGATAAGTTCATCAGTCGCCTAGTGCGCGACTGATCATGCCCAAGCAAGACACCCCGGTTCCAGCATCAATCACAGAGCTTCAGGCGCAGCTCGAGCAGTTTCGCTCAACCCACCCACA
>WNGK01006221.1_pt1 | contig 13051 bp, 9 predicted proteins | sample 5400601 | NCBI WGS metagenome assembly WNGK01 (sample SAMN13153376, study PRJNA577476) | soil metagenome | isolation source: 60 cm soil or saprolite under Garry oak tree replicate 1 | place: USA:California | collected 2016-06-15 | reverse complement strand
CGCCGGCGCCGCCTGCGGATCGCGGCGGCCTGGCCGTGGGCGGAGGCGATCGCCGCCGCATGGGCCGCGATCAGCGCCCTGCCGCAGGCCCCGTGAGCAGGGCGAAGACGTCCCTGCGATCACGGAAGGAGCCCTGGGGCCCGTGGAACCCCCGGCCGCCCGGCCCGCCAGCCGGGCCGTTGTCATACCCGGACCCTAAAATCAAGATCGATAACGCGCCGCAGCGAGTGCCGGCGACCAAGACCGGACCGGTGTGAATGATCAGGGCTAGCGATCCTTGGTCGCTAGACGCCGACTTGAGATGGAGCGAGCGAGCCTCGGCACGAGATTTGTGTATCACTGACCGAGCGGCAGCCTCTTAACTTATGTAGCCCAGCTCTGGCTCGCGGAATTGCGCCGGAGAACGTCGGCGCCGAGCACTGGCTCAGGCGCGAGCGGGCTTGGACGTCGCACAGGCGTCGCCGGCGAAGTAAACGTGCGGCCGCGGGAGATGAAAGGGGCTGACCCATGCACGCTTCACGCCACTCAGGGCGCAGTAAGAGGTTGAGCGGGACCTCGTTGGTGAACTCCCCCAGGCCGTCTTGCAGCGTGTCGCGCCCGAGGAGCTGGTGCTTTCTCGGGGAGACCGCGGCGGATTACTTTCGCGATTCCGGGCTTCTTCTGAGTTCCAGACGCCGGGACGAACCGGTTTGGTTTGGCGTCGAACTGGCTTTGCTCACCCGTACGTTCTCGCGATCGAGCGGCCGGCCCAAGCAGCCACCCGGTGTGTGTCGCGGTCGCGAGGCCGTGTCTCGTCCTGGTGCGGCCCTGATTCGTGGTGTTTCAACGAAGCAATTGGACCCAGAACCAGGGTGTTGGCGCGACTCTTGCCGTCGTCACGCTTCTTGCGAGACTACCTGCGTGACACGGTTACCTGGAAGTGTCCGGTGTGTCAATTGAGGCTCGTGATGCAGAGGAGCAAGGATGGCCGGGCGAACTCATCGACCCGGCCAGAAAGCCAAGAGCAAAACCTAGCACAAATTAGGGTAGACGCACCTCCAGGCCAGGGCTACGCTGGGCGTGAGCTGATGAGTTCGGGTTGGGGGCTCATCGGTGGGGGGCGAAGATAATGTCGCATTACTTGTCAGCATGGCATCGTCCGATCTTGCCCTGGCGGCGTGTAAAACGTGGGTCCGGTGATCCTGCTCCCGCCTCACTCATCTGTTGGCAGTTGATCTGGAGCGCTGGTTACGGTGGCCCTGAGGGAGCGGTGGGGCCCGGCCAGGTGCGCGTGGCTGAGCTTCTTGGGCGCGGACCGCGGAGCCTGCGCTGCCGTGCTCAGCCATCGATGACATCCCGGCGAGCCGCAATCCGAGCCTGAAAATCGGGAGGACCCTATGCCCATGCTCCCCTTGGTGGGAGAGGAATTTGCGGGCTACCGGTTGCGCGCGGTAATTGGCCGTGGTGGGATGAGCGTTGTTTACCAGGCCGAGAATCCGCGTCTCGGCAATGTCGTAGCTCTTAAGGTGCTAGCTCCCGAGCTCGCCACCAATGACGTTTTTCGCACGCGGTTCCTGCAGGAATCACGTACTGCTGCCGCGCTGAGCCATCCGAATGTTATCCCGATCTACGACGTGGGCCCCTGTGGGGATCTGCTGTACATAGCAATGCGGTATGTCTCTGGCACTGACCTGCGTGCGGTACTCAAGAAAGAGCGCCAGATCTCCCCGGCACGGGCGCTGGTCATCACTGGGCAGGCGGCGCGGGCGCTCGATGCTGCGCATCGCAAAGGCCTGGTGCACCGCGATGTGAAGCCCGGGAACATCCTCATCGAGGAAGGGGCGGAGGACGATACCCTTCATGTCTACCTGGCTGACTTCGGCATCACCAAGCACACGATGTCGCGAAGTGGGCTTACCTCGACGGGTGAGTTCCTGGGGACGATCGACTATGTCGCTCCCGAACAAATTCAGGGCACGTCGGTGGATGGCCGGTCAGACCAGTACTCGCTGGGCTGTGTGCTTTACGAGTGCTTCACCGGCCATGTTCCCTTCGAAAAGGATCTTGACGCTGCGGTCATCTGGGCACATGTCGAGGAACTGCCGCCCATGCCGAGCGCTCTGAGACCAGAGCTGCCAAGCAGTGTCGATGACGTTTTCGCCAGGGTTATGGCGAAGAGAGCAGCGGACCGCTACCCGAGCTGCCGTGAGTTCGTCGAGGCGGCGCGCGGGGCCGTGGAAGGCCAGGCCGCAGAACCGCGAACCGTAGCTCCCCGCCGGGAATCCCCCGATTCCGCTCAAACCAGCAAGTCGCCGGCGGCCATATCCGACCAGCCGGGAGGCGCGAACAAACGCGGGGTGGTTGCTGGGCCCGGCGGTGGCGGTTCCGGTCCGGCCAAGCCGCGGCACCGCAGGACTGGTTGGCGCTGGCTCGCGGCCTTGGGTGTCCTCGTGCTGGTCATCGCGGCCGGTGTCAGCGGTTGGCTGGCACTGCGCGGCGCCCAACCCTCCTCGCACGCTACCGTGGGATCGAAGAACCCCCTTCTGCAAGCGCTCGCCGAGGCGAACCAGAGTGCTACGGCCAAAGGCAAGTTGCCGCCGAAGGACTGCCATCTGCAAGGCATGTCGCAGGTTACCTGCTCGAACCCATCTACGGGCATCACGACAGCGACCTTCCGCACTTATCCGTCGCTAGAGACTCTTTACAATGCTTATGTAACAAAGGTGAAGTCACTTAACTCTGGCAGCTTCCAGGCAAACTTTAACAACTGCTCTGCGAGAAAGTCCCACGGCGAAGTAAGCTGGAATCACCGATTCCTGCATTCCCGAATTTATAGCATTCAGCAATCGGCCTCGGGCAAGCTCAATATAGAGGCACAAGCAGATGGCCGAGTATTCTGCAACATAATCAATAACTCGTACGAGCTCGTCTGGACCCAAGACGACCGTCGTCTCCTGGCATGGATAAGGGCGTCGGATCATGAGGACGGATGGCTATGGTGGAGGGCCGTCCATCACAACATTCCTTTCGGGTCGGGGTCCCACATGCACATGTAAATGACCGGGCCAGGAAGCCAGCCGACGGCTCCGAGACTGGCAGGATATACCAGGTTTTTGGGTGGGTTATGGAAATGGGTGGGGCACAGTGCCGACCGCGGGAACTCAGCGCCCGTGCGCGCCCGTGTCCGCATCAGTGGGGCTCGGAATCGCAGGCCTAGATGACAACCTATAAACCGGGTGAACCGACGAGCCCGGCCGGCCAGAACCGGGGGGAACATGCGCAGGCTACGGTCGGCCGCCAGTTCGTCGGGGCGGCGGCTGGGGATCTCACTGAACAGTTGCTGCACACCGATGCCTGGACTGACGCGATGGTCCAGGCTGCGGGCATCCCGGTCGTGCAGGTCCCGCTGGTCAGCGTCGGCGGTGGCATCGGCTCCTTCGTCACCGTGGACTATCTCCGGATCGCTGGGGTGCCCCCGGAGCGGGTGCGGGTCCTGTCGAACCTCGATTTCCCCTGGCAAACCTACGAGTACCTGACCCGGGTGTCCCAGATTCCTCGCGTGGAGCGCATCCGCTCCGATTCGGCGTCACGGCCTGACAATATCTGGGGGTTTCCGTCCTACGCGGTTGCCGAGGCCGTCCGCGAGCGGACGCTCCGGCCATTGTGGCAGGTGCTGGTGGAACCGATTTGGGCCGATTACTACACGCCCAAGGCGGGCCAGGTCTTCGCCGGGCTCGAGCGGGAGGCGAAGCGGATCGGATATCAGCAGATGATGGTGAAGGGCCAAATCAGGATGGTGCGACGCCGCCGGGGCGGTGGTTACTTCAGCATCCTCACCCCACCGGCCGGCAGCACCCCCACGCGCCGGGTCGCCTACCAGTCTCAGTTCGTGCACCTGGCGGTCGGATACCCAGGGCTGCGATTTTTGCCGGAGCTTCAGGAGTTCCGCACCGAGCATCAGGACTTCCACCACGTGGTAAGCGCCTATGAGGACCACGAGCACATCTATGATCTGGCCCGCACCCGGCCCATCGTGGTGATGCTCCGCGGCGGCGGCATCGTGGCATCACGGGTACTGCAGCGGCTGATGGATGACCGGGAGAAGTACGGCCTGAAAACCGAGATCGTGCACCTTTTCCGTACCTATGTCACGACCTCGCACGGGCCCAATGCCTGGAACCGCCGCAAAGGCGGACATGGTTTCGCCTACCAGGGCTTCAACTACCCGAAGTCGGTGTGGGGCGGGCAGCTTAAAACCAAGATGCGGAGGCTGGAGGGCGACCAGCGGGCGGCCGCTTACAAGCTCATGGGCGGCACCAACACCCCGCGGCGCCGCCGCTGGCAGACGCAGATGGCCCAAGGCAGGGAGGGCGGATGGTACCGCACCATGTCCGGCACGGTCGACCAGATGATGCTGAAGGACGGGAAAGTCGTCAGCATGGTCAAGACCTCCACGGGGGTCACCGAGGTCAGCGCCGACTTCGTGATCGACTGCACCGGGCTGGAGGCCGACATCTCCGAGCATCGTGTGCTGGCCGACCTTCTCGAACACTCGGGGGCGGGCCGCAATCCGGTTGGGCGGCTCGACGTTGAGCGCACGTTCGAGTTGCATGGCGCGGCCAGCGGAAGCGGCGTGATCTACGCGTCCGGCGCCACCACCCTCGGCGGCTATTTCCCCGGTGTGGACACGTTCCTCGGACTGCAAATCGCGGCACAGGAAATTACCGATGACCTGGCCCGGCGGGGGTTTTGCCGGCGGATAGGGCCGCTGCGCTCCACCGCCCAGTGGCTGCGCTGGGCCCGGGGCCAGGAACCCTGATAAGGAGCGCTGACATGGTTCCCACCTTGTTCGGCCGAATTCAGACCCGGGTGGTGCTGCTGGCGGTGATCGGCGGGCTGGTGACTGCGATCATCGCCCCCGCGCTGCCGGTGCCGGCCTCGGTCGCGGTCAAGTACCAGGACGCTTATGTGGTGCTGGCAGCGGTGGCGGTTCTCGGCATCGGCTGGGAATGCCTCTACCACTTCCTGATGCAGTGGCGCTGGGAGAAGGACTGGCCCACGCTGTTCGGCCTGGTCACGCTTGTCCCCGAGGGCCTGCTCATCTGGCTGCTGCTGCAGGTGGGGGCCATTCCCGGGGTCGTGGGGAAACTGACCGTCCCCGCCTTTGCGATCGATTTCCTGCTGGTATGGCTGAGTGTCTGGCTGGTGGCCAATGGGCCAATGCGGGTGCCGTTCATCCGGTGGCGGTTCCGCGGTGGGAGGCTGGTATGAGCGGCCACCTCACGCGGGCGGGGCTGTGGTCGGTTGAGGGCCCCGGGGTGATGGCCCGCGAAGCCGACTTGGTCCTGCTGGCCAGCCTCACCGATACTGCCCTGGTGGACGAGCTGCTGGACCTGCTTGCCGAAACCGCGGATTCAGGCGACGGGCTGGCGTTCACCCGGGCGGTGGAGGACATACTGAATGCCGGCGGAACCTGGCGGGCCGCCCAGCAGGGTGGCGAGGGCCCGGCGCTGGTCGCGTTCGGCCCGGTCGGCGAAGGCCTGGCGGTCACCGTCACCGGTGCGGCGTGGGCGGAGATCACCACCGCTGACCGGTCGCAGCGGATTGTGGCCGGCCCCTCGATGCTGCTGCACTGCCTCGTCGGCTCCCCGGTGGTGACACTCTACGGCGGCCTGGGCAGCGACACCGAAGACAGGGGCCGGACCGACCGCTTCTCCCGTCTCGAAGCGGGCGTCGTCCGCGCCGGCGGCTTCTCCTACCACGCCGGCCAACTGGCCAGCCCAGCGGCGGCAGAACCCGCCGGGGCCGGCCCGGCGGCGGAAGCAGCGGCTCCGAAGCCCACGCCTCCCGCCAGCGCTCCCGAGCCCGTGGTCGGCGTCCCCCAGCCTGCCGTCGGCGGCCCTTCCGAGCCAGCCGCGGCTGGGAGCAGCCCAGTAGCCGCGCCCGGGGGTGACGGGACCCTTCTGCCCGGTGAGGCCGTGCAACCGTTTGACTCGGTGCTGCTGGTGGGCGGGCAGGCGGCAGGCGAGGCTGAGGAGCGGCCACCGCTGCCGCCGGGTATTGGTCGGGCGACGCCCCGGGACAGCGCGTCGGCAGCTCCGGAGATTTTGGGTGTGTATTGCAAGAACGGGCATTTCGATGATCCGGAGGCCCGGTTTTGCGCGGTGTGTGGTATCTCCATGAACCAGCAAACGTTGGTGCCCCGGCCCGGGATCCGCCCGCCGCTCGGGCTGCTGGTCCTCGACGTTGGCGCGGTCTTCCAGCTGGATGCCGATTACGTGGTCGGCCGGGAGCCGACACTGGAAGCCACGGTGGCAGCGGGTAAGGCCCGGCCGCTGCGGATCGCCGACAGCACCGGCACGATGTCGCGGGTGCATGCCAAGGTCGAACTGGATGGGTGGCGGGTGCTGGTGTCGGACCTGGGGTCGGCCAACGGCACCATGATCCGCCAGCCGAACGACTCGGCTGGCCAGCAGCTCACGCCCCGCGTGCCGGTGCGGCTGGTGCCGGGCAGCTATGTCGACCTCGGCGGAGCGGGGTTCCACTATGAGTCGCACCGCGGCCGCTGAGGGCCGCGAGGCCGGCAGACCTCGGGGGCCTGGGTGACAGATCAACAACAAGTCCAGCTTTTCCTGTTCGACCTTGCCCTGATTATCGTGCTGGCCCGGCTGCTCGGGGCGGCGGCCAAGCGCATCGGCCAGCCGCCGGTGCTGGGTGAGATCATCGCCGGGATCTTGCTGGGGCCGACCCTGTGGAACGGGTGGATCACCAAGCGTTTGTTCCCAGCGACGATGACGGCGCCGCTTGGTGCGCTGGCCACCCTCGGCGTGGTGCTGTTCATGTTCGTGGTCGGGTACGAGATCGACCTGCGGCTGGTGCGCGGCAGGGAGCGCGTCGCCGCGGCGGTCTCGGTCTGCTCGATCGTTCTGCCGCTGGGGCTGGGGGCCGCGCTGGGCGCGTGGCTGGCAAGCCGCCACCACGTCCACCAGGTAACAGCGTTTGTGCTGTTCATCGGCACGGCCATGGCCGTCACCGCGTTTCCGGTGCTAGCGCGCATCCTGTCCGACCGCGGCATGCACCGGACCCGGCTCGGCGGGCTCGCGCTGGCCAGCGCCGCGGTGGACGACGTACTAGCCTGGTCGCTGCTGGCGGTGGTGGTCGCGATCGCCGGCGCTGGCGGCCAGCAGTTGCGACTGCTGGCCGCGCCGGTGTACGCGGCGGTGATGTTCGGGGTTGCCCGGCCAGCGCTGCGCAAGCTGGCGGATGTTTACCAGCGACAGGGCCGGCTCACCCCGACGGTGCTGGCGACGGTGCTGGCCGGGCTGCTGATATCCTCCTACGCCACCGAATGGATGGGCGTGAAGTTTATCTTCGGCGCCTTCATCTTCGGCGTCGTCATGCCCAGGGACGCCCCGGCCATGCGGCAGGAGATTCTGGAACGGCTGGAGCAGGTCAGCGTGCTGGTGCTGCTGCCGGTGTTCTTCGTCGTGTCGGGGCTGAAGGTCAACCTGTCCACGATTGGCCTGTCCGGCTTCTGGGAGCTGTGCCTCATCTTGGCCGCCGCCGTCGCCGGGAAGTTCGGCGGCGCATTTGCCGGAGCCCGGCTGGCCGGAGTCCACGCCCGGCAGGCCGGCGTCCTCGCCGCCCTGATGAACACTCGTGGCCTGACCGGGATCGTGATCGTGTCGGTTGGGCTGCAACTGGATATCTTGGACCCGTCGCTGTACTCGCTGATGATCGCGATGGCGATCGTCACCACCGCGATGACCGGGCCCCTCATGAAGATCATTTATCCGGACCGCTATGTCCGGCGGGACATCGCGGAGGCGGACCGGGTCGCGCTCGGCAGCCCCGCGGCGCACCGCATTCTGGTACTGATAGACCGGATCGCCGGCGCCGGGGTGCTGGTGGAGATGGGGGCGGCGCTAGCGGCCAGCAGGCAGAACAGCGAGCTGGTCCTGTCCCACCTGGTGGCCCACCGGGATCACGCCCGGCTGGAGGTCGGCACCGGGCTGGGCGGTGAGCTGCTCGAGATGACCCGCAGCATGGGTGAGCTGCAGGCGCTGGCGCAGCGGGCTTCCGCGCTCGGCGTGACGGCGGTCGTACAGTCCCGGTTCAGCGACGACGTCGCCGCCGAGTTGCCCGGCTATGTGGGAGCTGCTGAGCCCGATACCATCGTGCTCCGCCCGGGCTCCGCCCCGCCCGAAGCGCTGACGGCCGATGGCGCGACCCAGCTCGTCACCCTCCTGCGTGAGCCACCCGCGACCCCCAGTGCGGTCGCCGCCCAGTGGGCCCGCGGGGCAAACGGGGCGGCCACCGTCCAAGTCGGCGCTCAGCTCGCGGTCACCGGACGGCTGAACCTGGTGCTCAGCCCACCCGGCGGCAGGAGGGCAGGTCTGGCTGCCGGGCTGGCCCGGCGCGGCATCCCCGCCACCGACGGCCCACCACCCGACGGCGCCCTGCTAGTCGCGGCGGCCGGGACCGGCGACGGCGCGCATTTGACGGTGCTGGCGGGCACCAGGGAGGGCAGTGACGACCTGGGCCAATGGGTCCAGGCGCTGGAGGGGAGCAGACTCAAGTGAGCAGCATTGACATCGAGCGGGCCGCCACGCGGACGAGAATCGCCGACTACCGCTTCATCAAGATGCTTGGCGCGGGCAACCACGGCGTGTTCTACCTCGCCCCCAAACCGCCCCGGCTCCCCGCCGACTGCGAGTACGTGGCGGTCAAGGTAATGTCCGGTGCGAGCCGTCAGGACACGTTCCGCCGAGCCGTCCGCGAGCTTGCCGCCTTCGCCGCGGTGGACTCGCCCTATCTAGTCGCGCTCTACGACGCCGGACAGCAAGAGCACGACTTGTACTACTCGATGGAATACCTGCCCGGCGGCTCGCTTGCCGACCCCGCCGAACCGGTAGCCCGGCAGGCCGCGCTGACGGTGGTCGCCCACGCCGCCCGGGCCGCCCACGCCCTGCACGAAGCGGGCATCGCACACAACGACATTAAACCCGGCAACGTCATGCTGCACCCCGTCGGCGGCAAGCTCGCCGACCTCGGCCTCAGCCACACGCTAACCCCAGGCCTGACCGTCACCGGGCTCGGGTCGACGGCCTCGGTGGAGTTCATCGACCCCGCGGTGATCCGCGGCGAACCACCCTCCCGTGCTAGCGATGTGTACTCGCTAGGGGCGACGCTGCACTGGGCGCTGAGCGAGACGGGCCTGTACGGGGAGCTTCCTTCCAACGCGACGCTGGTGGCGATGCGCCGTGTGCTGTCCAGGAATCCAGTGATCTCCACCAGCCTCGACCCGCAGGCACGCGCGGTCATCGCTGCGGCAATCAGCCCGGACCCGTCACGGCGCCCGCCTACCGCGCTGAAACTGGCGGAACAGATCGAGGCGCTCAACACTCAGCGGCGCGGCGCAGATCGCCCGGTACGGCGCGACCTGACGGCCCCGCGGGAGAAAAATTAACCGCCGTCCAGAACGATCCCTCTTTGCTTTAGTTGTCAAGGGTCTTGGCGAGTTTCTTGGATGTAGGTTTCGGTGGCGTGATTCGCCTGGCCGGGGCAGGTGGTCGTAGGGTGGCGCAGGGCTCGGGAGTGGCTTGTCCGAAGAGCTGGTTTGCGGGGTGTGAGCCGGCCGCGCTGGAGTAAGAGTCGTTCCCCTGTTGCCCTCCCGGGCCCGCCGGCATGCTCGCGGCGGCCTGGCGGGCGTCGGCGCACAGGCGGGCGTAGATGGCGTCGCTGATGCGGCGCTTGAGGCACCGGAGCGCCTCTTTGTGCGTCTTTCCCTCGGCTAGCTTGCGGTCGTAGTAGGCGCGGCCGTCGCTGTGGGAGTGGCGGATCTGGGTGATCGCGGCCATGTGGATGGCGTGGCTAACGCGCCGGTTCCCGCGCAGCGACAGCCGGCAGGTCTTCCGGTTCCCGGAGGACACCTCGATCGGCGCGGTGCCGTTGCAGGAAGCGAAGTGATCCCGGCTGGCGAACCGGGCCACATCGGCGGCGTCGCCGATCACGGTGGCGGCGGCGAACGGGCCGACGCCGAAGAGGTCAGTCAGGGTGGTGCCCGAGGCCTTGACCACGACGGCGAGCTTCTTCATCGATTCGTGCATCTGGGCGTCCAGGCGGCGCATGCCGGCCAGGAGCTCGGCGGCGAGCTCAAAGCGGGCCTGCCCGGCGCCGCCGGACGGCGTGCTGCGTTCCAGGATGCGGGTGGCCTGGGCTGCGGTGATCTCCTCGGTCACGCCGCCGGGGACCAGCTCGCACCCCGCGGCGTGGAGCCGGCACGCGGCCTGGTTCTTGGCCCGGCCCAGGTCCCGGTGCCGCCGGGACCACACCCGCAGCACCCGCCGTGATCATCGGCGGTCACCAGCCGCCGGGTCTTCGACCGCAGCGCCGCGACCGCGACCGACAACGCGTCATCCGGGTCATTCTTGTTACTGGCCCCGGTGGCCAGCAGCCGCACCCGCGCCCCCAGCTTGGGCTGCACGTCCAGCACCCGCTCACCTGCCGCGACCAGCTGCTGGGCCAGCAGGTGACCCAGCCCGTCGGCACCCCCGGCCGCCCAGGTCCGTTCCGGCCACGCCGCCGCCCACTTCACCAGGCGCTGCGCCTGCGCCGCCGAGGCACGGACCCGCAGCTGGCCGAGCCGCTCCTCACCGGAGCCGATCGCCACCGCGGTGTGCGAGCCTTATCTGTGAGGGTCCACGCCGATCATCACGACCGCCATTCAGCACACTCCAAGATCCTCGTTCCGGGGGATGCGAGAACCGCGGCGGGCATGCCTAATTACGGTGCTGGCGCTCGTCCCTCTTTCGAGCTGTCAACGGCAACCGAAAACTGATCAGCTGGCGGCAGCTGAATATTGACCACCTTCCTGGTTTCATCGTTCGTCGGTCGCGGCTACCGGGATGCGGCCGAGGTCTCGGTCTTTGAGCCGGTAGCTGTCGCCTTTGAGGGCGATGACCTCGGCGTGGTGGACGAGCCGAAAGCGCGTGGGTTCGCTGAATCCTGGTCCTGGTGGGTCGGGAACCCCGACGCCGTCGCTCCCCTGGGGCCCTGCGGGGGCGGGGTTCGGCAGGCTGACTGCCGGCCGGCGTGCTGATCTTGGCGGACCCGTTGTCTGGATCTCCTAGCGCGGTAGCGTAGGGCGGCGTTCCGGGTGGGCGGCCTGGACGTAGGTCATGGCGGTCTTGGCGCTGATGCCGAACACGCGCATGAGGTGGACGGGGTCTGCGGTGTGGCTGGCTTCATCGAGGATCCGGTCCCGGCGTAGCTTGCCGGGGCTGAGCCCGAGCCGCTCGAAGATGGCTTCCATCACGGTGTGAGCGACTGGCGGCCGCGTTTCGTCGCCGGCGGTCACCCTGCTGACCAGCAGGTGGGGATTAGCGGTGAGGGGCCAGAGACGGTGCCGTTCACGTATCCATTCGATAGCGAGGGTGTGGGTGAGCTCGTCGAGGTAGACGGTGTGGTGCCGGCCGTCGGGGCGGCGGATGAGCAGTCGCCCGGCAGGCAGGTCCAGATCGGTCAGCAGCAGGCGGGCCGTTTCTTGCTTGCCCAGGGCGTGGATGGCGATCAGGGCGGCGACGAGTCTGGCCATCGGGCCGCCGGCGCGGTCGATGAGGCCGCGCAGCTGCCCGGCGGGGATCGGGACGGGCAGGCGCCTTGTCGCGGGGAGGGAAATCCCGCGGGTGGGATCGCGGAAGATGATGCGTTCCTGTTTGAGTGCGCGGAACAGGCTGTGCAGGGCCGACAGGAGATTCCGGGCCGTGACGGGTGGCTGCTCGTCGAGTGCTGTCTGGATGTCCTCGCGGGTGATCTCACGCAGGCTGGTGACGTGGCTGGCCCAGCTGACCAGCATCGGGGACAAGCAGTTGAGGTAGGAGCGGATAGTGGCGAACGGGAACTGCGGATGCGACCGCCGTCCCTCACCCCGCAGAACCTGCACCCAGCGGCGTACTTCCGCGGCGATGCCATCGGGAAGGGCTGCGATGCGCCGCTGAATGGCGCGTTCGACGGCGTCGCCCTGCCGGCCGGGGTCGGGGGTGACCATGTCTTTCCCGGTCAGGAACTGAAGTACCCGGCGGATGGTGGTGCTGCGGCGGCTGGCGAGCGCCCGGATGTCGGCTTCGCGGATGGGGGCGTCAGCACCGACCCAGGCCAGCAGAATCCGCAGCGTCTTGGCGCCGGTGTTCCGGGTGGTGGCATTCCAGCCCCGCGCCCGGGCGTGCTGCTGGAACTCGGTCAGCAGGGCCCTGGCTCTCGGAGTGAGCACGGGCAGCTGGTCCAGTTCGCCGACAGTGAGGCAGGTCCAGTCGCGGCGTGTCTGGAACAGCGTGATCTGCGCGGGGTCGACGAGGTGAGGTGAGACGTGCTGGCAGGCGGGCTGGCGTCGCGGCGCCCGGGTCCTTGCGCTGGGCGGGAAGCAGCAGCGAGGCGGCCTTCGGCGCGCGGAGTCCCGGAAGGATGAAGGCGAGCTGGACGGGTCGGCCGGGCGCCCGGTCGAATATCCACATCGGGTCGCTGAGGCGCAGGTTCTGCGAGCACGCGCGGCAGAGCCCGTCGCCGCTGACGTGGTTGAGGTGCCCGCATCGAAGGCAGAGCTGCTGGCCGGGGAAGGCCCGCCGCCATTTGGCGCACGCTGAGCAGGCGGTGTATTGCCGCAGCTCGCCCCAGCCCAGGCAGACGGGGCACTGCCCGACCGGCCAGGTCCTCGCCGGGGACGGCACGGGTCAGTTCGGCGGCAGCGACCGCCTGACGCCGCCTCGCCGAGGCGCCGGCCGTGCGGTCTTGCGGTCGTCGCCCACCGCCGGACGTGCCTGCTCTTGCTCTTCGCCGGAGGCCGCGAGCGGCTCGGCTTCCAGGATGTCGGCCACGGTGCAGCCCAGCGCGGCGCAGATCTTGTCCAGGTCATCCAGCCGGACCGAGATCGGCTTGCCGCTCCACAGCGCGGCGACCTTGCTGAGCGACGGGGTGAACCCGACTTCGGCGAAGGCTTTCAGCAGGTCGCTGGGCCGCCAGATGTCACGCTTAGCCGCGGCCCAGCGCAGGTTCCACTTCACCGCAGGTTCCCCTT